>Ga0070675_100002405_pt1 | contig 13964 bp, 12 predicted proteins | sample KBSM43metaG_FD_65343 | JGI IMG/M metagenome (GOLD analysis project Ga0070675, IMG submission 65343) | Miscanthus rhizosphere microbial communities from Kellogg Biological Station, Michigan, USA - KBS M4-3 metaG | ecosystem: Host-associated > Plants > Roots > Rhizosphere > Soil ...
AGCGCACGCGCCAGCCCTTCGACGTCGCCTGCAGGCCGGATCCATCCACCAGCACGCCCGCTTTCGCGAGCTCGCCGTGATAGGCCGCCATCTGTTCGAGCAGGTGTTCGGGCGGCAGAACGCCGGCTTCAGAGTCTTTCGTTGCCTTGATGATGATCATGTATCTCATGTCTTGAACTCCACGACGGGCCGGACTTCGATGGACCCCAGGCGCGCAGCGGGAATCCGCGCCGCAAGCTGGATCGCCTCGTTGAGGTCGCGCGCATTCAGCAGGTAATACCCGCCGAGCTGTTCTTTCGTCTCGGCGAACGGGCCGTCAGTCGTCGCGACCTTGCCCTGGCGCACGCGAACCGTCGTCGCCGTGTGCGTCGGCTGCAGCGCGTTGCCGCCGGCGTGGTTTCCGTTCTTCTTGATCGAATCGGTGTAGGCGAAGAACTCGCCCATGATCTTCTGGGATTCGGCGGGCGGCAGTTTCTGCCACTCCTTCTCGTCCTGGTAGATCAGGCACAGGTACTGCATTGCGGGCTCCTAGGACCAAGAGGACCATATACGTTGGGTTCATGACAACCGTTAGTCGGTCGGGCGGCGCCTCAATCGACACGCCGCCCAGAAATATTCGGAAGCCCCTGAATCTGCTGGAAGAACACCCAGCCGGACTACCGCCCGACCGCGGCACGCAGCGCCCGGGCTTCGTTCCCCAGTTCAAACCGTCGGTCCGTGAGCCATTCGCGCTCGAACACCGCGAAGATCCGGTTGCGCCGTTCCCGCGCTCGGCTCGCGAGGACGAACAGGCCCAGGCATTCATCGCGTCTCCTTTCACGTCTCAGCGCGGCAGCTGGGCCGTCCACTGCCAGGCGATGCAGGCGCCGCGCCTTTGCCGTCGCCGTTTCCTCGATTGCATCCACGATCTCTTCTTCCACGAGATGCATGTCATGGAGGTCACCGAGAAGCATCTGCATGCGCTTCAACGGCCGCACCAGGGCCCGCGCTTCGGGGCAGTCATTGCACAGCGGTTCGACGAGGTAACGCAGGCGCTTGACCCGGATTCTCGATTTGTGAATGTTTTTTTCGTCGTCGGCGCCCGCGATTTCCGCGACCTGCTCGCGAAACTTCGTCACGGCAGGTTCGAGGCGGTCGAGGATCGTCGCCCGGAACGGCTGCAATTCCGGTTCACGCGTGTCGCGGATGCGGTGCCGGATCAGCCTCGAGGTCGCCGAGAAATCCTGTCCGAGGCTCCTGCGGATGGACTTGCAGGCACGCCGCCGGCGGCGCTCCAGGCGCCGCAGCAGCACGTTGAAGCCCGCACGTTCATCACGCGCAAGCTGGTCGTGCTGCGCCAGCAGCCAGTGAATCCCGACCTCAGCGTCCCGCGCAACATTGGTGGCCAGCGTCAGGTCCTCAAGCCGGTGCACCACTTTGCGGCCTGCGACACGGCCCAGCCACGGCCCGTATGCGCGCATCAGCGACCAAAGCCGCCGGATCGCGACTCGAAATGCATGCAGGTCCCAGGTGTCGACCGACTTTTCGCAGTCGGCCAGTCCCCGGGCGGCAGCACGCAGACAACTCCGGATTGCCCTGGTCAGGGCGTCGTAGGTCGGCTGGTCGAGCAGTGACTCTCCGTGGGTACTCACGTTGACAGTCTAGAGCAGGGCGCTGGTTCCAACGGCGACTGTCACAGCGTAGGCTGCGATTGAATCATGGCGTCGACTCGAGTTCTGCTGCTGGTCGCCCTGAGTGTGTGCGGCGGCCCTGCAATGGCTGCCGGCAGGCTCAGCATCAGCGCCGCGCGCGTCGAGTTCGAGGGACTCGCGATCGACGGACTTCAGGTCGAGGCGGCTCCCACCGCCGCGGCGACAGGCATGGTCGCACTTCACGCCGCGCGTGTTCGCGGCCTCGCCGCCACCGGCCCGCTCTCGAAATTCGCGCTCGACTGCCCTGACCTCAGGATTTCCGGCGACGAGATCAGCTGCCCGCGCGGCCGGCTCTCGGGTTCGCTCGGCTCGCTCGGGACCCAGGATACGCGCTTCGCGGCGCATCGCAGCGCGGACGGCGGACTTCGGCTTTCGTTCGACGCCTTCGGCATCGCCGGAGGCCGCGGCCGGCTCGATGTCGAGCTCGACGGCCCACATTGGCGCGCCGACGCGACGATGGCGGGTCTCGACATCGCAGCGCTTGCGCGCGTCGCGAAGCCCTGGGTGAAGCTGCCGGAGGATTTCACCGTCGCGGGAGTTGCCGCCGGTGCATTTCGCGCAACCGGCACGGGCGATCTCCTGCACACGGCGGGCGCCGACCTAGACATTGAAACGCTTGACTTCGCGGATGCGGCCGGCACGTTCGCCGGCGAAAAGCTCGCGGGATCCGTGACGGTGGATGCAACGGCCGATGCGACGAGCCGGATGCCCGCGCGTGGCCGCCTCACGCTCACCTCGGGCCAGGCCTACAGCGATCCCGTTTTCCTCGACTTCGGCGTCCACGCGGTGAAGCTCGATTTCGGGGGCGTGCTGGATACGGCAACCGCGCGCTTTGACGCCGATTCGTTCGCGCTCGATCACGCGGACGTCTTGCAGGCGAGTGGCTCCGCGACACTCGACTTCGCGGGCGCGACGTTCCTGCCCGCGGCGAAAGTCCACGTCGCATCGCTCGAGCTCGAGAACGCGCTGCCGGCTTACGTGCAGCCCTTCCTGATCAACAGCGGCTTCAAGGACATCACGGGCGGCGGCACGATTCGCGGCGATGTCGAGGTGGACGCCGGACTGCCGGTCCGCGCCGGGCTCGACCTCGACGCGATCACGATTGATAGCAAGACGGCCTCCGTCTCGCTTGAAGGTCTCGGCGGCCGCGTGAACTGGTTCGACGACACCGCGCGCACCGCGCTCGCCGGCACGATTGACGACGACCTCTTCCAGTCGAACCTCGCGTGGAAGGCCGGGCAGCTCTGGGGCCTCGAGCTCGGCCCCGCCTCGCTGCCGTTCACGACGACGGGGCGCAATTTCCGGGTGACCGAGCCTGTATTACTCCCGATCTTCGACGGCGGCCTCGCGATCGACACCCTGCGCGTGCGCCACGCGGGCACGGCGGAGATGTACGTGCGCTTTGATGCCGAAGTCCGGCCGATCAGTGTCGCGCTTCTCTCGCGCGCCTTCGGCTGGCCCGAATTCCAGGGCACGCTCGCCGGCCGGATTCCAGGCCTTCAGCTCCGGCAAGGCGTCGTGACACTCGATGGCAACCTCGATGCCGAAGTGTTCGACGGCAAGGTCGCCGTCCGCGGCCTCAGTCTGCGCGAGCCGCTCGGCAAGTTCCCGCGCATGCACGCGAGCATCGGCGTCGAGAACCTCGACCTCGCGCTCGTCACGCAGACATTTGAATTCGGCATGATCGCGGGCAGGCTCTCCGGCTACGTCACGGACCTCGAGACTTTCGGCTGGATGCCGGAGTCCTTCGACGCCTTCCTCTTCACCCCGCCGGACGACCGCTCCCGGCACCGCATCAGCCAGCGTGCGGTCACGAACCTGTCTTCCATCGGCGGCGGCAGCGGCGGCGGTGTCGCCGCGGCGCTGCAGGGCGGCTTCCTCCGGTTCTTCGATGACTTCCGCTACGACCGGATCGGAATTTCCTGCCGCCTCGCGAACGACGTCTGCCTGATGGGCGGCGTCGAGCCCGCGCCGGGCGGCTACTACATCGTGAAGGGCTCGGGCTTGCCGCGGATCAACGTGATCGGCAGCCAGTCGCGGGTCGCGTGGACGACGCTGGTGCGCCAGCTCGGCGCGATGATGGAGTCCGAAATCGTCGTCGAGTGAGTCGCGCGCTGGGCTAGAATCGGTTCATGGATCGTTCAGCTTCGGAGGCTAACATGCATCCCATGTTGCGCTGGATTACCGCAGGTCTCACCGCCCTCTGCCTGGTGCTGGCCGCCTGCGTCACCATCAATGTCTACTTCCCGGCGGCCGCCGCCGAGAAAGCGGCCGACCGCATCATCGAGGACATCTGGGGACCCGAGAAGGGACCGAAGCCGACTGGCAATGAGCAGAGTTCGCTCGGCCTCGAGGCCGGCAACCTCCTGTTCGCGGCGCTGCGCGGCACGCTCGACTTCGTGATCCCGGCCGCGCATGCCGAGGCGGACCTCGACGTCTCGAGCCCCGCGATCCGCACGCTGACCGGGTCCATGAAGGCCCGCGCCGCGGACCTCGATCCGTTCTTCACCTCGGGCGCGATCGGGCTCACGTCCGACGGGCTCGTCGAAATCCGCGACGCGAACGCCGTCGCCCTCGCCGACCGCAACAAGCTGAAGCAACTCGTCGCCGACGACAATCGCGACCGCAAGGCGCTCTACGCCGAGATCGCGAGCGCGAACGGCCACCCGGACTGGGAAGCGGACATCCGCAGCACGTTTGCCGAGCGCTGGATCGCGAATGCCCGCGCAGGCTGGTACTACAAGTCGAAAGCCGGCGCCTGGACGCAGAAGTAAGGGTCAATCCGCGGCGGCTATCAGCCCGGGTCCCTGGTTCTTCGGGGCATTGACCTCGCGGCTGACCGGCCAGGCCTCGAGTGTCTTCGGATCGCAGGGCTTCAGGAGCTCCGACAGCGTCCCGGTGTCCGAAAAGGCAGTGTCCGTCCAGCGGTCCCAGTCGGTCTCTTCCAGCACGACCGGCATCCGCTCGTGGATCTTCCTGATCGATTCGGCCGCATCCGTCGTGACGATGGTGCAGGACTCGAGCATCGAGCCGTCGGACGGATCCTTCCAGCGCTCCCACAGTCCCGCGAATGCAAAGGGCCGCGCGTCCTTCCTGCGGATGAACCAGGGCTGCTTGCCGCCGGCCGCGACCTGCCATTCGTACCAGCCGTCGGCAAGCACGAGGCAGCGACGCTTCTTGAATGCCTCGCGGAACGACGGCTTCTCCGCCAGCGTTTCCGCGCGCGCGTTGATCATGCGGTTTCCGATCCCGCGCTCCTTGGCCCACTTCGGCACCAGGCCCCAGTGCAGCATCGCGAACGCGCGCGCGCCCTCTTCGCCCGTGCGCACGGCGGGAACCGTCTGCGTCGGGGCGATGTTGTAGCGCGGCTCGAGTTCGGGGACGTCGTCGAGCACGAAGATGCGCTTGACGGCCTCGGCCGGGGAGTAGAACGCATAGCGGCCGCACATGGCCCGTTCCCTACTCGCGGATCCCGGTGCCGCGATTCATGAGCACGACGACGATCGTGAACATCGCGACCGCGAACGCTCCCATGATCACGAAGGCGAGGCCGGGATCCACGTCGCTGGTGCCGAGGAAGCCGTGGCGGAATGCGTTGACCATGTAGAGGATCGGGTTCACGTACGAGAGCTTCTCGGCCCAGGGCGGCAGCAGCGAAACCGAGTAGAACACCCCGCCGAGGTAGATGAGGGGCGTCAGGATGAACGTCGGGAACCAGGAGATCTGGTCGAAGTTCTTCGCGAAGATCGCATTGAACAGCCCCCCGAGCGAAAACACGGTCGCGGTCAGGAATACGGATCCGACGATGAGGAAGGGATGCACGACCGGCACGTGCGTGAAGAACAGCGTGACCAGCGTCACCACCCCGCCGACGAGCAGGCCCCGCATCAGCCCGCCCGCCACGTAGCCGGCGACGATCAGCCAGTTCGGCAGCGGCGCGACGAGCAGCTCCTCGATGTGCTTGCCGAACTTCGCGCCGAAGAAGCTCGAGACCACGTTGCCGTAGGAATTGCTGATCACCGCCATCATGATGAGCCCGGGGGCGATGTACTGCATGTAGCTGAAGCCGTCCATCTGTCCGATGCGCCGGCCGATGAGGCTCCCGAAGATCACGAAGTACAGCGCCGCGGTCACGGCCGGCGGCACCAGCGTCTGGCCCCAGATGCGGATGATGCGGCCGAACTCGCGCCGCACGATGGTCTGGAAGCCGATGCGGCGGATGCGGGCGAGTGACGGCGTCTCCACCTCAGCGCGCCTCCGCCGCCGCGCCGTCCTTGCGCTCGACGAGGCGCATGAACAGTTCCTCGAGCCGGTTCACCTTGTTGCGCATGCTGACGACCTCCACGCCCTGCTGTGAAAGGCGCGCAAAGATGTCGTTCATTCCCTGTTCCCTCTTGACCTCGACTTCGATCGTGTGGTCGTCGACGAGGCGGGTCACGTAGCCGGGCAGCTGCGGCACCGTCGAGGCCGGGCAACGGAAATTAAGCACGAAAGTCTCTTGTGAGAGCTTCCGGATCACGCCTGACATAGTGTCTTTCTCAATGATGCGCCCGCCATCGATGATCGCGATGTTCCGGCAGAGGCTCTCGGCCTCCTCGAGGTAATGCGTTGTCAGGATGATCGTCGTGCCCTGCTCGTTGATCATCCGCAGGAAGGTCCACATGCTGCGGCGGATCTCGATGTCGACGCCCGCCGTCGGCTCGTCGAGGATCAGGAGCTTCGGTTCGTGGACGAGCGCGCGGGCGATCATGAGGCGGCGCTTCATGCCGCCCGAAAGGGAGCGTGCAATCTGGTCGCGCTTGTCCCAGAGCTGGAGCTGGCGCAGGTATTTCTCCGAACGCTCGACCGCGAGCTTGCGCGGGATACCGTAGAAGCCCGCCTGGTTCACGATGACCGTGAACACCTTTTCGAACTGGTTGAAGTTGATTTCCTGCGGCACGAGGCCGATGCAGGTCTTCGCGCGGTCGAGCTCGCGGTCGATGTCGTGGCCGAAGACCGAGACCGTTCCGCCCGACTTCTCGACCAGCGACATGATGATGCCGATGGTCGTCGTCTTGCCGGCGCCGTTCGGCCCGAGCAGCGCGAAGAAGTCGCCCTCGGCGACGTCGAGGTCGATGCCGCGGAGCGCAATGACGCCGTTCGAATAGGTCTTGGTCAGTCCGCGGATCGAGAGCGCCTGCATGAGGCGCGAAGCGTACCTCAGCCGGCCGCGGCCCGCCTGTGACGCCTCTGGAGCGCCTGCCCCCGCGCGCTTTCCGCGCCCTGGATCTGCAGGCCGAGCTGGCGCAGGAGGTTCACGGACTGGTCGTCGGGACGCGCGGCGTATCCCTCGAACTGCAGCCAGTATCGCGCACGAGAGCCGAAGCGCGCCGACAGGGCCGGCGCGACGCGGCGCGCGAGCCGCAGGACGGCTGCGACCGGCATCGCGGCGAGGGCCGCAGTCACCGCGGGCGAGGCGCCGAAAACGAGCCGCGCGCAGGCGGCGCGGGTCTGCGCCAGGTGCCACAGCACCATGATCGCCGCACGCGTGAAGGACACGACGCGTTCGTCGATGGCGGGCAGGCTCCCGGCATCCTGGACGCCGCCCACCGCGGCGATTTCTGCCACCCAGAAATTCCCGTCCCCGAAGCGCAGGTCAAAAAGCGCGTACGGCAGGCGCTCGCAAAGCCGCTGGCCGGCCTGCGGATCGATCAGCGAATCGATGGCGCGCGGCGGCAGGCCCGCGATCTGCTTGAGCCGGCCCTCCTCCGCGAGCTCCCCGGCGAGATCGAGGAAGGCCAGGTTGATCGAGCCCAGGGCTCGGCGAGTACCCGCGTCGAGCAGGCTCTGCTCGGACCAGTCGGCGCCGCCCGCGGGCGGCGCAAGGGCCAAAGGTTGCTGGCGATTCATGGCATTTCTCCCCGTTGTCGTGCCATTTCCTGTTTCGCCGGCTCTGCGGCCGGTTTAGGATTGACTGGTGTGAAACTACCAGTCCCATCCTGGACCGTCAAGGCATCGACATGCGCATCACCGACGACCGTTACACGCGCGACCGCCTGCGTCTCGACCTCGCCCTGCGGCTGATTCGCCATGAGGCGCGAACCCGCACGATCAAGAGCTGGACCGGCCTGACCGACGACCGGATCCGCAAGCTCTACCGCTCCTACGTCGCCGACGCCGGCCGTCGCGACGTGCATCGGCATCGCGGCAAGAGCCCGCGGCAGAGCGCGTTCTTCATGCGCAACGCCGGGATCCGGCGGGAAGCGGCCGGGCTGGCCACGCTCCTCTGCATCCTTGGCCTCCTGCGGCGCGAGGGCGCCTCGGCTCCCGGCGCGGTCGAGCACCTGCGCTGGGGCGAGAGCTTCTGCGAGGCCTACGAAACCTTCGCGAGCCTGTTCGAGCATCCGCAGATCTCCTTCGAGCATGCCTGCCACCTGCTGCGCTCGCTCGAGAAACAGAACGAGATCTGTCTCGACGACTGCGAGGGCTGCGGGAGCCTGCTGGTCGTCATGCGCTACGCGGAACGGCCGAAAGCCTGTGAATTCTGCGCGGCGAGCCGGCCGCCGGCGCGTCCGGGACTCTCGGTAGGTGACTGCTAGAATGACCGCTTCACCGGCCAGGAACGGGAAGGAATGCGCCCAAACGTTTTCGCCGGGCCGCATGTCGATCGACTCAAGTTCGCCAACGCCGACGCCGAGTCCGTCGCGCGCGCGATCGCGGAGGGTTCCGCGCGCCTGATCCCGGTCTGGAAGTCGCGCTGCCCCGTCGTCCGGCTTCCGTCCCCGAGCGCCTGCCTGCTGCCGTTCGACAGCGGGCCATTCGCCGGCATCGACGTCAACGAGTTGATCCTGCTCGGCGAGTACCGCGGCCTCGCGATCTTCACGACCGAGATCGAGGCCGAGAGCCCGCCGGCGCTCGAGAACGGCGCGGAGTTCGCGGACCTACGGCTCGCCGCCGCGCTCCTGCCGCACGAGGAAGCGGGCCTGGTCGCGTACGCGCGGGCGATGATCTCGTTTCGCCACCGGCATCGCTTCTGCGGCAGCTGCGGCGCCCCGACCGCGCCGCAGCAGAACGGCCGCGTCATGGTCTGCCAGAGGAAAGGCTGCGGCACGGAGTCCTTCCCACGCATCGATCCGGCGGTCATCGTGCTCGTGACCGACGGGGACCGCGCGCTGCTCGGTCGCCAGCCGGCCTGGCCCGCCGGGCGTTATTCGACGATCGCCGGATTCGTCGAGCCGGGCGAGAGCCTCGAGGACGCCGTGCGCCGCGAGGTGCTCGAGGAAACCGGCATCGAGACAGGCGCGATGATCTACCAGTCGTCGCAGCCCTGGCCCTTCCCGCGCTCGCTGATGCTGGGCTTTCGCGCCGTGGCGCTGACGACGGAAATCCGGCTCCGCGACCGCGAACTCGAGGACGCGCGGTGGTTTCATCGCGACGAGCTCAAGGGCGGCTCGATGATGCCGTTCTCGCAGTCGATCGCGTATCGCCTGATCCAGGAATGGCTGGGCCCCTGAGCATCCTGCTGTCGGTCGCGACCGGCCTCGCGCTCGCCGCGGCGGCCGGATTCCGCGCTTTCGTGCCGCTGCTCGCCGCGGGACTCGCGATTCATTTCGGCTATGTCGAACCCGCGCGCGGCTTCGACTGGCTGGGCGATCCCGTCGTGCTGGTCGCGCTCTCCATCGCGACCGTCACGGAAATCGCCGCCTACTACATTCCGGGCGTCGACCATGCGCTCGATCTCATCGGCGCGCCGGTCGCCATCGGCGCCGGCATCGTCGCCGCGGCCGGCGTGATGGTGGGGTTGCCGGAGTGGCTGCGCTGGTTCACCGCGATCGGCGCGGGGGGCGCGTTCGCGACCGCGGGTCATGCGCTGAATGCCGTCGGACGCGCCAAGACCGGCGCGGTGTCGGGCGGGCTCGGCAACCCGGTGTATGCGACCGCGGAACTCGCGGGTTCGGCGCTGCTGTCCGGCCTCGCGTTCCTGCTGCCGGCCATCGCCTTCGCGGCGATCGTCATCGGCGGCGCCTGGGCGCTGCAACGCTGGCGCCGGCGCCGGGTCTGATTTTTCATGCTGCGCTCCATCCTTGCCGCCCTGTGCCTGGCGTTCCTCGCGGCGCTGCCGGCGCACGCCAAGGACGAAAAGCCGCGCATCGAAGTCGAGTTCGTGGGAATTGAGGGTCCCCTCCTTGAAAACGTGAGGGCGCTGTCGAGCCTGCATCGCCTCTCGGCCTCGAAGGACCTCGACGCGGCAATGGTCGGCCGCCTCGCGCAGCGCGCCCCGAACGAGGCCCGCACCGCACTTCGGCCCTTCGGCTACTACGAGTCCAACGTCACGACCGAACTCACCGAGACCGGGGACGGGTGGCACGTGAAGGTGACGATCAAGCCCGGAACGCCCGTCACACTGGCGGAGCAGCAGGTGTCCATCACTGGAAGCGGCAAGGACGAGCCGTTCCTGCGCGACATCGCGGCGGACTCGGCGCTTCGCACGGGAAAGCAGCTGAGCCACATCGCCTACGACCAGTTGAAAGGCGACCTCCTGCGCAGCGCCCTCGCCCACGGCTATCTCGATGCGGCATTCACGCGCGGCGAGCTCATCGTGGATCCCCCGACGCACTCCGCGCGCGCCTACATCACGCTCGAGACGGGCGAGCGCTACCGCTTCGGGCCGACGTCGATCGAGCAGAGCTCGCTCAAGCCGGAGCTCGTGCGCCGCTACCTGCGCTACCAGGAAGGCGACTGGTACGACGCGGAGTTGCTGCTGCGCACGCAGTTTGCGCTCGACGACTCGCAGTACTTCTCGATCGTCGAGGTGCTGCCGGAGGAGCGCGACCGCAAGAACAAAATCGCGGCGGTGCGCATCACGTCCGAGCCGAACCGGCGCAATGTCTACAGGATCGGCGTCGGCTATGGCACGGACACGGGCCCCCGCGGCACGCTCGGCTGGGAGGACCGGCGCCTCAACTCGAGCGGCCATCGCCTGCATGCCGAGCTTCGCGCCTCCGACGTCGACACCTCGGCGACCATGACGTACATCGTGCCCTGGTCCGACCCCGCGCTCGAGAAGCTTTCCTATCAGCTCCGCGTATTCCGCGAGCAGAACGCCGACGTCGAAACCGAGGGCACCACGTTCAAGGTGGGCCTCACGCAGGTGCGGGGAAAATGGCAGCGCGTGCTCTCGGTCACGCTGGACCAGACCGAGGACACCGTCACGACGGTCTCGGGCGACTCGACGCTCGTCGACCGCAGCCGGACGGCGCTGCTCGTTCCCGGCATCACCTTTGCGCGCCTGCCGCCGGACTTCCTCGGCGTCAACACCGTGCCGCGCGGCTTCCAGGTGGAGCTGCTCGCCTCCACCGCCACGCTCGGTTCCGACACGAATTTCACGCGCGTGGACGTGCGCGACGAACACCGCTTCAAGCTCGCCGACAAGTGGCACCTGTTCCTGCGCGGCGAGATCGGCGCGAGCGCGGTAGGCGATTTCGAGGAGCTGCCCGCGAATTACCGCTTCTTCGCAGGCGGCGACAACAGCGTGCGCGGCTACGGCTACGAGGAGCTCTCGCCGGTGGATGCGAACGGCGCCAAGGTCGGCGGGCGCCACCTCCTGACCGCGACCGTCGAGCTCCAGCGCGACCTGCCGAGGAACCTCGTCGGCGCGGTCTTCATGGACACGGGAAACGCCTTCAACAAGTTCGGCGATCCGCTGGAGTACTCGGTCGGCATCGGCCTGCGCTACAAGCTGCCTTTCCTCAGCGTCGGCCTGGACGTCGCGCAGTCCATCTCGGAATCGGATCGCGGCCCGCGGCTGCACATCAACTTCACGCCGGAGTTCTGAGATGGGATGGCCGGCGCGAAAGTGGGTTCGATGGCTACTCGCGGGATTCGTGATCCTGCTCCTGGTCGTCTTCGCTTTTGCCGCCTGGCTCGTCACCACCGAAGCGGGCCTCAGGCGCGCCGTCGCGCTCGCCGAATCGCTCGGCAGCGTGTCGATCCGCGTCGAGGGCGCGTCCGGACGCCTGATCGGGCCGCTCCATGTCGCGACGATCGAGATCGAGCACCCGCGCGCGACGATCCGCATCGCCGGGCTGGAGGCGGACTACGAGCCGCTCGAGATCCTCGGCGGGCGGATCTCGGCGGAGGACGTCCGCATCGCGGATGCGAAGGTCGTGCTGCACGCCGCGACGGGTCCGCCGAAGGCGCCGTCGTTCATGCCGGGGTGGCTGCGCATCGTCCTCACCGACGCCGCGGTGACCCGGCTCGTGATCGTCTCGCCAGGTGGCACCGAAGTGCGTTTTGACGACATTCACGGCTCCGCGACGATCGCGAAATCGCGCATCGAATTCGATGGCGTGCACGTGAAGTCGCCCGGCTGGGCAGTCGCGGGCGCGAGCGGAAGCCTCATCGCCCGCCAGCCGCTCGCACTCGACGTCAACACGGCCTGGTCGCTCTCGGCGGAGAATCGCGTGGCGGGCATCGCTCACGCAGCCGGCGACCTCAACCGGCTGCTCGTGGACGCGCAGGTCGCGGCGCCGGGCATCGCGCGCGTGCGGGCGGAAGTCCGCGACCTCGGCCCCGACCTGACATTCCTGGGCGAGGCCGCCATCGAGAAGCTCGACCTCGCGCAGTGGATGGCCGAACCGCCGCTCGGTCCGTTGCGGGGCACGCTCGCGATCGAAGGCGATCGCTCGCATTACGGCGCCAAGGGCAAGCTGCACGGCCGGGGCCTGCCGGAGCCCGGAGTCGGGCTCGATGCGCGCATGAGCTACGCCGACCAGGTCCTCGCGTTCGAGTCGATCGTGCTGGAGTCGGGTCCGGGCTCCGTTGTCCGCGCGCGCGGCACGTTGGCGGTCGCGAACGAACTGTCCTACAACATGACGGCCGACTGGACCGGCTTTCGCTGGCCGCTCGTCGGCGAGGCGCTCGTCACCTCGTCGCGCGGGCAGCTCGAGGCGAGTGGCTGGACCGAATTCCACTATCGACTGAGCGGCCAATTCCTGGCCACCGGCGCGCCGGTTTTCTCGGGCGAAGCCGCGGGCGACTTCACGAACGGAGCGATCGTCGTCGACGATTCGAACTGGCAGGCCCTCGGCGGGCGCGTCGCACTCAAGGGCTCGCTGGGTCGCGACCCGGCCCAACCCTGGACCGTGTCCGGCCATGTGGCGGACATCGATCCGTCCCGGATCCGTGCAGAGCTGCCCGGGCGGCTCAGCTTCGATTTTGCGGGTGCGGGCGCCGGCTTCGATGTGAAGGGCCCCTGGTCCGCGACGATTCAGAAGCTCTCGGGCGTGTTCCGCGGCCAGCGCGCGAGCGGCGGCGGCAGCGTCAGCCGCAAGGCAGACCAGATCGAATTCCGCGATGTCGCTCTCGCGCTCGGCCCCGCGCGCCTGGAGGCGGACGGCATCCTCGGCCGCGGCGCGAACCTCGATGCGCACCTCGTCTCGGACGACTTGTCCGCCTTCCTGCCGGAACTCGGCGGCCGCGTGGACGGAAAGGTCACCGTGCAAGAGCACACGATCGCAGTCGGCTTCACCGGGCACGACCTCGTGTACGGCTCGCACCGTGCGGTGGTGCTCTCGGCCGATGCGCACATCGACCGCGACGGTCAGGAGCACTCCTGGCTGCGGCTGCGCTCGAACGGCATCACGATCGCGGGATTCCCGATCACGGACACGCGGCTCTCGCTCGACGGGCTGCCGCGCGATCACACGCTCAATTTCCGCATCGGCTCAGGCGCGGATGCCGTGTCGGTGCGCGGCCGCGGCGCCTGGGAAGCCGGCCGCTACACGCTCGCTTTCGAGGATATCGCGGCCAGCGGCCCGCGCATCGTGCCCTGGCGCCTGCAGGCGGCGACGCGCCTGTCCGCGAGCACCGCGGATGCGGCGCTCGAACCGCTCTGCCTCGTCTTCGAGACGCGACGCTTCTGCTTCGAGGGTCGCTGGCAATCCGCCGGCGACTGGTCTGTCAAGGCCACGACCGAGGCGTTCCCGCTTGAAGCGCTCGATTCAAAGCGCCTCGGTGCCCCCCGATTCCACGGCTTTCTCGTCTTCGACGCCGAGGCCTCCGGGCATGCCGGCGCGCCCTGGATCGCCGATGTCCGCGCCGAGATCCGGGATGCCACACTCACCTACCAGTCTTCGGACGGCACGGATCGCACGGTCGCGCTGGGACTCACCCGGGCGACGCTCGTCTCCGACGCCGGGCACCATCGGCTCGAGCTTCGCGTGAGCGACGCCGAGGACCTCGACCTCACGGTCAATCTCGAGGCCGTGCGCATGCCCGACGCCGGATTCGGAG
>Ga0070675_100002408_pt1 | contig 13959 bp, 14 predicted proteins | sample KBSM43metaG_FD_65343 | JGI IMG/M metagenome (GOLD analysis project Ga0070675, IMG submission 65343) | Miscanthus rhizosphere microbial communities from Kellogg Biological Station, Michigan, USA - KBS M4-3 metaG | ecosystem: Host-associated > Plants > Roots > Rhizosphere > Soil ...
CGGCCTCGTCGACCAGGCCGCCGCGTGCGGTGTTGACGATCAGCGGCCGGCGCTTCATCGCCTCGAACTCCGGCATCGCGATCATGCCGCGCGTCTCCGCGGTCAGGGGTGAATGCAGGGTGATGACGTCGCTGGTTTCGAGCACTTCCTGCCACGGCGTGTAGAGCGGCCCCAGGCCGCTCTTGCCCTTGTGCGCGGCGAACATCGGCACCATGCCGAAGGCCCGCGCCAGGTCGGCGACGTGCTGGCCGAGCACGCCCTCGCCGATGATGCCCAGCCGCGAGCCGCGCAGGTCGCGGATGGGGTGGTCAAAGAAGCAGAACTGCCCCGACTCCTGCCAGCGCCCCGCCAATACCGACTCGCGATAGGCGACGATGTTGCGGCGCAGCGCGAGGATCAGGGCGAAGGTGTGCTCGGGCACGGTGTTGATCGCGTAGCCCCGGATGTTGCTCACCGCCACGCCGCGGGCGGTGCAGGCCGTCTTGTCGACGCAGTCGGTGCCGGTCGCCGCGATGGCGATGAGCTTCAGCGCCGGCAGCTGCTCCAGGGCGGCAGCGCTGATCGGCACCTTGTTGAGGATGGCGATCGACGCGCCGGCCAGGCGCTCGACCACCTGGTCGGCACGCGTCTCGGCGTGCTCGATCAGCTCGTGCGCGAACGACGGCGGCCGCACGTGGATCTGCGGCGCAATGGTCGCGCGGTCGAGGAAGACGATGCGATGGCTCATGGGCTGGCGGTCTCCGGTTGGCTGGCGAGCAGGCTGCGCGCCGTGACGACGACGGCCTCCGGCCTGATGCAGAAGCATCGGTATAACACCTCGGCCGGTCCGGCCGTGGCAGCGATAAGGTCGGGCGCATGCGCTCGAGCCGGAAGCCAAGGGAAACGAACGTGCGCTCTCGTCGCGGCCCCGATCGAGACGCAGCGCTCGCGCAGTACGAGAAGCGCGCAGCGACCTACGACCTCGAGCTGGCCCTTTTCGAGCCCATCCGCAAGCTGGCGATCCGGAGACTGGAGCTACGTCCCGGCGAAACGGTGCTCGACATCGGCTGCGGCACCGGCTTGAGCCTGGAACACCTCCGGCACGGGGTCGAAAAGACCGGCCGCGTCATCGGCATCGAGCAGTCCCCGGCCATGATCGAGCGGGCGCGCAGTCGAATCGCCGGCCGACCGGGTGCGAACGTGACGCTGCTCTGCGCGCCCGCCGAGGAGGCCGAAATCGACGGCTGCGCCGACGCCGCGCTGTTTCACTTCACCCACGACGTCCTGCGCCGGCCCGCGGCGCTGGACCGGGTGCTGCGGCACCTGAGGCGCGGCGCGCGGGTCGTGGCCTGCGGCCTGCAATGGGCGCCGCCCTGGGCGGCGCCGGTCAACCTGCTCGTCTGGGGGGCGGCATTGCGCTCGGTCTCGTCACTGAGGGGCCTGGACCGGCCGTGGAGCCTCCTGGCCGAGCGCGTGCCCGGACTCGACGTCGAAGCGCTGCTGCTGGGTGCGGTGTACCTGGCGCACGGCACCCGTGCCTGACGTCGCCGCCATCCGGAGGTTCCAGGGTCAATGCGACGCCCTGCGCGACTGGATCATCTTCCAGCCGTTGCCCGAAGGGTCACGGAAGCCGGCGTCCACATGGCCATAGCGGTCCACGGGCTCCTGCGTGAACTCCACGCCGCAGGCGCGCAGCCGGTCGTGGGCAGCGCGGCAGTCGTCGACATTCAGCACCAGCGGCGGCATCGCGCCCTTGGCCACCATCGCGCGCAGCGTCTGCGCAGTCTCGGCATCCAGCACCGGCGGCCCCGGCGTGAACAGGCCGAGCTGGAACGACGGCTGGTCCGGATGCTGCACCGTGAGCCAGCGATAGTCGCCGTTGCGCACGTCGGTGTGGACGCGAAAGCCCAGCTTGTCGACGTAGAACGCCAGCGCCTCGTCCTGATCGCGCACGTACAGACCCACCACTTCGACCCCCTGGCTCATGGCACCTCCTTTGTTGCGGCGCTGTTTGTAGCGCCTGCCACGCGGCGGCGCTTCTCCGAAACTGCGGTCTTGAGGTCGGGCCGGTGCGCGGCACTGACGATGCAGGCAGGCATGTGGCCGAGGCCTTGCGCCGCGGCCCTCGAGCCGGAGCGGATCGCCCCGGGGCTTTTCCCGGTGATGTCGCGAAAGGTGCGGCCGAACGTGCCGAGGCTGCCCCAGCCCGTCTGAAACGCGATCTCGGTGATCGACAGGTCGGTATCGCGGAGCAGCCCGGTCGCCCGCTCGATGCGCCGGGTGAGCAGGTAGCGGTGCGGCGGGGTGCCGAAGGCCTGCTTGAACGAGCGTGCGAAGTGGGCCTCGGACACCGCACTCACGCGCGCCAGCCGCCGCACGGGCCAGTCCTCGTGCGAGGCGGCGTCCATCCGGTCCTTGGCGCGCAACAAGCGGCGGAGCAGCTCGGGGTCCTGGTTCACGAGGGCTCGCTGTCTCGCCCGTGGAGGGTTCCCGGCCCCTGCTGGCGCTTTGCGTCCAGGCGTTGAGCCAGGCGGCGAAGGTCCACCAGCGCGCGTTCATGGACGCCGGTGCCGATCTCCTGTGTCTCGTCGCGCGCGGTGACCGTGAAGACGACTCGCCGGCCCTCCACATGGGTGACGACCGCTTCGGCGGTCACCCGCTGCTCCACCGGCGTCGCCGCCAGGTGCCTGATGTTGACGACGGTGCCGAGCGCGGACTCGCCGGCCGGCAGGTAGGCGCGGATCGCCGCCAGCGCGGCGTTCTCCATGAACAAGATCATCACCGGCGTCGCCAACACCGGTGGCAGGCTCGGGTCCTTGAACCGGCTGGCCAGGTGCTCCGGGGCGACGATCATCGAAAAGCTCCCCTTGGCTCCAACCGGAATCGCGTTCATGGACATGGCTCCTGCAAGTCGACTTCGATGAGTCTCGCGCAGAGGGGGCATGTCCGCTTGGGGTCGGCCTGCTCATGCCGTTCCAGGAAGAGCGCGCGTCCCTTGGAACGTCGTGACTGTGCCAGGTCGTCGGGAGGCTACTCGTCGGCGCCGCGCGAGCGCAGGCGGTCGAAGAGAGCGGCGACGACGATGAAGCTGCCGACGAAGGTGCCCTGCCAGAAGGTGCTGATGCCCAGCAGCGTCAGGCTGTTGCGGATGACCTCGATCAGCGCCGCGCCGACGACGGCGCCGAACGCGGTGCCGGCGCCGCCGGCGAGATTGGCGCCGCCGATCACCGCGGCGGCGATCACGGTCAGTTCCATCCCTTGCCCCAGCCCGGTCGTGATCGTGCCGAGCCAGCCGACCTCCAGGATGCCGGCGATCCCCGCAGTGAAGCTGCAGAACATGTAGACGCTGACCTTGGTCGCCTTCACCGGCACGCCGGTCAGCGTCGCCGCGCTCTCGTTGCCGCCGATCGCGAACAGGTGCCGGCCCCAGCGTGTCCAGCGCAAGGCGAGTCCGGCGGCGATCAGCAGCACGAGCAGCACGATCACGGGGTTCGGGATCCGCACGGCATCCAGCAGCGGCAGCGGCAGGTCGACGAAGCCGCCGCCCAGCGCCAGCAGCCGCGGCTGGTCGGGACCGAACTGGTAGACCATGCGGTTGTCCGACAGCACCATCGCCAGGCTGCGTGCGATCGACAGCATGCCCAGCGTGACGACGAAGGGCGGCACGCCGACGTAGGCGATCAGCACGCCGTTGATCGCGCCCACCAGCAGCGACGCCCCGAGCGCGAGCGGCACCGCGAGCCAGATCGACATGCCGCCGTTCATCGCCATCCCGATCACCATGCCCGACAGCACGAGCACTGCGCCGACCGAGAGGTCGATCCCGCCGCTGATGATGACGGCAGTCATCCCGATCGCGATGATGGCGACAAAGGCGAAGTTGCGCGTCACGTTGAACAGGTTCTGCTGGGTCGCGAAGACGTCGCTCGCGAGCGCCAGCACGACGAAAGCGGCGACCGCGGCGACCGAGACCCAGAACACCTGCTGGCCGACCAGCCAGGTCAGCCAGTGGCCGTGCACCCGGCGAGCTATTGTTTCCTCGAGCGAAGGCGCGGCCATCAGGCAGCCTCGATCGCGCCGGTGATCAGGCCGGTCACCTCCTCGGGCGAGCTGGTCGCGATCGGCTTGTCGGCCACCTTCTCGCCGCGCCGCAGCACGACGATGCGGTCGGCGACTGCGAAGACGTCGGGCATGCGGTGGCTGATCAGCACGACCGCAATCGCGTGCTCGCGCAGGCGCCGGATCAGGCTCAGCACCTCGGCGACCTGGCGCACGCTGATCGCCGCCGTCGGCTCGTCCATCAGCACGATCCTCGGGTCGGACAGCCGCGTGCGCGCGATCGCCACCGCCTGGCGCTGGCCGCCGGACATGCGCCGCACCAGATCGCGCGGCCGCGTCTCCGACTTCAGCTCGGCGAACAGTTCGCCGGCGCGATTGAACATGCCGCGGTAGTTCAAGACCCGCAGCGGACCGAAACCGAACACGAGCTCACGCCCGAGGTACACGTTCTCGGCGGCGCTCAGGTTGTCGCACAGCGCGAGGTCCTGGTAGACGATCTCGATGCCGGCGGCGCGCGCGTCGGCCGGCTTGTGCAGCGCGACCCTGCGGCCTTCAAGCGTGATCGTGCCGGCGCTCTGCGGGTAGTTGCCGGCGATGATCTTCACCAGCGTCGACTTGCCGGCGCCGTTGTCGCCCATCAGCCCGACGACCTCGCCCGCGCGCAGCGCGAGCGAGACGTCGGTCAGCGCCTGGATCGCCCCGAAGTGCTTGGAGATCCCCTCGAGCTCGAGGACCGTGGCCGCCATCCGGCTACTTGGCCGGGCACTTGCCGAGGTTGGCCGGCGTGCATTCGTCGAGGCCCGTATATAGCGGGTCGGCGACCTTCTTGCCGCCGATCAGCTCGATCAGCACCGCCGGGGCGCGGTGCCCCATCTCGAACGGCCGCTGGCCGATCTGGGCATGGCTGCGTCCGGCCTTGAGCGCGTCGAGCTGCGGCGGCAGCGTGTCGCCGGCGATGACGATCAGGTCCTTGGACTTGAGCTTGGCCATCACCTGGTCTGTCACCTGCGCGTAGGCCTGCGGTCCGAACTGCGCCCAGCCGCCGATGAGGATGAAGGCGTCGAGCTTCGGGTTCTTCGTGAAGACGTCGGCCATCTGCTGGTTCGCGAGGTCGATCTGGTCGTTGGTGAACAGCGGGCATCCGGCGATCTCGGTCCAGCCGCCCTCGCCGGCGAGCTTGGCGAGGCCCTTCTTGCCGGCGATCGTGTCGCGGAAGCCGGCGGCACGGGCGTTGATGTTGTCGGCCGCGACGTTGCCCAGCTGCAGGCACACCGTACCGCCCTTGGGCTTGAGCTCCTTCAGGTGCTTGGCCATGAGCACGCCCATGTCGTAGTTGTTGGTGCCGAGGTAGGTCGAGCGCAGCGCCCGATCGGCAGCGGCGAGGTCGGCGTCGATCGTCATGATCGGCATCTTCGGCTTCTTGGCCTTCAGCATGTTTGCCATCGCCGGCGCGTTCGACGGCGAGATCGCTATTCCGGCGACGCCCTTGTTGATCAGGTCCTCGACGATCTGCACCTCGCCTGCCTCGTCGGCGCTCGACGCGGGGCCGGTGTAGAGGCAGGTGTACTCGGACTTCGGGTTCTCCTTGTTCCACAGGGCGCAGCCGTCGCCGAGCACGGTGAAGAACGGGTTGTCGAGCCCCTTGACGACGACCGCGAGCGTCTTCTTCTGCTGCGCCGCAGCCGGAACGACAGCAACGAGGGCGGCGGCAACGACGCCGGCGATCATGAGAAACGTCTTCTTCGTCATGCTCTGTCTCCTTCCGTCATGTGGGTCGGGGGTGGGTACTTTACGACCAGGGTCCGCCGCTGTCGATCTGCTGAGCTTTCGGTCGAGCAGTTCACCGCCTGCGCGCCTCGAACGCGCGCTGCAGGAGACAGAACACGAAGAGCAGCGCGCCGATCACGATCCGCGTCCACCACGAGCTGAGCGAGCCGTCGAACGCGATCAGCGTCTGGATGATCCCCAGGATCAGCACCCCGAACAGCGTGCCGGCGACGAAGCCGACTCCACCGCTGAGCAGGGTCCCGCCGATGACGACGGCGGCGATGGCGTCGAGCTCCATCCCCACCGCGTGCAGCCCGTAGCCCGAGAGCATGTAGAACGTGAACACGACCCCGGCCAGCGCCGAGCAGAAGCCGCTGAAGGTGTAGACCAGCACTGTCGTGCGCGGCACCGGCAGGCCCATCAGCACGGCGGAAGCCTCGTTGCCGCCGATCGCGTAGACCGTGCGCCCGAACTCGGTCACCTGGGCCAGCCAGATGCCGACGGCGAGCGTCGACAGGGCGACGATCGCGCCGACCGTGATCGACGCGCCCGTGCCCGGCACCGGGACCCGCGCCTGCGCGATCGCGGTGTAGGTGGCGTCGGTGATGCTGATCGAGTCGATGCTGATCAGGTAGCACAGGCCCCGCGCTAGGAACATGCCGGCCAGGGTGACGATGAACGGCTGCAGCCGGAAGCGCTGGATGAGCCAGCCCATCAGCGCGCCGAACGCCGTGCCGATCGCGAGCACGAGCGGAATCGCCTGCGCCGCGCTCCAGTGCCGATGCTCGACGAGCTCGGCCGAGACCATCGTCGTCAGCGCGATCACCGAGCCGACCGACAGATCGATGCCGCCGGACAGGATCACGAAGGTCATGCCGACGCCGACGATGCAGAGGAACGCGTTGTCGATCAACAGGTTCAGGAACACCTGCGCCGAGAAGAAGCCGGTATAGGCGACCGAGCCGTAACCGGCGGTCAGCGCGAACACGGCGATCGTGCCGAGCAGGGGGACGAAGCGCGGGTCGATCCGCCTCACGGCGCGCCACCTGCTGCCGGCCGCACCACGAGCGCGCGCAAGGCGGCGCGGAACTCGGCCGATTGCAGCAGCATGACGACGAACACCACCGCCGCCTTGACGACCATGTTGATCTCGGGCGGCACGCCGATCGAATAGATCGTCGAGGTCAGCGTCTGGATGATGAGCGCCCCGAACACGCTGCCCGCGAGGCTGAAGCGGCCCCCGGTGAGCGCGGTGCCGCCGAGCGTGACGGCCAGGATCGCGTCCAGCTCCATCAGCATGCCGGCGTTGTTGCCGTCGGCGCTCTTGACGTTCGAGCTGATCACCAGTCCCGCCACGCCGGCCGCGAAGCCGCAGAACACGTAGACGCAGACGGTGATCAGGCGTTCATGCAGGCCGGCCACCCGTGCCGCAGCGGGGTTGATGCCGATCGACTGGATGAAGAGGCCGAGCGCGGTCCGCGTCATCAGAAGATGCAGCAGCCCCCATACCGCGGCCGCGATGAACACGGCGAACGGCAGGCCGAACAGGAATCCGTTGCCCAGGAAGAAGTAGGGCGCGTAATAGACCGTGATGATCTGGCCGCCGGTCAGCAGCTGCGCGACGCCGCGGCCGGCGACCATCAGGATGAGCGTGGCGATGATGGGCTGCATGCCGACCTTGGCCACGAGCAGGCCGTTCCACAGGCCGCACAGCGCGGCGACCGCGAGCGCGGCGACGATCGCCAGACCCATCGGGAAGCGGCTCACCTGCGTCTGCACGCCGTTCTTCACGACCAGCTCGCCGCCGATCATCAGCGCCGCGACGGCTGCCGCGATCGCGACCACGGCGCCGACCGAGATGTCGATGCCCCGCGTGGCGATCACCAGCGTCATGCCGAGCGCGACCAGGGCGAGCGGAGCCGCCCGGTTCAGGATGTCGATGACGTTGCCGTAGAGGTGTCCGTCGCGCCACTGGAGCTGCCAGAAGCCGGGATTGAAGATCGCGTTCGCCGCGAGCAGCAGCGCGAGCGTCAGGAACGGCCAGAACAGCCGGTGGCGCGAGATCGAGCCCAGCGCCGCCTCCATCGTCAGGCGCCGGCCGCGATCAGGTGATATACGGCCTGCTCCGAGCTGCTGCCCGGCAGCTCGCCCACCTTGCTGCGGTCGCGCAGCACGACGATGCGATCCGAGACGCGCACGACCTCGTCCATCTCGGAGGAGATGAAGAGCACCGCGAGGCCGGCGCGCGCCAGCGCCAGGATCTCGTTCATGATCTCCAGCTTCGCCGCGACGTCGATGCCGCGGGTCGGTTCGTCGAGGATCAGGAGGCGCGGGTCGGTCGCGAGCCAGCGCGCGAGCACCGCCTTCTGCTGGTTGCCTCCCGAGAGCAGGGCGATCGGCGAATCGAGGTCGGCCACCTTGATGCCGAGCGTGCGCACGTATCGCTCGGCGATCGCCTGCTGGCGGGCGCGCGACAGCACCTGCCATACGCCCAGCCGTGCCTGCAGCGCCAGGGCGATGTTCTCGCGTACCGACAGATCGCCGACGATACCCTCGTGCTTGCGCTCCTCCGGGCACATGCCCAGGCCATGGCGAATCGCGGTGGAAGGCGTGTCGAACCGGACCGGCTTGCCGTCGACCCGGAGCTCGCCGCTGTCGCTGCGGTCGAGGCCGAACAGCAGGCGCGCCAGCTCGGTGCGCCCCGAGCCGAGCAGGCCGCCGACGCCGACGACCTCGCCGCGACGCAGCGTCACGTCGACCGGATTGAGCTGGCCGCGCCGGCCGACGCCGCGCGCTTCGAGCACCGCCGCGCCGGTCTGCGCCGCGCCGCTGTCGTCGCGCCCGGCAGCCGCGCTCAGCTCGCGCCCGACCATGGCCGTGATCAGCGCCGAAGGCGGCAGCTCGGAAGCGCGGTACTCGCCGACGCGCTCGCCGTTGCGCAGCACGGTGATGCGATCGGAGATCGCGTACATCTGTTCGAGGAAGTGCGTCACGAACAGGATCGCCATGCCCTCGGCGCGCAGCTGCCGCAGCACCGTGAACAGGCGCTCGACCTCCTGCTCGTCCAGGCTCGAGGTCGGCTCGTCCAGGATCAGCACCTTGGCCTCCACGCTCAGCGCCCGGGCGATCGCCACCATCTGCTGAAAGGCCACCGGATAGCTCGAGAGCAGCCGCGTCACGTCGATGTCGAGATGGAGCCGGGCGAGCAGCGCGCGCGATTGCGCGGCCATGCGCTTCCAGTCGATGCGCCAGGCGCCGGCCGCGCCCTTCCTCGGATAGCGCCCGGCGAAGATGTTCTCCGCCACCGAGAGGTTGGGGCAGAGGTTCACCTCCTGGTAGACCGTGCTGATGCCCAGCCGCTGCGCCGCCGCCGGCGAGGCGGGATGGATGGTCTCGCCGCGCAGGCGGAGCTCGCCCGCATCGGGCGGATAGACGCCGGTGAGGATCTTGATCAGCGTCGACTTGCCGGCGCCGTTCTGCCCCATCAGCGCATGCACTTCACCGGCGCGGAGCCGGAAGTCCACGCCCGACAGGGCGAGGACTCCGGTGAAGCGCCGCGTCAGGCCGCGCGCTTCGAGGACGACATCGTCGAGGCTCAAGAGGCCCGTCAGTACTTGCGGCTCGGGAACTCCTTGGCCGCCACCTCCATCGGGAAGATGGTTTCCTGCGTGACGATGCGCTTGGGCAGGGTCTTGCCGGCCTTCAGGTCCTTGACCGCCTGCATCAGCTGCGGCCCGAGCAGCGGGCTGCACTCGACGCTGACGTTGAGCTTGCCGGCGATCATCGCCTCGAATGCGCCCTTCACGGCGTCGATCGAGATGATGGTGATGTCCTTCGCCGGCTTGAGGCCGGCTTCCTCGATCGCCTGGATCGCGCCGATCGCCATGTCGTCGTTGTGCGCGTAGAGCACGTTGATCTTCTTGCCCTCGGCCTTGAGGAAGGCTTCCATCACCTCCTTGCCCTTGGCGCGCGTGAAGTCGCCGGTCTGCGAGCGGATGATCTTGAACTTCGGGTCGGACTTGATGATTTCCTCGAAGCCCTTCTTACGGTCGATCGCCGGTGCCGAGCCGACCGTGCCCTGGAGCTCAACGATGTTGACCGGATCCTTCGAGCCCTTCTTGTTCTCCACCAGCCACCGGCCCGCCTTCCGGCCTTCCTCGACGAAGTCCGAGCCCATGAAGCTGACCCACAGGCTGTCGTCCTTCTCGTCGACCGCGCGGTCCGAGAGGATCACCGGGATGTTCGCCGCCTTGGCTTCGCGCAGCACCGTGCCCCAGCCGGAGGCGACGACCGGGGAGAACGCGATCACGTCGACCTTCTGCGCGATGAAGGCCCGGATCGCCTTGATCTGGTTCTCCTGCTTCTGCTGCCCGTCGGAGAACTTCAGGTCGATGCCGGCGTCCTTCGCGGAGGACTTGATCGATTCCGTGTTGGCGGTGCGCCACTCGCTCTCGGCGCCGACCTGGGCAAAGCCGAGGACGATCTTGCCCTGCGCGTAGAGGGGCAGCGGCACGCCGGCAGCGAGCATCGCCGCGACGAGGGTTCGACGTTGGGTATTCATGGTCTGTCTCCTTGGTGTGGGAGCGTCTTCTGGGCGACGCTGAAGCGGTGCACGGTCGTGCTCTGGAACGTCGCGCCGGGCCGCAGCACGGTGGACGGGAATTCGGGTCGATTCGGCGAATCGGGATAGTGCTGCGTCTCCAGGCAAACGCCATCGCCTTGCCGATAGGCCCGGCCCTGGCTGCCGCGCAGCCGGCCGTCGAGGAAGTTGCCGGAGTAGAACTGGATGCCGGGCTCGGTGGTCGCGATCTCCATCACCCGGCCGGAGACCGGATCGGCAAGCCTCGCCGCCGGCACCAGCTCGCCACGGCCGCCGCCGTCGATCAGCCAGCAATGGTCGTAGCCGCGCGCCAGCATCAGCTGCGGCGCTCCGGAGCGGATGCGCGCGACGATGGGCGTCGGCCGGCGGAAGTCGAACGGCGTCCCTTCGACTTCGGCGATGGCGCCCGGGATCAGCGTCGCGTCGACCGGCAGGAAGCGGCTGGCATTCAGCGTCAGCTCCTGATCGAGCGCGCTGCCGCCGCCGGCGAGGTTGTAGTAGCCGTGGTGCGTCAGGTTGACGATCGTCGGCCGGGTCGTCGTCGCCCGGTAGTCGATGCGCCATTCGTTCGCCGGCGTGAGCGTGTAGCGCACGGTCGCGTCGAGCCGGCCGGGGTAGTGCTGGTCGCCGTCGTCGCTCGTCAGGGTGAGCTCGAGGGCGACGCTGCCGTCGGCGTGTGCAGGCAGGCGCTCGATGACCCACCAGCGCTTGCCGAAACCGCTCGGCCCGCCGTGCAGCGCATTGGCGCCGTCGTTCAGCGCCAGTTGATGCGCTTGCCCATCGAGAACGAAGCGGCCGGCGGCGATGCGGTTGCCGTATCGCCCGACGAGCGTGCCGAAGTTCGGGTTGCGCTCGACATAGTCCGCGAGCTCGTCGAAGCCGAGCACGATATTCGCGCTGCGGCCGGCCCGGTCCGGGCAGTGCAGGGCGGTGACGATGCCGCCGAGATTGATCGCGCGCAGCACCAGCCCGCGCCCGTTGTCCAGCGTGTACTGGCGCACGGCGCGGCCATCTGGCAGGTAACCGAAGAGTCGCGCAGCACCGTCGGTCATCGCGTCAGACCCCTCCATTGTCGACACCCCCGCGCCTCGTCAGCGGGGTCGGTTCGATCCTCATGCGAGGTTCCCGTCGCCCGTGATTGCAGCCATCTAGGTTCCCTGCTTGCGCTTGGCGTTCAGACGCTCCGTCAGGCGGCGGAGGTCGACCCAGGCGCGCTCGTGAATGCCGCTGCCGATTTCCTGCGTCTCGTCGCGCGCAGTCACTGCGAAAACAATTCGACGGCCCTCCACGCCGGTGACGACCGCCTCGGCCGTGACGCGTTGTCCTGCCGGCGTCGCCGCGAGATGCCTGATGTTGACGACCGTGCCGAGCGCTGACTCGCCGGCCGGCAGGTACTGCCGAATGGCGGCCAGCGCGGCGTTCTCCATGAACAGGATCATCACCGGTGTGGCCAGCACCGGAGGCAGGGTCGGATCCTTGAACCGGCTGGCCAGATGCTTGGGCGCAACGACCATCGAGAAACTTCCCTTGGCTCCGACCGGGATCGCGTCCATGGGCTCAGCTCCTTGCGACTCACCTGATCGCTGCAGTCGCCCTGTCAGCCCGGGCGCTTCAACTCGGCGCAGCCCGGTTCGCTGGCGAACTCGAGCTCCGGCTTCCGGATCGTAACTACTGAAAGAACGCTCAGACCGCACGGCCCGCTGAGCCGTCAGCGATCAGGCCTCATCCTTCTCCCAGAACGCCCGCGTCACTCCCTGACCCTTCATCAGCGCCACGACCTTCTCCCGGTCGAGCACGCCGCAGCGCTTGGCCCACGCGTCGTATTGAGCCACCATCGTCTTGACCCGTTCGGGTTGCTGTGACGCGAGGTCGTTCAGCTCGGTCCGGTCCGCGTCCATGTCGTAGAGCTCCCACGCGCGCGGATAGCGCTTGACGAGCTTCCACTTGCCGAGGCGCACCGCGGCGTTTCCCTCGTGCTCCCAGAACATGGGCTTCCTGTCCTCGCCGGTCGTGTCCTGGGCGAACACCGGGAGCAGTGACTGGCCTTCGAGCGGCTCGACCACGTGCCCGGCCACGCTTTGCGGATACGTCGCACCGGTCGCGTCGACGACCGTCGCCATCATGTCGGGCAGGTAGCCGGGCGCATGGCGCACCGAGCCGTTCTGGCCGCTCGCGATGCCGTTCGGCCAGTGCGCGATCAGCGGCGTCGCGATGCCGCCTTCATGGATCCAGTGCTTGTAGAGGCGAAACGGGCTGTTCGAGAGATTGGCCCACGCCGTGCCGTAGCTCTGGTACGTGTTCTCCGGCCCGGGCATGCGCTTCACGTCGTTGCCGAAGTGCACCGGCTCGCCGCTTCGCGTGTTCCGGCGCGCGATCATCAGCTTGTCGACCAGCTCGTCGATCGTCACATCCTGCGGAATGTCCTCGGCGCAGGCGCCGTTGTCGGCGAGGAAGATCACCAGCGTGTCGGCGAGCTTGCCATGCTTCTCGAGCGTCGCGAGCAGCCGGCCGATGCCCTGGTCCATGCGATCGATCTGCGCCGCGTAGACCTCCATGCAGCGCAGCGTCCAGGCGCGGAACTGCTCGTCCTTCTCCGCCTCGGTCCAGGGCGGCTGCGTCGGGTCGCGATCGGTGAGCTTCCAGTGGCTCTTGAGGAGGCCGCTCGCGACGAGCTTGTCGAGCCGCTCCTGGCGCAGCCGGTCCCAGCCGGCGTCGAAGCGGCCGCGGTAGCGGGCGATGTCGTCGTCGTGCGCGTGCAGCGGCCAGTGCGGCGCGGTGTAGGCGACGTACTCGAAGAACGGCTTGTCGGCGTGCTCGCCGCTGCAATGCTGCTCGACGAAGGCGCAGGCGTTGTCGCTGATCGCGTCGGTGTAGAAGAAGCCGGGCGCGCGCGCCTCGTGCTCGATGTTCTCGTTGCCGCGCGTCAGCGTGTTGGGGTCGTAGAAGCTGCCGGCGCCGATGATCGTGCCGTAGAAGGCGTCGAAGCCGCGCTGCATCGGCCAGGCGTCGGTCGGCTTCGTCAGGCTCGACGCGACGTGCCACTTGCCGCTCATGTAGGTGCGGTAGCCGGCCGCCTTCAGCACCTGCGGGATCGTCACGCAGCGGTGGTTGAGGTTGCCGGCGTAGCCCTCGGGGCCCGAGTCGTAGGTGAGGATGCCGATGCCGGTCTGGTGCGGATGCAGGCCCGTCATCAGCGAGGCGCGGCTCGGGCTGCAGCGCGCGGTGTTGTAGAACGAGCTGAAGCGCAGGCCGTTGGCGGCGAGGCGGTCGAGGTTCGGCGTCATCACCTCGCCGCCGTAGCAGCCGAGGTCGGAGTAGCCCATGTCGTCGTTGAGGATCAGGACGACGTTCGGTCGGGTCTTTGCGTTCATGGTCGTTCGAGGCTGAGGGCAGGATCAGGCGAGGCGTGCGCCGCCGGCGGCGTCGAACAGGTGGACGCGGTCGGGAGCGAAGTCGACGAAGGCGTCGTCGCCTTCGCGCAGGGCAGGAAGGCGGTCGGTCTTGAGCTTGAGCGGTTGCGCGCCGACCTTGAGGTTGACGATGGCGCTGTCGCC
>Ga0070675_100002410_pt1 | contig 13947 bp, 14 predicted proteins | sample KBSM43metaG_FD_65343 | JGI IMG/M metagenome (GOLD analysis project Ga0070675, IMG submission 65343) | Miscanthus rhizosphere microbial communities from Kellogg Biological Station, Michigan, USA - KBS M4-3 metaG | ecosystem: Host-associated > Plants > Roots > Rhizosphere > Soil ...
GTGAGGTGCTTGGCGCCCGCGGCGGTGAGCGTGTACACCTTGGCGCGACGCCCCTTCTCCGTCTCTGCCCACGACGCCCTGATCAGGCCGCGACTCTCCAAGCGGTACAGCGCCGGGTAGAGCGACCCGGCGTTCACGTTGAGCACGTCGCGCGAGATCGCCTGAATACGGAGGCTCAGGTCGTACCCGTTCGTCGGCTCGGCGCGCAGGAGCTGCAGAACTATGAGGTCCAGCGTTCCCTGCAGGAGCGGAGCGGCTTTCGGAGGCATGGCGAGTTAACTAGACCGTCTAGTGGAGACGTAGAATGGGCGCTGCCCACTAGAACGTCAAGTGAAGAACGAATTCCTCTCTCAACGTAGATCCATCGCCGGGTTCCTGGTGAAGAATCCCACCGGCAACAAGTGGAAGCCAACGTGCGCGACCGGCATGACTGGCCAGTCCTCAGGGCGCGGGATGTGTGTCACACCAGTGCTATACCACGTGACGACGTCCTCGTTCTCCACGCTCTCGTTGTCGCTGATCCATTGAGGGAGGCCGTCACCGCCGCGACTCTGGTTCGGATAGTAGCCGGCCGCGTTCATCTCGTCCGGCTTGTACCGCGTCACCCAGAAGTGATGATCGACGAACCCCGCGCGCTGCCGCAGCCGCGATCCAGGGAGCGAGTACGGCACCGAGTTGTCGCCAGGAACGAGGACGAATCCCGTCGGCGCACCTAACGAGTTCTTCACGGTGGGGTTGACCACCATCCATTTGCGCGCCTGTGCCAGATCGAGATCGCGGCCGGCGGTCTTCTCGTCCTTCAATACCGCTTGCTCGATGCGGAACGCGTTTCCGTCGGGGTTCACGTCCCGGTTGGTCTCGGGCAGCGCGTTGATCTCGACGACGGAATTCTTCTGTCCGTCGACATCGAAATCGAGCCGGAAGTTGAAGAAGTGCTGGTGATGCGGCGCGGACACGTATGGCGCGACAAGATGCGCCCCATCCATGGTGTGGCCTGAGCCATCGCCGGCCACCGACGTTAGGCTCACGCCCTTCGAGAGCATGATGCCCGTGAGGTCGGCCTGCATCTGCATGCTTCCGTCCTGACGGAAGATCCAGTTGATGCCGTAGTCGTAGTTCCCTACGCCCGCCAGATACCCAATGACCAGCTCGCGTCCGCGACGACTCTCGGTGTGATCGACGTTGATGTCGAAGTGCTTCCAGAGCAGTCCCCCGTCGCGTTCATAGACCGTCACCACGCCCTTGGCGGTGTAGGCCTTCCCGAAATCGTCGGCGAAGTCCGCATTCATGAACGTCGCGTTGTCGGGCGCATCCTTGCCGGGGATCAGGTAGCTCGCGAGCCGACCGATCCCGTATTCGCCCACGTCGAATGCGTTCCGCCAGGACCACGACTTGTCCTTGTCGCCGTAGGGGACGACCATCTCCGAGAGCGACGCGCGGTACAGAATCGGCCGGACCTTTCCACCGTCTTCATAGCCCACCGTGTACAGGACGAGCCCTTCACGCGGATGAAGCGCATAGCGAAAGCGCCACTTCTGCCAGCGGATCTCGTTTCCGCGTATCTGAAAGTCGGCGCCGTTCGGCTGCGTGATCCTGAGCGGCTTGAGCGCGGCGCGTAGCGCCCCGGCATTCTTCGCCTCGAGTTGCGCCGCATCTTTCGAGATCGGCACCACGCCGCGGTCGACGAACTCGACGACCTTTCGCTGGTTCATGTCGACGACGATGTCCAGGCCCTCGATCGGTCGGGAATAGACACTCGACGTGGCATTCGTTCGATCGAAGCTCAGGGCTCTGATCAGACGCGGCCCTTCGGCCGTCGTTAGGCCGACCGTTCCCGGCGCCCAACCGTCGACGTGAACCCGGCTCAAGTCCGTAAAGCCGCGCCGCTTCATGGCGTCCTGCCAGCGAGGATCGGCCTTCACGATCTCGGGAGCACTCGACAGCTCCTCGACGAGAAACCCCGGCTGCACGCCGGGCATCTCTTTCCATGACGAGACCGACGCAGCCTTGAGGTCCGCGACAGCTTCGAACGTCTTGTTCGTCGCGCGATCGTAGACGACGGCGAACGCCTCGCGGCGAAACGGAGCACCTTGGCTGTACGCGAGGACCTCGTCCTTCGGCGGCTCCTTCAGCACGACGATCGGAAAGAGCGCACCCTTGGGGAAGCGATCGGCGGCCTGGATGATCTTGACCGCAGCCGCGATCTCGCCACGGTTGAGCGGATCGAGTGGGTGCGCGACACTCGATGCGGATTTTGTGGGCTTGGCCGAGCCGCTGGCGGCGGGCCGTTGGGCCTGAAGCGCGGATCCCGCGACTGGGATCGCGAGCGAAATCAGTGCGGCGACTGCCAGCGGTGTGATCTTCATAGTCAGGAGACTCGAGAAGCTTCCGACATGGGGTTCGTCGCCTTCCTTGCGGGCCACTTCCCAATTCACCGATCTGGCGCTGCCCCTTTCCGCGTCAGCTCGGCGTACGATGACATCGCCCCGGTCAGCGGATCGTCGGTCGTCATCGCCGCGGCCCACCCGCGCAGCGTATCACCCTGCAGAAGCAGCCCCACGCCCACGTTGTGCGGGAAACGGCGCGCCTCCTCGCTCGGGATCGTCCCGGCGAACTGACCGTTCAGCATCTGGTTGCGGAACGTCGGCGCGTTCAGCACCGTCCACAGCGCATCAGTCCCGCCGAGCCTAACGTGGATGTCGTCGGCCTTGACGAGGAGCGCGATTGGCGTGGTGGCGCCGTCGTACGTGCGGACCGTCCCCGTCCACTCTCCGGTCAGTTCCGCCGGACTAGCAAAGGCGACCGTCGGCGTGGGTGGTCGCCCGGGCGTTGGCGCCTTGTATCCGGGAAGCACCGCGGCGGCGATGTCGAGCGCGACACGATGGGGAGCCGCACCGCCCGTGTTCGCCAGCGCGACGATGACGACGTTGTGCTCCGGGTACAGCTTGAGGCTCGTCGCCACACCCGGCATCCCACCCGTGTGCGACACGACTCGCATGCCTTGCTCGTTGCCAATCAACCAGCCAAGCCCGTAGCCGCTCGTCGTGTCGCCCGGCGTGGCGCGGCGATGCATGGCGTCGAGCGTGGAGTCTTTCAGCAGCGGACGCTGGTCCTTGAGATGATCCTCGAGGTGGAACATCCCGAAGCGCGCGAGCTCGTGCGCGCTCGTGTACACTGCGGACGCGGCCCGATGATCGAAGTCGTAGAACGCGATCGGCTTCCCCTGCGCAGTGTACCGCACGGCCGAATTGGCGATCCCCGCGCCGGTCCCGATCGTGGTGGTCGTCATGCCTAACGGCTTGAAGACCTCGTCCCGCATGAACTCCTCGTACGGTCGCCCCGAGACCTTGGCGATGATTTCCTCGAGCACGCCGTAGCCGAGGTTGGAGTAGTTGTAGGCGGCGCCTGGAGGATAGACGGTGATCGCGTACCGGGTGATCGCCTCGTCCATCGATGGCCGCGTGACCGATCCGCCCGCGTAGAAGAAGCGGTAGTGCAGCGGCAACCCGGCGGTGTGCGACATCACTCGCCTAACGGTGGCGTCCGACGCCGAGCCGGCGAGGCCGGTGATCTTGGCCGCGCCCAGATAGTCGTTGGCGGGGCGGTCGAGGTCGATCTTGCCCTGCTCCACGAGCTTCATGACGCCCGTCGCGGTGATCGGCTTGGAGATCGACGCCATCGAGTACAGCGTGGTCGGCGTTGCGGGCGTGTGGCGCTCGACGTCGGCGAAGCCGAAGCCTTCCTCCCAGATGATTCGGCCGTTCCTTGCCACCGCGACTGCGATGGACGGCGTCCTGGTCGAGTCCATCACGCGGCGGATGTGGGCGCGAAGGGAGTCGAGCGCCACCGCCGGTATGCCGGCGTCCTTTTGAGCCGCACTCGCGCGCTGGGCGGAGAGCGGAGTCGCCGGCATCAGTGGAGCGGCGACAGCACTCGCGAGCGCGAGGATCAGAGAGCGCAAAGCCACGCGCCGTTTGGGAATGAGCATGGGGCCCGTCAGTCGTTTGAGATGGGGGGAATGTTAGCGCCCCGTCCGTCGAGTGACGAGGGATCGTCACCGGGCGAGAGAACCATCCCCTCCTGATTGCGGCCAGACCGCTTCCACAAGGGCTCGCGATCACCTTTATTCCCGTGTAGGGCGCCGCTCGCAACATCCGTCGCCGCACCGGTGGAACAGCGAGTGTCCGGCGGAGACGCGGATCGCGGCGCGGCGACACGCGCGGCAGCCTAACGAGTCGACGGGAGGTGAGGCGTGTACAGCTTCTCGGGATGGGAACGGAGCAAGCTCGACCAGCTCGTCGAACTGCAGTCGCGAACCATCGAGCTGCTGGGGATGGTACTGGCGACACCGGCGCCGCCAGAAACGAAAGTCGCGGAAGCAGCGGAGCTCATCCGGCACTTTCAGGAACTGAGAGACACGCTGACCGAGCAAGCGACAACGCAGGGGCGCTCGCCGTGATGGAGTCGCCGGGTTGACTGTGCCTGCGCCTAACGCTGTAGCTTCGGCATTCGTTTATGCGGCTTGCACGGCAGACTCGGCTGCGGACCGGCGGACGAAGGTGCGGCCCACCCGCTTTGACCGAATCCAATACGCCGTCCACGCGAAGGACACCAGGAATGTCTCGACGTGTGGCCGACTGGTGTCCAATGCCGCGACGCCCGTAGCCACCACGAACGCGATCCAATACGTGCGCGCGTACCGCGGCCACTGAAGAGCCAACATCACGCCGCCGAGGAAGAGGCCGGCGAGAATGGGCACCAGCAGCGCGCGCTGGAGATCTGCGGCACTGACGCTCCGAATCCCAACCGCTGCGGCGCCTGTCCCGACCGCGATGGCCCCAAGGACAAAGACGACCAGCCGCCCTCTTATGTGTGGAAGCATCGTACCATTGGAACGAAGGACCGAATTTGCTCGCCTGCACTACCAGGCGATCGGCTCGTATCCATCGCCCGACGAAGGACGGCCGACCCGTGTGGCTAGTCACGACGCGCATGCATCATCACATCGGCTGAACGATGAGCGCGAAGAAGGACGGCATGGCGAACATCGGCGGCTTTCTGGCGGTGAACGACCCGGACCTCGCCCTCCGCTCTCGAACGCGGCTCGTGCTCACCGAGCGCCCAGCCGACTTGGAGCTCGTGCAATTGGCATTCCCTCGTCGCGTATACACGTAGAGCCACGTGGACTACGTCGCCGAGGTGGTGTTGCACGTCGGCTCGCGGCGGTACGCGCACAGCTGCTGGATCGTTAACGGCATGACGCGGTGTGGGGCTTTACCGGACACACCGCACCCGAATGTGCCGACAGCGGCGGCGCACCAGCGCTCGTAACATCAAACGCGGAAGGATTCCCCCCACGTTTTCGGCGAAGGACTGACTCTATGCGCACGCGTCATGACCCGACCAATCTCGACCACGTCGCATTCATCGGCGTCGGCATTGGTATCGTTGGCTGGATTCTCAAGCTTCTGCTTGCCTGACGCGGGCTGTGCTGTATGGCCCTTGCCTAACGCAGCAACGTGCTACCGCCGGCGGCCGACGCCGCGCTGGATGAGGATGCGACCAACCCCAACCGAGCATCAACCACCCGCTCGGCCGCATCCTGCGCCGAGATCCCTTCCTTCTCCGCGCGACGGAGGACCTCCACCGACGATTCGAAGATCGACTCCACCGCGGCGTCCGTCTGAGCATCGGTCCAACCGGCGAGCACCCGGCACAGATAGATCGCCCCGCCCGCGTTCGCGATGAAATCCGGCACGTACGTGATTCCCCGTGCGCGCAACGCGTCGCCGTCCCGGTTTGTTTCCAGCTGATTGTTCGCCGCCCCCGCTACTGCGCGAACCCGTAGCCGCGGGATCGTTCTCGCGTTCAACGTCGCCCCCGTAGCGCACGGAGCGTAGACGTCCGCTTCAGCCTCGTAGATGTCATCGGGCGGAAGCACGTCGGCCTCACATTGCGCCGCAACCGCGGTGGCGCGGTCGCGCGACACATCGCTCACGATGGGCCGAGCGCCCAGCGCGTACAGTTGGAGCGCGAGCGCCTTACCCACGTGGCCGCACCCCTGCACCGCGACGCGTACGTCGCGAAGGTCGCGACGCGATGTCCTCAGATACTGCGCGGCCTCGATCGCACACACGACACCGCGCGCAGTCACCGGCGAGGGGTCGCCGAGCTCGTTGGGCAGCCCCGTCACATGCGTGGTCGTCTCGCGAACGATCACCATGTCCTCGGGACCGGTACCGATGTCCACCGACGTCACATACCGACCCTTCAACGAGTCCACGGCGCGGCCGTGCGCACGCAACAGCGCGGCACGATCGTAGGCGTTAGGTGGCTGGAGAATCACACTCTTCCCGCCGCCGAGTGGAATGTTCGCGGCCGCGCATTTGTACGTCATGCCGCGCGCGAGACGAAGCGCATCCGTGAGTGCGGCATCGTCGTCGGCGTAGGGCATGAGTCGAGTGCCGCCGAGCGCAGGGCCGCACCGCGTGTTGTGGATGGCGAGGAAGGCGCGGTACGAAACGTCAGGATCGGTTGCGAGCCACACTTCCTCGTAGCCGACGACGCGCGGAGAGTCCAGTTTGGTGAGTCGCAGTGACATGCGGTGGTTTCGGTATGGTGGCTGATGTATTCTAGGCAGCGGAACACGGACAGCGCCAATGCAGAGTATCAATGACAGCGACAGCAGCGCACCTTGACCTCGACCACCTGTTCGCCGACGACGCGATCAGGGACCCGTACTCGTTCTTCGGACGTTTACGCGAGATCGACCCAGTGCACTGGAACGCGCGGCACGAGCTCTGGATCGTCACCCGGCACGCCCACGTCGTATCGATCGTGCGCGATCACGAGAGCTTCTCCTCGGCGGTGATCAAGGCAGATACGCGACCGCCATATCCGCCGCTCGACGACGATGGCCTAACGCGGCTCGACGAAGTGCGGCGTTTTCGCGGGGCGCAGCTCGTCGAACAGGATCCACCGCGCCACGGCAACATGCGGCGCCTGCTGCACCAGTACTTCACTGCCTCGGCCATCGAGAAGTGGCGGCCCTTCATTCGCTCGGCGGTCGCGGAGCTGCTCGACGAGCTCGAGTCCGGCGCGACGATCGATGTCATGACGGCGCTCGCGGCTCCACTACCGGTGCGCGTGATCGCGCAGCTCATGGACGTGCCCGCGGCGGATCGCGCGCAACTCCGAGAGCTCGCCGACAAGCTCCTCTACATCAATCGCGGTGAGCCGAATCGATTCGCCATGCTCGTCGCAGGGATCCGCGGCATCCTCGATTACACCGCACCGCTGGCTGAGCAGCGCCTGCACGCGCCCGGCCGCGACTTCATCTCGGTCCTGGCCGAGGGCGAGCGTATCGGAGTCATGGACCGCTTCGAGTTGCTCGTCAACTGTGCGCTCCTCTTGTTTGCCGGACACGAGACCACGGTGAACCTGATCGGGAACGGCATCCTCGCTTTCATTCGCAATCCTGTCGAGTGGGAGAAGCTGCGCGCGAACCCCGAGCTCGCGCGACGCGCAACGGAGGAGTGCCTGCGCTTCGATCCTCCGGTGAAATCGACGCAGCGCATCGCGACGAGGGACGTCGCGGTGGGCGACCGAACCATCCGGCAGGGCGAGCGACTGCGCTGGATCATCGCCGCCGCCAACCGGGACCCGGACGCGTTCCCCGACCCTGACCGGTTTCGCATCGACCGGCACCCGAATCCGCACGTGTCGTTAGGCGTCGGGATCCACTTCTGCCTCGGCGCCGCCCTCGCGCGCGTGGAGGGCCAGGAGATCTTTCGTGGGCTGGCCGAGCGGGTGTCGTCGTTCCGACTGGAGACCGTGGCGCCCGAGTATCAGCCGAGCATCCAGTTCCGGTCGCTGCGGGAGCTGAGGGTAGCGATGACCCTGGCCGCTTCCACGCGGTAACATCCAGCCCGAGCCTCTGAGTAACACAATGATTTACCGCATCACCGAGCGCGTCTGTCGCGCTCCATCCATCTGACTGAGCGCCCACGGGTCTTCGGGCGCTACGTCGCAATCGGCGACAGCTCGACGGAAGGCCTCGATGATCCGGATGGGCGAGGCGGCTACCACGGGTGGGCCAACCGACTCGCCGCGCGCGTGGCGGCGGCGCAGTCGTCCCCGCTGCTGTACGCGAACCTGGCCATTCGCGGCCGCTCGACGCGCCGAATCCGTGACGAACAGTTCGAGCCGGCGGTAGCCATGCGCCCCGATCTCGTGACGCTCTTCACGGGTACCAATGACGTTATCGCGCCCCGCTTCGACGCCGACGTCGTGGCGCACGATGTCGAGTTCATGCAGCGCACCCTGATCGACGGCGGTGCGACAGTGCTGGGGTTCACGCTTCCGGATCTCTCGATCGTGCTCCCGCTCGCTCGCCCGATCGCCGGGCGAGTTCGCGCGCTGAACGAGGCCCTCCGCCATGCGTCCGCTGCGAGCGGCGCCGTCCTCCTGGACTTTGCCAAACACCCCGTGGGGTCGGATCCCAGGCTCTGGAGTGACGATCGGCTTCACGCCAACTCCGCTGGCCACCAGCGGATCGCCGCCGCGCTCGCGTGGGCGCTCCATCTGCCGGGCACCGATCAGACGTGGGCAGATCCGCTCCCAACCGAATGGTCGCGATCCCTGCGAGCGAGCATCCTTGCGGAGATTCGCTGGCAGCGCGACCACTTCCTGCCTTGGGCCTGGCGGCACCTGCGGGGACGATCGTCCGGCGACGGCCGAGGCCCGAAGCGGCCGACGCTCTTGGAGGTCGAGGTCCGAGGCGCTAACGAGTTAGGCGCCTAACAGGGTCTCGCATGATCGACGGGCCCGCCTCACTTCTGCTCGGCCTTCCGCCGCTCCATCTCCGCGTGCCCGCGGCGGATCGAGCACCACTCCCGGTGATCGGCCACGGGCATACCGCATTCGACGCAGATCCGCACGCGCTGTGTGGGCTCCGGGGTGTTGGACGAGAAGAGGCGCTTCAGAAACGACATGGGAAATCTCCAGGATACGTTGGCCAGTGCTCTCGTACGGAACGAGGGGCGACCGGGTTACACTCAGCCCGGCGAATCCGCCGGCGGGCGAGAGGCATTCATTAGATCCGCGGATCCGGCAAAAGGTTGGGACGTCGAGGACGGCGACGGACTCCGGACCCCTACGCGAGCTCAGGCGTCCTGACGAGCGTGCTCGCGCGGGCGATGCGGCGGCGCAGCGGGATCTGCCGGGCGCGCCGGGCAATCAGCTTCCATTCGCAGGTCGCGAAGACTGCACGATCCCCCTGCCACACGACGATGGGCCAATGGCGGGCCATAGCCCTCCCGTCCAGCATACGGCATCATGCCGGTCGTTGCCGCCGCATCGCGAACTGTGGAGCGGGCACGGACCGGTTCCTCAACCCGACTGGGAGAAGGCGATGAAGCGACCGCTCTTTTCATTACTCGCACTGGTCTGCGCCGTCACGGCGCCGAGCAGTAGTGCTATCGCACAGAAGGAAACGGCCACCGGCGTCGAGGTGGAAAAGGACATCGCATTGCTCCGTCGCAACCTGCGAACCGAGAAGAAAAAGGTCGTCGCGTTGAACATGCCGCTCACGGAGACCGAAGCGACCAAGTTCTGGCCGGTCTATGACCAGTACACGGGCGCCATGAGCAAGCACTACGATGAGTTCTACACGGTGATCCGCGACTATGCGGCCAATCAGAAGACACTGACGGATGCGCAGGCGATCGACATGATCAAGAGATGGAGCCGCATCCAGGTTCAACTCGCGCAGACGCGGGAGGAATATGTTCCGATCATTGGAAAGGTGATCCCCGGAAAGAAAGCGGCGCACTTCTTCCAGATCGACCGGCGTCTGTACGCGTTGCTCGACTTGCAAATCGCCCAGGAAATCCCGCTCGTCGTCCAGTGACCGCGGGTCCAGCATTCTCGGCACGAAACAAACGGGCCTCATAGGACCTAAGCACACTTGCTCGATCGTGCAGCGCGGCGCGAGCGTGCGCGAATGGGCAACGCATGGACTCTGGCGATGAGGTCGAACATGCAGGGAGCGCCTCGGCGGCCATCCGTTCTCGGCGTCGCGGTTGCGGCGCTCGCAGCAACGATCGCGTGTGGTGGCGACCCCGACAGTCCGTCGCCTGCCACGGCGAGCAAGATTTCGATCGCGCCGACGTCGCTGGCGCTCAAAGTAGGTGCTCGCGGGTCGCTCACGGCGACGGTCAAGAATTCTTCCGGCGCCGTGATCTCGAATGCGAGCGTCACCTGGGTCTCGCGAGGGCCGCAGGTCGCGACGATCGACAACAGCGGGAACGTCTCCGCGTTGGCTGCGGGCGCGACGACCGTCGTGGCAACATCGGGGCGGGTGGCGGACTCGGTGTCCATCACCGTCACCCGCGACCTGCTGCTTGGTGTCGAGCCTAACGCGGCATCGGTGAGGGTCGCGGAAACGCATCAGTTCGGCGTCACCGCCAAGAACTCGCTCGGTCAGACGGTCTCGCCGCCGGCGGTCACCTGGATCTCATCCAGCCCACAGGTCGCGACGGTGAACGCGAGTGGCGTCGCCACCGGCGTGGCGAAAGGCACGACGTCGATCACCGCAAGCGGGGGCGGGGTGACGAGCACGCCCGCGACGCTCACGGTGCTCGAAGGCTGCAACAGCATGGTCAACGCCAGCACGTTCGTGGCCACGCTCGACTACGACTGGGTCTCGCAGGGAACGACCGACCGTGGGGTCGCAGTGGCTGCCGCGTATCGCGGCAGGCTTTCGGCGACGCTCACGAAGCAGGCGCGCACGGCAGGCGAGGCCTCATGGACGGGGGACATCACCGGGCTTGCGTCGGTGATGGAGACCAGGCAGGACCCGGCGACTCCCGACGCGACCACGACGCTTCAGGCCGACGGCACGGTGCGTCCGCTCTCCGGCGCCCTGGCGCCGAAGATGACGCTGCGAATGGATCTGCAGGAATGCACCTACCAGATCGATGCAATGGTGACGCTCAACGCGCTCCGAACCGAGCCGAATCGTGCCGCGTCCCGATCGGACATAGCGGTAGCATCGCTACACGCGAGGACCAGGCCCCTCGGAACGGGGGTCGCGATCGTCCTGGAAAATGCTCCGTTCGACACGCACTCGCAGACCTGGTCCGCGGCCAACCTGGATAAGGATGCGTTCATGCCGCTCGGCCTCGCGGTTGAGCGGACGGGCCGATCGGCAACGGAACAGGCGGTCGGCCGAGCCACGGTCCTCTGGGTACTTCATCCCGAGTGATGGCCAAACACCGATACCCGACAGTCGCACAAGGGCGGACGAACCTTCGCACGGCACTCTATGTCTTTCGCGAGGCTCTCGGAGGAGAGTCGCACTAGCGTCCTCGCCATAACGGTGAGGAACGCATAAATGGCGTGCGAACAGTGCGAGGGAATCGAGCTCCAGTTCGGTCGGTCGGCGGCGAGGAAGAAGCTGCGGCAATTTCGCCGCCGCGGCCCGGATAAGACGACCCGGCTACTCGTCGATGCCCTCCGTGCCACCCTCGACGGCACGGATACTCGTGGCGTCGTCCTCCTCGACATTGGTGCCGGTGTCGGGGCGATCCACCACGAGTTGCTGGACGGACACGTCGAACGGGCCATCCACGTGGACGGGTCGACGGCGCACCTGGCGGCCGCGCGCGACGAAGCCGAGCGCCGCGGCCACGGCCCTCGGGTCGAGTTTGTCCACGGCGACTTTGTCGACCTGGCCGGCGCGATTCCCGCCGCCGACGTGGTCACGCTCGACCGCGTCATCTGCTGCTACCACGATATGGAGCGGCTCGTCGGGCTCTCCGCACGGAAGGCGCGTCGACTCTATGGCGCTGTCTACCCGCGCGATGTCCGGTGGATGCACATCGCAATCCGCGCCATCAACCTGCTCCAGCGATTCAAGCGGAGCGGCTTTCGTGTCTTCCTCCACTCCCCAGCCGCAATCGACGGCGTCCTGCGAATCGCGGGGCTCGAGCGACACGCCAACTGGCGAACGTTAGGCTGGGAGGTGGTGATCTACGAGCGAAGGACGGAACCGAGCGCGATAACACGCGAAATTCCCCACGAGTGAGGCAACCGAATCCGCACGTGTCGTTAGGCGTCGGGATCCGGCCGCGCATCCTAGCGAGTATCGGCACCGCTCAGGTTGGCGAAAGGGCCCGCTTATGCCCGGCGAAACCGTGCCCATCGACGGTTGACGGCGGCGCGACGGAGACGCGGGCGCCCAATCCTCGATAGACCAAAGGGCAACAAGACAGCGATGGACGTTGAACCTACGTTTCCTCACCAGATGGTTAAACCATCCGGGCAACCTGAAACCGATACCAAGCAACGCATCCTCGACGCCGCCGACGAGATCTTCGTCCGGCGCGGCATCGACGGCGCGCGCATGCAGGAGATCGCCGATCACGCGGGCGTGAACAAGGCGCTCCTGCACTACTACTTCCGATCGAAGGCCAATCTCGCTCAGGCGGTCTGGCTTCGCATCGCCTCGTCATTCGTTCCGGGCATCCTCGAGATGATGGCGTCCGACCTATCGCTCGGCGACAAGATCGATCGGTTCGTCGACGCCTACCACACGACACTCACACGCCACCCGTATCTCATGGCGTATGTCATCAGTGAGGCCGCGCGCCATCCGGATGTCGTCGGTGACTTCTACTCCTCGGAGAGACGTCAGGCGGCGCGCCGCATGATCGACAAGGTGCAGAAGCAGATCGACGATCTCGTCAAAGGGAGAAGACTCGAGCCTGTATCGGCCGAGCAGTTCTTAATCACGCTGGTGGGCAGTTGCCTATTCCCTTTCGCCGCGCGTCCCATGATCGCCACGGTTCTTGGGCTCGACGCCACCGGCGTGCGGAAGGTCATCGAGCGCCGACGTACAGACCTTCCTGCGTTCTTGAAAAGGGCGCTGCACCTATGAGACTCGCTCGGCTTCTGAAGGCGAAGCGCGGTGAAAACGCGGTGAACGCGACGCCAACTCCGCGGCGCTGTTTCAGGCGGTGGCTGGTGGACGCCACGACTCCAACCATAGGGAGGCACCGTGCAAACACACTGGTTCTACACCGTTTGGCCGTTCATAGGGGTGGGGGGAGCGATCGTGATGGTCGCCATCCTCCTGCTGACCGACACATTCCGTAGCGACACCACGGTATCGCGCTGGCGTGATCCGATGTGGCTGGCATGGCTCGCCGTACCGTTCTACTGGATCCATCAGTTCGAGGAGTACAGCCTGCCGGTGATCGGCCTCGACTACTCGATCCAGGAAATGATCTGCCAGAAGATCGGCTTTCCGCCATATCCGGACTGCCCGATCCCGCTGGCCTTCTACCCGGTGGTGAACATCGCTCTGATGTGGTTCGGCGCGCCGCTAGCGGCGTACTTTTTCAGGCGCAACGTCCTCATCGGCCTCAGCTTCTGGGGATTGCTCTTCGCCAACGGACTTGTGCACTGCGCTGGCGGCGTCGCGGCAGGCGCTTACAACACCGGCCTATGGAGCGCCGCCTTCTTGTTTGTTCCGTTCTCCCTCTGGGTCATTTACGTCTGCGCGATTCGCGGACCGTACAGTGGCAAGGTCGTGGCGGTGGCATACGCCGCCGGAGCCCTCACTCATGTCTTGCTTTTCGCGGGCTACGGGCTTTTCAAGGCCGGAGTGATCGGCAGTGCGGGCCTGCTGGTCTATGCCGCCGTGATCGGTTTCACGCCGATCATCTTGGCGGCCATCGCGAGCCGGTTCTTCAAGCCTCAGTTGCTACGGCCAGTTTCGCGCTGACCGTTAGCGGCCAGAAACACGTGGAGTGAGGACCTATTTGAACATTCTCAGCCGGCACGTCGGGCAGCCGCCGGGTCTTTTCGCGCGATTGGGTTCCACGCGTCAGGCGACCGCGCAGTGAGCACGTAGCACCCCGCCGGCGTATCTGCCGGTGCGCT
>Ga0070675_100002415_pt1 | contig 13927 bp, 10 predicted proteins | sample KBSM43metaG_FD_65343 | JGI IMG/M metagenome (GOLD analysis project Ga0070675, IMG submission 65343) | Miscanthus rhizosphere microbial communities from Kellogg Biological Station, Michigan, USA - KBS M4-3 metaG | ecosystem: Host-associated > Plants > Roots > Rhizosphere > Soil ...
CGAAACCTGCCCGGTAGTCCCGTCGTCCGCGAGAGGCCGTACGGGCGAAACGCCCGGACACGTCGGTCGACGTCGTCGCGGGCGTTTCAGTGCGTGAGCGTGTCACGCCTCCTGGCAGGAGCCAGGATCATGATGGTGCGGCAGAAGCCTCGCGCCTCGTCAGCGGATGGTACTCGCTGCCGACGCGCCTCACGAGCCCGGTGGAACCTCCATGACAACCTCTCTTTCCGTGTGACTCTCAGGTCCGAGTCACGGCTGTCGATGCCTTAGGGATACGCCTCTCGAAGGCGCGTGTCAAGCCCGGCAAGGTGCGCTGATCAGTTCTCGCTCGGCCGCTCGATCCGATCGATCACGAGCACGTCCACCTCGCGACGTCGTGTCTCGAGCTTCAGGCCCAGATCCTCCTGGATGGCGGTGAGGAGCGGCGGACGATCCGACTGCGACAGCGACGGCGGTGCCGCCGCACCGTTCAACGCCACGGGCTGATCGGGCATGAAGGTGACGTCCACGTCGAACTCGCCGGCGAGCCCCGTCTCGTCCACGACGGGCCTCCGGGTCAACTGCGTGAGCGGTGTGACGAGGTGCCCCATCGTCAGCCGCCGGCCCGACAACCATCCCGGAAACGACACGAATCCGCATGTCGGGCCGAGTGGATCCTGCGGCAGCACTGCGACGAACCCCGGGCCGGGGCCCGGCGGTGGAGGCGGCGGCAGCGGCACACCCTCCGGCGCCTTCACCGGCGCGCACTCCGGTCCCGACCGTTGAAGGCGCGGACCCAGCTTTCCGTTCCGATCGGCGAGCACGAGCGCGAACGCCGGCAGCTCGCGTTTTTCCAGGTGCGCGACCAGCTGAAACCGCTCGGCGAGCAGCGACTTCAACATCAGCCGCACGGTGGCGCGCGTGGCGTCAGCGCCAGCGCGCGCGTCGATGGCGTAGAGATCGCTGCCGATCCACGACGGCCCGCCCGAGAGCTGGATGTCCTGGAGACCGTAGGCCACGAGAATGAGTTGACGCGCGCTGGTGCCGGGCGAGGTGGCGCGGCCACTCGGCTGCAGCATCACGCCCGGAAAGCTGAACGGCGCATCGGGGCTGCGCTTCACCGACGCCACCTCGAATGCGGGAGCGCTCTGGCCCGACAGCAGGGCCACGAACACGAGGGAGACAACGAGGCCGCTGGCAGGTGACCGCACGTCTCATGAGACACCGCGGCGCGGCAGTCGTTCCACGGGCCGCCTGGCGGCTCCTACGACAGGACGCCTGGATAGCCGCTGGGTTTGAATCCCGGGAAGAGCGGATCGGCCGGCGTGCCGAGGTGACGGACGGCCACCTCGGCGAAGAGGCTCCGGAAATCCGTGGTCACGGCCAGGTCGCGGCCCTCGTGCAGCTGTTCGCGCGCGAGCCCGGGCCACCGGCCGTAGACCTTGCCACCCTTGGCACCGCCGCCCACCACGAACATCGCGGTGCCGTGCCCGTGGTCGGTGCCGCGGTTCCCGTTCTCGCGCACCGTCCGCCCGAACTCCGACATCGTCAGCACCATCACGTCGCCCATGCGGTCGCCGAGGTCGCGATCCAGCGCCGCGAGACCGTCGCCGAACTCCTTGAGACGGGTGGCGAGCTGGCCGCGCTCGTTGCCCTGCGCGGCGTGCGTGTCCCATCCGCCGACGTCTGCGAACGCGACTTCGAGCCCGACGTCGGCGCGAATGAGCTGCGCGATCTGCCGCACGCTCTCGCCGAACCGGCCTCGCGGGTAGACCGCGCCGTTGGCGGGCTGGATCCGCTGCGGCGCCGCGGCCTTGAGCATCTTCACGGCGTCGAAGGTCTCGCGGCCGGTGCCGTGGAGCAGATCGCGGACGCCCTGCTCGTACAGCGACTCGAAGCCTTGGCGGGCGTTGAGGCCGCCGGCCAGGGCGGCCACCTCGCGCACGTCGAACTCGGCCAGACTGGTCATGGCCACCGCACCGACGTCGCCGCGCAACACCCGTGGCAGCGCCGGACCAAGTGCCACCGCGCGGAACGGAGACGCCTGCGGCGCGGGCTCCGCGGCCAGCCCCCGCGCCAGCCAGCCGTCCTCGGTACTCTTCACGCCGGGCGTGCCCGACTCCATGTAGTCCTGCGCGTCGAAGTGTGACCGCGTCGTGTCCGGCGAGCCGATCGCATGCACGGCGGCCAGGCGACGCTCGTCCCACAGCGGCTTCAACCCGGAGAGCGACGGGTGCAGTCCGAAGAAGCCGTCGAGGTCGATCGCGCCCTCCGCTCCGGCGCCCGGCCGGGCGATGGCAATGTTGCCGCGCGCGCCGTAGTAGTCGCCGTCGCCGTGCGGCACCAGCATGCTCAGGCCGTCGACCGCGCCACGCTGAAAGATCACCACGAGGACCTTCGACCGCGCCGCGCGCGACTGCGCCAGCGCCGTGCGGACGACGAAGCGTGGCGCCGCGCCCATCGCCACGAGCGCGAGCCCGCCCCCTTTCACGAACGATCGCCGCGTGCACCGGTGCATGGAGTTATCTCCTCTGAAACTCTGGCGACCCCAGCACGAGCGCCGCCAGCTTCTCGACGTCGGTATCGCTGGCCACACGGTCGTCGCCGGTCGTGCGCGTAATCTCGGGGCTCTCGAGCTGGGCCGCCAGCACGGTGCGCGTCTGGGGCGTGGCGGCGCCGTGCAGCACCGCACTCAGCACTGCGTCGAGGACCTGCGACGGCTGCGTGCGGTCGACCGTTCCGATCACGCCAACGAGATCGACCTGCGCACCACGCAACCGGTTGTGCGCGAGCGACAGCGCGAAGTTCATGCGGCCGAGCAGGGCGCCGGTGTTCACCCACGACTCGGCCCGATCGGGATACCCGGTCGGCGGCTGCGCTTCGTACAGCGGCTGACCGAGTTTGCCAACCTCACGCGCGAGCGCGAGGCCGCCACCGGCCGGAAGGCCGCCACCGGCACGGCCGCGTGTCACCTCGAGGCGGCCGTCGAGCGCGCGCACGGCGCTCACGACCACTTCGAACGGCGTCTTGATCTTCGCCCGATAGGCCTCGCGCGACCAGAACTCGGGCGAGGTCACGAGCGTCGTCATCACGGCGCGGATGTCGCCGTCGGTCGAGCGGAACGTCGCGGCCATGCGGCTCACGAGCGCGGCGGGGGGATCGTCGCTGACGAAGTGGCGCGCCAGCTTGGTTGAAATGAAGTGCGCGGTCGAGGGATGGCGCACCAGGATGTCGATGACGCGCTCGCCGTCCCTCTCGCCCCCGCCGGCCGGAATCGTCTGGCCGAGCACGCGCTTGCTGCCGGCGTCGTGGGCCCGGGCCCTGAACAGGTACGGACCGCCCTCGCGCGGGCGATCGATGGTCCAACCCGTGAAGCAGCGCGCCACCTCGCTGACGTCCTGCTGCGTGTAGCCGCCGTCGACGCCGAGCGTGTGCAACTCCATCAGCTCGCGCGCGTAGTTCTCGTTGAGGCCCATCGCCCGCCCGGCGGGCCGAGGTATCGCCGAGGCTGATGAATTCTGGCCGCGCGGCATGATGAGATCCGCGCGGGTGCTCATCCAGTTGTCGAGATAAAAGAGCATCGCGGGATGCCGCGCCGTGGCCAGCACGAGATCGCGAAACTTGCCGAGCACGTGCGGCCGGATGGCCTCGCGCTCGTAGGCCGGCACCATCCAGCGCACGGCCCCTTTCTGGCTGAACACGTTGAAGTGGTTGAACCAGAACGCCGCCAGCGCTTCCTCGAGCTGGGCGTCGCTCAGCACCGCGCGCGTAACCGCCGCGGCCTGGAGCTGCGCCGTGATGGCCGGTGGGCGCTGGCCCAGCGGCATCCGCTCGCGCAGGTCGCGGCGGGTGAGGTCGCCGGTCGCGATCTGCCGCCGCATCTCCTGCGTCGGTTGCGGGTAGTCGCGCACCAGCTGCGCCGTGCTGGCGTCGAGCACCGGGTAGTCGGCCAGCGCGGCCCGCACCGCATTGCCGCTCAGGCCTTCCGGATGCAGCTGCTGCTCGAGGTAGACGGCCACGCCCATCTGCCGCACGCGGGCGACGTCGGCGGGGCGCGGACCGTAGCCCAGCCGGTTCAGGGCGTGGAGGACGCGCTCGTCTTCGCTGAGCGGCGAGGCTGGCAGCTTCAGGCTCCCGGACGGGGCCGCGGCGCCGCTCAACCCGGCGGCAACCAGCATGGCGATGATCAGCGCTGCACGCCTGCGCACGCCGCAAAGTCTACTCACATACCGTCAGACGACGGGGAGGGGGAAAACGTTGACCGGCGAAGCGCTCGCACTCCGTAGACGACCGACGCCACTGCGAGAGCCATGGCCAACGCCGCGACCTCTGCTTTGGAAACCGTGGCGACGATGACGGCGCCGATGGCGGCGCACGCGAGCAGCGGCACCAGCGGGCCGCCCGGCAGATTGAACGGTTCGCCCTCGAGGCGCACCTTCAGCACTCGCAGACGCCAGGCCGCCAGCGCGATGACGATATAGACCGAAAGACTGGCCAGGTTCACGAGAATGGCAATCTGCTCGAACGTCCCGCTCAAGCCGAGCGCCAGCCCCACCAGGGCATAGGCCACGATGGCGACGCTCGGCGTGTGACGGACCGGGTTCACCGTCGCCAGCACGCGAGGCAGAAAGCCGTCGCGCCCGAGCGCAAAGAGCGACCGCGGTCCCGCCAGAATCGCGCCCGAGAGGTTGCCGAACATCGAGGCCGCGGCCGCTGCCAGCATGATCGTGCGCGCAACCGGCCCGTAGGCGGCCCCGGCCGCAGTCGCCAGCGGCGTGACCCCTTCCGCCTCGAGCGAGGAGCCCAGAATCCCCTGCGCCACCAGCTGTACGGAGACATACAGCACGACCACACCGGACATGGCGAGCAGCGCCGCACGCGGCACCGTGCGCTCCGGGTTGCGCACTTCCCCGCTCGGCTGCAGCGCGCTTTCCATTCCCAGAAACGCCAGGATGATGAGTCCCGCGGTCGCGAACACGCCCGAAGCCGAGGGTGTCTCGGGCCAGGTCAGGTTCGGCGCGCGCACCGCGAACGCCCCGACCAGCACGAAGCCGACCAGCGGTACGAGCTTGACGATCGTCGCGGCTTCGACAAGCCTGGCGCCGCCCTTCACCCCACGAATGTTCACGGCCGCGGCTGCCGCGACGACGGCGATCATCACGACGGGACGTCCCGCGGGGGCGGTGATGCCGAACAGCGCGAGGGCCGACGACGCGAAGAGGCCCGACACGGCGCCCGCGGCGAGCACACCCGAGAGCAGGTTGAGGGAGCCGACGAGGAACGCGACATACGATCCGAACGCCGCTTCGGCATACGCGTATGGACCGCCCGTGCCTGCCACCCGGCTCCCCGCTTCGGCAAAGCACAGGACCATCAGAGCGGCAATCACAGCGCACACGATATAGGCCAACACGGCGGCCGGGCCGAGGCGGCTCGCTGCCAGTGCCGGCAGCACGAAAATGCCCGCGCCGACGATGTAGTTGAAGATGAGCGCCGCCAGTTGGCGCACGCCCAGTTCTCGGATGAGGTAGGTGTCGACAGCGCGGCCAGGTTCCGGCGCCGAACCCGGCACTCTCAAGGTTTATCCGATCAGGGATTTGAAGGCCAGGAGCACCGCGACCAGCGTGATGGCCGCGATCGTGCCCCGCTCGCTGAACGCCACGGCACGCCACGGATGCCGCGTCTGGAGCGGAGCGAGATCGTTCGGTGGGGCCGGAAGCCAACGCGGCACGCCCAACGCGTAGCGGTCGTACTGACGGCCGAACATCGAGCGCAGCCGCGCTTCCTCCCAGATGACCATCGTGCCGTACTGCAGCGCGAAGACGGCCCAGGCGACGGGCAGCATCCACACGAGCCGCGAGGCCATGACCAGCCCGGTCCAGATCATCCAGTTGCCGAGATACAGCGGGTTGCGCACGATGCGGAAGGGACCCGAGGTGATGAGCGGGCCCTGCCGCGTCGCGGTGCGCGTGCGGGAGATCGTTCCGATGTGGCGGACGGCCCAGAACCGCATCAACTCGCCGACCACGACCATCGCGACGCCGGCGGCCACCGGCCACAGCGCGTCCACCTGCCCGGTGCGGAATACCACCACGGCCAGACCCAACGGGACGGGCAGCCATGATCGCTGCCGGAACGTCCACGCGCCAAGCCTCACAAGGAGCGGCGGGGCCTGTTCTGGTCTGTAGATCGCAGCCGGTGCGGTCGCGGGCTGCGGGGCCGACGGAGACATTGCTCTACATAGTAGCCGGACTCGCCCGCATCCTGGCAGCGTCGGGGCCGGAAATCGCTCAGAATCTGACGCGCACGCCCAGCTGTACGGAGCGCGAATCGCCCACGGCGGTGATCTGGTTGAAAGAGGGCAGCGGGGTGGACGGGTAGGCGCCGGCCCCGAACGTCGCGTTGCGTGTGAGCACGTTCCGCCGGTTCGTCAGATTGAACGCCTCGGCGAGCGCCTCGATGCGCACGCGGCCCACCGGGAATTCCCGGCTGACGCGAGCGCCCAGGCTGAAGAAGTCGCTGCCCCGACCCGAGTTCCTCGGGATGAACGCGCCATCGACGATCGGCCGGCCGGCCGTGCCCTGCACCGTCGTGACGCCGGAGGTGATGTTGAGCGGCAGAGCCGAGTAGTACTGCAGCAGCCCGCTCGCGTCGAACCCGCCCGGCAATCGGAGGGCGCCGTCCAGCACCAGGCGGTGGCGCTGGTCGTCGTCGGATCGGCCCCAGTCCTTCGACAGATCCAACGGGTCGATCGGCGAGTTGAAGAACGCTTCGCCGACGTTGTTCAGCGACTTCGACAGCGTGTAGCTGGCGCGGAGGCGGCCGCTCGCCGACGGACGCGCCACGAGCGACACCAGCAGGCCGTGAAACGTCGACTCCCCCGCCGATGAATAGCGGTTGTCGTTGGCGTACGCCGGGTTGGGCCGGCAGCCGTTGTTGCCGCCGCTTGCCACGCAGGACGGCACGTTCTGGTTGATCTGCATCAGCAGGTTCACGCCGCGGACGTACTGGTAGCCGACACTCACCGTGGTGCGGGCGCCAAGCTGCTGCTCGAATTCCACACTCGCCTGGCGCGAATAAGCGTTCTGCAGGCCCCGGTCGATCGTCGTGAAGTTGACGAGGGCGGTGGCCGGCACCGCCGCCGGGAGCACCGCCGGAAACGCCGGCGCGCCGGCCTGCGCGGGCGACAGGCTGACGCTGGTCTGGCGGAGCTGCCCGGGATCCGTCGTGTTCCCCGCCGAGAGCAGTGCATTGGCCACGGCGCGCAGCGGCACGCGGTCGAAGTACAGCCCCGCGCCGCCGCGCACGACGCTGCGGCGTGACGAGGCCGGGGTCCACGCGACACCGAGGCGTGGCGCGAGGTTGTCGGCATCGGTCTGCACCGATTCGAGCCAATGCACGTCGTAGCGGAGACCGAGGTTGAACGTCAGGCGGTTCCCGTGCTTCCACTCGTCCTGCGCGTAGAGCCCCAGCGCCGGGCTGGTCTGCTCGACCTGCGTCGCGCCGAAGGTCTGCGTGAATCCCGACGTGTTGTAGGTGCCCGCCAGGAAATTCGCGAGCGACGAGAACGTGTACGCGCCGCGCACCGCGCGTGGAAACGTAATCGTGTCGCCGTTCACGAGCACGTCCACGCCGGCCCGGAGGGCGTGGGCGCCACGCTGGTGCGACAGCGTGTTCACCACCTGATACAGATGATTGAGCCGTGCCGTCGGGCTCGATGAGAGCGTGCCGAACACGGCGGCCCCGGCGATGTTCACCGACGGGCCGAGCCGGTCTTCGGGCGGCGCCTTCAGATCGCCGCGCGCGATCTGGGCGCGGGTCTCGTTGACCGTACGATCCGAGAACGTCAGGGTCTGCCCAAGAGCGACCGCGACGTCGCCATTGTCCAGCCCCGCCGCCGCGGAGGGCGCGTTCAACGCGCCCGCGCCGCGGGCGCGCGAGGCGTCCACGTCGTACCAGGAGACGCGCGCGCTGATTTGCTGCGTGCCGCTGACCTGATGATCCGCCTTGCCCAGCCATTGGCTGGTCGTCACCGGGCTGTCGAAGATCCCGGTGACGACCGGCCCCCCCGGGTAGCCGACGGCGGCCAGCTGCGCGTTGATGGCGTGGGCAGCGGCAGCCGTGATGGTCGTCAGCCCGGTCTGCTCGAGGTGGCGATGCTCGGCGTTGACGAAGAAGAACGTGCGATCCCGTCGAAGAGGTCCACCGAGGCTGCCGCCGGCCTGCGTCTGCGACATCGGCAACCGCGTCCCGGTGAGCGCATTGGGCGCGTTCAGCGCGCGATCGCGGAAGAAGCCGTAGACGTCACCGCGGAGCATGTTGGTACCGCTGCGGGTGATGACGTTCACGAACCCGCCGAGCGCGCGGCCGAGCTCGGCCTGCCCGCCCGAGGTCACTACCTGTAACTGCTCCACGGCGTCCACGCCCACCGGGATGCCGCTCAGCCCCGCCGCGTCGTCGTTGGCCGACAGGCCATCCACGATGAAGTTGTTCGAGAAATTGCGCTGGCTGGCCACCGAAAGGCCAACGCCCGGCACCGCGGAGGTTTCGGCGAAGAGCTGCGTGCCCGCGATGTTGGGCGGCGCGACGCCCGGGACGAGCAGCGCCAGGTCGAGAAAATTCCGGCCGTTGAGCGGCACCGTGGCGATCTCCTGGCTGAGCACGGTGCCGGCAATCTGGCTGCGGGCGGCCTCGATGACAGGCGCCTCCGCCGCCACGCTCACCGTCGTGTCGAGCCCCGCGACACGCAGCGTGATCGGCAGCTCGAACGCGGAGCCGAGTGTGACGGCCAGCGTCCGGGTCGCGTCGGCGAACCCGTCGCGACCCACGACGATCTCGTAACGGCCGACGCGCAAGTACGGAAAGCGGAAGCGGCCCGAACCGTCCGAGAGCAGCTGGCTCGACTGGTTGGTGTCGAGCTGCCGCGCCACGACGCGGGCCCCGGGCACCACGGCGCCCTGCTCGTCGGCGACACGGCCGCTGACACTGCCAAAATTCACCGCCTCCTGTGCCGAGGCGGGCCGTGCCAGCAGCGCCGCGCACGCCGCCACACGCGCGGCCGCGCAGATCGTTTCCCGGATTGCCATGATGCCAATGCCCCGAAAAGACAGGTACTCGAGGCGGAGTGAGCAGAGTGGGCAGAGTGAGCAGAGTAGGGAAATCTCCCCGCTCTGCCTGCTCCGCTTACTCCGCCTACTCGGCCTACAACGCGCGCGCGATGGTCAGACGCGCGGTGGAGGGCTGTCGGGCGGGCGGACGAGCAGACGCGGCGCCGCGGCGCGCGGCACCGGAGCGGCGGATTCCACGATCGAATGAACGGGCGGCGCGACGCGTTCCGGCAGGGCAAGGGTCCCCAGGACCGGCAGTACGGCGTAGGACGAACCGTCCACGCCTTTGCACCACCGCGGCCCGTTCGCAGGACCCGGACGAGAGGTGCTGCGCTGGTGCATCGGGCACATGACGCCAGAAGAGTGATCGCAGCTGCACTCCTCGTCGGCCGCGACGGTCACCGCACTGTATTGCGGCGAGGCGGCCAGCACCATCGTCGTCGAGGACAGCACCGCCACCTGGCACACGGCGGCGGCGAGCGCGTAGACGCCCGCGAGCGCACGGAAGTGCCGGAGGAGGGCGATCACACAGTGATGATACTGGCAGAGAGGGCAGAGACGGCAGAGAGGGAAAAGCTATCCTGCTTTCTCCGCCTTCTCTGCCTTCTCCGCCTACTCTGCCTCCAGCGATGCAGCTAGGCGGCCGTGGGCGCCGGGGCCTCGGCCGCCGGCGCCGGGACCTGTTCCTCGGCGGGCGTCTGGTTGCGGGCGAGCAGCGACACGAAGAACTCCCCCGCGCCTGAAATCGCCAGGCCGATGAGCAGCCCCTCGCCATCCACCGGCTGAGACACTTGCCCGCCGCCGGCCAGCACCGACGTCGTCACCACGCTTTTGAGCGAACGCTCGCTGAAGCTGGCGTGCAGCCGGGCCATCAGGAGATTGCTCACCTCGCCGGCCACGGTGGCGCGATCCTGGTCGGTGATCTTGGAGGGATCGGCGCTGGTCAGCCGCGCCGCGACGGCGGTCGCCGCCACGACGCCCATGTGGACTCCGAGACGAATCGTGAATCGATCCTCGAGCGTGAGGTCCACGTGCGCGGACGCCGCGGCCACCACCGTGGACTGCGGCTCGATTGTCGCCACGTCGGCATCCAGCATCATGCCGAACACCTGCCCCGCGGCGCCGAGTACGAGCTCGGCCAGGTCGGGCACCACGATCGACAGCGCCGTCATCGGCCCCGGCACCACGACGAACGGGCGCAGCGCCTCGTGCAGCTCCTGCGTGTTGAAGCTGCGCGGCACGACCGCGTCGAACATGCTCTTGAACGAGGCGTCGGAGTGCTCGTCGACCAGGCCGATGACGCGCAGCCCCTCGGCACCGCGGGCTTCACGCAGCTTCCGCACCAGCAGCTCGGCGCCGACGACGCCCAGTTCGCGGCCCACGAACACGATGCGGGCGCCGGAGTCGCGGAATGCGGCCAGGGCCGCGGCGCCGGAGTCGCACTCGAGCACGGCGCCGTAGCGCTGTAGCTGGCTGGTGAACAGGAACCGGAAGTCCAGGTTGCCGTCCACGACGAGGCCGGGATGCGAGGCCGACACGCGCGGCAGCCCCTGCTCCTTTGCGGCCTTCTCCTTGGGGAGAATGCTCACCAGGCGCTTGACCTTCGGCATCAGCTTGTCGGCGCGCGCCGGCTTGAGAACGTAGTCCGAGACGCCCAGCTTCAGCAAATGCCGCACGACGCGGTCGTCGCGAACGTTCGAGAGCACGATCACCGGCAGATCCTTGGTGGCCGGCGACTCGCGGAGCAGTTCCAGCACTTCGATGCCGCTCATCGCCGGCATCTCGACGTCGAGCAGCACGAACGAGAACCGTTCGCGCCCGATCATCTGCAGCGCCTGCACCCCGTCGGCACACTCCGAGATGGTGCACGGAAAGTGCTGGGTCAACATTCTCTTGACGGCAAAGCGCGTTGCGTTGTCGTCGTCGCACACGAGCACGTGCATCGAACTGGTTCCCCTAGCGCCGTATCTAATTGCCCGCGCCCGGCGCGGGCGAGGAGAGACTGCTCTGTCCCAGCGTCTCGAGCCACTCACCGATCTCGCGCTCGAGGCGGCCACAGGCCGCAATCAGGTCCGGGGTCTGGGCGGCCGTATCCGTCTGGCCAGCGCGCAGCCCGTTGTCGATGGCCGCCGCCAGCGTGCAAACGGCGCGTGCGGCCACGTTGCCGGCCGCGCCCTTGACGGCGTGTGCGAGGCGGCGCACCTCCTCGAGGTTGCCCGCGGCGTACGCCGCGTCCAGGTTGCGCGCGTAGCTTCCCAGGTCGGTGCGCACGATGCCGGCCAGCTCGCTGACAACGCTCGCGTCGCCGAACTCCTGCATCACCTCGTCGGCGTCGAACTCTACGTAGGCCATCTTCCTGCTCCTAAACAGCGTGCAGCCTCAGTACCCGCTCGATCATCTCCGCCACCGTGTCCGGCTTGAGCGGCTTCGACAGGTACTCCGTCATGCCGACCGCGAGACACCGCTCACGATCGCCCTTCATCGCGTGCGCCGTCATCGCGATGATCGGCACCGCGGACAGCCGGCCCTGCCGGATGCGCTTGGTGGCCTCGTAGCCGTCCATGATCGGCATCTGGCAGTCCATGAACACGACGTCGAAGTCCGCGGCCGCGATCTTCTCGAGCGCCTCGGCGCCGTTGCCGGCCACCTCGACGACGCAGCCCGCCTTCTCGATGAAGCGCCGCGCCACGAACTGATTGGTCGGGTTGTCCTCGACCAGCAGCGCGCGCAGCGCCGGGCCCAGCCCGGAGGCAGGCGCCGCGGCGGGCGCCTCCGGCTGCGGCTCCTCCATCGGCGCGGCCGCCAGCGGAATCGCGAACCAGAACGTCGACCCGAGGCCCTCCGAGCTCTCGAGCCCGATGTCACCGTCCATCAGCGTCGCGAGCTGGCGGCAGATGGCCAGGCCGAGACCGGTGCCGCCATAGCGGCGCGTCGTGGAGCTGTCCGCCTGCCGGTACTTTTCGAAGACGACCGCCTGCTTGCTCAGGGGGATCCCGATGCCGGAGTCGGTGACGGAGACCCGGAGCATCCGCTTGCCGTCGGGCGACTGACTCGGCACCGCGACCACCGAGACCAGACCCGTGGCGGTGAACTTCACGGCGTTGTCGATCAGGTTGGTCAAAATCTGAGCGATGCGCGTCGAGTCGCCGACGATGCGCGGCGGCAGTTCGGGCGAGACGTCGAGGCGCACGTCGAGCCCCTTGTTCCGGGCCTTGGCAAAGCCGGGCTCGGCCACCACGTTCACCCACTGGCGGATGTCGATGGCGGTCTGCTCGAGCAGCAGGCTCCCGGCCTCGATCTTCGAGATGTCGAGGATGTCGTTGACCAGCGTCAGCAGGATCTCGGCCGACTGCTGCGCGCCCGTCACCAGGTGGCGTTGGTCAGCGTTCAAGTCGCTGTCGGCGAGGATGCTGGTGAGCCCGACGACGCCGTTGAGCGGCGTGCGAATCTCGTGGCTCATGTTGGCCAGGAACTCGGACATCATCGCGGAGGACTGCAGCGCCTGCTGGTGGGCGCGGGCAATCTCTTCGGCCATCGCGCGCTGCGCGGTGACGTCGCGCAGGGTGCCGATGCTGCCGGCGGGCATGTCGTTGGCGTCGGTGAGACGGCGCGCGCGCGCTTCCATCCAGCGGAACTGCCCGTCACGGGTCAGATACCGCATCGGCTGAATCGCCGGGACCGTCCCTTCGTTGAGCAGCGCCTCGAACGCCTCGCGCGTCGCGGTGGCGTCGTCGGGATGCACGAAATCCACGAAGTGCCGGCCCAGGCTCTCTTCGAGGGTGAAGCCCGTCGCGTCGCACCAGGCCGGGTTGAGGAACGTGAAGCGTCCGTCGAGATCCTGCTCGAAGAGCACGTCAGCGACGTGCTCGATCACCTGCCGCAGACGGTGCTCGCTGAGGCGCAGCTGCTCCTGCTGCGCACGCTGCTCCGAGACGTCGCGGATCACCGTGGCCAGGCAGGCCGGCCGGCCGCTGGCGTCGCGGGGCACTACGATGACCTGCGAGGCCAGCCGAGGCTCGCCGTCGGAGCCGAGCAGCTGGTTGTCGCCCTGCCAGAAGCCGTCGCCGAGCGCGCCGGCAATCCCGGCCTCCAGAAACGCGTGACGATCGCGCGGATGCAGCTCGCTCAGCCGCTTGCCACCGCCGTCGGCCGGAATGCCGGTCATCGCCACGGCCGCGGCGTTCAGGTGGAACAGCCGGCCCTCGAGGTCGGCGAGCGCGACGAGCTCGGGCAGCCCTTCGGCGACGGCGGCGAGGTTGCGCTGATCGAACTCCGGGGTGGCCAGCCGGGTGGCGGCCTCGTTCCGGCGCTCGGAGACCGCGGCGCGCTCCTCGGCACTCAGCGTGTACTCGAAGAGCGTCGCGGCGTGGCGCGCCAGGCTGTTCAGCGCCCGCATCTGATCGCCGGAGATGTTCTTCGGCCGGAAGTCCACGATGCCCAGCGTGCCGATGCGGTGCCCTTCGGCCGACTCCAGCACCACGACGGCGCACGAGCGGATGGGCGGCTCGTTGAGCAACATGTGCGCACCGCCGACGCGAGGATCGGAGGCCGTGTAGGCCACGAGCAGGGCGCCGCTCATCTCGCGCATCGCGGCGTCGGCACAGATCAGGTAGCGCGTGTCGGCGCGCGGCAGGCCGTGCAGCGCGGCGGGCGCCTGGCGGCTGTTGTCGGTCAGCGTGACGAACCCGACCGGTGCGTCGCACACGCCGGCGGCGAGCACGGCGAGATCCTGCAGCGCCTGCGTGCCGACGCGGTCGCGGATGTTGGCCGCCTGGAGCGCGGGCCGCAAGACGGGATTGCTGAGGGGGCGGCTGACCGGCAGCATCGTCAGCGTCCTCTCG
>Ga0070675_100002419_pt1 | contig 13918 bp, 11 predicted proteins | sample KBSM43metaG_FD_65343 | JGI IMG/M metagenome (GOLD analysis project Ga0070675, IMG submission 65343) | Miscanthus rhizosphere microbial communities from Kellogg Biological Station, Michigan, USA - KBS M4-3 metaG | ecosystem: Host-associated > Plants > Roots > Rhizosphere > Soil ...
GTGCGCGGTTGATGTTGTAGCGCGACTGCACCTCGTCGAGCTCGTTCTGCTGGATCGTGCTCGAGTTGCGCAGCGCCTCACGCTCGGCGACGTCCGGATCGGCATTGACGATCGGGATGGAGTCGGGGGTGACGATCTCCAGCGGCAGTCCCTCGGGGTACGCGATCTGCCGTCGGAGCGTCGCCTCGGCACGGGCGCGCGCCACGCGGGCATCCTCCGCGGCGGCACGGGCGCGGAGCAGGGCGAGCTCGGTCTTCAGCAGATCGTTCTCGCCGATCTTGCCGACCTCGAACCGCCCCTTGTTCAGTGTGAAGAGCGTGTCGTTGATCACGACGTTGCTCGACGCGTTGCGCAGCGTCACCTGCTGCGCGTAGAGGTTGAAGAACGCGTCGGCGGTCTGGCGTGCGACGTCCTCGCGCGCCTCGAGGTACGCCTGCTCCGCGACGTGCGCGTCGAGGTTCTGGATCCGCTTGTCCCAGACGATCTCGCGCGGCCGGAACAGCTGCTGCTCGAGCTGAACGAGGATCGGCGAGGTCTGATAGATGCGCGAGTTCCGGCTCCCGAACTCGTCGATGCGGCTGACCTGGGTGCCGACGGTGACTCGACCCCCGGTGAGCGGGATCTCCTGGCTGAACCCGAGGCCGAGCGACGAGCGGTTGTTCGCCTGACTGATGAACTGCGTCGAGCCGTCCGGGAGGTCGATCGGATTGATCGCGCGATTCAGGTTCGCCGCCTCTCCCGAGAGCACGAGCTGGGGCAGCAGCCGCGCGTTGAAGGCGTAGTCCCGGTAGTGCGCCGCGTCGCGGTTGCTCCTGGCCACCTGGGCGGCTGGTCCCTGCTGCTGCGCGCGCTGGATGGCCTCCTGCAGCGTGAGCGTCGTCGGAGCGGCGGCGGTCTGGGCGTGCACGCCGGCCGGAAGGAGCAGCAGCGCGACGAAGAGTGAAGCTCGCATGAACACCTTCTGGTGAGCCGCGCCCGCTCGGGCGCGACGGTCTATTCGTAGCGCAGGCAGACGATCGGGTCCTGCTTCGCCGCGTTCGTCGCGGGGACGATCCCGAACACGAGTCCGACCGCCACCGACACGCCGAACGCCAGCACGACGGACGTCGCGGACACGATGGTGCGGATGTGCGCCAGGCTCTCGATCGCCGAGGCGAACACCACGCCGAGGACGATGCCGGCCACGCCGCCGGCGACGCTGATCATCACCGCTTCGGCGAGGAACTGGGCCTGGATCTCGCCCTGGGTGGCACCCATCGCCCGGCGCACGCCGATCTCCTTGATGCGCTCGAGGATCGAGGCGAGCATGATGTTCATGATCCCGATCCCCCCGACGACCAGCGAGATCGATGCGATGGCGCCGAGCACGATGTTGAAGATCGTCTTCGTCCGCTGCTCCTGCTTGAGCAGCAGCTCGGGCACGCTGATCTCGAAGTCGGTGACGTCGTTGTGCCGCCGCTGGAGCATTCGTCGCACGACCTCGGCGACGGCGGTCACGTCGGTCGAGCGCGCGACCTGCACGATCACCTTGTCCAGCTGGTGGTAGTTCTTCTTCTCCGTCCGCTGATCCTCCGTCTCCGTCGAGTCGACGGAGTTGTCCTGCTTCGACGCGACCTCGATCTCGCTCTGCGTCACCTCGCTGCGATTGCGGAACCGCAGCAGCATCGTGGGGAGCGGGACGTACACGTCCATGTCGGCATCGCGGATGCCCAGCCGCTTCGCCGATTCGCTGGACACCTTGCGGTCCTCGAGCACGCCGACGATCGAGAGCCACTGGTTGCCCAGCTTCACCGTATGACCGATCGGGTCCTGCGTGGTGAAGAAGCGCGACTTGACCCCCTGACCGATCACCGCGACGGGCGCCGCATTCATGAAGTGCGGGGCGGCGAACCCGCCCCCTTCGCCGAGGCGGAGATTCATCACGCGGAAGTAGGTCGAGTCCACGCCGACCACCTTTCCGGAGCGGTGACGCCCCTCGCGCGTGATCACGCTGTTCACCACCACCTCCCCGCTCGTCGCGGCGACGGCGGGGATGGTGCGCTTGATGGCCTGTGCGTCCAGATACGAGAGCCCGGGGGAGAATTTCTTCGTCTGCTTCTTGCCGTCGTCCTTCTCGACCTTGCCCTCCTTCTGCTCCACGATCGGCGTGATCACCACGTTGTTCGCCCCGAGCAGCTTCATCTGCGCGAGGATCTCCTGCTCGGCGCCGTTGCCGATCGCCAGCATGGCGATCACCGAGGCGACGCCGAACAGGATCCCGAGCGAGGTGAGGCTCGCGCGGAGCTTGTTGTGCACGACCGCTTCGGCCGCGATGCCGCCGCTGAACATCACGTGCGCGACCAGCGCCCGCAGCCGCGAGGGCAGGGCGGCGGCGGCGAGCGGAATGGCCGTCATCGCTCAGCGCTTGGGCGCGGGTGCCGGCGCCGCCCCGCCGGCGGCCGAGGGCGCCGGTGCGGGGGCCGCCGGAGCCTTCGATGGCATCTTCACGCTCTTCGCCGTGTCGCCGCCGGCGATCGGCGCCGTCGTCGGCATGAGCCCCGGGATCTTCGACGTCGAGATCCCCGACTGGTCGGTGGGCGGCGCCAGGAGCACGCGGTCGCCCGCCTCGACGCCGCGACGCACGACGATCTCGTTGTCGTTCATCGCTCCCGTCTCGACCATCTGCTTCACGACGCCCCGGCCGCTCTTCTTGAACACGTAGGAGAATCCGGCCTCCGTCACGACCGCCTCGAGCGGCACGGACAGCACGTTGGGGAGGGACGCGGTCTCGATCGCGTTCGACGTCGTCATCCCCGGCCGCAGGGTGGTATCCGGGGTGGCGATCTCGATCTTCACCTCGAACACCTTGGAATCCTGGTTGGGGCGCTGCTCGCCGACGTTGGCGATCTGGGTGACGCTGCCGTGGAGCTTCTTCGTCGGGTCCGCATCCAGGGAGATCACCACCTTCTGACCGAGGCTGAGCTTCCGGACGTCGACCTCGTTCACGTAGGTCTGCGACTCCATCTGGGTGAGATCGGGTAGCGTCGCGACCGTCGACTCCCAGGCGTTCCACATGGAGCCGACCCCCTTCTTCTTTCCGTTCCACTCGCGGACGTAGATCACCATCCCCGGGGCCGGAGCGCGCACCGAGAACTGGTCGCGGACGACCTCCAGGTTCTTCAGGTTGTTCTGCTGCCGCCCGAGGTCCGCGCCCACCGAGGACATCTTGGCGACCGCCTGCTTGGTCTTGGTCAGCAGGTTTCGCTTGGACTGCTCGAGTGCGCGCTGCGCCTTCTCGTAGTCGATCTCCGCCTGGCGCTTGATCGTCGGCGCTTCGTACTTCGCCTGCTCGCGCGCCAGCTTCTTCTCCTCGAGCGTGAACTCCGCCGTGCGCACGTCCTCTCGCGCCTGCGCGAGATTGAGCGCCGAGTCGAGCTGCGCGGTCGTGAAGTCGGCCTGCGCCTTCTGCAGCGTGAGGGTGACGTCGGCGATCTTCGTGGCGACCGGCTGCCGATCCAGCTCGGCGATCACGTCGCCGACCTTCACCAGGGAGCCCTCGGGCACGATCGATCCGATCTTCGTCTGGTAGACCTGGACCGACTGCGCGGTGGCTGGACCGCTCACCTGCACGAACTTCCGCGCCCGGAGCTCACCGGTCGTCGTCACGACCACCTTGAACTCGCCCGACTTCACCGGGGCCATGAGGACCGCCTCCGCCGCGGAGCTCGAGGAGGGCCAGGCATACCACGCGACGGTGGCGAGCATGAGCAGCGCGGCAACGGCGGCGGGACGCCAGTGCTGACGCAGCAGGCGGATCGGGTCCATGGGGAGGGATTGCCGGTGTGGTCGGACGGAAGCGAGCGATGATTGGACACCACGCTACCCGCAAACGTTGACTGCGGCAACACTACCGACTCACCAGCGGACGAACCGACAAGAAGCGGGCGCGAGCGCCCTCCCGAACGCAATGAAGGGCGTGCCTCGCGGCACGCCCTCCATTGTGGAACCACAGCCTGCTGCCCCCAGCAAGCTGCTTTCTCGCCTGAGTCAGTAGACCCAGATCGCGTTGAGTCCGATCGTGGCCTGATTCTTCTTCGCGATCCCCTTGTCGTCGATGAACGGGAGGCTGTCCGAGCTGTCGTACCGGCCCTCGGCACGCACCACGAAATTGCTGCCGAACTTGAACGCCGGCGTGATCGTGAACTCGTTCACCCTGGCTTCGCCGATGCCGAGGCGGGTGCCGCCGTTGTCCTTGAACGTCTCGCCGCGCAGGCCGACGGAGAACGGGCTCGACGTGCTGATCTTCACGTAGCCGGCCACACCGTTCCACGTGGCGTCGTCGCCCGGCTTCACGACGCTGGTGCCGCCCTCGGTGCCGTAGTCGGCGTTCACGCCGAGCGAGAGCATCGGGTTCACCGTCACGGTGCCGACGAAATCGATCACGTGCCGGATGCTGCTGTTGTTGTCGGCGTTCTCCGGACCGCCGATGTAGTTCACGTACAGCGCGACGGGGTCGATCGGCTTGACCAGGATCTGCGCGCCGACCGACTTGCTGGCGTTGTTGTCGATCGCGTCGTCCCAGCCGTTCACCACCATCGCCATCAACGACAGCTTCGGCGAGGGCGAGTAGCTCGCCTTGACGCCGGTGTGCGTGAGCGGGATGGCGTAGTTGAAGAGCAGCGACCGGCTGTAGTTGTCGTTGTAGCCGTCGTAGCCCTCGATGAGCTCGTAGCCCATGTGGGTCACGAACTTACCGAAGTCGAACCGCAGCCCGGTGCCGAGAGGCGCGATGTAGCTCGCGAACGCCTGCTGCAGGTCGGCGTTGTCGCCGAGGCTGAGCCCCGCCGATTGCGTGAGCCCGGCGAACGTCCCGGCGGTCAGGTCGATCCGGAAGCCGGCATCGCCCGCTTTGGCGACCGCCTTCTGCACCACGAGCTCGGCCAGATCGACGCTGAACGTGTTCGCACGGTTGTCGAAATAGCGCAGCCCGATGGTCTGGTCCTGCGGCATGTTCAGGTTGCTGATGTAACCAAGAGAGGCGAACGCGTTGGCCTGAATGTCACGGAAGAAGTTCGGCACGGCCGGCTCGGCGGGCTTCGATGCCGAATCGCTCGGTGGGGGCGCCGTCTGCGCGAACGCGGCGTGTACGGCCGGCGTCAGAGCGAGCATCAGGCCGAGCGCTGCGGATCGGAATCGTAGCAAGGGTCCTCCTGGCGAAGTGGGTGCATACGGGAGCGCTGCTCCCGCGAGGGGATGAAACAGTCGGTGGCGACGGCGAGGGTCAGGCGTGCGCGGGCTCCAGCGCCCGTCGGCGCACCTCGTCCGCGGTGATCGGCGTAAGGGCCGCGTTGTCCTGCTCCCCCGTGCGGATGCGGATGACGCGTTCGATCGCCTGAACGAAGATCTTCCCGTCACCGACTTCGCCGGTGCGGGCGCCCTTCACGATCGCGTCGATCGTCGGCTGCACGTACGGCTCGGAGCAGACCATCTCGATCTTGACCTTGTCCTGGAACTCGAGCACGACGGCACCGCCGCGATAGTGCTCGAGCCGATCGGTCTCACCCCCGTGGCCGCTCGCGCGGCTCAGCGTGATGCCGGTGACGCCGGCCTGAAACAGCGCTTCCTTGACGGCGGGAAGCCGCTCCGGGCGGATGATGCAGGTGATCAACTTCATCTCGATTGGATCCTCGAGTCACGAGTGATGTCGGTAAGTGACCTGCCGATCTCCCGCGCGCCGGTCCGCCTCGGGCACATGCGAAGCCCCCATGTCGTCTGGCGAATCACGGGGGCGGGCGGCGCTCACACTGGTCCTGACGTGCTGCGTTCAGCCCGGTCCCGCCTTGCGCTTGTTCCCGTCTTTCGCGCCCATCCGCGCCTGGCGGTTGGAGCGGCGATTCGAGCCTTCGATCGAATTTCGGCCGTGCGCCAGAACGTCCGGATGCGCTCCGGGCTTCCAGCCAGGGCCGAACACAGCAGACCTATCGCTCACGACGGGCAAACTAGGACAACAAAATCGCAGTGTCAAGCATGAAGTGCAGAAAATGCACTTTTCGGCAGAATTAGCGCCATATGCGACAAAGAAATTGTCAATCTGTCCCACGATGCGAGCAGTTTCAGCACGTTTATGCTCCCGCTGGGATCGGCGTCGACGCCCCACGAGCAGGCGGGCACGAAAAAGCGCGAGCCCCGAATCGGGGCTCGCGCTTCGTCATCCGGCCGCCGGCGCCGAGCCGGCTTCAGAGCACGACGTGCGTCGGGTCCGGCGTATCCTCCGGCGAGAACAGCACCGTCGACAGGTATCGGGCCCCGGTGTCGGGGGCGATCATCGCCACCCGCTTGCCGCGGCCGAGCGCGGTCGCCACCTGCAATGCGGCGAACGCGATCGCCCCGCTCGACATGCCGACGAACAGCCCCTCCTCGCGCGCCAGTCGGCGGGCCACGGGGAAGGCATCCTCCTCCCAGACCGGGATCACGCGGTCGAGCAGCGAGCGATCCAGGTTGTCGGGGATGAACCCCGGCCCCATTCCCTGGAACTGGTGCTGTCCACGCTGCCCCCCCGAGAGCACCGGCGACCGCGCCGGCTCCACCGCGATGATCAGCGTGTCAGGCCGCCGCTCCTTCAGGAACCGGCCCACGCCGGTGATCGTGCCTCCCGTCCCGGATCCGTATACGAACGCGTCGATCCGGCCGTCGAGCTGCGACCACAGCTCGGGCGCCGTCGTGTCGTAGTGGATCTGCGGATTGGCCGGGTTCGAGAACTGGTTCGGCAGGAACGCTCCCGTCTCGTCCCGGATCTGTTCCGCCGCCTCGATGGCGGCCAGCATCCGGCGCTCGGGGTCCGTGAGCACCAGCTCCGCGCCGTATGCCTCGAGCGTGCGCTTCCGCTCGTCGCTCGCCGAATCCGGCAGGCACAGGATCAGCCGGTAGCCGCGCGCCGACGCCACCTGCGCGAGCCCGATCCCCGTGTTCCCCGACGTCGGCTCGACGATCGTGTCGCCCGGCTTGAGGACGCCGCGCGCCTCGGCGTCGAGGATCATCCCCAGCGCGGTCCGGTCCTTGATCGAACCGCCGGGGTTCGCTCCCTCCAGCTTGATCCACACCTCCGCCATCTCGGGCGTCGCCACGCGCTCGAGCCGAACGACGGGCGTCCGCCCGATCACCGCGTCGACGCGGTGACCAGGCACGACGCCCTCTCGCTCGGCGCTGGTCGCGCGAACGGTGGCCGGCTGCGCGAGCGTGCTCACGAGGGCACCGCCCCTCCCAGGACGGCCTTCACCCCCGCATCGCCGATGCGGCCCGTCCACGACCGGACGCTCTCTCCGTCCTGCTTCTGCGTCACGTAGGTCGAGAAGAGTCGCTCGAGTACTTCAGGCACGTCGTCGGCGGGTGCGCGGAAGCCGACGCGATGCCCGAGCGTGCTGTTTCGTCCGAGGCCGCCCCCGACGAAGAAGTCGAACCCTTCTACCTGCGTACCGTTCTGGTTCAGCAGCACGCCCTGCAGGCCGACGTCGGCGATCGGATGCTGGCCGCAGGAGTTCGGGCACCCGGCGACGTGGAGCTTCACCGTGTCGGTGAAGCCCGGCAACCGCTCCTCCAGCTCCTGCGCCAGCCGGATGCTGAACAGCTTGGTCTCCGTGATCGCGAGCTTGCAGTACTCGCTCCCCGTGCACGACGCGGTGCCACGCTGAAAGGGCGAGCCGTCGAGCGCCAACCCGAGCGCACGGCTTCGCTCCAGCAGCTCGGCGGTGCGCTCGTTCCTGACGTTGGTGATCAGGATGTTCTGCATGGCGCTGAGCCGCAGCGATCCGTCGCCGAACTCGTCGGCGATGGCAGCGAGCCCGCGCAGCTGGTCGGGCGAGATGCGCCCCGACACGACCGAGTATCCGGCGTAGCTCAGACCCGGCTGCTTCTGCGGTTGGATGCCGAGGTGGTCGCGGTAGTGACCCTCCGGCGGATGCTCGTCGGCCGGTGCGTCGAGCTTGTAGCCAAGGCGTCGCTCGATCTCGGCGAGGAACTTCTCCGCCGTCCAGCCGTGGTTGACGAACAGGAACTTCATCCGGGCCTTCGCTCGGTTGACGCGCAGCTCGTCCGAGTCGCGGAAGATCGCCGTGATCGTCTCGACCACCTCGGGGACCTGCTCGGGCAGCACGAACGCCGGGAGCAGCACCGCGAGGTGCGGCTTGGTGGACAGCCCGCCGCCGACGCGCACGTGGAAGCCGACGACGCCGTCGGCGCGCCGCACGGCAGTCACGCCGATGTCGTTGATCTCCGGATACGAGCACCAGTGCTGGCAGCCCGTGATCGTGACCTTGAACTTGCGTGGCAGGTTGCCGTACGCCGGGTTGCCGTTGAGATGCTTGTCGACCGCGATCGCGATCGGGCTCGCGTCGATCAGCTCGTCGTGCTCGACGCCGGCGAGCGGACAGCCGGTCACCGTGCGCGGGTTGTCGCCGCACGCGCCCATGCTGGTCCAGCCGACTTCGGCGAGCGACTCCCAGATCGTCGGGATGTCCTCGATGCGCAGCCAGTGCAGCTGGAAGTTCTGCCGGTTGGTGATGTCGATGCTGCTGCGCGCGTACTTGTCCGAGATGTCGGAGATGCGACGCACCATGTCGGAGTTGATGAAGCCGTTCGGCGTCCGCACGCGCATCATGAAGAACGGCATCTCCTCGCCGCGCGTGCCGCCCCCGTCCCCCTGCGTGTAGAGTCCCCAGGCACGGAAGCGCACCGTGAGATCCTCGTTGGAGATCGCCGAGAATCCTTCGCGCGAGTAGCGACGGATGTCGTCCATGATCGACCACGGCGCCTTCTCGCGCTTGATGCGCTCGACGCGCTGGGCCGGCGTCTCCTTGACCGGCGTCAGCGGGGTCGTCTGCTCGGGCGTGGTCGTGGTGGGTCCGGTCATGTCTCAGGCTCGGGAAAGAAGGGTGAGGCCACTCAACAGAACGAGCGTCGTCGCGCCCCAGCGCACCGCGCTGGGCTTCGAGCGACGGGCGAGCCATCCGCCGGCGAGCACGCCGGGGATGGAGCCGATGAGAAGCTGCCCGACGAGGGCAGGGTCGACGTTGCCGAGATTCCAGTGCGCGGCGGCACCGGTCCCGGTGATGAGCACGGCGTGGGCGATCCCCGTACCGATGAGCGCGACGCCCGACAGCGGCGAGAACAGCACGAGGGCCATGTCGACGAGGCTTCCACTGCCCACCGACGTCGCGCCGACCGTCACGCCGATCGCGAGTCCGATCGCGGCGATCGCCGGCCCGCTGGGGTGACGCAGTCGCTCCACCCACAGCGCGTCCTGCCGCCGCGCGATCTCCATGAGGATCGCCAGCACCGGGGTCATCACCAGCACGAGCCCGATCAGGAAGCGAATGGTCGACGGAGCGCCGGCGAAGTGTGCGAGGATGCGTGTGCCGATGAGCACCCCCGGCACGCTGCCGATCGCCATGACCCACACCCAGCGCCAGGAGATGGTCTTGTGCTGCAGGTGCGAGCCGACGCCGACGATCTTCGTCAACAGCCCGAAGAGCAGGTCGCTGCCCACGACGGTGGCGGGCGGGATCCCGAGCAGCAGGAGCACGGGCGCCATCAGCGCGCCGCTGCCGACGCCGGTGAGGCCGATCATGAACCCGACGACGAGGCCGGCGACGACGAGATTGAACAGCATCCCGCTCATGTGGTGCCTCCCTCGGGCGTCGACGTGCCGATCGACGTGAAGGTGTGCAGTCCGCATTCGGTCTTGCCCGAGCCCGACCAGCGGCCGGCGCGCTCGTCCTCGCCCGCGCGCGTCGCGCGCGTGCACGGCCAGCAGCCGAGGCTCGCATAGCCCTGATCGAGCAGCGGGTTGTATGGAATCCCGTTGTCCAACAGGTAGCTCCAGATCTGCCCGCGGCTCCAGTACGCGAGCGGGTAGACCTTCGCCAGCGGGCGGCCGTTCACGAGATGGTGCTCGACGACCTCGGTGTTCGCGCGCGACGGCCCCTGATCGCGCCGCACGCCGCTCACCCAGGCATCGAAGTCGCCGAGTGCACGCTGCATCGGCTCGACCTTCCGAATCGCGCAGCAGCCGTCGGTGTCCGTCTCGTAGAGCGGGCCGGGATCGGTGAGCGGCCTGTATTCGCGCAGATTGAGGTCGTAGCGGCGCACGAACTCGTCGCGCAGCGCGTACGTCTCGGGGAAGAGAAATCCGGTGTCGAGGAACACGATCGGCGTCGCCGGCTCGATCCGGCTCGCCATCACGGCGAGCGCCACGCCGGGCCCACCGAAGCTCACCGTCACGGCGGTGCGTCCGGGGAACGCGCGCAGCGTCCAGGCGAGGATCTCCTCCGGCGACCGCGCGCGCAGCTCCGCCGCGGCCGACTGGAGGCCGACGGGGGTCAGGATGTTCGAGGCGGGCGCGCGCGTGTCGGTCGTCATGGCGTCAGGCCGCGGATGGTGAGTGCAGCGCAGGGATGAAGCCGCGTCGGCGCAGCGTGGCGAGCACCTTCTCCACGCTCTCGTCGATCGACTCGCGTTCGGTGTTCACCTCGACGTCCGGTGCGGTGGGCGGCTCGTACGGATCGGAGACGCCGGTGAATGCGGTGATCGTCCCCGCCAGCGCCTTGCCGTAGAGGCCCTTCACGTCGCGGCGGATGCACGTCTCCAGCGACGCATTGACGTACACCTCGACGAACGCGTCGCCGATCTCGCGCCGCGCTTCCTCTCGCGCCGCGCGGTACGGCGAGATCGCGGCCGTGATCACCGCGACGCCGTTGCGGCAGAGCAGCTTGGCCACGTAGGCGATCCGCCGCACGTTGACGTCGCGGTCCTCGCGCGAGAAGCTGAGGCCCTTCGACAGATGCTCGCGCACCTCGTCGCCGTCGAGCACCTCGACCGCGGCGCCATCCTCGCGCAGCCGTTCGGCGAGCGCGCTCGCGAGCGTGGACTTTCCCGCGCCCGACAGGCCCGTGAGCCAGAGCGTGAAGCCGCGACGCGCGCCTCCGCCGGGAAGCGTGCCCGGCGCGACGTTCACCGACGTGTGGTGTGTGGCGTGTGACATGGAGCCCTCGGTCACGGATGCGTAGCGATCACATGTAGCCTTCGCGGCGAAGCGACTCGAGGCCGCCGCCGTCGTCCTTGTCCTGCGCGCGTCCCGACCGCTCCGCGATGTTCGCGTAGCGACCGCTCTTCAGCTCGACGATGATCTCCTGCACGTCCTTCGCGTCCGACACGACGGACTTCGTGCACGGCCAGCAGCCGAGCGAGCGATAGCGCTCGCCCTTTCCCTGGTCGTAGTAGAGGCTCACGGTGGGAATGCGCTCGCGCTCGATGTACTCCCAGATGTCGAGCTCCGTCCAATCGAGCAGCGGATGGATGCGCACGTGCGTGCCCGGCGCGAACTCGGTCGCATACTGGTTCCAGAACTCGGGCGGCTGGTCGGCGATGTTCCAGTTGTTCTCCCCCGAGCGCGGCGAGAAGTAGCGCTCCTTCGACCGGCTCCCCTCCTCGTCGGCGCGCGCGCCGACGATCACGCCGGTGTACGGCTCCCTGTTCGTGTCCACGACGTACTTCCCCAGCGTGTGGTCGAAGCGGTAGCGCTTCCCCTCGCCGGACAGCGTGCGCCGTAGCGCTTCCGTCTTCAGGTTGCCGCAGCAGGTCAGCCGGTCGACGTTCCCATCGGGGAAGGTCTGCTTCGCCGCCAGCGCGTCCTCGTTCTGGCCGTAGATCACCGTGAGCCGCCACTCGGCCGCGAGCCGGTCGCGGTACTGGATCATCTCCGGGATCTTGAAGCTCGTGTCGATGTGCACGAGCGGCATCGGCACGTGGCCGAAGAACGCCTTGCGGGCGAGCCACAGCAGCACGGTGCTGTCCTTTCCGATCGACCAGAGCATGGCGAGCTGCGGGAAGCTCGCATACGCCTCGCGCAGCAGATGTACGCTGCGGTGCTCGAGCTGATCGAGATGATCGATGCGGCTCGCGCGGCTGGTCGCAGGGGCGGCGATGGTCGTGCTCATGACTGGCTGCTCCATTCCTGAAGCCACGCGATGACCTCGGCGCCGGCTTCGTCCAGTGAGAGGCGCCCGGTGTCGAGCCGCAGCTCGGGCTGCAGGGGCGCTTCGTAGTCGATGACGTCTCGTGCTGCACCGCGCGTCGCCAGCACCTCCGGTGCGGCGTGCAGGTGAATCTCGACGAGCTCGGACGAGACGGACCGGGCATACCGGCGCGCATCGTCCTCGGGGGAGTCGACGGCGACAATGACCGCCGCACCGTGCGCCTCGAGCCGCGAGGCGAACCACGCGAGCCGGCGCACGCGAAGATCCTGCTCGGTACGCGATGCGCCGACCGGGAACAGCGCGCCCACCGTGTCGTCGTCGAGGACCTCGACCCGTGCGCCCGACCGGTCGGCGCGGTCGGCCAACCAGCGCGCGAGGGCGCTCTTGCCCGCACCGCGTTCGCCGGTGAGCCACAGCACGCCCGGACGCAGCGCGACCGTGGCGCCGCTCCCGCTTCGCGATGCATGCGCTTCCACGCGCAGCGCCTCGCGCACGACGCCGCCGCCGCTGATGCTGTAGTTGTCGACGAGCACGAACCGGCTCGTTGCCGCGAGCTCCGCCGCGCGGTCGAACGCGATCGGATGCCGGAGCTTGAGCACGCAATCGGCGACCTCGTTGCGCACGACCGCCACGCGGTCGGTCACGGACTCCAGCGTCGACGCGTCGAGCACGCGCTCGATGTGCTCGAGATGCACCGACACGCGTGCGGTGCCGAGCTTGAGCGTGTAGCTCCGTCCGACCTCGAGCGGGCGTGCGCCGAGCCAGAAGATGCTCGCGCGGATGCGCGTCGCCGTCACCGGCTGAGGCTCGTGCGCCAGCGTCGCCAGCTCGCCGCGCGTCACGTAGATCTGCTGCGCGAGCGTGAAGCCCGCCGACTCCCCCGCGCCGGCCACCGACGGCGCGACGCGATTGAATGCCTCGAGCGACTTCACGCGCGTGCGCTTGCCCGACGGATGGAACACCACCTCGTCGCCGACGCGCACCCGGCCGCTGTCGATCGTGCCGGCCACGATGCGCCGGTCGTCGCCGTCGTTCGTGAACTTGAACACGGCCTGGACCGGCATGCGGAACGGCCCGTCCACGGCTTCCCCCTGGCTGCGGAAGGCGTCGAGCGCTTCGAGGAGGGTCGGACCGGTGTACCACGACATCGTCGCCGACCGCATCGCCAGGTTGTCCCCCTCGCGGCCGATCACCGGGATGATCGCCGCCGGCGTCATGTCGATCGTCGCGAGGAACGCGCCGAGATCACGAGCGAACGCGTCGAACGCCTCCTGCCGGCAGCCGACGAGATCCATCTTGTTCACGACCACCGCGATCTGCCGCACGCCGAGCATCGAGAGCAGGTACGCGTGCCGCCGCGTGTTCTCCTGGATCCCCTCGCCCGCGTCGAGCACGAGCAGCGCCGCTTCGGCGCGCGCCGCGCCGGTGACCATGTTCTTGAGAAACTCGACGTGGCCAGGCGCGTCGAGGATCAGGTAGCGACGCTTGGGCGTGCGGAAGAAGACGCGCGCCGCGTCGATCGTGATCCCCTGCGCACGCTCGTCCTTCAGCGCGTCGAGCAGGAACGCGTACTCGAACGGCTTCGAGGTGCGGGCGCAGAGATCCTTGATCTGCTCGAGCTTCCCGTCCGGCAGCGTGCCCGTATCGGCGAGCAGCCGGCCGATGATCGTGCTCTTGCCGTGGTCCACGTGACCGACGATGACGATGCCCATCCGCGCCTCGACTTCGGCGGGATCGGCGATGGCGCGGAACGGGTTGGGCGTCGTGTCGTCGTCGAACGGCAGCCCTTCCTCGTCGAGCCGACGGGGACGCGTCGTGGTCGCGGATCCGGAGACGACACTCATACCGCGTCCTCTCCGCGCTGCACGACCGGAGGCTGGACCTCCCCATTCAACACGAGTCGCGACTCG
>Ga0070675_100002422_pt1 | contig 13911 bp, 14 predicted proteins | sample KBSM43metaG_FD_65343 | JGI IMG/M metagenome (GOLD analysis project Ga0070675, IMG submission 65343) | Miscanthus rhizosphere microbial communities from Kellogg Biological Station, Michigan, USA - KBS M4-3 metaG | ecosystem: Host-associated > Plants > Roots > Rhizosphere > Soil ...
ATTGGATTCCCTTCTCACATGGTGTTTTTCACGACACCGGAACTTCTCGAGATTGGCGGGATACCGCTGGTCTCGGAGCGGGAGAAGCCGTCGAGAAACGAAGCGCTGAAGTATTACCGCAAGGTCGTTCAAGCGTTCGGTCTCAAGGTGCACCAGTACGAAGAGGTTCGAAAGATCGAGCAGACGGCGCCGCGTCGCTTCAGGCTTCAGACATCGCTGGGGGAGTACGAAGCAAGGAACGTTGTGCTCGCGACCGGATACTACGACAACCCGAACATCCTGGGAATTCCTGGCGAAGACCTGCCGCATGTCTCGCACTACTACACCGAACCGTACTCCTTCTACGATCGCGATGTTGTGGTTGTGGGTGGAAGAAACTCCGCAGCGGAGGCGGCGTTGGATCTTTTCAGAGGTGGCGCACGTGTGACACTGGTTCACCGCGGAGCGGCGATGGGGTCAACGTTGAAGTACTGGGTCCGGCCGGATATCGAGAATCGGTTCAAGGCCGGCGAGGTGAAAGCGTGCTTCAATGCTCTGATAAAGAAGATCACCCCTTCGACCGTGGAGATTGTCCAGGCGGGAGCCCCGGTTACGCTTCAAGCCCAGCAGGTGTTCCTTCTGACGGGATATCACTCTTCGACGAAATTCTTCGAGCAGCTGGGGGTGAAGTGGGACAGCGACACGTTGCGGCCTCAGTACAGTCCGGAGACGTTTGAGACGAACGTCCCGGGCGTATATCTCGCAGGGTCGATCGTTGGCGGACGTTTCAACGCGGAAGTGTTTATAGAGAATGGACGGTTCCACGGCGAGACAGTGGTGAAGGCGATCGCAGCGGAGTAGCGAATATGGTCATGAGGCAGTAAAGAAAAGTCGCGCCAGCCACCTTAAGGCCGCAGACGGGGTGGGTGGTTCACAGAAAACGCTCAGGGAATTATCAGGATATATGGTGGCCCAATTCGATGTTGAGTACCTGGACCACCACCTCTGCGCCAAGCTGCGGTTGCTTCGCGACCTCTTCTTAACGGCGCAGCCACCCCTCCTGGCAGGAGGGGCAATGGCTCAGTCTCGGAAATCTTTCAGTTCTGCCCTGCTTCCACCGTTTCGTAAGCCTTGACCGCATCTTCGTACTTATCGTGGAGTTTGATTCCGAAGTACTTCTCGACTTCTTCCGCAGGCCACATTTCAATCGCGTCCCAGGCCATGCGTTCGCAGACATTCACGCAGATCTTGCACCCGATGCATTCGTCGAAGCGGATCTGGACGTTGGGGATAATCACATTCGTTCCGTCGGAACTGTCGCGGGGGGTGAGTTCGATACAATCCACCGGGCAAAAACTCACGCAGGCCTCGCAGCCGGTGCAGTTATCCGGAATCACAACGGCAATCTCTTTCGGTTTCTTCTTCTTACGCGTGATCTTCGCCGGAGCTTCGGGAATGATCGCGGTCGGGTTTGCCTTTTTTGGATCGTATCCTGCCATGAATCCGTCAACTCCTGTATGAATGCTGTCCCACCAGGACGGCACCCGCGATTGTATCACGTAGTGGACTGTGCTAGATTTCGGCGTTTTGAAGGCTTGTACTAAGGATTCATATTGAACTTACGCCGTACGAAAATTACCGCTGTCAGCCATTATCTGCCTGAGCGTCGCGTCACAAACAAGGATTTTGAGAAGACTCTCGATACTTCCGATCAATGGATTTTTGAGCGGACAGGAATTCGGGAGCGCCGCTTTGTCGAGAAAGGCGTCGGGACGAGCGATCTTGCCGCCGCCGCGGCAAAGATTCTTCTGAAGCAGCGCGGCATCGACGCATTGGAGTTGGACCTCATCATCGTAGCCACGGTCACACCGGACATGTTCTTCCCGTCTACCGCGTGCCTTGTCCAGGACAAGATCGGCGCAAAGAACGCCTGGGGCTTCGATCTCTCCGGGGCCTGCTCAGGCTTCATCTACGCGCTCGCGACCGGCGCGCAATTCATCTCGACAGGCGCACACAAGAAGGTCCTCGTTATTGGCGCCGACGTTATGACCTCGATCGTGGACCCCGAGGATCGCACTACCTGTGTCTTGTTTGGAGATGGTGCCGGGGCGGTGCTTCTGGAACCCACTGAAGACGACGAGCGAGGCATCATTGATTTCATCCTGAAATCCGATGGCGGGGGCGGGAAGTTCCTTAACATGCCGGCGGGTGGAAGTCTGAATCCTGCGTCAGCGGACACCGTGAAGAAGAAGATGCACTACGTTCACCAGGACGGAAAGAATGTCTTCAAATACGCAGTGCGTGGCATGGCGGATGTCTCTCATGAAATTCTGGTAAAAAACTCCATAGATCCAATTAGTATCCAGCTCTATATCCCGCATCAGGCCAACCTTCGAATTATTCAGGCCGCAGTAGAACGGATGAAACTGGATGCCTCGCGGGTAGCCATCAATATAGATAGATTTGCGAATACGACTGCCGCTACCATCCCCATTTGCATTTCTGAAGCCGCTGAAAATAAAAGCCTGAAGAAGGGTGATCTCGTGCTCCTGGCGAGTTTCGGAGCGGGGTTCACGTGGGGCAGCCTGCTGTTTTCCTGGGAGATGTAAAAGATTTTTGTATTTTGTGTGCCGTAAATCACTCTGCTGCCCAGTTAAGGATTGATTTGAGAGCCGCGTCAGGCTTGATTTTCCGCTACCGTCCCTGGCGAAAAAACGATCTTTAAAGCTGACGCGGCTCTTGGTATTTTCGGCCCACCTGAAAACCTTGAATCCGGCCCCACTGGAGTCCCCGATGAAGACACTCGCCGTGTTGATCCTTTTCCTCTTTCTCGCCGTGCGCGCCGACGCTGTCCCACAGGCTGGCAGTTCCTCTGGAGAAATCCGTGGAAGTGTCGTTGATCCCAGTGGCGCGCTTATCGCCGGGGTAGCAATCACTTTGACCTCGCAAAGCAGCGGACTCGAAACGTCGTTGTTCACCGACGACAATGGTGTCTACCGCGCGCTCCTCTTGCGGCCAGGCAACTACGAGGTCCGCGCGAAGTTCACGGGGTTTGAGGTCAGACCCAAGTCTGTCGAAGTGACAGTAGGGCAAACGGCGGTCGTGGATTTCAAAATGGAGATCCCGTCGGCGCGTCAGGAGTTCATACTTGTTGAGGCGGTCGCACCTCTGGCGGAGCCCGATCGATCCCAGCAGTCGAACACCATCACGGGCAATGCGATCCAGGGGCTGCCTATCGACAAGCGGAACTACCTGACATACAGCCTCCTGATGCCGGGTGTCGCCGATGCGGACGCGCTCGCCGATGCGAACGACTACCGGCCTCCACAAGCAGCGCACAGCGGCCTCTCGTTCTATGGCAACAATGGTCGAGGCAACTCCCTGGCTGTTGACGGCGGCGAGGCGAACGATTCCGCGGGCGGAGTCAGGCCCACGCTGAGCCAGGAAGCGGTTCAGGAATTTCAGGTGAACCGCTCGAACTATTCCGTTGAGCTGGGCGGTGCGAGCGGCGGTACGATCAATATCATTTCCCGATCGGGATCCAACGCGTTGCACGGCTCTGTTTTTGGCTTTTTTAGAAATGACGCGCTAGACGCGGCAGACCCCTTCGCCACCAAACTGGAGAATGACAGAGCGGTGCGCGTGAAGCCTCCTGCAGACCGGCAGCAGTTTGGCGCGACTCTGGGCGGTCCCTTGATCAAGCAGCGGACGTTCTTCTTTGGAGCGTTTGAAGGACTCGACCGCGACGAGTCTTCTTCGGTGTCCGTGCTGACCGATCCCTCAATCTTCGCTCCTACGCCGCAACAGGAAGCGATTCTTACAACGCTTCCATCCGGATCCGCCGCTGCATTGCGCGGGGCGCTCACCAGTTCGGAACGCACGAAGGACGTTTTTCGAACCAACAGCGGCATCTTTCCCTATCGCGGGACAGACTATAAGTTTTCAATCCGGCTGGATCACGCATGGAACGAGTCGAACCAGTTCATGTTTCGTTACAACATGGCGAGCGTGAATGAATCGAATCCAAACACGCGGGCGTTGCTCGGCGCGACGCGTGCAACGGATACGAGCCGGCTGGATCATACGGGAATCCTTCGTTGGCAAAGTACGATCAGTGCCCAGGCGATAAACGAGTTTCAGTTTCAATACAACTACGACAACTACCTGGTCAGCTCCATTGAAAGGTTTGGCCCGGAGATCAACGTCAACGGCTTTGGATACTTCAACGGTGACGCCCTTCTGCCGAGCCGGTTACTCTGGCGCCGCCAGCAGATCTCCGACAAGCTGACCCTGAGCCGAGGCTCCCATCAATTCAAGATTGGCGGCGAGCTTCTCATCCGAAAGAACTACGTTGAAGCGCACGTTTTCTTCCCGGGCCGCTTCAATTTCGGACCGCTGCCGGGAGGGCTCATCAATCCGGCGCTCGCTTCGACGTCGATCACGTCGGTACAGGCGTTCAATCTTGGACTCGCGCAAACGTTTCAGCAGGCGTTCGGAAATCCCACTGTGTTTTCAACCGAGCCATACACAGGCGTGTATTTTGAAGACAGGTGGCGAGTCGCTCGCAATTTGAGTCTCGACCTGGGCTTGCGGTATGAGCTCGACGACATTCGCGATCCGATTCGAACCGACAAGAACAACTTCGCGCCTCGCGTTGGCTTCGCGTGGGATGTTCGGGGAGACCATCGGACGACCGTCCGTGGCGGGTTTGGCATTTTCTACGCGCCTTCCAATTACGCGATCGTTCACGTGTCCAATGCTCTCGGGGAGTTGGATGGCAAGCGACAGATCGCACAGGTGCTCACGTCGATTGGGACGCCTGGCGCTCAGAGTGCGGCGAATGTTTATCAGACTCTGCTTGGGCAGGGTGTGATCACGCTGCCCGTACCCACGCGGTCGATCGCGTACTCGGATCTGACCCAGTTCGGAATCATGGCGAGCGTGGATCAGAAACCGCCATTATCGGTGCTGTTCAGCGCTTCACCGGACTACGCCAGCTCTTACACGGAGCAGGGAAGCTTCGGAGTCCAGCATGTTTTCGGTTCCGACCTTGTGGTCAACGCGAACTATCTCTTCGTCAACGGCCTGAAGATTCTACGCGCGCGCGACCAGAATCTGCTTCCGGTGGCGGTAAATCCAGCGCTGGGAATCCGCGTCTGGAGTCTAACTGTACGGGATCCGAATCTGTTCCGGGACGTTACGCTCGTGCAGGACAATGTTTATGAATCGACAGGGCGATCGTTCTATCACGGCATGACACTCGAGGTTCAAAAGCGGCTGTCGTCACGCATCCAGGTAAATGCGAACTACACCCTCAGCAAGGCAATCGACGACGTCGTGGATTTCAATACGGACTTTCAGGCAAACGATCAACTCAACCTGCGGGCTGAACGGTCGCTGTCTTCCTTCGACCAGCGGCACAAGGTCGTTGCCTATGCATCCATTGAGAGTCCGGGAGGATTCACGCTGACACCGGTCTTTCGCGCCAACAGTGCCCGGCCATTCAACCTTCTGGTGGGATCCGATTTAAATCAGGACTTCCACTCCACGACGGATCGACCTCCGTTCGCAGGTCGCAACACCGGCCGTGGCCCGAATTTCTGGACTGTAGACCTGCGTGTGATGCGCGCCATTCGCCTGAGTGAGTCAACGCGAATCGAACTGATGGGCGAGGCTTTCAACATTTTCAATCGCCTGAATTTCAGATCGGTGAACAACACGGTGGGCGTGCTCGCTCCACCGTTCAACGTCACGGGCAGGAAAGATCTGGGCCCAAGTCAGCCGCTTGCGTATACGTCGGCCTTCGATCCGCGGCAGATCCAGATCGGAGTGCGTTTGAGTTTTTAGGACGCCCTGTAGTTTCGAAATCAGCCCTCGGCCAGCACCTTCTCCCTCCGGGAGAAGGTGGCCGAAGGCCGGATGAGGGATTTTCAGCCCCCCCCTCACTTTCTCAACACTTCCAACGCCAGTTCGCAGCATAACGACCCCTTGGCCTTTCCGTCCTCAAGACTCTCCGTCGTCGCCCACCGCCACGCCGAATGGTGCGGTGTGCCTGACATCTCCGCTTCCCATAGCTCCATTTCGAGGAGATAGCGTTCGCGTGCTTGCCGTTCCATCGCAAGTTTGCGCACAAGCATGAGGGTGACTCCGAGCTTGTTTTTTCCGATCCGCGTGATCAGGTCCTCGAGAGTTTCAGGTCCCCGATAGCTTCCGGCAGGCAATCCCCACACACCCGGCAGTTCGTCGTCATCATCCGCGCGCCGAGTCGAAAGAAACGTGTTTCCGTTTCGAATCAAAACCGCGACAGATCGTTTCACCGGAAGACTCATCGTCTTAGCTCCGTTTTCAACCCGGAAACGTCCGCAGCCAGTCGCCAAACTGCCACACATCGCGCAGCACAGTCCTCAATGGCGGCCGGTTCTTCCCATAAGCGGTATTAAGACGCCAGAGCAGGTAATCCTTGGGAGGGAGAGGCAGGAAGGGCGTGCGGCGGTACCAGTCTCGCGGAACAACTCGGGCGTAGAACTGAACCAGCGCCCACGCAATCCCAAAGTGCCGCACGACGGAATGGTACCACGCTCCGTCGACGGACTCTGGACCCGTGGATCCGGTTTCCAACTACACACTGGCGAAGCCAGGCCCCTTCGCTTTCTCGCGCGACCTCTTTCTGGATTGATGCTCTATACTCTCCGCCAAATGTCACGCGACTTCGTTCACAACCCGATCCCCGCCTACGTATCGTTTCGTTTAAGGTTTCGTGCGTTTCTTCTCGACCTCGCTACTTGCGTAGGATTCTTTCTGATTGCAGGATTGGGCGTAGGGACATTACTGGAGGAATATCCGCTTGAGCGCGCGGCCACGTTCGTCTTGATCGTTGCCGCGATTTTTCTTTATGAACCGCTCATGATCAGTACATACGGGGGAACCTTCGGCCACCGTGCCTTCAACATTCGCGTGGTGCAAGGCAAGAGCCAGAACAATCTGACTTTGTCACGGTCCATTGTTCGCTCGATTGTAAAAGGACTGCTGGGCTTGTTCTCGTTTGCGTTCATGTTTATCACCAAGAACTCCCAGAGTCTCCATGATCTGGCGGCCGGATCGGAAGTCAGGGTTCGCAATCCTCGAACTGCCAAACCGGAAGACTATTTTGTGCCGGAGCAACTACCGGCCAACCGATCCATGCCGTCCGCAGGTCGCCGGATCATCGTTATCGCACTGTACAATGCGTTTCTGTTTGTCCTTGTATCCATCTGCGGCGCAAGTTTGGTGTCGTCAGCTTGCATCGATCAGGATGTTTGCACCAGCCCAGAGCGACAGGCGCTTTCAATTCTTGGTATGTTGTTGATCGCTGTGTTCGTTTTCCTGATTGGCGTCGGCTGGACAGGGCGGTTGCCAGGCTGCAGGCTGCAGCGCCTCTTGTGAATTCTAGGGACAGCCTCCGAATTCCACTGGCCAAGGCCACCTGGAATTCTCCTTGATGTCCTCTTGGATCCCGAACAAGAATAGTCTGCCCTTTGCCTTTCGGAGCCAATGATCTCCCTCAGGATCGTTGTTGAATGATATGCCTCGAATGGCTCGAGTGGTCTGTCCTGGTATCCCACACCACATTACTCAACGCGGAGTCCGGCGGTCCGATGTGTTTTTGGCCGACGTGGATTATCGACGTTATCTAGAGTTGCTAAAATACTACGCCGCAAAGTTTGAATTGGGAATCACGGCGTATTGTGTAATCACCAACCATGTCCACATTGTCGGTGTGCCGGAACGAGAAGACTCCATTGCGAGCGTATTCCGAGACTGTCACGGCATTTATGCTGCCGAGTTCAATGAAAAGCACAGCTAGCACCAGGAAAGCCGGGTCCTAAGCCTCGCCACTCCGAGACGGCGCAAGCACGATTGTTCCCGATTGCAGATGATTCTGAATAATTCGGAGACTGTCCCCCGATCCCCGTGCCTCTTGCTTCGAAGAGCCTCCTCCTAATCTTCACTTGCCGCAGGGGCGTCCTCTCGCTAGACTCGCGTCACCCTTTGGTAGTCCCGCCACCCTGAAATCCCATGCTTTTCAAAACTCGGAGCGCTTCTGTCTATGGCATCGAGGCTCATCTCGTCGATGTCGAAGTCAATCTAACCACGGGAACGAACGGAGACTTCTACATTGTCGGCTTGCCCGACCTCGCGGTGCGCGAATCTCGAAATCGCGTCATCGCCGCAATTCGTAACAGTGGATTCGCCTTTCCCTACCAGAACATCACTGTCAACCTCGCGCCGGCCGATATCAAGAAGGAAGGCTCTGCGTTCGATCTTCCACTTGCCGTAGGAATTCTCGGCGGCGTCGGATTGCTGCAGCGGCAGGATCTTTCCGACTTTCTGCTGGTGGGAGAGCTCTCCCTGGACGGAAAGCTTCGTCCAGTCCGAGGAATCTTGTCCATTGCCATGCTCGCGAGGGAGAAGAAGATTCCGTGCCTGGTCGTCGCCCCCGGCAACGCCCGCGAGGCCGCCGTTGTCGGCGGAATCGACGTACACCCGATGCGGAGCATTACCGAAGTAGTCGACTTCCTCAATGGCAATCGGTCTCCGCTGCCGTTTCACGTTGAGACGGATTCCGCTACGTCTGGGCAACCCCAGCGAGGAGAGGACTTCCGCGACGTCAGAGGGCAGTTTCACGCGAAGCGCGCCATTGAAGTCGCCATGGCGGGAGGACATAACGTCCTGATGGTCGGCCCCCCTGGGTCCGGCAAGACGATGCTCGCCAAGAGAATTCCCTCGATTCTTCCTCCAATGAGCTTTGAGGAGAGTCTTGAGACCACTCGCATCCACTCGGTCACGGGACTTCTGCCTTCCGGCTGCGGTCTGGTTATGGAGAGGCCATTCCGTCATCCCCATCACACGATCTCGGACGCCGGGCTGGTCGGCGGAGGTAGCGTCCCACGACCCGGTGAAGTCAGCATGGCCCATAACGGAGTGCTGTTTCTGGACGAACTACCTGAGTTTCCCCGCAACGTCCTTGAGGTCATGCGCCAGCCGCTGGAAGAACGTCGTGTCACGATCGCACGAGCGCAAATGACTCTGACCTTCCCCGCAGCGTTTGTTCTTGTTGCGGCAAGCAACCCCTGTCCGTGCGGGTTCGCCCAGGACTTCCGCCGGGAATGTTTCTGCACACCGCCGCAAATCCAACGGTACATGTCGAAGATCTCAGGGCCGCTGATGGATCGCATCGACATTCAGATCGACGTGCCTGCGGTCCCTTACAAGGAACTTGCCAACTCGCGCGCAGCAGAATCCTCGGAAACGATTCGCATGCGGGTGGTCGCCGCGCGCAATATCCAGCTGCGGCGATTCTTCGACGAGCGGATCTACACAAATGCACAGATGGGTCCACGCCATCTTCGCAAGCACTGTGTACTGACTCCGGACTGCGAAAAGATCATGGAGAATGCGGTAACGAAGCTTGGCTTCTCCGCGCGCGGCTACGACCGCATTCTCAAGGTCGCCCGGACGATTGCGGATTTGTCCGGAGAAAACGACCTCAACCCGAAGCATCTTTCGGAGGCCGTCCAATACAGGACGCTCGATAGAAACCTCTGGGCGTGAACGGGAAATCTATGCGAAAAGCGGCCAAGTTCAAGACCGCAAAATGGGCCTTGAAAAAACGGCGCTTCCGGCTTTTTAGTGGGCGTTTCACCGCTGCCAGTCTTGGCGAAACAGCCAATCGCACTTACGGCGCCGCGGTCGCAACATAGATCGTGATGGTGATCTGGACGTCATTCTTAGCAATGATTTGCCGGAACGTAAACTGATCTTCAAGAATGATGGCAAAGGTAGATTTATTGCTGCTGGATCGTGGGGAGAGGCAAATTGGCCAACTCGCTATGTGACGGTAGCGGACCTCAACGGAGATGGATTTCCCGATCTCGTCGCAGCCAATGCTGGCTCTAGCCTGCCTCTGCCTATCTCATATCCGAGTTTCATGTGCCTGAACGACCGCTCCGGCGCATTCCCCTCATGCCGGCCTTTACCGTCGGAATCGGCCGTGCGAATCATCGCTGCTGATTTCGACGGAAACGGAGCAATCGATCTATTCGTCCCTCATCGCGACGGAGGTCGGAATTTCATTTTGTGGAATGACGGAACTAAATTCCTGGAGCGGACGGCCTTTCGGAGCCGCACCTCCCGTCGGTCCGGAAGAATCGTTCGTGCACGCGGCGAGCGCTGGCGATTTGAACGCCGACGGTTTGCCTGATCTTGTTCTTTGTGATCAGCAGAAGAAAACAGTGGCTGTATTCGTTAATAAGGGCGATGGGACATTCCGAAGATCCTTCCTACAGGAAACAGGTCGAGCCCCATACGCGGTGACTGTCGGCGACGTGAACGGGGATGGTAGACAGGACATTGTAGTGGGATACCTCTCTGCTGTTGGTTCCGTATTCTTCAACACCAGCAATGGCACAGCATTTCGGGAGATCCCGTGGAACGACGGCAAGGGCGAGGTATACGAGATTGGCATCGGTGATGTGGATCAAGATGGCTGGCCAGATATCGTTGCCGCACGCAGTGGCGCGGCGAGCGGAATCTGGTTCAATATGAAATGAGTTTTCCTCGGTAAGTCCCTTCTCGCGTCGGTTACGCCGCAAGCGTGCGTTCTCTTTATGGGCACCCAACCTTGAGTGCGCGCGCTTTTTAGGCGTGAGTGGTAGAGATTCGCGGTCTGTCGTTCCCGGAAAACGACGGCCAACGCTACGGCGCACTCGCCCGCGCTGGGCACGGTGGGTTTACATAACACGTGCGCCGTGCCGATACACCGTAGTGCGAGTTTCCAAATTCTCAGAAGTCGGTGTCGCGTACAAGTGCCTGCCAAAGCCATAGATGGCCGATGACGCCTCACAGGACAACCCCGGATGCAAATCATCGCCACATAATCCGAGCGGCGAGTTGTTCGGATTCTCGGCTGCCATTCGTAAACACCGCGGCGTTATGGGGGATATCGCACTTCTACGGCTTGATGGTTTACCAGGAATGTTGGGGTTCCGCGCGGAATCAACGTGATTGCTTGCGAGAACAACGATGACTCGACACGGGGCGGCTACGCGCGCCTGGCGAGCCTGATCGCAACACGCAGAAAGGCACGCACCGCCGACGGCCCGGTCCTGACGCTCGATGCGGGCGACTTCAGTATGGGAACCGCGTTCGCCGCCGCCAGCATTCAACTCGAAGAACCTCGCTCGCGTCGGCCAACTGCTTAGCGTTATTCCGCCAAGGATCAATCACCGATCATCGTTCCGGGGTTTATACTTGAATTTTCGGAGGAACCAGGATGAACACACGTTGTTTATTCAAGCTCTCGAGTGTAATCGGTCTTACCGTCGCTCTGGCCGAGATGGTGCACGCCGGGCCTATCAGCCCACTTTATGTTTCCGACGGTGCACAGATCCAAGTCTTTCAGGGTTTGGGCATTATCGATTCGTGGCTGACCGGCGAGCAGGAATTTTCCATCGCCGTCAGCTCCAACGTCAAGACCTGGTCGCAGGGCAGTCCTGCTCTCAGTCTGTTGGGGCGGGAGTATCTGTTGGATGGCACGCCAACAGGCACAACGTATCTGAATTCTGTGGGCTGCTGCTTTCGTGACGGAACCACTGACGGAAAGTTCAACTATGCCGTTCGTCTTCTGGCCGGATCCGAGGCAGTCTATCGCTTCAACCTCGACTGGACAGATCCTCAGGTTTTCCCGCTGCAACCACCATTGTTTTATGCCGGGCTTAGCGGCATTACTTACGACTCGAGCGACGCTACATTCTGGCTTGCGGTCTCCGAATCGTTTGCCGCGATCGCTCACATCACCGCCGACGGCAACCTGATCTCCTATTTCAGCGTCGCCGGTGCGGCCGCCCCGAACGTCTCACTGGCTTACGATCGCGCGGACGATACGTTGTGGCTGTACATTCCACGGGTGCAGGGAGGATCGGAGCTAGTTCAGTTTGCGGCCAGCGATGATATGACTAGCACGAATTTCCCACTCTTCAGACAACCGGTAAGCGGTTTTGCCTACGGCATCGAATTCGCTCTCCAGCAGGACACGACGCTTGTTCCTGAACCGGCAACGATGACGCTGCTGGGCACCGGTTTAGCGCTGTTGCTGAGTCTCGGCGCACGCCGGCAGACGTAGCGCTCCAAAGATTGAGTTCAAGCTCTCGCCTGCTTCCCTTTTCAGCGGACGCGTAAACGAATCACAACTCAGCGGCCGAGTAGTCGGTAGCCCCTACAAATGCCTTCCGGAGCCAGTTGGCCCATAACTTCACGAGTCGCCCAGCGTTCAGTAATTCCTCACAGTGACAATCTAGGCGGATGCAAATTATCACCAGCTAATTCTCTACGCCGGCACAATCTTCAGTCCACGGTTTCCCAGTTAAGGAACGGAACTCGGACGGATCGTTGTCGAGATGCATCCATCAAACGCACAGATCCTGCCTACATGCGAAGTGTTGGTTTCGCAGTCATCAGTCCACAACAGTAACCTCGCGTGATGACGCGGCCGTTCTCCGTTTGTAAGAAGTGGTCCGGATTAATGTGCATGATGGAATGATGGATTCTAATAAATCGATCGAAAGCTCATATACGCGATAGCTGCGCTTGCCGCGGAAAAAATCCAGGCCGGGAACGCGTTCAAATCCGCGCTTAGCGTACAGGCGCTGCGCACCCTCCAGGCTAGGCAGCACGATGGGCTGGTTTTTGATTCGTTGTCTCCAGCCCGACCGCTAACATAACATCTTCATCCGTAGTCTGTTGGGCGCCTTGGCCATAGGGCGCCAGCCGCTATGACGTGCAGCCTGTATCCCTTTCTTTACACGATGGGTTCGGCGTCTCCTTAGGCTTGGGAGTGAAGCAATGCTGAGTCTCGCTCGGTTCCTTCTGTTGGTCGCTCCGTTTCCGTTCATCCTCGGGTGCGTCATCCGAGATCCCTTCCCCCTTAACACGCGACACGTGAAGGGCAACTATCGATTAAAGCAGGAGGATGCAGTGACCTACTATCTCGTGAACAGCGCACATATCGGTAACGGCGGAGGAGCAATCGATGGGACTGTCATTCGCCTTGGCTGGGATAAGCAGAGAATTCTAGTCGAGCGACACGCAGACTTCCGTGGAGATTTGGACGGATTTATGGTTATCGACCTTAAACAGCAGACTATGAGGGGCCCGCTCTCTGCGGAAGAGGTAGCGACAAAGGCAGACCTATCGAGAATCAAGCTCATGCCTGCAAAAGAAGCGTGGGAGGTACTCGGTCGCTAGCAGATCCATAGACGCGCTTGCACGCCAACCGCGCTTCGCAGCTTGCGCGCTGCTGCAGTGCGGCGGCTGAAGCGCAGAATCGCTGGGCAGTGTGGATTTGTTAGTCGGCATATCGGACAAGTCTTCTTTTTTGGAGCTGCATATTGCCGATAACTCCCCGAAAGTCGCCCAGCTCTTAGTAAATCCTTCCATCCACCCCTGACGGATTTACTGAGCTCCGGCTAATCGGAGCGACGAGTTGTTCGGATTCTCGGCAGTAATTCATAACCCTTCGGCGTTTCGGGAGCTCTTCCCCGCGGTGGTTTCTGATGGAAAGCACCTCTACGACGAGCCGGTTAGAACGTCCACTTTGAGAAATCTCAACTTCCCAGAAGCCGACTTCCGGGACACGATCCTCTGTCAGTTCTTCGTGCACTTGGCCAAACAGGTTGATTCCTACGTATGGAGGGACGATCGGTGCGCGGCATTTTTCCATGGTGCACGGCTGACCCGCCCCGTAAACTTTGTAGCCGATGCGAGCAATCTTGAGGCTCCTCGGAGCAAGTCCGTCAATATTACTGGCGGTGTCTATGGGGTGCCTCTTGCCGTCTCAAGGCGTCGCCGCAGATCTGGTTTTCACGGGTAATCTACGTTTCGCTACCAAGACGTTCA
>Ga0070675_100002424_pt1 | contig 13910 bp, 11 predicted proteins | sample KBSM43metaG_FD_65343 | JGI IMG/M metagenome (GOLD analysis project Ga0070675, IMG submission 65343) | Miscanthus rhizosphere microbial communities from Kellogg Biological Station, Michigan, USA - KBS M4-3 metaG | ecosystem: Host-associated > Plants > Roots > Rhizosphere > Soil ...
ACGAAGAAGACCACGCTGAACTCGCCCGCCTTCGAGAACTTGCCGTCCGCCGAGGGCACGATCTTCATGGCGCCGAAGACGCCGTAGGGGTTTTCTTCCATCTGCGCCGGCGTCAAGGGCGCGGTCAGCGGCTCGACCGTGCTGGCGAGGATCGGGGTGCTCACCTTGAGCTCGGCCCCGCTGTAGTCGGGCACCGTGAGCTCGCGCTTGACGAACGCCATCTTCGGCGGCGGCGCCTTGGCGAGATCCTTGATCTCGGTCGTGGATTTCTCTTTCAGCGCGATGTAGACGTCGTAATCGCCCGGCTTCAGGACCACGGCGCGCGACATCTTGCCGGACTCCGGCACCTGCGTGAACGAGATCCGCTCCCACGGGTAGGTGGGACGCACCGGGGCGTTCTTGTCGTCCTTGGCCTTCGGGTCGGGCGGGGCGGGAGCGGGAGCGCCCTTCTCCGCCACGCGCACGTAGTAGGCCACCTGCTTGCCGGCAAGCCCCTTGTCTACGACGACCGTGAAGGGCACGTAGGTCGCACCGTCGGCCCCCTTCGTGAAGTGGTTGGACTCCCACGTCAGGGTGTAATCGGTCGGAGCCGGCATCTGACCGCCGATGACACGATCAACCAGGCCCACCGAGAGATCTACGTCCTGCTGCTCGGTCTTGGAGCGCTTAGGCTGGTTCTTGTTGTCGTTCTTGTCGTTCTTCTGGGCTTCGATCGGCAACGCGCCGACCACCAGCGTGAGAACGGCGGCTGCCACCAGGACCCGACGAATCTGCATCGCGCCTCTCCCTCTTCGGTAGGGGGGTACTGAACGATCGATCATAGACACGGACTTCCGGGCAAGTCAATCAAAGGCAGCCCCTCTAAATACGCGCAGGAATTGACTTTCTGTGGCACAACCGGCACGGCGCGAGACTATGATCGGGCTTCGGCCATGGCTTTGGACGACGTACTGGTCATCCTGCTCGCGGGAGGCGCGGGCGAACGCCTGCACCCGCTTACCGCGGAACGGGCCAAGCCAGCGGTGTATTTTGGCGGTCCCTACCGCATCATCGATTTCACGCTGAGCAACTGCATCAACTCGGGCTTCCGGCGCATCTTCATCGCCACACAGTACAAGTCGCTGTCGCTCAACCGCCACGTCCGCATGGGCTGGAACGTCGTGTCTGAAGAGCTGGGCGAGTTCGTCGAGATGCTCCCGCCCCAGAAGCGTGTCGGCGAGCACTGGTACCTGGGCACGGCCGACGCCGTCTTCCAGAACCTCTACTCCATCGTGCGCGAGAGCCCGAGCCACGTCGTGGTGCTGTCGGGCGACCACGTCTACAAGATGGACTACGCCAAGATGCTCCGGTTTCACGTCGACCGGAACGCCGACGCGACGCTGGCGACGCTGGAAATCCCGGTGGCCCAGGGGCGGCGATTCGGCATCGTGGGGGTGGACGAAGACGACCGCGTGCACGAGTTCCAGGAGAAGCCGGCGGTACCGCCCTGCATCCCGGGCTCGCCGGAACTGGCTCTGGCGTCGATGGGCATCTACATCTTCAAGGCCGACGTCCTGGTGAAGGCGCTCGAGAACGACGCCGCCACCGTGGACAGCCAGCACGACTTCGGCAAGAACATCATCCCGTCGCTCATCACGCCGAAGCGGGTCTACTCGTACCGCTTCTACGACGAGAACAAGAAGTCGGCCAAGTACTGGCGCGACATCGGCACGCTCGACGCCTACTACGACGCGAGCATGGATCTGTGCCAAATCAGCCCCGAGTTCAACTTGTACGATCCGGAGTGGCCGCTGCGCACCTATCAGCCGCAGGCGCCGCCGGCCAAGTTCGTCTTTGCCGAGGAGGGCGTGCGCTGCGGACAGGCGCTCGACTCGATCGTCTCGAACGGCTGCATCGTCTCGGGCAGCCGCATCACCGGCAGCATCCTGTGCCCCAACGTGCGGGTGCACAGCTTCTGCGACATCTCGCGCACGATCCTGATGCCGGGCGTGCGGGTCGGCCGCCACGCGCGCATCCGCAAGGCGATCATCGATCGCGACGTGCTCATTCCGCGCGGCGCGGTCATCGGCTACGACCCCGACGAGGATCGGCGGCGGCACTCCGTGACCGAAAACGGCGTGGTGGTCGTAACGGCCAACGACGAGCCGTTCATCCGGCCGGTGAGCGACGAGGCCCTGCGCATGGAAGCCGACGCCGACCGCAGCGGTCTCGGTCACTGAACGGAACCCCTCAATATTCTCGGGAGACACCGGTGGCGGCGATCACGATCACGGGCATTCACGGACGCGAAATTCTCGACTCGCGCGGCAACCCCACAGTGGAAGTGGACATCAAGGCCGGCTCGCATCTGGGACGCGCGGCCGTGCCGTCAGGCGCCTCCACGGGCGAGCGCGAGGCCCTCGAACTGCGCGATGGCGACACGGCGCGCTACCTCGGCAAAGGCGTACGAAAGGCCGTAGCGCACGTCAACGGCGAGATCGCCCAGGCGGTCGTGGGCAAGACGTTCGATCAGCGCGATCTCGACAGCGTGCTGGTGACACTCGACGGGACGCCGTCCAAGAGCCGGCTCGGCGCGAACGCCACGCTCGGGGTGTCGATGGCGATGGCGCGTGCGTCCGCCGCCGCTGCCGGCGTCCCGCTCTACGCCCACTTCGCCGCGCTCGCGGGGCGCCGCACGGGCGACACGCCGTATCTGCTGCCGGTGCCGATGATGAACATCCTCAACGGCGGCGCGCACGCGGACAGCAACGTGGACCTTCAGGAATTCATGGTGATGCCGCTCGGCCTGCCCACGTTTGCCGAAGCGCTGCGGGCCGGGGCCGAGATTTTCCACGCCCTGCGCGCGATCCTGAAGAAGGCGGGCCATTCGACCGGCGTCGGCGACGAAGGCGGCTTCGCCCCTGATCTCAAGTCGAACGTCGAGGCGCTGGACGTGGTGCTCGAGGCGGTCGGCAAGGCGGGGCTGAAAGCGGGGTCCGACGTTTACCTGGCCCTCGACGTCGCCTCGAGCGAGCTGTGGGACAACGGCAAGTACGTATTCAAGAAGTCGGGCGAGCCCACGCGTACGCCGCAACAGATGGTCGAGATGTATGCCAGCTGGGTGAAGCAATATCCGATCATTTCGATCGAGGACGGCGTGGCCGAGGGCGACTGGGACGGCTGGAAGGCGCTTACGGCAGCGATTGGCGACACGGTGCAGCTCGTCGGCGACGACGTATTCGTCACCAACCCCGAGATCCTGTCGCGCGGTATTGCCGAGAAGGTAGGCAACTCGATACTGGTCAAACTCAATCAGATCGGCACCGTATCGGAAACCCTCGACGCGATCGCGATGGCGCGTGCGGCCAACTATGCCACCGTCATCTCCCACCGATCGGGCGAGACCGAGGACAGCACCATCGCGGATCTCGCGGTCGGAACCTCGGCCGGCCAGATCAAGACCGGCTCGGCGAGCCGCAGCGACCGCGTCGCCAAATACAACCAGCTGCTGCGCATCGAGGAGGAGCTCGGGGCCGGGGGGCAGTACGCCGGCCGCCACGCCATCCGTCAGCTGCGCGCCCGAAGCTAGAACGAGCCAAGGCGGAGCGTCGCTAGTGCCGACACGCGCGGGAACCGCCGGCGTCGCCGCAATCACCGCGGTGGCGCTCGCGTGGCTGGCGAGTGCGCTTCCCCCGGACGCGTTCTTCAGCGGTGATTCGGGCGTCAAACTCATCGCGACGCTCGACGCCATCGGGCACCCGAGTCGACCGTTCGAAACCGACCTGCCACGAGTCGGCTCACGCACAACCATCTTCGTCGACACGATGGTCGTGCCGCACGGCAGCCACGCGCACGTCCTCCAGTCGCCGCTCTTTCCGCCGCTGACCGCACCGTTCGTCGCCGTGTTCGGCCTGCGCGGCGCCTATCTGTGGCCGGCGCTGTCGTTCATCGCGCTCGTGCCGCTGCTCGCGTCGGCGCGACGGCATCTGCTGCCGGACACGTCGTGGACCGTCCTGGCCCTGATCGTCGTGGCAGCCAACCCGCTGTTCCTCTACGCGCTCGAGTTCTGGGAGCACGCGCCGGCGGTCGCGCTGCTGACCGCCGGGACTGCGCTGATCGCGCCGGCCTTTGCAGGCGCCGGCTCACCGGCGCGGACGCTCGCGGGCGGCGCGCTCGTCGGGGCGGGCGTGCTGCTGCGGCCCGAGGGGGCGTGGTACGCCGCCGGGCTGGCGCTCGCCCTCGGCCCGCGCCAGTGGCTGCCCTTCGGCAGCGGCGCGGCCGCGCTGCTGCTGCCGGCCGGCGCTCTCAACTACGCGCACTTCGGCAACCCGCTCGGCGCGCATGCGTCCGCCGTGCTGGCGCCGATCGGCGCCGATTTCATCGCAGCGCGGTGGCACCGGGTGCAGGACTGGCTGTGGCCAGCCTCGGCGGCTGAAGCGGTGGCGCTCGCGCTCGTCGCCGCGGCCTGGGTCGGCGCGCCGTTCAAACTGGACCTGCGCGGGCGTCAGCTGCTTGCGCTCGTGGGCACCGCCGTCATGTCGGTGCTGGCGGCACGGCGGGCGTTGCCGCTGCAGGCGTTCTGGCAGGGGTTTCCGTTGGCGCTCCTGACGCTGATGCCTCCTTCCGCATGGACGTACGAAGCGAGGCGGCTGGCCGTGGCCGCGCTCGTGGCAGTGGCCGGCGTCGTACTCACGGCAACCAACGACGGCGGCGCGCAGTGGGGTACGCGCTACCTGCTGATCGCGGCGCCACCGCTGCTGCTCCTGGCGGCACGCGCGGCCACCGACGCCACGGGCGACGGGCGGTGGCGGGTGCCGCGCCTGGCCGTGCTGTCGGTAATTCTCCTGGCGGGTGCCGCGACCAGCCGCAGCGCGTATCTGGAGCTGCGCGGCGCCAAGCGCAACTACCAAAGCCTGGTCGCCGCGACGCAATCGTTCACGCGGCCTGGGGACGTGATCGTGACGAACCTGTGGTGGCTCGACCAGGTGACCGCGGCGCTGCACGGGACGCGCACCTTTCTCTACGTAGCCGACAGCGCGGCCGCCTCACGCGCGCTGGCCACGCTTCGCGCCGAACGCATCGACGAGGTCGCGCTGGCATGGTCGGCGGACGGCGCGGAATCCCCCTTCGCGCTCGACGCGGCGCTCGATGGCACGTGCTTTCGCACGGAAGCCGTCCACGAGGTGGCGCTGCGCAGCGTGCGGTTTGCCGCGGCACGCTGCGCCGCCGAATGAACGCCGCCGCCGCGCGTCTACCTCATCGCGTGTATCGCGGCCCGAAGGCGGATCACCGATAATTTTTCCCGTGACCACGACCGCCGCTCCGACCGTACTCGTGATCTTCGACGGCTGGGGATGCAGCCCTCGAAAGGACGCCAACGCCATCGCGCTGGCGCGCACGCCCGCGTTCACTCGTCTGATGGAGCGGTATCCCCAGACCACGCTGAACGCGTCCGGCGAGGCCGTCGGGCTCCCGGCCGGACAGATGGGCAACTCGGAGGTCGGGCACATGAACATGGGCGCCGGGCGCGTGGCGTTCCAGGACCTGACCCGGATCGACCGGTTCATCGCCGACCGCGAGTTCTTTGCCAACCCGGTGCTGACGTCGGCGATGGCGCGAGGTGCCGGCAGCGGGCGCTCGTTGCACCTCGTCGGGCTCCTGTCGGACGGCGGCGTCCACAGCCACATCCGACACCTCGATGCCCTGGTGGAGATGGCGCGGCGGAACGGTGTGACGAGTCTGCACGTACACGCCATCACCGATGGCCGCGACACGTCACCAACCGGAGGAGTCGGCTACGTCGCGGCGCTCGAGCGAACGCTCTCGGCGGCGGGCCTTGGGCAGATCGCGAGCATCGGCGGGCGCTACTACGCGATGGATCGGGATCGGCGCTGGAACCGCACGAAGCGGGCGTACGACGCCATGGTCCACGCGACGGGAAAGCTCATCACCTCTCCACGCGAGTGGCTGCAAGAATCCTATGCCGCTGACACCACCGACGAGTTCATCGAGCCGGCCGTCGTCACCCGCGACGGCGCGCCGCTTGGACCGATCCGGAGCGGCGACTCGGTCATCTGTTTCAACTTCCGGGCCGACCGGGTACGGCAGCTCACACGGGCGATCGCCCTCCCTGACTTTTCCGACTTCGAGCGCGGCGACGCGCCGCAGGTGTCGTATGCCTGCTTCACGCGGTACGACGCCACGCTGGACCTGCCGGTGGCGTTCGACCCGCAGTCGTTCTCGGGAAGCCTCGCCGAGGTGCTGCAGGCCCACGCGGTGAAGAACCTCCGGCTCGCCGAAACCGAAAAATACGCGCACGTGACCTACTTCTTCAACTGCGGCATCGAGGTGCCGTACGAGGGCGAGGAGCGGGTGCTGGTGCCGTCGCCGCAGGTGGCCACCTATGATCTGCAACCGGAAATGAGCTCGCATCAGATTACCGACACGCTGCTCGCCGACATCGACAGCGGCCGGCACGCGCTCGTCATCTGCAACTTCGCCAATGCCGACATGGTCGGCCACACCGGCAAACTCGATGCGGCCATCGCCGCTGTGGAGGCGTTGGACGGATGCCTGGCGCGGGTTGCGACGGCCATGGACGCCCGGGGCGGCACGCTCATCCTTACCGCCGATCACGGGAACTGCGAGCAGATGTGGGACGAGGTCCTGAAAGCGCCGCACACGGCTCACACGTCGAACCCCGTGCCGTTCGTGATCGCCAAGGCTGGCGTCAACCCCCCGCTGCGCTCCGGTGGCGCGCTGTGCGACGTCGCGCCGACGATCCTCGGATTGATGGGTCTTTCGCCGTCGGTGGAGATGACCGGGCGCGACCTGCGGCGGCTGTAGCGTCTACTCGACGGCTTCTTTTTTCGACTCGTCGCAGCTGATGCGCAGCGAGCGGAGGAAGCGGCGATCGTTGCTCGTGAGCTCGTATTCGCGCTTGCCGGGCAGCAGGCGCGCCGGCGTGGTGACGCGGGTCACCGCGGCGCCGTTGGTGCGGTTGACGAAGCCGACCACCGCTTCGATCGAGACGCGCAGATCGAAACCGGCATCACGCGCCTTGGCGCGGCACGCTTCGATTTTGGCGTTGTCGGCCACCGCGGCGCCGATGGCATCAGCCAGTTCCTTGGCAAGCTGGTTCACAACGTCGTCCATGTTGCCCTTGTCTTCTCCGTTGCCCACAGCGTGCCTCCACTGCGCCAGCGACCGGGTCGCCGTCTTCGCGCCGCCAATCTTAGCACCCACCGAGGGGCCGTGAAATGCTCGAGCCCCTCGGCGGGTGCTGCGCACACGGCGTCTCTTGCCCGCGCTCCGCGCGGGCGGCTGGCCGCGGGCTACAATCGCCAGCGGCCATGGCGACGACCGCGGAACCGCGTCACTACCGCGTTTCAGAGGATGTCTCCCACATCGACGCCGATGCAGACATTGGTCTTCCAGGGAGGTTCCCTTTTACCCGCGGCGTGCAGGCGACGATGTACCGGGGACGCCCCTGGACGATGCGGCAGTATGCAGGTTTTGGCACCGCCGCCGAATCGAACGCGCGCTACCGCTATCTGCTGACGCACGGCGTCAAGGGGTTGAGCGTCGCCTTCGACCTGCCGACGCAGATCGGATACGACTCGGACCACGCGCTCGCCGCCGGCGAAGTGGGCCGTGTGGGCGTCGCCATCGATACGCTCGAGGATGCGCTGGTGCTCTTCGACGGCATCCCGCTCGAGTCGATCTCGACGTCGATGACGATCAACTCAACCGCCATCATCCTGCTCGCGCTCTACATCGCGGTGGCGAAGCGGCAGGGTGTCGATCCCAGGGTTCTTACGGGTACGGTCCAGAACGACATCCTCAAGGAGTACGCGGCGCGCGGCACCTACATCTATCCGCCGCAGCCGTCGCTGCGCATCGTCACCGACATCATCGCCTTCTGCGAGCGCGAGGTGCCGCAGTGGAACTCGATCTCGATCAGCGGCTACCACATCCGTGAAGCAGGGTCGACGGCGGTGGAGGAGGTGGCTTTCACCCTCGCCAACGGCTGCGCCTACGTGGAAGCGTGCCTGGCGGCCGGCCTCGAGGTGAACGGGTTCGGCCAGCGCTTGTCGTTCTTCTTCAACGCCCACAGCAACTTTCTGGAGGAAATCGCCAAGTTCAGGGCCGCCAGACGCCTGTGGGCCCGGCTCATGCGGGACCGGTACGGCGCGACCAACGCTCGTGCCCAGCAGCTGAGGTTCCACACCCAGACGGCCGGCAGCACGCTCACGGCGCAGCAGCCGGCCAACAACGTGGTGCGGGTGGCGCTCCAGGCGCTCTCGGCCGTGCTGGGCGGCACGCAGTCGCTGCACTGCAATGGCAGCGACGAAGCGCTCGGCCTGCCGACCGAGCAGAGCGCCACGCTGGCGCTGCGCACCCAGCAGATCCTGCTTCACGAAAGCGGCGTATCGCAGACGGTGGACCCATTCGGCGGGGCCTACGCGATCGAGGAGCTCACGACCCGCATTGAAGCGGAGGCCGAGCAGCTTCTCGAGCAGATCCGTGGGATGGGCGGCACGCTGGCGGCGCTCGAATCGGGCTTTGTCCAGCGGCGCATCCACGAGTCGGCGTATCGCGCGCAGCGAGCGGTCGAGGACCGCACGCAGATCGTCGTCGGCGTCAACCGCTTCGGGGACGACTCGCCGAGCGCCCCGCCGGTCTTTGCGATCGACGCCGCGATCGAGCGCGAGCAGATCGAGCGCGTACGCGCCGTGCGCGCCGGCCGCAGTGAGCAGGACTGGTCACGGGCGCTCGCCGACGTCGAGCGCGCCGCCCGCGGCGGCGACAACCTGATGCTGCCCGTCATCGCCGCCGTCGAGGCGCACGCCACGCTCGGCGAGATAGCTGATACGCTGCGCGCCGTCTTCGGAGAGCACCGCGACACATCTGATGCCTAACGAGTCTTCGTCAACGTCGCCAGCGTCTCTGCTCGACGTACGGCACCTGACCGTCTCGTTCGGCGGCCCCGCTCCGGCCGTTGACGACGTGAGCTTTCACATTGCCGCCGGTGAAACGCTGGGTGTGGTAGGCGAGTCGGGCAGCGGTAAGTCGGTCACCGCGTTCTCGATCCTGCGGCTGCTGCAGCCGCCCGGCCGGATCATCGGCGGTAGCGTGCGGTTCGAGGGGCGCGACCTGCTCGCGTTGAGCGAAGCGGAGATGCGCGAGGTCCGAGGCGCGCGCATCTCGCTGATCTTCCAGGAGCCGATGACGGCCCTCAATCCGGTGATGCGCGTCGGCGATCAGATTGCCGAGGCGCTCACCGTGCACGGCCGCTCGCGCGCCGAGGCGCAGGCCCGCGCCGTCGAGTTGCTCGACGCCGTGAAGATCCCCGACGCGACGCGGCGGGCGCGCGACTATCCCCACCAGCTGTCCGGCGGCATGCGCCAGCGGGCGATGATTGCCATCGCCCTCGCCTGCCATCCGCCACTCGTGATCGCGGACGAGCCCACGACGGCGCTCGACGTCACGATCCAGGCGCAGGTGCTGGACCTTCTGCGCGAGCTCAGGGCGCGCTTCAACCTGGCGCTGCTGCTCATCACGCACGACTTCGGCGTGATCGCCGAGATGGCCGACCGCGTGGCGGTGATGTATCGCGGCCGGCTGGTGGAACAGGGGCCGGTCCGCCAGATCCTTCGAGCGCCGGTGCACGAATACACGCAGGGCCTGCTCGCGGCGGTGCCCGGGATGGCGAAGCCGGGTGGAGGCTTCCGCTGATGCCGCTGCTCGAAGTCGCCGGACTGACCAAGCATTTCGTCCGCAAGCCTGGGCTGTTCGGCAAGACCTCGGTCGTGAAGGCCGTGGACGACGTCACCTTCTCGATCGACGAGGGGGAGATGTTCGGGCTCGTGGGCGAGTCGGGCAGCGGCAAGAGCACGACCGGCCGCTGCATCCTGCGGCTGATGGAACCGACGTCGGGCCAGGTCCGGTTCAAGGGCGAGGACGTGCTCGCCTTCTCGCGCGAGCGCATGCGCCGCGCGCGCCGCGACATGCAGATCGTCTTCCAGGATCCCTACTCGTCGCTCAACCCGCGCATGAGGGTCGGCGACATCGTCGAGGAGCCGCTCGTCATTCACAAACTCGGCGCCCGCGACGAACGGCGCGCCCGTGTGCGCGAGCTGTTCGAGCTGGTCGGCCTGGAACCTGCGCACCTCGAACGCTACCCGCACGAGTTCAGCGGCGGCCAGCGGCAGCGCATCGGCATCGCCCGCGCGCTCGCGCTCAACCCCGCCTTCGTGATTGCCGACGAGGCCGTCTCGGCGCTCGATGTATCGATTCAGGCGCAGGTGGTCAGGCTGCTGCTCGATCTCCAGGCCAAGCTCCGGCTCACCTACCTGTTCATCGCCCACGACCTGCGGCTGGTCGAGCACATCTGTGGCCGCCTGGCGGTGATGTATCGCGGGCGGATCGTCGAAATGGGCGACACGCGGGCGATTTTCGCCAACCCCACTCATCCCTACACACGCGCGCTGCTCAGCGCGATCCCCGCGCTCGATCCGGATGCGCCGAGGACACGGATGGAGCTGGATCCGGCCTCGTTCGACGCGACCGCCGGGCTGCGAGAGATCGCCACGCAGCACTGGGCCGCCGTTTAGGCGTGGCATCGCCGGAGGGCGGCCCCTACGAACCGGGCCCCGTACCCCATCCCGACTTCGGCTGCCCGCTGCCGCGGAAGAATGCGTGGATGTGCCGGATCATGCCGTCCTGCACCTTGAACGCCTCCATGACGACCGACGGGTTGTTGTTGGGGTATTCCTTCGGCGCCATGAAATTGCCGGCGGCAATGACCACGCCGTGCTCGACGTCGGCGATGTAGAACCGGCGGTTCTCGACGTTCCACCACACCGACCGGACCTGGAACTCGCCGCCGCAACTGCCGGCCGTGCGCGGCGCGTTGACCGTGAACACGCCCAGCTCGACGCGCTGGCACTCCGGATGCCACGGCACCTGGCGGTAGTCGATGCGGTGGGACACGGCGTCGAAGTACTGGTTGGCGATGTCGAAGAGCTGCTCGCGCGTGGAGCGCTCGCTCTCGAGCAGCACGGTGTCAAAGATGCGGTCCGGCAGCGTGAGCGACGAGGGCGTGGCCCCGAAGCCGTTCGGCGGCGGCTCGTAGGCGATCTCCTCGACCTGCGCGATCCGCCGCGCCTCCACCTTCAGCCGCGCGACGTAGTACCACCACCGCGGGGTCTCGAGGGCCGGGGCGCCCGGCTGCGGTGGCCGGGTGGACATGGTCACGACACCGTAGAAGATCGCGGCGCCCGTCACCGGATCGACGAACACCTGCCGGTACGGCAGGCGGCGCGCCGGCCCCCAGACGTCGCCCTTGCCGAGCGGGGTTTCGGTGCCGTTGTTCGTGGCCCGCACTTTCGGCGACAGCGGCACTTTCGAGAGATCGTTGTCGGTGATCGCCTCGGTGTATTCGAACATCACCTGGAGCAGGCACCGGCGGTCGCACGCCGCCGTGCGCGGCGCCTGCGCCGAGAGGCCGACGGCCGACGCCGCAGCCGCCACGAGGACCAAACCCAGTCTCCGCATCCGCATGTCTCCCTCGAGCGGAGATCGTAGCGCAGCACGGGCGCGGCTCAGCGCGGGGTGTAGTCGATGACGCGCCGCAGCCGGCGGGTGAACGCCGGATCGATATTCGTGCCGGGATTGGTCGCCAGCAGCGCCACGCCCTGGTACTGCTCGATCCGCACGAGGAGGGCACTCATGTCGAGGTTCGCGTAGCGGTCGTGCGCATCCTTCACGCCGGTCCGCTTGCCGAAGAGCGCGTCGGCTTCGTCCAGCAGCAGCACGGCGGCGGCGCGCTCGGCCTCGGTGAACACCGCGTCGAGATGCTTCTCGGTTTCGCCGATGTACTTGCTGACAGTCGCGCCGAGATCGATGCGGTAGACCGTCGTGCGGAGGTCAGCGGCCAGCGTCTCCGCGGCCCTCGCCCCGGCGCCCCCCGCGGCGCCTGCCAGAAGCACGGCGCCTCGTGCGCCGGCCCGCGCGTCCGACGCGAGCGCCTTCAACGCCGCGCTCTGGTCCCTCACGACGCCTTTCCTGCCGTCACGAAGAAGGTGCGCGGCATGCCGGGAACGCCGCGCGGCGCGGTGGGAAACGGCCAGCGGCCGTAACTGGCCTGCGGATCGCCGGGTTGCACGACGGTGGCCGCCCAGCCGCGTTGTCTGAAGTACGACTCCGGATCCTCGATGCCGAACTTCCACGGACTGCCGGCCTCGCGCAGCGCGTTCATGTAGCGCGCCGTGTAAGGCGAGGTGAGCACCTCGGGGTTGACGGCATCGAGCGCAATCCAGCTGCCGGACGCGGCGACGCTCCCGATGACCGTGAGCAGCGCCTGCGCCTCGGCCTCGTCGAGGTACATCAACAGCCCTTCGACGAGGAACGCCGCCGGCTTCGAGCGGTCGAACCCAGCCGCAGTCAACGTCGTGGTCCACGGCCGCGCCAGATCCGCGCGCACGATGAACCGGTCGCACGACGGCGATGCGCCGGCGCGGCCAAGCACGGCTTCCTTGTGATCGAAGATCTCGTCGCGATCGACTTCGAACACCCTCACGCCGGACGGCCACGGAATGCGGAACGCCCGCGTGTCCATGCCGGCCGCGAGGATCACGACCTGATGCAGCTTGCGCGTCCGCACGGCGGCGACGAGCGCGTCGTCGAGGAACTTCGTGCGGATGGAGAGATAGAGATCGGGGCCGTCGCCCTGCGCCCCCATCGCGGCGCGCATGTGGCGCTGCAGCTCGAACCCGGCCTCGCCCGCGAGCTCACGCGCGTAGGGATCGCTGAAAAGCGGCAGCGCGAGCTCGCTTTCTTTGGCGCGGCTGGCGGCAATCCATCGCGCGGTGTTGCCGACGCCGGTCATGGAGGCCTCGGCACCCACGGCGCCTTCGGCCGCAGGCACCGGCAGCAGCGCCCGCAGCTCGTCGGTCAGCGCCCGCGACAGGTCGGGCCGGCCGTGGAACGCCGCCGGCGTGCTCTGGAACATCGCGGCGCGCCACGTCCCGCCGCCCTCGACGGCCACCAGCGTGTGGATGGTGTTGAGGGTGGCGTTCAGCTCGCGACGGCCCTCGGGGACCATGCCGGTCACCGCGCGCACGAGCGCGACCTTCGGCGCCAACTCGCGGACCTCGCGCACCCTGCCGACGTAGGTGGGGGTCGCGTGGCTGCCGAAGATCGGCGCCAGGTGCGCTTCGACCGCCTTCGGGCCGCCGTCGATCTGGCTACCGTCGAATCCGACCAGACTGCCGTCGTGGGTGAAGAGCGCGGCCATCCCGGCGGCGTCGCGCCGGTTCCACGTGTCGAGCAGGTCGCGATAGAGACGCGCGGGCCCGGAATCCGGGTCGATCGGTTCTGTCGTCACGAACGCCTCGCCGCCCGGCTGAAGGTCGGGCCATTACACACTGGCGCGGCGCGGATCAGGCGGCCCGGCGAACGTCCTTCTCGACCTGCCCATCCCGCACCGAAATGGTGCGATGCGCGAAGGCCGCGATGTCGGCCTCGTGCGTCACGAGCACGATCGTATTCCCGGTTTCGTGCAGCTTGGCAAACAGAGCCATGATTTCGGCGCCCGTTTTCGAGTCGAGGTTGCCGGTCGGCTCATCCGCAAGCAAAATCGACGGATTGTTGACCAGTGCCCGCGCGATGGCCACGCGCTGGCGCTGTCCGCCGGACAGCTCGTTGGGTTTGTGGCTCATGCGCGAGGTGAGCTCGACGCGGTTGATCGCGTCCTTGGCCAGCTTCTGACGGTCCCTGGCCGGGATGCCGGCGTACACGAGCGGCAGCTCCACGTTCTGCAGGGCGGATGCTCGTGGCAGCAGGTTGAAGGTCTGGAACACGAACCCGATCTCCTGGTTGCGGATGCGGGCCAGCTCGTTGTCGTTCATCTCGCTGACCTGCTTGCC
>Ga0070675_100002425_pt1 | contig 13910 bp, 16 predicted proteins | sample KBSM43metaG_FD_65343 | JGI IMG/M metagenome (GOLD analysis project Ga0070675, IMG submission 65343) | Miscanthus rhizosphere microbial communities from Kellogg Biological Station, Michigan, USA - KBS M4-3 metaG | ecosystem: Host-associated > Plants > Roots > Rhizosphere > Soil ...
CATCTGATGCTCAAGCGCAAGCTGCTCGCTTTCATACGGGAACGTGCGCGGCGCCGATGGTCCGTCGATGGCGTTGATCCACGCCAGGTGATCGCCATGGGAACGCTGCTCGATCCGGACGCTCTGACCATCGGGTTCGCGCGGCGTTTCACAGGGTACAAGCGTGCCGGCTTAATCTTTCAGGACCTCGAACGCATTCGTAAGATTCTGCTGAACCTGTGGAAGCCCGTACAGATCATCTTCGCGGGAAAGGCGCATCCGGCGGACGACCACGGCAAGCGTCTGATCCATGACATTTACTCCATAGCTGCCGACAATGGATTCGCCGGGCATGTCGCCTTCGTCGAAAACTACGACATTCATACCGCGCATTTCTTCACGCAGGGTGCGGATGCATGGTTGAATAACCCCCGAGTGCCCCTGGAAGCATGTGGCACGAGCGGACAGAAGGCTGGAATGAACGGCGTGTTGAACGTCAGCATCCTTGATGGTTGGTGGTACGAAGGGCACAACGGAGACAACGGCTGGGCAATTGGGCAGGTTCCCGACAGCGTTGATGTACGCCAGGATGATGCCGCCGACGCCGAATCCCTGTATCGTCTGCTTGAGGAGCAAATCGTTCCTCTCTATTATGACCGCGATCAGAACGGGATTCCGCACGGCTGGGTTCGAATGGCAAAGGAATCCCTGCGGTCGATTGTTCCGAGATTCTCTGCGAGCCGTATGCTGAAGGAGTACACAACCCGGATGTACGTTCCGGCGTCCACCGGCGTCTTTGATTTGAGGTGAGGTGTAAGTCTCTATGAAACGAGCACTGTTAACCCTTTTGTTGGTGTTGCCTGTGTCGCCGGGTATTTCTTTTGCCCAGCGAAAGGACTGCGAAGAACTTAAGAAAGAAATCGCCGCTAAGCTGGACGCGAAGGGAGTGAAGAACTACACGTTGACCATTGTTGCGGCCGCAGACGTCAAAGATACGGACAAGAACAAGGTCGTCGGCAGTTGTGACGGTGGCACGAAGCGGATTCTTTATACTCGCGGGTAGCTTTTAGAGGTGCAGGGCCCAGAGCGTTCGTCGTTCCGGGTCGAAGCCGCATGTTTCGAGCGCGCGCTCGATCGCAGCATTGCCGGGATGAACCTGAGACGTAAAACGGCGGATGCCGCGGCTCCGCGCATGCTCGATCAGTCTCCCCAGCAGCGAACTTCCCACCCCGCGGTTTCTCCAAGAGTGTTCGACGAACAACTCCACAAGGTCCATCGTTTCGCCGCCGTATTCTGAGCGCCACTCGTGGCACGCATAGGTAAAGCCGCACAGCGTCCCTTCGTTCTCTGCGACGAGGATCACGCCAAGTTCGGGTGACTTCAATATCCGCTCGTAAACACGTTGAGCGTCGCGCGCTGTGGTGCGCGCATCCCATTTGTGCAGCAGTTCTTCGGCAAACTCGCAGAGGCGCGGAACATCCTGAGGCCGTGCCGGACGAATCTGAACCGCCGATGTCTTGGACGCTCTCATCTTGCGGCCATTGTAGAACTTGAATTCGCAATTCCCAAATGGGAATTCAGGGTATAGTCACTCAATGTCGCGCAAGCTGATGTGTGCGGGTTCGCTCCTGGGACTCCTGCTGGTGGCGATTCCCTTCCAGCGTAACGTCGACCTTCCCGTTGTCGCCGCGGCGGAAATCCGGATTTCGAGCTCCCAGTTTGCTCAATACATCGACGATCTCTCGGAACCCGAAGGCTCCTTCGATACCCACAATTTCATCTCGAACGAGACTTCCTACCTCCATGTGATTCCCGAGCTCCGGCGCCGGGTTAAGCCAGGCTCTGTCTACATGGGAGTCGGACCCGACCAGAACTTTTCCTACATCGTTCATACGCAACCGTCGCTGGCCATCATCACCGATATACGGCGCCAGAATATGCTGGAGCATCTGTTGTATAAGGCGTTATTCGATCTCTCGAATTCCCGCGCCGAATTCGTCGCCATGCTTTTCTCCCGTGAGATCCCTCAAGTGGATGCGCGCGCGCCCCTTCGCGACTTGCTTCGGGCCGTCCGATCCGCCAGAACCAGTCAGGATCGGTTCCGGACTAACCTCGCCCGGATTCGCGGCCGCCTGCTTCAGACCTATCGACTCAAGCTCAGCGCTCAGGACCTGCAGGGGGTCGAGTACGTTTACGATACCCTTCACGAGGAAGGACTCGACCTGCGCTTCTCCAGCATCGGACGGAATAACGCATCCAACTACCCCACCTTTGAAAGCCTTCTGCTCCAGACGGATCGCTCAGGGCGGGAGCAGGGCTATCTGTCGACTGAGGAACTCTTTCAGTGGATGAAACGATTTGAAGCGGAGAACCGACTTATCCCGATCGTCGGTGATTTTGCCGGTCCGAAGGCGTTCAAGGCTGTGGCGAATTTTCTACAGAAGAATGGTCTCATGGTCTCGACGTTCTACACTTCGAATGTCGAGTACTACCTTTTTGAAAACAGCCAGTGGCGGCCTTACGTGGCTAACGTTCGCGGCCTTCCCACAACGGACGACGCGACCTTCATTCGCGCCTATTTTTCGAATGCCGGCGGAGCACTCCCGCAAAGCGTCCCCGGTCATCGCTCGACAACGTTGCTTCACGGCATTCGAGAATTTCTTCGCGATGAAAGCGCCGGTCGCATACGCACCTACTGGGACGTCGTCGCGCCCTGATTTCGTCGGGAGAGGGTCTCGAAGTACCGCTCGAACATCCGGATTCCCCCGGAAGCCTGCTCCCAGTCGTAGTTCTCATTCGGCGCATGATATCCATGCTCCGGAAGGCTGAGACCGAGAAACACGATCGGGACTTTCAGGTATTTCTGCATCGTCACAACTGCGCCGATCGATCCACCCTCACGCACAAAGGCGGGCTTCTTTCCAAATGCGAAGCGCATCGCATCCGTTGCGGCATCGATATACGGACCTTGCCTTGGGCCGAGGAACGGCTCGAGAAAGGATTCTGGAATCACCTGAACGTCGGGGTTGCGTTGCTTTATAAATTTCCGAACCAGCGAGAAGATCTTGTCCGGATCCTGATTTGGAACAAGCCGCATGCTGAGCTTTGCCTCTGCCTGAGGAGCAATTGCTGTTTTTACGCCCTCGCCGGTATAACCGCCAACCATACCGTGAACTTCGAAGGTCGGCTGCGTCCATAGCCGCTGCATCATCTCGCCCGCGGAGCCGTTACGAATTCGCTTCAATTCGTGCGCCTTCTTGAAACTATTCACGTTGAACCCAGACGATAGAAAGCCTGCTACTTCCTGGCGGGTCGGCTTCGCGACGTCTTTATAAAAGCCTGGAATTTTGACTTTGCCGGTACGCGCGTCGTAGCACTCGGCGATCAGCTGACAGAGTTCTCCGATCGGGTTCCTTGCGACTCCTCCGGTAGTCCCGGAATGAATGTCTTTCGTCCCCGTCTCCAATACGAGCCGAAAAGGAGCGAGCCCACGCAACCCGTAACCTATCGCGGGCTTTCCGCGAGCGATCCAGATCGTGTCCGACACGACGACTGAATCCGTTCGAAGGGCTCTTGCGTTCGCTTTCATGAAATGCTCGAAATTCGGACTTCCGATTTCTTCTTCAAGCTCCCAGATGAATTGAATATTGATTGGAAGCTTCTTCTGAAATGCCAGGCGCGCACCAAAAAAGGCGGTCAGTGCCGGGCCCTTGTCGTCAGTCGTGCCGCGCCCGTAGTAGTGCCCGCCTTCGGAATGAAGGACGAAGGGCGGTCGGTTCCACTGTGGTTCGTTCGCGGGTTGAACGTCCAGATGGTTATAGACCGTGACCGTAGGACAGCTCTGGTCATTCATGAATCGGCCAACGACAACAGGATTACCGGGGGTTGCAATCTTTTCAGCTGTTCCACCGCAACTTCGGATATAGCCAACGGCGTTATCCGCCAGTTTTTCGATGTCTCCCCTGTGTTCGCGTGCTGCGCTGACGCTTGGTATCTCAACCCATTCCTTTAGTTTGGCTTCAAATTCGTTTTGCACGCAGTGATTGTGCCACAATCTGCTCATGACGTGGCGCCAACGCACAGAGGAATACTTCAAGGGTTTGCAGGACCGTATTTGCACGGGACTTGAAGCCGCAGACGGCAGCCCTTTTCGTGAGGACCTGTGGTCTCGCGAAGGCGGAGGCGGTGGCCGAACGCGCGTCATGGAAGCGGGAGGTGTGTTCGAGAAGGCGGGTGTCAATTTCTCATCGGTGTCGGGCGAACTCCCGGAGGAATTTGCGCAAAAAATTCCACGTGGCACGGGTACCGCATTTTTCGCAACCGGAGTTTCCTTGGTGCTTCATCCCGCTAGTCCCATGGTCCCCACAGTCCACGCGAACTTCCGGTATCTCGAAAAGGGCGATGCGTGGTGGTTCGGAGGTGGAATGGATCTCACGCCGTATTATCCGCACGCGGAAGATGCCGTCCACTTTCATCGGACCATCAAGACGGCCTGCGATACTCACGACCCTGACTTCTATCCTCGATTCAAGAAATGGTGCGATGAGTATTTTTTTCTTAAGCATCGCGGCGAAACCCGCGGTGTGGGAGGCGTTTTCTTCGACTATCTGGACGGCGATCGCGAACGAAACTTCGGGTTCGTGTCGGGCCTTGGAGACGCTTTCCTCAATGCGTATCTCCCAATCGTGGAAAGACGACGGAAGGATCCGTTTGACGATCGCCAACGTCAATACCAGCTGTACCGACGAGGGCGCTACGTGGAATTCAACCTTCTCTATGATCGGGGAACGATTTTTGGTCTGGAGACCCGTGGTCGCACCGAGTCGATACTAATGAGTCTTCCCCCTCTCGTTCGCTGGGTATACGACTACAAACCGGAGCCCGGTTCGCTGGAAGCGCGGAGTATGGAATTCTTTAAACCGAAAGACTGGGTGTAATGTTTTGCCGTTTTTGCGGTGCCCATCTTCTTGATGACAGCCTGTTCTGTTCGAAGTGCGGGAAAAAGACCGGCCGTGCCGAAAACCCCCAATGGGATCGAGTCAGCAAGACCCTCCGGCTTCGGTCGCCCTATCCGTACGCCATCCTTCTTGTTCTTCTTGTCATGGTCTGGGCGCTGAGTCCCCATGCGTCGCCTGTGGACTACTCCGGCCTGAAGTGGACGCTGTCGGAAAATCGCAAGCTCGATCTGCCCGCCGAGAATCTGTTTCAACAGAGTTTTTCCCTGGTCCTCGAAAACTCCGCTGGGAAGGCTGTAAAAGACATCCCTGTCGATTTCACAGCTCGCATCGAACCCCAGCAGCCCGCCGAAATCGCAGCCACCTACCTTGGGAACCGGCTGACACTGATGAATCGCGGGAAGGACATGCCTTTAACCCTGGTTCTTTCCGATGAGATTCGCCCTGGAAGCAAGCGAACTTTTCTTCTTGATGGAAGTATCCAGGCACAGCCTCCCTTCAAGGTGACCTATGAAGTTCGGGAGGAAGGCACGGAGACTGTCCTGGCCGATTTTGTAGTTGAGCGTTGAATTTTCGTCCCCTTGTTATAATCCGCCGCCTATGGAAACCGCCGCAAGACAGCAGCCGAGCGCGAAGCCTACTGATCGGATGATGGAGGCTCTGGCTACGCTTGCCGCACTTCTCGACCGCACTATTAATGAGGTAAAGGCCCTCGAAGTCGACTTTCAAAAGCGGACTGCGGACGCGGTTCAGAAGAAAGAAGAATCGCTTAAAGCGGAGACGTCAGAACACGTCGAAACGGTTCGGCGGGAACTTCAAGAGGACCTCACGAAACGATTCCAGGCGGAAATGCAGTCCGCTCTGGATACGTTGCGTTCCGAATTTCAGGCGGAACGTGACCGTTGGAGTTCTGAATCCGGTTTGGAACGAGACCGGCTCCACAAGGAACTGCAGCATGCGGCGAATACTGCGTCCGAACTGCAGGTGGAGCGAACCCGGTTGACCGCCGAACTTCAGCGCGTAAAAGAAGAGTCGGTTCTGGAGGTCAGCAAGTTGCGCGCGGCCACCGAGGCCGCCGCTGCAGCAGCCGCTGCTGCGGAAAAGGCGGCGTCTCTAGCTCCAACCTCAAAGGACGAAGTCGCCCGTGCTCAAGCCAAGCTGGCGGAAGTAACGGCCATCATCGACGACCCCGCGACGGAGCTTTCCGTAGTCATTAGAAAGAATGTGGAGAAGTTGGAGCTCGAAGCCTACCTGAAGGGATTGCGCTACAAGGCGAACGGAAAGTAATCCTTACATCTTGTATTTGCCAAAGTCTTCATCGTTAAGATTCTCGAGCCACGGTTTTTCTTCCCTGGTGGCATCATCGGTATTGTTGGCCTTCGAAGCTTTCAATACGGTGTCCTCGACGAAGATCGGGCAGTCAATGCGGAGCGCCAGGGCAAAAGCGTCACTCGGGCGCGAGTCGATAGAGACCAGTTCTCCGTCGCGATCCACCCAGATCAGGGCGTAAAAAGTCTCGTCCTTAATTCCGGTGACGACTACCTTTTGCACGTGTGCCTGAAGTCCCAGGAGAACGTTCTTCAGGAGGTCGTGGGTCATCGGGCGGGGTGTGACGACGCGCTCGATTTCGAGCGCTATGGCGTTCGCTTCATGAACGCCTACCCAGATTGGCAAGATGCTGTTGCCGGAGGCTTCCTTGAGGATGACCACGGGCATATTGGTCATGGGATCCATCATCAACCCTCGGATCTTCATCTCAATTTCCACGTCACCCTCCCCGGCCTGAGGCTATCTCCCAGCAAATGTATCTACCTTTACCCTCTTATTGCAACTCAGGAATCACTTACCTGCTTAGCGTCGGCTCGCCAGCATTTCCCGGATGTGCTGGCGAGCGGCGTCGGTGACTCGGGATCCACTCATCATCCGAACCAGTTCGTCAACGCGGGACTCCCCTGTCAACGGCTCGACTCGGGTTACCGTCCGTCCGTCAAGGACAAGCTTTTCAATCCTATAGTGATGCTCGGCGCAGGCTGCGATTTGCGCCAGGTGGGTCACACAAAGAATCTGGTAGCGTTGCGACAGTTCCTGCAATTTCTGCCCGATCGTTTCTGCGGCTTTCCCTCCGACGCCGGCGTCCACCTCATCGAAAACCAGTGTTTTCAAGGCTTCGTCAACCACCAGGACAGTGCGCAAGGCCAGCATGATTCGCGAGAGTTCCCCGCCGGAGGCGACCTTTTCCAGCAAACGTAAGTCTTCACCGAGGTTTGCCGAGATCATAAAATCCGCCCGGTCGATTCCCCGGGCCCGGCCTGGAGTGATATCGGACCACTGCACCTGGAAGCGGACGTTTGGCATCGCGAGTGATTTCAGTTCCCGGACGACCTGGGTCTCAAGTTTTGTTGAAGCGGCCCTGCGTTTTCGGCTGAGCGTTTGCGCGACCTTGTTGTAGTCTTCGCGGAGGCTTGCAATGTGTTGAAGCAGTTTGTCTTTTTGGGCTTCGGCGAGACCCATGCTGTCCATTTCCCCGTTTACTCTATCAAGGTGTCCCAGCAGGTCTGGACCGTATTTCCGATGGAGCCGTTCCAGTTCCGCAAGCCGGGATTGAAGGCGTTCGAGTTCCTGGGGATTGGCTTCGATGCGGCCAGCGTAGTCGCGCAGGCCTGCGGCGAGGTCCTGAACCTGGATGAGTGCCGACTCCGCCTGGGCGGCCAGGGGTTCAAGGCGCTTGTCATATTGGGTCGCGTCCCGCAGGGCCCGTTCGGTTTGAGCCAGGGCCGAACTGACGGATTCGTCAGATTCGTAGAGTTGCTCATAGCCCCGGGTCGCGGCATCGAGAAGTTTGGTTGCGTGAGAAAGAACGGCGAGTTGTTGGTGCGCGGTTTCCGTTTCTCCCGGCTTGGGGTTCGCCTTTTCAATCTCATCGCGCTGAAAGCGAAGGAGGTCCAGACGCTCAACCTTGCGGGCATGGTCGGCGACAAGTTCGGCGAGTTCCGCTTCGGTCTTCTGGAGCGCTTCGTCCAGCTGTTGAACCCTGGCGGCGAGTTCCGTTGCTCCGGCAAAGACGTCGACAAGGTCGAGTTGGCTCGAAGACTCAATCAATGTTTGCTGGTCATGTTGACCATGAATGTCAAGAAGAGAGGGCGCGAGCTCTCTCAACGCGGAAACAGTCGAGGGTTGGTTATTGATAAATACGCGATTACGCCCGTCGCTGGCGATCTCGCGGCGGATAATGACTTCGGAGCTCTCAGCGTCAAGGCCAAGGCGTTCCAGTCTGCTCGCCACATCCGCTTCGAATACGGCTTCGACGATCGCCTTCGACTCCCCGGTTCGAATCGTGTCCGACGACGCCTTGGATCCTGCGATCAGGCCGAGCGCATCGACGACAATCGATTTGCCGGCCCCGGTTTCGCCGGAGAGCAGATTGAACGCATCTTCGAAATGAATTTCCAGCTGGTCGATAAGAGCGAAGTTGCGGACTCGAAGAAAACGGAGCATACACCGCGTGTTATAAGGCATCGGAGTAGATCTTTCAACGACCAAGGGGGTAAGTTTTCATCCAATGCTTATTCAGAGTGAAATTGGTCTCGTAAGCATGCTGCAGAGCACGGGAACGACATCAAAGATCGTTCTGGGCATTCTGTTGGTTCTATCTGTCTGGTCCTGGGGAGTCATCCTTGGAAAGGCCCTTCTTCTCAGGAAAGTTCGTGCGGAGTCCGACACCTTCTGGAGAATCTTTCGAAAAGGAAAGAGCTTTTCCGAGATCGGCACTGCCGTTGAGGCACTGCGCTTTACGCCCCTCGTCGCAGTGTTCAACAGCGGAGCACCGATCGCGGCAAAGAAGAGTCCCAACACCAATGCGCTGGAGCGCATCATGCAGCGCACGGCAACCTCGCAGCTCACTTCACTGGAGAGTCGATTGACCTTTCTCGCGACGACCGCATCGGCTGCTCCGTTTGTGGGATTGTTCGGTACCGTCGTTGGCGTCTTGACGTCGTTTCTTGACCTCTCCAACGCTGAGAGTGCGTCGTTGAAGGCCGTCGGCCCCGGTATAGCGGAAGCGCTTCTGGCCACCGCATTTGGATTATTTGCGGCGATTCCTGCTGTCGTTGCCTATAACCAGTTCGTCTATCGTCTGAGGAACATTGGCGGACAGCTCGACGACCTGCAGGCCGAGATGCTGAACATCGCAGAGGGCGGCGAATAGCATGGCGATCACGACTCGCAACGGCAAAACTCAAACCGTCCTGGCGGAGATCAACATGATTCCGTTCATCGACGTGGTCCTTGTGCTATTGATAATATTCATGATAACGGCGCCGGTGATTCAATCCGGCCTTGAAGTGAATGTCCCGCGAACTGAAGTTGTTAAGGAGCTCTCCAAGAGCTTGCCGGTCGTTACCATTGATGCGAAGGAGGCGCTTTTCCTGCAGGATGTTCCGGTCAGGATCGGCGAACTCGCTCCGCGGATAAAAGAAAATTTCAAAGATGCCGGTGACAGTGTTTACCTCCAGGCGGACGGGGAAGTTGCCTGGAGTACGTCCACGGCAGTCATCGAGGCACTCACGACCGCCGGCATCAAGAACATCGTGATTGTGACTCAACCGCTGGAGAAGAAGCGATAGGACTCATGGAAATGGCTAACGACAACTTGAGCCGGTTTGTCGTCACCTCAGCCGTGTTGCATGCCGCGTTGTTTGCTGCGGTTGTGTCGTTTCCATACCTCTTTCCGAAACGATCGACTGTTACGTGGGGCACGAATACGAGTGGAATCAAGGTGGGTGTGACGAATAAGTTGCCTGGCATTCCCCTTCCCTCTCCGCCCGAGGTTCAGGAGAACGCCAAGGGCAACGACTCGAAGACGATCAATCCTGCAGACGTCGCACCGAAGCCCCAGGAAAAGGCGCCGACCGTTGCCGACATCAAGATTCCATCGAGTACGAAGAAGCCTGAACCTAAAAACATGTCTCCAGCGAAGACAGCTCGCGGAAAGCCGGAACCCGAACCGACGACGGCATCGAATGCCATACCTGGCGCCGCCGGCGGACAGGTGGCGTTGCCGTATGGCGATGTCGGAGGTGCTGGATCGGGAGCAGTGACTTTTGGTGAGGGTAGTTTTGGAACGAGATTTCCGGAATATGTGAGCAGCTTGATACGCGCGATTAACACGCAATGGCAAAGGCCTGCCGGTATTCCCTACGGCACAAAAGTGTATGTGACGTTTACGATTCCAAAGCGGGGAGGCCAGGTCAGTAACGTTGACCTTGAAAAGCCCAGTGGGCTCGCTCCCATGGATAGTTCCGCCAAGCGTGCGGTGATGACGGCGTCAGTACCGCCGTTGCCGCGTGAATATTCAGGATCGAGCATCGATGTGAGGTTCTACTTTGAATACTCTCGCTAGCTTGAAAACTGCGATTGTGATTTTTTTGCTGTTCGCCTCAATGCTTGCCGCGCAACAGGATCGCATCGACAACGTGGGCATCACGAATCGTGGGCCTCAAGCCGTGCGACTGGCTTTGCCGGAATTTCGTTTTGAGGCGTCCGCAGAAAAGACCGACAAACTCGCGAAGGTCTTCAATGAAACGCTCCATCGCGACCTCGACTTCTCGGGCAATCTCGAAATTGCGAGCGCGAGTTTCTACCCAACGGGAACATTTGCTGTACCGGCCGACATCAAGCCCGAAGACTGGACCAGGCCGGGCATAGCGGCACAGTACATCGCATACGGCAGGCTTTCTTTGAACGGGACTCGATTCTCCGCCACGGGCAGGCTTCGCGATCTGGGCACGCAGCAGGAGCCGATCTCGAGCAACTTCCCGGGTTTTAATGACGAAGAGGAAAGCGCCAGGCTTGCGGCGCACAACTTCGCGGACCGCATCCTGGAACAACTCGGTTTCGGTCGCGGCATTGCGCGCACCAAAATTGCTTTCGTTTCCAATCGCGTTGGAAGCAAAGAGATTTACACCATGGATTACGACGGGACCAACCAGCATGCGCTGACCGCGCACCGATCGATCGCGATCACGCCGCGATGGTCTCCGGTCGATGATCGAATTGCCTATACGACGTGGGGAAATGCCGGACCCCAAATCGCAATCATGTCGGCTAGTGGAGAACGATCTTCCTTCGCCCAGCCCACAGGCTCCGCGAATTCGATTCCCTCCTGGTCTCCCGACGGAAAGTCGATTGTTTATGCCAGCCGGAGAGATGGCGACACGGAAATATACTCAGCCGATGCGGATGGCAGGAATCCCCGGCGCTTGACGAATTCCCGCAGTATTGATGTGTCCCCCTTTTACAATTCGGCGACAGGAAGGCGTATCGTTTTCGTCTCGGATCGGAGCGGAACGCCGCAGGTTTGGACGATGAGTTACGACGGTACGGATGTTCAGCGAATTACCGATGAAGGCGGAGAAGCCGCGAATCCGGTCTATTCTCCCGATGGAAGATTGATCGCCTTCTCATGGAACAAACCGCAGAGCGGCGGTTTTGATATTTACCTGTACGACACGCAGACGCAGAAGTTCACCCAGTTAACAAGCAACTCCGGCAACAATGAACGTCCCACGTTTGCGCCCGACGGCAAACACATCGCCTTTCAATCGACCAGGTCTGGCGGGACTCAGATCTATTCGATGACTCTTGACGGAAAGAAAGTACTCCAACTGACCAACAGTGGAAGTAATGAAGGACCCACATGGTCCGGATATGCCACGCCATAAATGACTACGGAGGTTCAGATATGACTGTTTGTTTGTCGAAGCGTTTCCCACTCCTCCTCTTGCTGGCCCTGACGCTCATGTTCTTTGCATGCTCGAAGAAGGTAGCGCCTGCGCCACCACCACCGCCGCCCCCGGCGCCAGCACCGCCGCCAACTCCTGCCCCAACCATAACGTTGACGGTGGATCGAGCATCGATTACCACCGGCCAGTCCGCTGTGTTGAGTTACACCGCCACGAATGCCACTGCTGTGACGATTAATCCTGGAATTGGAGCTGTGCAGCCCGCGACAAGCGGAACCCGGCAAATCACTCCTACGCAGACGACAACCTTTACCGCGAGGGCGACAGGACCCGGTGGAACTGCCGACTCTGCAGCCCTGAACATCGTGGTTAGCGCGCCGCCCCCGCCCCCACCGCCGGTAGTGACGGCGCCGAAAAATGACCCGCGTCCGCCCACCAAGACGCTGGATCAGCTCTTCACCGAGACCATCGTCCCGATTCTCTTCGACTACGACAAGGCGACGATTCGCCCCACCGAGGAAACCAAGCTGCTGAACAATGCGGCCTGGCTCAAACAGAATCCAACCGTTCGATTCCAGATCGAAGGCCATGCTGACGAACGCGGAAGCCAGGAATACAATATTGCTCTGGGCGATGAACGTGCCGCCGCGGTGAAAAAGTTTCTTGCCGGGCAAGGAATCGCCGATGCCCGCATGACTACAATCAGCTATGGCGAAGAGAAGCCGGCCTGTCGTGAGCAGACTGAAGACTGCTGGCAGAAGAGTCGCCGCGCAGCCTTTGTCAAATTGCCCTAACTTTGGAGCCAGAACGGGAGGTTGAACCATGAAGAAATCCACTCTGTTACTGCTGGTCAGTATGCTTGGGTTGGTGCTGGTGGCGCCTCCCGCTTATTCCCAAAAGACTCAGGATCAATTGAATCAGTTGATGGCGGACTCCATCGCCCTGCGAGCTACCGTGAAACAGCTCCAGGACAGCTTCGACCAGAAAAACGCCGAGACCAACAAGCTCTTGCAGGAAATTCTGACTCGTTTCACGACCCTCGATTCCAGCGTCAAGACTCTCAATGAATCCTTAACGACGGTTTCCACATCGGTCAAAACGACTGACGAAAAGGCCGCTCGAGATCTCGATCTTACGAAGACCTCCATCGACGGACTCCGGAAGACGGTGGATGAAGGCATGGCGGGATTGCAGAGACAAATGACGGGGTTAACCGCCAGCCTCAACCAAATGAAAACCGCCGAGCAGCCTTTACCGACCGCGACTCAGCTCTTCCAGCAGGCCCAGGGTGAGCTGAACGCGGGCTTCTACTCCCTCGCGGTGGATGACTTCAGAGAGTTTCTGAAGAACTATCCCAACGATCCTCTTCGATCGTCCGTAGCGCAGTACTACATTGGCGACGCTCTCATGGCCCAAAAGAAGTTCAAGGAAGCTGCGGACGAGTTCGATCTCGTTTTGACGAAGTATCCCTCCAGTGATAAAAAGTGTTCTGCCCTTTACCAGAAAGGCCGGGCCTTCATTGAGCTGAAACAGATTCCCCAGGCACAAGCCGTATTGCAGACTGTTACCAAAGACTGCGCCGGCACGCAGGAGGCAGCGAATGCCACTGCGGACCTGAAGAGTCTGCCCAAGCCACAACGAGGGAACTAGGTCGGGAGAACACGTTATGGGAAAGTCGATCAACAAAGTAATTCTCGTGGGCCGGCTTGGCCGAGACCCTGAGCTGAAATACACCGCCAGCGGAACACCCTTCTGCAGATTCTCAATGGCTACCGATGACAGCTGGACTGATAAGGGATCCGGTGAGCGCACGGAGCGCACGGAATGGCACAACATTGTCGTGTGGGACAAACTCGCCGAGATCTGCAATAACTATCTGACTAAGGGGCGCATGGTCTATATCGAGGGGAGTCTGCAGACCCGCGAATGGGACGACCAGGAAGGTAACAAGCGCAAGACCACCGAGATTCGGGCTCGCGATATGGTTCTGCTCGGCGGTGGCCCCTCTGGCGAAGGTGGCGGTGGATCTCGTCGACCGCCGTCTGGCCCGTTAGCCGGGGGTGAAGGTCAGGGCGGCGGCAGTCCTATCACGGACGACGATATTCCCTTCTGAGCGATTCTGATCGCAACTTGTGGTGGGAAGCGCGAACCGCTGAAGCCGAAGCGACTCGTGCTTCTCTCACCATTGGGAGTCACCTTCTCCTCCAGCTTACTCCGCAAGCGCCCGCACTGAAGC
>Ga0070675_100002426_pt1 | contig 13909 bp, 7 predicted proteins | sample KBSM43metaG_FD_65343 | JGI IMG/M metagenome (GOLD analysis project Ga0070675, IMG submission 65343) | Miscanthus rhizosphere microbial communities from Kellogg Biological Station, Michigan, USA - KBS M4-3 metaG | ecosystem: Host-associated > Plants > Roots > Rhizosphere > Soil ...
CGTGCGCCTGGGAGGCGCCGCGGCCACGATCACCGTGGCGGGCGCGGCCGTCGGCATGCTGGAGCGGCTCGGCAGCCGGCGGGCGGCCGCGAGCGGGCGCGCCTGGTCGTCGAACAACCCGCTGCCGAATGCCGGAGCCGGCGTCGAGCCCGCGCCCGGCACGCGCCCCGAGTTCACCTCGCTCGAGGACCACTACCGCATCGACATCAACACGACCGTGCCGGCGGTCGACGGGGCGGCCTGGCGCCTCAAGGTCGGCGGGTTGGTCGAGCAGCCCGTCGAGCTGACGCTCCGCCGGCTCATGGATTACGAGCCGCTGCACCAGTTCGTCACCCTGGCCTGCATCTCGAACCCGGTCGGCGGGAGCCTGATCGGCACGACGCGATGGACGGGCGTGAGCCTCCAGCGCGTCCTGCCCGACCTGAAATTGAAGCCGGGCGCCACGCACCTCAAGCTCTCCGCCGCCGACGGGTTCTACGAGGTCGTGGCGCTGGAGACGGTCCGCGCGGACGAGCGCGTGATGCTGGCCTATGCCTGGGACGGTCTGCCGCTCGAGCCGAAGCACGGCTTTCCGCTGAGGATCTACATCCCCGACCTCTACGGAATGAAGCAGCCCAAGTGGATCCAGTCGATCGACGTCCTGGATCACTGGGAGGAGGGGTACTGGGTCGAAAGAGGCTGGGATCGAACTGCGCGGATGAAGGCCGCCTCGGTGATCGACACCGTGTCCGTGGACAAGCCCTCGAAGGCGACGGCGGACGCGGCGGCGCGGATTCCGATCGGCGGCATCGCCCACGCCGGGGCTCGCGGAATCTCCCGGGTCGAAGTGCGCATGGACGACGGACCGTGGGCGGATGCGAAGCTGCGGGCGCCCCTCTCCGGCACCACCTGGGTCCTCTGGCGCTACGACTGGCCCTTCGTGCCGGGCAGCCACACGTTCACGGTTCGGTGCTACGACGGGCAGGGGGTTCTGCAGATCGCCGAGCCGGCGCCACCCCATCCCTCCGGTGCGTCCGGCTTCCACAGTAAGAGGCGGATGGTGTGAGCGTCCGCCGCCGGCTGACCAGCCTGTCGTAGGACCAAGGTCCACGCGGCGCTCCCGGAGCCCGCAAAAGTCCCGGAATCCGGGCCACAATGGCGTGTTCTCAGGAGCGACCTCCCATGCTGACCCTCCTCTTGCTCTCCGCGAGCCTCCGGGCGACCCCGGCGGCGTCTCGCCCTTCACTCGAGGCCCGCGTGCCGGAGGCGTCGCGCGCGGCGGTCGCGGCCGGGCTGACGGCATGGGAGAACGCGGTCGCCTCCGGAGCGGTCCGCCGCACCGACGTCCTGACCGTGATCGACTACTCGCGACCCTCGACCGAGGCGCGCCTCTTCGTCCTCGACGTCGCGCAGGGAAGCGTGCGCTACGCCGAGCGCGTCGCGCACGGCCGCGGCAGCGGCGAGAACGCGACCGAGCGATTCTCCAACCGCGACGGGAGCCGCATGACCAGCATCGGAGTCTTCCGCGCCGCGGAGAGCTACCTCGGTCATCACGGCGTGTCGCTGCGCCTCGACGGGCTCGAGCCCGGCTTCAACGACCACGCGCGGGAGCGCGCGATCGTCCTCCACGGCGCGGACTACGTGAACACGCAGTTCGTCGCGGCGCAGGGAAGGCTCGGCCGCAGCTGGGGATGCCCCGCCGTTCGGCCGGAGATCGCCCGCGAGCTCATCGACACGATCAAGGACGGGTCGCTCGTCGTCGCCTATTACCCGGACACCGACTGGCTCGCGAAGTCGGCGTTTCTCAGGACGGCGGCGATACGGACGGCGGATCCGAGTTGAGAACGTTCAACCCCTTGCCGGTCGTCTCCGAGAGCACCGCTGCGTCGGTCACGTAGAGCGTCGATCCCGGCCGCAAGACTTTCATCAATTCGATCGCGAAAGGCGGGGGCACGGAGACCCGCGCCGCGTCCTTCAGGTCGAGCGGCGCTCCCCCGGCCACGTTCGCACCTGCCAACGCGATCCCCAGCCAGCGGGTTCCCGCGGGGGTGTCCGAATCGGCGGGCGCCCCCGGCGTGGACTTGAGGACGTAGGCCTCGTTGCCGAGGGGCTTCTCGGGATCGGCGATGGTGATCGCTGCGCGGCCGATCTCGACGCCGTTGCGCACGACGAGGACCCGTCTGTCCGCAGCGCTGACGACGACGGCCAGGGGGCCGTCGGGCGATCTCTCCGGCTGCCAGCGCCATTCCTGTCCGGCCGGCAATCGGGGCTCGTCATCCTCTGCGCCCTTGGACGTGACAGGCGCGAGGAACCCGGGATGCGCGACATCGGACGGTGCGCTCGAGTCGTTCGCGATGACGACCGTCATGCCGACGCTCGTGATCCCGAAGAGAAGCTCGGCGAAGCGCGACGGCAGATGCACGCAGCCATGCGACTCGGGATAGCCCGGGATTCCTCCGGCGTGGAGCGCGACGCCGTCCCAGGTCAGCCTCTCCGAGTACGGCATCGGCGCGTCGTTGTAGGTCTTCGAGCGATGGTCCTTATCCTTGTTCAGGATCGTGAAGACGCCGGTCGGTGTGGGGTGCCCGGGCTTTCCCGTCGAGACCTTCGCGACGCCGACCTCGATGCCGTTGCGGTAGACCCTTGCGATCTGGTCCGGGACGCTGACGACGATGACGATCGGGCCCTCGGGGGCCGCCGCGGCGTGCCAGATGAACTGTCCGGGCTTGAGCTTCGCCGGATCCGTTCCGACCGGCGACGACTCCCGCGCTCCCCAGAACGGCACCGGCGCGAGAGCGAGGACCAGGAGGGCCAGGCCCCGCAGCGAAGCAACAGCCGTCCATGCCCGGCGTCCGACCCGGATTCTCATTGGCGACACCCCCGAGGCAGATTACGCGATCCTGTCCGAAACCCCGAACGTTTCGAACCGTCCATGTCGTTGAAGGGCCGCGATATCGTGTCGTCGGGCCCGCTGTGTGCATCGTTCTGCCGCGTAATGATCGGTCGGGACTTCGCGTAATGATTCAATTGGGCGGACGGGGGTGACGGACCCGTCTCGCGACGGACCGCGCACCGCGGTCGACGACACCGGACGCCGCTCCGTCGCCGCGGCGGAATCTGGAGCAGAGCCGATGAGCACGCCAGAAACGCGCACGCCCGAGCCCCCCGAGGGGGAAGCGGAAGCGGGACCTCCGCCGCCGGCCGAAGGTGTGGACGAACGTCCTCGCTCCAGGCGGCGGTGGCTCGTCGTCGTCCTGATCGCGGCCGGCGCCCTGATCCTCTATGTCGTGTTCGGCAGAAGCTCGCGGCACGCGTCCGACGAGACGGCGACCGGGCCCGCGGCCGGAAAAGCCGCCGCCGCGCGAACCATCCCGGTCGTCGCGGCGCCGGCGCACTCGGGTGATCTGCCGGTCCAGCTCGTCGGCCTCGGCACCGTGACCGCCCTGAACACGGTGACGGTCCGGTCGCGCGTCGACGGACAGCTCCTGAGCGTCAACTTCAAGGAGGGCGAGCTGGTCCGTGCGGGCGACGTCCTCGCCCAGATCGACCCGAGGCCGTTCGAGGTCCAGCTCACCCAGGCCAAGGGGCAGGAGGCGAAGGACCAGGCGGCGCTGCAGAACGCGCGCGCGGATCTCGCCCGCTTCGAGTCGGTGACGGCGGAGGGCGTGTTCCCCCGGCAGCAGCTCGACACGCAGCGCGCCACCGTGCGGCAGTTCGAGGCGTCGATCGAGAGCGACCAGGGGCTGATCGACGCGGCGAAGCTGAACATCACCTACAGCCGGATCACCGCTCCGATCAGCGGCCGCGTCGGGCTCCGTCTCGTCGACGTCGGAAACATCGTCCACGCCGCCGACGCGAGCGGGCTCGTGGTGATCACGCAGCTCGAGCCGATCACGGTCGTCTTCTCGCTCCCCGCGGACCGCCTGCCGCAGCTGCTGGCGCCGTTCCGGGCGGGGAAATCGCTACCCGTCGTCGCCTTCGACCGCGACATGACGAAGCGGCTCGCCGAGGGCGTGCTCGCGGCGGTCGACAACCAGATCGACGCGACCACCGGCACGGTCAAGCTCAAGGCGACGTTCCCGAATCGGGACGGAGCCCTTTTCCCCAACCAGTTCGTCAACGCGAGCCTCCTCGTGGACACCCTGAAGAACGCGGTCCTGGTCCCGGCGGCGGCCATCCAGCGCAGCCCGCAGTCCACTTTCGTCTGGCGCGTGAAGCCGGACTCGACCGTCGAGATGCGCGACGTGGACGTCGCCCTCACCGAGGGGGACACCTCCGCGATCCGGAAGGGCCTGGCCGCCGGTGACAGCGTGGTCGTCGACGGCGTCGACAAGCTCCAGCCCGGCACGCACGTCGTCGCGAGCTCGGGTCACGCGGGCGCGTCCCACGCGGCGCCGGCGGCGGCCGGGTCCGCCTCGCCGGCGTCCGGTTCCGCGGCGCCCCCGCCGGCCCCCGGCGCCCCCGCGAAACGATGAGCCCGTCGCGGCCGTTCATCCTCCGGCCGATCGCAACCTCTCTCCTGATGGCGGGCCTCCTGATCGCCGGCGCGATCGGCTTCCACCAGCTTCCCGTTTCCGCCCTGCCGCAGGTCGACTACCCGACGATCCAGGTCGTCACGTTTTACCCGGGCGCCGGGCCCGAGGTGATGGCGTCGGCCGTGACGGCGCCCCTCGAGCGTCAGTTCGGCGAGCTCCCCGGGCTGAACCAGATGACCTCGAACAGCTCACAGGGCAGCTCGGTGATCACGCTCCAGTTCGCCCTCGACCTCAACATCGACGTCGCGGAGCAGGAGGTGCAGGCCGCGATCAACGCCGCGGGCACGTACCTGCCGCGCGACCTTCCGAATCCGCCGATCTACAGCAAGACGAATCCAGCCGACGCGCCGATCCTGACGCTGGCGCTGACGTCGAAGACGATCGCCCTCTCCCGCGTCGAGGACTTCGCGGACACGCGATTCGCCCAGAAGATCTCGCAGCTGCCCGGCGTCGGCCTCGTGTCGATCTCCGGGGGACAAAAGCCGGCCGTCCGCGTGCAGGTCAACCCCACCGCGCTGTCCTCCTATGGGCTGACGCTCGAGGACGTGCGGACCGCGATCTCCGCGGCCAACGTGAACCAGGCCAAGGGCACGTTCGACGGCCCGCGGCAGTCCTACACGATCGGCGCCAACGACCAGCTCCTGTCGAGCGAGCAGTATCGCCCTCTCGTCATCGCGTACCGCTCGGGCGCCCCCGTCCGGCTCTCGGACGTGGCGCGCGTCGTGGACGGCGCGGAGAACGTCAAGCAGGCGGCGTGGATGAATACGACGCCGGCCGTCATCATGAACATCCAACGGCAGCCGGGGGCGAACATCATCGCGGTCGTCGATCGCGTCAAGGCGCTCCTGCCGCAGCTGAAGGCGTCGCTGCCCGCCGGGATCGACGTGGTCGTGCTGACCGACCGCACGACCACGATCCGCGCGTCGGTCGCGGACGTCGAGTTCGAGCTGATGCTGGTGATCGCGCTCGTCGTGATGGTCATCTTCCTCTTCCTGCGGACCCTCGCGGCCACCATCATCCCGAGCGTCGCCGTCCCGCTGTCGCTCGTCGGCACGTTCGGCGTCATGTACCTGCTCGGGTACAGCCTGAACAACCTCACCCTCATGGCGCTCACGATCTCCACGGGCTTCGTCGTCGACGACGCGATCGTGATGATCGAGAACATCTCGCGCTACATCGAGGAGGGCGAGGATCCGCTCCAGGCGGCGCTCAAGGGCTCGGAGCAGATCGGTTTCACGATCCTCTCGCTCACGGTCTCGCTGATCGCCGTGCTCATACCGCTGCTCTTCATGGGCGACGTCGTCGGGCGCCTCTTCCGGGAGTTCGCGGTGACGCTCTCGGTGACGATCCTCGTCTCCGCCGCCGTCTCGCTGACGCTGACGCCGATGATGTGCGCGAAGCTCCTGCGCCACCGCGCACCGGAGGAGGAGAGCCGCTTCTCGCGCGCCGCCGAGAACGTCTTCCGGAAGATCGTCGACTTCTACGGCCGGACTCTGCAGTGGGTGCTCCGGCACCAGACCGCGACGCTCGTGGTCGCCGTCGGAACCCTCGTGACGACGCTGCTCCTGTACCTCGTGATCCCGAAGGGATTCTTCCCGGTCCAGGACACGGGCGTGATCCTCGGGATCTCGGAGGCGTCGCAGACCGCGTCGTTCTCGACGATGTCGGACCGGCAGCAGGCGCTCGCCCGGGCGATCCTCGAGGACCCGGCCGTCGCGAGCCTCTCGTCGTTCATCGGCGTCGACGGGACCAATCCCACGGTCAACAGCGGCCGGATCCAGATCAACCTCAAGCCGCTCGGGGATCGCGACGCGAGCGCCTCCGAGGTGATCCGCCGCCTCCAGCCGCGCCTGGCGAACATCCAGGGGATCACGCTCTACATGCAGCCGGTCCAGGACCTGACGGTCGAGGACCGCGTCAGCCGCACGCAGTACCAGTACAGCCTGGAGGACGCGGACGCGGCCGAGCTGGCCGTCTGGGTGCCGAAGCTGCTCGCGAAGCTTCAGTCGCTGCCCGAGCTGCGCGACGTCGCGACCGACCAGCAGAACGCCGGCCTCGAGGCGCATCTCGACCTCGACCGCACCACCGCGTCGCGGCTCGGCATCACGCCTCAGCAGCTCGACGACGCTCTCTACGACGCGTTCGGGCAGCGGCAGGTCTCGACGATCTTCACCCAGCTCAACCAGTACCGCGTCGTGCTCGAGGTCGATCCCGAGTTCCAGACGCATCCGGACGACCTGCGCACGATCTACCTGAAGTCCGCCGAGGGAGGCTCCGTTCCGCTCGGGGCATTCACGAACGTCCGCACGCGCAGCGCGCCCCTCACGATCAACCACCAGGGGCAATTCCCGGTCGTCACGTTCTCGTTCAACCTCGCGCCGAGGGCGTCGCTGGGGGAGGCCGTCCGCGCCATCGAGCGAGCGAAGGGCGAGCTCGGGCTGCCGGCGAGCATCCAGGCGTCGTTCCAGGGGACCGCGAAGGCCTTCGGCGCATCGCTGACGAACACTCCGCTCCTGCTGCTGGCGGCCATCGTGACCGTGTACATCCTGCTCGGCGTGCTCTACGAGAGCACGATCCACCCGATCACGATCCTCTCGACGCTCCCGTCGGCGGGCGTCGGAGCCCTGCTCGCGCTGATGATCTTCCACACCGACTTCTCGGTGATCGCGCTGATCGGGATCATTCTCCTGATCGGCATCGTCGAGAAGAACGCGATCATGATGATCGACTTCGCTCTCGACGCCGTTCGGAGGGAGAAGAAGCCGCCGCTCGAGGCGATCACCCAGGCCGCGCTCCTGCGCTTCCGCCCGATCCTGATGACGACCATGGCCGCGCTCCTGGCGGGCATCCCGCTCGCGGTCGGATCGGGCATCGGCGCCGAGCTGAGGCGCCCCCTCGGCATCGCGATCGTCGGCGGGCTGATCTTCAGCCAGCTCCTGACGCTCTACACGACGCCGGTCATCTACCTCGCGTTCGAGCGCCTGGCGGCGCGGTTCCGCCGGAAACGGCGACCGGAGAATCCCTCGCAGCTGCGCGCGGCGGAGTCGGCGTGACGCTCTCCGAGCCCTTCATCCGCCGCCCCGTCGCGACGACGCTCCTCACGATCGCCCTCGCGCTGGCCGGCATCGTCTCCTACAAGTTCCTGCCGGTCTCGCCGCTGCCCCAGGTCGAGTTCCCGACGATCAGCGTCTCGGCGGGGCTGCCGGGCGCCGACCCGAACACGATGGCGTCCTCCGTCGCGACGCCGCTCGAGCGCCAGTTCGGGAGGATCGCGGGCGTCACGGAGATGACGTCGACGAGCTCGCTCGGCTCGACGAACGTCACCCTCCAGTTCGACCTCTCGCGCAACATCGATGCGGCGGCGCGCGACGTCCAGGCCGCGATCAACGCCGCGCGGGGGCAGCTGCCCGCCAACCTGCCGAACAACCCCTCGTACCGCAAGGTCAACCCGGCCGACGCTCCCGTGATGATCCTGTCGATGACCTCGCAGACCGTGGAACGGGCCCGGATGTACGACATCGCGTCCTCGGTGCTGCAGCAGAAGCTCGCGCAGCTGCCCGGCGTCGGCCAGGTCTTCGTCGGCGGCGGCGCCCTGCCGGCCGTTCGCGTGGACGTGAATCCGCTCGCGCTGTTCCACAACGGCCTCGGGTTCGAGGACGTGCGCACGGCCCTGGGCACCGCCAACGTGAACCGGCCCAAGGGCGAGGTCGGCGCCGGACCGACGACGTGGACGCTCTCGACGTCCGACCAGCTTCTCCACGCGGCCGACTACGAGTCCCTCGTCATCCACTACGCCGGCGGCGCCGCGGTCCGCCTGTCGGACGTGGCGAGCGTGAAGGAGTCGGTCGAAGACATCCGCACGAGCGGCATCTCGAACGGCAAGCCGGCCGTCCTGCTCGTCGTGTTCCGTCAGCCCGGCGCGAACATCATCGACACGGTGGACGCCGTGCGGGCGCTCCTCCCTCAGCTCCAGGCGTCCATCCCGCCGACCATCCAGCTCGGCGTGGCGATCGACGCGACGCGGACGATTCGGGCCTCCGTGCGCGACGTCGAGATCACGCTCTCGGTCTCCATCATCCTGGTGATCCTCGTCGTCTTCCTGTTCCTCCGGAGCTTCCGGTCGACGATCATCCCGAGCGTCGCCGTGCCCGTCTCGCTGATCGCGACCCTGGCAGTGATGTACCTGTGCGGCTTCAGCATCGACAACCTGTCCCTGATGGCGCTGACGGTCGCGACGGGCTTCGTCGTGGACGACGCGATCGTCGTCATCGAGAACATCACCCGACACCTCGAGGAGGGGATGGCGCCGTTCGAGGCGGCCGTCGCGGGCGCGAAACAGATCGGCTTCACGGTGTTCTCGATCAGCATCTCGCTCGTGGCCGTGTTCATCCCGATCCTCCTGATGGGCGGGATCGTCGGACGGCTCTTCCGGGAATTCGCGGTCACCCTCTCGGTCGCGATCCTCATCTCGATGGTCGTCTCGCTGACGACGACGCCGATGATGTGCGCGCGTCTCCTGAAGCGCCCGCAGGACGAGTCGCACGGGCGGCTCTTCCAGGCGACCGAGCGGATGTTCGACGCGATCGTGCGGTTCTACGAGAGGACCCTCACGTGGGTGCTCCGCCACCAGCCGCTGACGCTGGCGGTGACGCTCGCGACGATGGCGGCGACGGTGTTTCTCTACGCGAAGATCCCGAAGGGTTTCTTCCCCCAGCAGGACGCCGGCCGCCTGACCGGCACGATCCAGGCCGACCAGGACACGTCCTTCCAGGCGATGCAGGGAAAGCTCGCGCGTTTCGTCGACATCGTCCAGCACGATCCGGACGTCGAGAGCGCGAACGGCTTCCTCGGCGGCGGGCTCACGAACAACGGGAGGATGTTCGTGTCCCTGAAGCCGAAGGAGGGGCGCAAGTTGACCGCCGATCAGGTCATCGCGAGGCTGCGTCCCGAGCTGGCCCGGGTGCCGGGAGCCACGCTCGTCCTCCAGCCGGTGCAGGACATCCGCGTCGGCGGCCGTTCGAGCGCCGCGCAGTATCAGTACACGCTGCGCGGGGACGACGCCGCGGAGCTTCTCCAGTGGGCGCCGAAGGTGTACGGGCGGCTGCGCCAGATGCGCGAGCTGACGGACGTCAACAGCGACCAGCAGAACAAGGGTCTCCAGGCCGCTCTGGTCATCGACCGCGACACGGCGGCGCGGTTCGGCGTGACTCCGAAGACCATCGACGACACCCTCTACGACGCTTTCGGTCAGCGGCAGGTCTCGACGATCTACACGGCGCTGAACCAGTACCACGTGATCCTCGAGGCGGCGCCGGAGTTCTGGCAGAACCCGGACGGCCTGAAGTCGATCTACGTGCGGTCGAGCTCGGGCGAGATGATCCCGCTGTCCGCCTTCGCGCAGTACGCCCCGTCGACCGCGCCGCTCGCGGTCAACCACCAGGGCCAGTTCCCCTCGGTGACGATCTCCTTCAACCTTCCGCCGGGCGTGGCGCTCGGGGACGCGGTCGCCGCGATCGAGAGCGCCGAGGCCGAGATGCGGCTGCCGGGCTCGATCCAGGGCAGCTTCCAGGGGACCGCCCAGGCATTCCAGGCGTCCCTCGCCAACGAGCCGATCCTGATCGCCGCGGCGCTGCTCGCGGTCTACATCGTGCTCGGCGTGCTCTACGAGAGCACGATCCACCCGATCACGATCCTATCGACGCTGCCGTCGGCGGGCGTCGGAGCCCTGCTCGCCCTGCTCCTCACGGGCAACGACCTCACCGTCATCGCGCTGATCGGGATCATCCTGCTGATCGGCATCGTGAAGAAGAACGCGATCCTGATGATCGACTTCGCGATCGAGGCGGAGCGCCGCGAGAAGAAGAATCCCGAGGAGGCGATCTTCCAGGCGTGCCTGCTGCGGTTCCGGCCGATCACGATGACGACGATGGCCGCGCTCCTGGGCGGGCTGCCCCTCGCGGTGGGCGTCGGCACGGGCGCCGAGCTGCGGCGTCCGCTCGGAATCGCGATCGTCGGAGGGCTCCTGTTCTCGCAGATGCTGACGCTCTACACGACCCCGGTCGTCTACCTCTACCTGGACCGCCTGAGGCTGCGCGTCGTGGCCGCGCGCGCGGCGAGACGCCGCCGGCGCCGACCGGCTCCCGCCTCCCAGCGGGTCTGACGCGCGACCGGGCCGGCCCCGCGCTCAGCGGATGAGCGCGGTGGCCAGGGCGAGCAGGAGGCCCATGCTGCAGACGTCGGTCGCCGTCGTCAGGAAGATGCTGGAGGCGGTCGCCGGGTCGGCGCCGAGCCGCCGCAGGATCAGCGGAATGAGCGCCCCCGCGACCCCGCTGACCGCGCACGAGGCGGTCATCGCGAACCAGACGACGAGCCCGAGCGTGAGGGCGTGCGTGTTGTGCTGGGAGTGGGCGTAGAACCACATCCCCGCGCCGGCGACGAGGCCCACGAGGATGCCGTTCATCAGGCCGACCCACGCCTCCTTGAGAACGAGCCGCCGCGTCTTGACCGTCCGCAGGTCGCCGAGCGTGATTCCGCGCAGGGTCACCGCGAGCGCCTGGCAGCCGGAGTTGCCCGACTGCCCGGCGAGCACGGGGAGGAACGCGGCCAGGACCACGATGCGGTCGATCGTGCCCTGGAACGCCCCGACGACTCCCGCGGCCAGGAACGCCGTCAGGAGGTTCAGCTGGAGCCAGGGGTGCCGGAACTTGAAGCTGCGGAACCACGAGGTGCCGACGCGCTCTTCCTTCTCGACGCCGACCATGCTGCCGGCCTGCGCGCTGATCTCGTAGGCCTGGCGTTCGAAGAGCGCCTGCCCGCGGACCATGCCGACGAGCCGGCCGGACGCATCCGTGACGGGATAGGCGGGGTAGTGCCGCGTCACGACCGTTCGCATCGCGTCGACGAGCGGAGTCTCCGGGTTCAAGGAGAACGGGTCGCGCAGCATGATCTCGTCGAGCCGCTGGTCGGGCCGCGCGAAGAGCAGCTCCCGGAACGCAAGGACTCCGACGAGGCGGTCGCCCGAGTCCGTGACGAAGACGTAGGTGATGAACGCGCGCTGCACGAGCTCGCGCAGGCGCTCGACGGCGGCCGCGACCGTCGTCTCCGGCCGGAAGACGCCCAGGGGCCTCTCCATGAGCCGGCCGACGCTCGCCTCGTCGTACTGCATGTCGATGCGCCACTGCTCGCCGCGCCCGTCCGGCGCCGCGGCGATGATCCGGTCGCGCCGCTCGGCGGAGAGCTGGCCGAGGATGTCCGCCGCCTCGGCCGGATTCACGAGCGCCAGCGCCCGGGCCGCGATCTCGTCGCTCTCGTCGCGCAGCCTCTCCGCGGCCTCCGGCGGCGCGAGCGCGTGAAGCGCCTCGCTCAGCGCGACGGTGCGCGGAGCGTCGACCAGGACCTGCAGCCCGCCGGACGAATCCATGCTTCCTCCCGCTTCGATGTCGAGGTGGGCGAGATCATAGCCGTCGCCGGAAAGCGCAGGAACGGAGAAGGAGAGCCGAGGCAGGCCGCGGGCCGGCGACCGAGAGCCGAAGCGAGCCGTCGAGCGGAGACCTCGAGAGACGCGGGAGGCGACCTTTCCGGCGGGCTAGCCGACCTTCGCCTCGGGCTGGGGCGCCTTGCCGGGTGAGTACCTCACCCAGCGGAGGATCTCCGGGATGGTCGGCTTCTTGCCGTACATGAGGATCCCGACGCGGTAGATCCGGCCCGCAAACCACGCGAGCACGACGGTCGTGCCGAGCAGCAGGACGATCGACAGCAGGATCTGCCACGCCGGCGGCTCCGAAACCGCCGTGCGCAGGAACATGACGAGGGAGGCGGTGAACGGGAACAGCGAGAAGAAGAGCGCGACGCCGCCGTTGGGGTTGTTCATCACGGCGGGGTAGACGAGAAATCCGCCGAGGATCAGCATCATCGGAATCATCGCGAGCTGCTGCGCCTCCTGGTCGGTGTTGAACGGCGCGGCGATCGTCGTGTAGATGCTCGCGTACAGGAAGTAGCCGAGCATGAAGAACAGCATGAAGTAGCCCAGCATCGAGATGGGGATGCGAGGCACTCCCATGTCGCCGCCGCCGGCGAGGAATCCGGCGACCACCGGCAGCGACAGGTTCATGGCGACGAGCGACCAGACGAAGTACTGCGTCAGCCCGACGAGGCCGATGCCGATGATCTTGCCGAGCATCAGCTCGGTCGGCCGCACGGATGCGATGACGATCTCGACGATGCGGCTGCTCTTCTCCTCGATCGTGCCGCGCATGACCTGGTAGCCGTACATGAAGAAGGTCGAATACATGAGGATCAGGAAGACCAGGACCGCGAGGATCCCGGCGCCCTTCTCCTCGGCCGTTCCCTTCTCGGTCACCTTGAAGACCTTCATGTTCATGCGGCGCTCGAGCTCGTTCGCGAGATCCGGCGGGAGGCCGCGGGCCTGGATCTTCTGGCGCATCCAGACGTTCCGGATCGCGTCCTGGAGCTGGACCTGGGCGATGAAGTCGGAGACGGTCGACGAGAAGTACTCCGCCTCGCCGTTCTCGAGCTGCTTCGCGTCCAGGACGAGATAGCCGTTCATCCGCTTCGCGAGCACTTCGCGGCGGAGCGCGTCCTTCGTGGCGTCGACGCTCCCGGTGACCGGCCGGGGCTCGAGGCTCCAGTGCGGTCCCTTGCGTCCCTCGGCCTCTTTCGTCTGCTTCGCCTCGATGGCGGTGAGCTCGGCCGCGAGCGGCTTCTCCATGTTCCCCGTGAGGTCGACGACCGCGATGTTCCGGACTCCGCCCGTCTTCCGGCTGATCGAGATCTGGATCGCGAGGAAGCCGAGGAACAGGATCGGGATCAGCAGCGTCGCGATCCAGAACGCCTTCGTCCGGACCCGCTCGACGTACTCGCGGCGGACGATCGCGAAAATCTTCTTCCAGTTCATCCGTTCGTCACCCTCATTCGATCGTGCGCGTCTCTTCGATGCCCGCGTTGCGGACCGCGTCGATGTAGATCTCCTCGAGGTCGGGCTCCTTCTGGGAGAAGGCCTCCACGTCGTAGCGCTCGAGCGCCTGCTTGAGAAAATCCCTCTGGGCGACGCCCTTCTGGAGCTCCACGACGTACTGTCCGTCGAACGCCTTCGCCGATGCGACTCCGGGGAGGCCGCCGATCTCGGCCACCGTCGCCTTCGCGCTCAGCCGGAGGAGGCCCTCCGAGCTGCGCCGCTTGAGGTCCTTCAACGAGCCTTCGAGGATCTTCTTCGAGCGAGCCATCAGCGTGATCTCGTCGCAGAGCTTCTCGGCCTGCTCGAGGACGTGCGTACAGAAGACGATCGTCTTGCCGCGGGCGCGGAAGTCGATGAAGTAGTCGCGCATGAGCGCGACGTTGATCGGGTCGAGTCCCGAGAAGGGCTCGTCGAGGATCAG
>Ga0070675_100002427_pt1 | contig 13909 bp, 10 predicted proteins | sample KBSM43metaG_FD_65343 | JGI IMG/M metagenome (GOLD analysis project Ga0070675, IMG submission 65343) | Miscanthus rhizosphere microbial communities from Kellogg Biological Station, Michigan, USA - KBS M4-3 metaG | ecosystem: Host-associated > Plants > Roots > Rhizosphere > Soil ...
CGGCTGCGCGGCGCCAAGCCGCCGCTCCTGCCGATTGCCGTGATCGCGGTCGTCTACATGGCCTTCGGCGCCTGGGCGATTGCCGCGAGCGGCGGCGATCTCTTCTTCCTGGGCGTGTTCGTGGTGCCCGGCGCGCTGCTCGGCATCGCGGCCAACGGCCACGACCGCTGAGCAAAGGCCCCCAGGGCGGTCTGAAGACCACCCTCGACATCGTCTGACGACCGCCCTCTACATCCGCGACCCGCCAACCAACCGACCCGACAACGCGTCTAGCAGGAGAGAACAAGGAGGCGCTCATGGCGCTCGCAACTCGTCCAATTACGGTGGTGGCGTCCGGGCTCGTGTTCCTCGCGCTCGCCGCTTGGAGCTACGGGCAGGCGATCGGCGCTCGGCCCGTCACGCCGGTCGTGCTGGCCGGGCCCGACATCGGGTTCCGCATGCAGGCGCAGAAGGGCGGCACGCCGGTGGGCCAGTTGGTCGTGCGGATTGAGGGCGAGTGGCGCGCGGTGGAGTTCGGCCAGGTGCCACTGCCGCTCGTCGGGCGTTGAGCGGACCAGGCGGGGCTGAAGCCCCGCCCTACGAGCGGGTCTAAAGACCCGCCCCTATGTACAAGCGCTACTTGTCGCCCGGAGCGCCCGTGCCCGACGACCCCATGAAGAGCTTGCGTCCGTCGGGGAACGTGATGTCGCGCCCGTTGGCGCGCAGCGATCCGTCTTTCGCGCGGTAGCCCTCCACCACGATCCGCGTGCCGGTCTTCAGCGAGTCCTTGGTGAAGCCGCGCCGGAACAGCGTGTTGGGCGTGCCGCCCTCGATCATCCAGGTCTCGAGCTTGCCGTCCGGGCGTTTCACGTCCACGTGGATCCACGCGTGGGGGTTGATCCACTGCATCTTCGACACCGTGCCCTCGAGTTTCACCGGCTTGCGCGCGTCGAACTCCGCCGAGAAGGCGTGATGCGCGAGCACTGGCGCCGCCAGACCGAGTGAGAAGAGCGCGGCGCCGCACGCCGCCCGCAACCTGCCTCGCATTACTGCCTCCCGCCGGCGTCGGCTTCCTGCGCACGCCCGCCGGCCCGAATTCCCATCATCCCCGGATTGCCCTCGTGGCACGCGAACTCGTACACATTGTCAGCGAAACGAGAGCCCGCCGCACGATTACGTGCCCGCTTTCTTCCGGAGGTGGCCGTACATCAGCTCCTCGACGAACTCGACGCATTTGTACTCGAGCAGTTGCGCATTCTTCTCCAGACGGCGGTAGAGCGGCATCCGGATCGTCCACGGCCGCGTGAACACCTTCGGGTCTTCAAGCGTGGCCTCGTACTGCAGCACGTCGGGGCCGGTGCGAGTGTAGCGCTCCACGACGTGCAGGTCGGTGCTGTGGAAGTTGCCGGCGCGATCGAACCAGGTGTCCTCGTTGAAGCCGGCGACATCCACCACCAGCGTGTCGCCGTCCCAGCGCCCGCGCGAAAATCCCATCCACGACTCGGCCGGGCTCTCCTCCGAGCTGTTCATGTAGACGATGCGGCTGGCGCTGGCGAACTCGTAGGCAAAGAGGACGTTAGCCGGCGTCTGGACGATCTGGAAGGGATAGGGCATGTAGGTAGCGCGCGGCACGCCCGGCATGTAGCACTTGATCTCAGGATCGCGCGTGAGCCACTCGGCCGCGTTCTCCTTCTTTTTGGCCAGCGCCCAGTCCTGGTAGGGAATCTCGTCGCCGTCGACGACGCCCGCCCCGCCCGGCACGCTGAAGGCCGCGCCGAGCGCCACCATCTTGCCCTGACTGGCCGCGTGCCCCTGCAGATCCCAGTTCGCCGTGTTCACGGCCTGCCAGATGCCGTTCAGGTCGGGCGTGCCGTCGGCGGTGCGAGGCACCTGGTAGGTGTCCGCGCCGGCCGACGATCGCATCGCGCCCACGCCCACGAGCAGTCCGAGCGCGGCGGCGGCGAGCGCGATGGCAGCGGTCTTCATGAGCGTCCTCGATGCGGCGGCGTGCCGCTACTTCGTGGTTGCGCGATGCACGTAGTCGGCGGGCCGCACGTGATCGGGATCGGGCCGGGTGTGATTGATCCCGCGAAGCGATGAGGCGGGTGCGCCGCTCGCGCCGGCCGCACCGCCCCACATGGGGCGCAGCATGCCCTGGCGCTTCGACGTCGGCTGAAACCCCTGAGGTTTCGTTGTCATGCGCGCACCATCCGGACCGGCAGACGACCCGTTCGAGGCGCGGAGTCTAGCAACGGCCGCCGCGGGCCGCACTACCCAACGTGGGGTACCGCTCGGGAATACGCAGATCCGGCTACTGGAGGTGGATGATCCCGCGGCGCAGCGCCACCGGAATCACCGCGGCCCTGTCGCTGACCCCCAGCTTCGCGAGAATGTTCTTCACGTGCACCTTGGCCGTCTGCTCGCTGATCCCCAGCGTGACGGCGATCTCCTTGTTGCGCATGCCCTCGGCGATGAGGCGGACCACTTCGACCTCGCGCGGCGTCAGGGGCGGCTGCTTGCGGCGCCCGGCGAGCGCGGCCTCGACATCGGCCGTGAGCGGGCGGCCGCCGGTGTGGACTTCGCGAATCACCCGCACCAGGTCTTCGGACAGCGCGTCCTTGAGCAGGTAGGTGGCCGCACCGGCCTCGAGGGCCCGGTAGATGTCCTCGTCGCCCTGATACATCGTGAGGACGACGATGCGGGCGTCGGGGTTGGCCTTCCGGATCTGGCGGATGGCGTCGAGCCCGCTCAGGCCGGGCAGTTGCAGGTCCATCAGCGTCACGTCGGGCTTCATGCGCGCGACACTCTCCACGGCCTGCTCGCCGTGCGTCGCCGAGCCCACCACTTCCATGTCGGGCTGGCGGCCGATGAGCAGCGCCAGGCCGTCGAGCATCACCCGGTGATCGTCGACGCAGAAGACGCGGATACGAGGCTGTATGTCGGCCATGAGCATGTCTCCGCTCTCCCTAACTGGTCGGTACGACGGCTTCGACGCGGGTGCCGTGCCCGGGCGCCGATTCGATGACCACGCGCCCCTTCACCTGCTCGGCCCGCTCGCGCATGCTGATCAGTCCGTAATGCCCTTGGAAGTCCGTCGCGCCGGTGGTGTCGAAGCCGCAGCCGTCGTCGCTCACCCGCAGCCGCGTGTGGTCGTCGTCGTAGGCGATCTCGACGCCGACGCGCGAGGCGCCGCCGTGCTGCACGGCGTTGTTCATCGCCTCCTGGCCGATGTGCAGGAGTTGCTCCTCGATCACCGGCGGGCAGCGGTGCGGCGTGCCCTTGACGACGAAGTCGAACTGCACCGGCTTGCCGTCGATGGCGCGCTCGCCGGCTTCCTTCAACGCCCGCGGCAGGTCCGACGAGGCTAGGCGCGGCGAGCGCAGATCCCAGATCGACTGCCGCGCTTCGCGCATGTACTCCTCGACCTGCTTGCGGATCTTCAGCACCCGGCCACGGGCCCGCTCCGGCTCGGTGCCTTCCAGGGTGTGCGACAGATCGTCCACCTGCAGCGCCAGGCCGGCCAGCCCCTGCAGCAGGGTATCGTGAATGGCCCGGCTCATGCGGATGCGTTCGGCGAGCACCAGGGCAAACTGCCGGCGCACGCGCTGGACCCGCAGCCGCCACAACACCGCCACGAAGAGCACCAGCGCCGCGGCCACCGCCAGGTAGAACCACCGCGTCTGGTAGAACATCGGCTCGATGCCGAAATTCCACGTGGCGCCCGGCGTCCACTCACCGTCGCCGTTGGTCGCCTCGACGACGAACCGGTATTGCCGCGGCGGCAGGTTCGTGTAGACCGCTTCGCGGCTGGCGCCGGGATCGATCCAGTCGTGATCGAAGCCGTCGAGCCGGTGGCGGAAACGGATCCGGGTGGGATCGGTGAGCGTGAGGGCCGTGAACGTGATGTGGAGGTGTGAGGTCCGCGACGGCCCGAGCAGCCCCGACTGCGGATCGAACTTCTGCGCGTCGGCGGTGACCGACTCGATACGCACGGGCGGCATCACCGGTGGCGGGCCGACCCGGTCGGGATCGACCACCGTGACGCCCCCGCTCGTGACGAACCACATGCGCCCATCGGCCGCGCGCACGCCGGTGCAGGTGCCTTCGGCAATCGGGATCCCGGCCACGCCGTCGGCGGCGTTGAAAAAGCGGTAGCGGAGGCGCGTCGCCGGATCGAGTGCCGCGCGCATGAACTGCGACTTCTCGACCCGGACGATGCCCGAGCCCACGCCGATCCAGAGATCGCCGCGGCGATCCTCCACGATGCTCTTCACGCTGCCGGGGAAACCCTGCGCACGCGTGAGGGTCACGACCTCGCTGCCGGCGATGCGGCTCATACCCTCGTCGCCGCCTGCCCACAACGTCCCGTCCATGTCGGTGTGCAGCCGGACGATGCCGCCGATCGGCAGTTGCCGCGAGGTGAAGGCCCCGTCGGCCTGGCGCAGGCCCAACTGGCCGCCCGCGCCGCCCATCCAGAGCCGGCCGCGCCGGTCCGCGTGCATCGACAGCAGGTTCTTGCGGAAGGGGTCGGGGATGTCGTCCACCGGCAGCAGGCGCCCGTCGCGCCACCGGTGCAGCCGGTAGTAGAAGTCGCGCAGCCACACGTCCTTGCCGCTCGTGGCGATGGCGAAGATGCGGGGCAGGTTCGCGCCGGCCGGCAGCCGCAACGGCACGAAGCGGCCGTTCGTGTAGGTCGCCACCCCGCGTTCCGTGGCCACCCAGAGATCGCCGTTGACGCCCTTGTGCAGCGCCAGGACGACCGACCCCGGCAGTCCGTCGGCGCGGGTGAACGCGCGGGCCTCCGAGCCGGAGAATCGCGTGAGACCCGAAGCCGTGCCCAGCCACAAGGTCCCGTCGGGCATCGCCTCGAGCACCCGCGCCACGCCGAGATCGCGGCGCGGCGTCACGCGCTGCGGCGACAGCCGTTGCAGGCCTCCGGGGGTTCCGAGCCAGAGGTTGCCTTCGCGATCCTCGACCAGCGCCTGCACGGCGTCGCTGGCCAGCCCGTCGCGCATGGTGGCGACGTCCGTGGTCTGCCGGCCGGTTGCCGCGTCGGTGCGCACGTGCCAGAGGCCCTGACCCTGCGTCGCCACCCACATGGTGCCGCGCCGATCGTGCAACAACTGCACGCCCCAGCCGGCGTGGCCGACGCTGCGTGGCGCCGGACGCTCACCGGCGAGGCGGCGGAAGCCCTCGTGGAAGTCGCTCATCCACATCGTGCCGTCGCGATCGCGGCTGAAGCTGAAATAGACGTTGCTCGCGACATCCATCCGCCGCACGAGCTCGAACGGACCGCCCGGCGTGTCGCGGCGGAACACGGCGGCGGGCGTCGCTGTCCACAGCCGCCCACCTCCGTCCTCGTACACGCCGATCACCGACTGGGTATCGGAGCTGGCGAGATCGACGCGGGCCCACCGGCGCCCATCGAACCGGAAGAGACCGGCAAGCGTGGCCGCCCAGACGGCGCCGCCGCGGTCCTCGTACAACGACACCACCAGCGTGTTGGGCAGGCCGCTCGCCGCACCGTAGAGTGTGGTCTGGCCGTCGCGGATGCGGGCGATCGGCATGGGGCCGGTCAGACCGACGAAGAGGCTGTGATCGCGCGACGTCAGCAGCGACCACACCGTACCTGGCGGCAACGGTGCCCCGGCCCAGGGCACGAACCGCACGCCGTCGAACCGAACCAGACCGGTCTCCAGGCCGAGCCAGAGATAGCCTTCGAAGCCCTGCGCGATCGCGCGGATGCGCCCGGCGGGCAGTCCCTCTTTCTCGGTCCACGTCGTCACGGCATAGCCGGCCAGGGTGGTGCCCTGGGTTGCGGCATACAGGGACGGGACGGGTGCCAGCGCGGTCACCAGCGCGGCAGTCACAAGAGCACGTTTTGTCGTCACGATGGAGCGGCCACGGATTCTGAATCGCGCGTCCGCGCGAGTCAACTGTAGCGCCCGCTTACAAGTCGCACAGAAGCAGAGCTGGCAGGCATACCCAAACCGAGGTATCGAGGCAAGCTCCGGCGTTTTTGCCGGCAATGCCGCTCCTACAATCTCGCGGCTCTTGGTCCGGACCGGGAAACTTCGTGACACCCTCGCCCTCCCCAGATTTTCGGCAGGCGCACACCTCGCCCGCTGGTGGTCGACTCACGGCACGCCGTTCGAACGTCGGGCGGGGCTGCAGCCCCGCTGGCCCGGGACGTAGCGGACGGTCCTCCAGACCCGGCCGACCACGCGTCGATCCAGCCATCCGCGGTTCGACGTGATGATAGACACCATCATTGGAGGACGAGGATGAAGTTCATCATCACGGCCCAGCCGGGGCCCACTAGCCAGCCGCCCGCGCCGGACGCGCCGTTCGACGAGGCGCTCTTCACGGCCTACATGAAGTTCAACGAAGACCTGCACCAGGCTGGCGTGCTCATCGCGGCCGAGGGCATCAACCCGGCCTTCAAGACGGCACGCGTCGTGGCGCGCGGCGGCCGGCGCGCGGTGATGGACGGCCCGTTCACCGAATCGAAGGAGCTGATCGGCGGTTTCTACATCATCGAGGTGGGGTCGCTCAACGAGGCCATCGGCTGGGCGCTCAAGTGTCCGACGGGGCTCGGCTTCGACGACGTGCTCGAGATCCGTGCGCTCACCGGTGAAGCGGATCTTCCGGCGGCGCTCGTCGAGCTCGTGAGAAAGGCCGCGCCCGGCTGGAGCGACACGTTTACAAAACAAGCGAAGGACCGGCGGGTCTAAACGACCCGCCGCTTACAAGCGCAGGGATTAAGCCTGACCCTACTTCTTCACCCACTTCTGGAGGCAGCCGCCCGATGGGCTCGCATCGCACCCGCCGGTCAGCCCGGCGAACAGGTTGCCGAGCTCGTCGGCGCTCATGCCCTCAGGCCGCGTGCCCGTGACGTAATACCGCAGCGAGCCGTCCTTCGCGCTGCCGACGCGGATGCCGTTGCCCCATCCCGGATTGCGCAGCACGCTGCCGCCGCCCTCGGGGGCTTGCGGCGGCCCGCCGATGAACTGCTGCGACTCGGAGTCGGCCACGATCAGGGTGTCGTCGCGGAGGATGGTGATGCCGCTCGGGCGTCCGAAATGACGCCAGTCGTCGACGAACTTCATGTCACGGTCGAAGATCTGCACGCGGTTGTTCGACCGGTCGGCCACGAACAGCCGGCCCTGAGAGTCGTAGGCCAGCGCGTGCGGGCCCATGAACTCACCCGGGCCGGGGCCCATCTTGCCGTACTCGGCCACGAAGGTGCCGTCGGTCTTGATTCGCACCAGGCGATCGCCGTCCTGCTGCGCATCGGTGGGACGCGGCCAGTGCCCGTCCGCCACGATGATCTCGCCGTTTGGCGTAATCGCGCAGGCCGTCGGACCGATAAACGTCGTCGCCTTGTCGGCCTTCGACACGCCCGCCTTGCCAAGCGACAGCAGCACCTTGCCGTCGGGGCTGAACTTGAACAGCTGGAATCCGCGCCCCTTCGTGGCCGGGCTGTCCTGGAACGGCCCGCTGTCGCCCGCCCAGAAGTTGCCGTCGCGGTCCTGGCAGAAGCCGTGCGCCTGCACGAACATCCCGTTGCCGAACTGACTCACGACGTTGCCCGACGCGTCGATGTGCAGGATCGGCGGCTCCGAGCGGTGATGCAGCCAGGTGCCGCCCTTGCCGTCGGGAATGATGCCGATGGCCGCGCCCGGCTTGATCGTCCCGAGGTTGGGCCACTTCGGAACGATCTGGTACGGGTTAGCCATCGTGCTGGTCCACGGTGGATACGCCTGCCCGCCGCGACCGGCGGCCCCGCCGCGACCCGGTGCAGGCGCCGCGGCTTGCGCCGGGGCCCCCTGGGCGGCCGCAGCCGGCGCGGCCGAGAGCTGTGCCGCGGTGAGCGCGTTGGGCGGCAGCGTGTTCGAGAGCCCCTTGAACGCGAAGCGCTGCGCGCGCGCGCCAGGCGCCACCTCGCCCGTGTAGAGATTGCCCTTCGAATCGACTGCCATGTGATGCAGCCCCTGGAAATCGCCCGGCTTCTCGCTGCGCTGTCCGAACTGATACAGGACCTGCAGGCTCTTGCGATCGAGCACCGCGATGTGCGAGTTGCCGTAGTCGGCGACGTAGAGGAACCGCTGCTGCGCGTCGGGGGAGAACGCCACTCCGGCCGCCGACTGCGCCGACGGACCAGCACGATTGATGAACACCTGCGTGACGTACTTCCCTTCCGGCGTGAACACCTGCACGCGCCGGTTGGGGCGGTCGGCTACGTAGACAAGCCCGTCGTTCGACACCTTGACGCCGTGCGTGGGCCCGCCGAACTGCGGCGATCCCTGGCCCTCGGTATCCAGAGCCGGCGCGGCACCGCGGCCCCCACCGCCACCGGCACCGCCTCCGCGCGGCGCGGGCACCACGTCGATGGGCGTGTTACCAAACGCGCCCCACTGCCGCTTGAACGCGCCGGTGTCGGCGTCGAACACGATCACGCGGCGGTTCCCGTAGCCATCGGCCACGAACGCCTCGTTGGTCTTCGGCCAGACGAAGACGTCCGCCGACTGATGCACGGTCTTCGTGTCGGCGTTGCCTTTGCTGACGCTCCTGCCGCCGATCTGCAACAGGAACTTTCCCTTGTTGTCGAACTTCAAGAGCATGTCGTCGTCGAGATTCCGGAGCGACGGGGCAACCGGGGCGCTGCCGCCGATCCACACGTTGTTCTTGTAGTCGACGGCGATGCCGTGTTCGCTGTCCGGCCAGTCGTAGCCGGTCCCTGGGCCGCCCCAGGCGTTCACGAACTTGCCCTTCTCGTCGAACTCGAGCACCGGAGGCGCCGAGCTCTTTCTCTTGTCTTCGGGAATGGTGTTCGGCCGATGCAGCATGAACACGTGGTCCCGGCCATCCACCGCCACCGAGGCCACGTGACCCAGAACCCAGTTGTTCGGCAGCTTCGGCCAAGCCGTATCCACCTCGAACACCGGCATCTGGCCCGCCCCTCCCTGCGCGGCGGCGGGTTGCCAGAGCGACGGGACGGCAAGAGCGGTCCCGACTACGACGAGCGCGGCGCCAAAGGTGCGAATGTTCATGGGTTCCCCCGTTAAAAGTCGAACTGGGCACTGAACTTCACGAACCGGCCGTCCATCACCTGCGTCGGCTGCTGCCACGGAGTCGTCGTGACCGCGCCAGGAGCCGTGTAAGTGTTCCTGAGGAAGGTCGCCGTGCTTGCGTTGGCAACATTGTAGATGTCCAGGTTGGCCTGGATCCGCTGAGCGCCGAACCGGAACAGCTTGCTGACCCGCATATCCATCTGGCGCACGCGATCGCCGAACAGCGAGAACGGCTCCAGCATGTCGATGGTTCGGTTGGCCAGACGCAGCGGTCGACCGAGGGCGCCCGTCGGCTGCGCGTTGATCTCCGCGCTCGTGAAAACGCGGTTGGCGGCGATGAGCGGACCGGGCAGATCCTGATACACCGCGGCGAGCTGCACACCCCATCCCACTTCGTACGAGCCGTTGAAGCGGAAGCGGTGCTGATACGGGTTGTTCACCTCGCAGGGCGTCACCTGGCTCGTCAGCTGCTCGGGGTTGTCCACCACGTAGCACTGGTTGATCGAGTTGTTGGTCACGCCGCCATTGGCGGAAATCGCCGTGTTCTGGATGGTGTTCCCCGTGCTCCAGCCGCCGCCGGCCGTCCCACGGCTGAACCGCCCAGTCATCTGGACGTCGAAGCCGTTGAATTGCTCCGTGTGACTGTGCTGCGCGATGTTGCCTACGTTGTACTTGTCAACGTAGCTGTCGGCGAAGCCGATCAGGTTGCTGGTCGCCACGTTGGCGCGCTGATCGTAGAGGCCGCACAACTGCTGGCCGCTCCGCGACAGGCGCGGGTCCGCGGGCAGCGTGATGCAGTACGGATCGTAGTCGGCCGGCGACAGGTTGAGGTTGTCGGTCACCTGAAAGTTGCCGTAGATCGCGCGGGCATACGTGGCAGCCACGGCCAGTCTGTCGGTGAGCTGCTGCTCCACCGAGGCCGTCGCGCGCCAGTTGTAGCCGCGCTTGAACCACCCCTGCGTGAAGTTTTCGTCGATCACGCTCTGGCTGGGAACGTAGGTGCCAACGCTCGGCGTGTTGAAGGCACCGCAGATGTCGCCTCCGGTTGCCGTCAGGTTCTGCGCCGCGCCGTTCTTCAGGTCGCAGTCGGGGAAGAAGTTGCCGTTGGAGTCGGTCCAGTTGCGGGCCGTGCTGGAGGTGGCCGTCGGACCGTAGAGAGAGGCGACGCCAACGGACGCTCCCTGCACGTACCGGTTGATGCCGCCCTTGAGCGCGGTCTTGCCGTTGCCGAAGAGGTCGTAGGCGGCGCCGATGCGCGGGCTCAGGTCCTTCCAGTCCGGCGTGTGCTCGAGCGCCGGCGAGCTGTAGGCCCCGAAGAGCGCGTTGGCCGGGTGATCGACGGCACCGAGCGACTGCCTGATCCAGTCGAGGCGCAGGCCGAGGTTGAGGGTCAGCCGCTGCATCGTCCACGAGTCCTGCGCGTAGAGCGCCAGGTCGTTGTCCATGTGCGCGTCGGTGCCACGGTCGGCGAACTCCGTCAGCGCGGTCGGGATGCCATTCGTGAAGGTGTAGGAGATCGGCAGGCCGCCCACGTCGTCGGCCCGGTTGATGGTATTGCCCGTGACGTTGCCGCGGATGAAATAGAGGCCCGCCTTGAAGTTGTGCGCGCCGGTGACGTACGACGTCGCGAAACGGCCCACGAACAGGTTCGAAATGCCGATGCCGATCGCGCCCACGCCATGGTAGTTGGCGCCGCGCGCCGCGTCCGCGATGTTGACGCGGAAGGGCTGGCTCTGGCCGCACTCCTCGTAGTCCGAGCCGTCGAGCTCCGTCCCGAAATTCGCGGTGCCGAAGGCGTTGAGACTGACCGAGCCGCCGCCCTCGAAGAGCATCGTGTTCGACTGTGGGCGGCTCCACGTGAACTGCGTCAGCGAGTCGTTGTGGCACATCGCCGCATTCGCCTCGATGCGCGCGATGCCCTGATCGAGCTGGCCGAACGCCTGGTCGCGGTAGTGGCGCTGGATGTCGGTCGAGGCGCCAAACTTGTCCTTGGCGAGCTGAAAAGTGGTGCGGAACTGGTAGTTGCGGTTGTACTCAACCGGATCGACCGGCCGGGAGGTATCTGGCGTGTACACCCAGTCGGTCAAGCTCGCGTCGTGGAAGAGGCTCGCCGCACGCAGCGTGCTGCCGCTCCTCCGGCCCGACACCACGAACCACCACTTGTCCTTGACCAGCGGTCCACCGAAGAGCCCGTTCGCGTCGTAGATATTGCGGATGCCGTTGACGACCGTAAGGCCCCAGGCCTTGAGATCGTCGCTCAGGTTGTCCGCCTGCAGGTTGTGGTTGGTGTAGGCGCCGAACCCGGTGCCGGAGAACCGGTTGCCGCCTTCCCGGGGAATCGTGTTCACCACCGCGCCGCTCGTCTGATACAGCGCCGAGCCGGCCGCGCCGAGGTCGATGACGTTTTCCTGGATGGTCACAGGGTTGACGAAGTAGAGCCGCCCGCCGCCATCGCCGTTCAGATTGGTATACATCAGCCCGTTGGTCATCTGACGCTGGTCGTTCGGCCGCGCGCCGAAGACCGAGATGCGGACCGACTGCTCGCCCTTGGACCCGCCGCTATCGACGCCGTTCGCCGGTGACACGGCGCCGGGCACGAACGCGAGCATCGAACCGACGCTCTTCGCAGTAGGCAGCGCAGACAACGTTTCCTGGCTGATGACTTGCGACTTCGACACGCTGCGCGTGTCCACGAGGGGTGTCTGCCCGGAGACGACGATCGTCTCAGCGAGTTCTCCAACCTTCAGATCGGCGTTGATGGTGGCCGCAAAGTTGGGCGCCAGCTGGAACCCTTCGCGCTTGTAGGTGGTGAACCCCGGCAGCGTGAACGTCACACTGTAGGTACCGGCGCGCAGCTCGGCGAGCTGATATCGCCCCTCGGAGTCGGAAACTGTCGTACGCACCTTTTCGATCAGCACCGGGCTCGAGGCCTCGACCGTGACCCCTGGCAGCACCGCGCCCGACGCGTCTTTGACGACGCCGGCCATACTCGCCGCACCGATGCCCTGAGCCAGACTTGCCCCTGGCGTGAGTGCGAGCGCTATCGTGAACAGAAACAGCGTGCGTCTGATTGTTCTCATTGATTGATTGACCTTCTCCTGCGCGAGAGCCTCGAAACCGGCGGCAGGCGCGCAGAGTCTAGCTAGACGGTGGAAACACCTGCACTACCCAACAGGAGTTAGCACCTGCGAGGTACTGATGATTAAGCGGGTCAGTGTACCCCGCGCGACGACCCAACGTCCCGTTCCTGCGCGCGCGCCCCGGCCAGGATGGCGAGCAGGCCCATGTTGCCCTCGTGGCATGCGTATTCGTAGATCTTGTCGGCGCTCCTGGTCATCGGCAGCGCCACGCGCCACGGGCGCGCCCACGCCGCCGGATCGCTGACGGTGAACTCGTAGAGCAGTGTGTCGGCCGACGCACGCGTGAACCGCTCGACGAGGTGCAGCGATGACGTCGAGCCGCGAAACGCCGTCTTGCCGGTGAAGTTCGTGGTCTCCACGACGAGGGTGTCACTCTCCCACCGCCCGCGCGAGTCACCCAGCCATTGACGGATGGTGGGCGGGAGGTGCGGCGGGCCGCCGATCGGCACGAGGCGGGTGTCGTGAATCATCTCGCTGTGAATCGCGACCAGCCCCGGCGTCTGAAAGAACTGGACATTATTGTTGTACGGCCCCGGCAGCATCGGCGGGCCGGCCGTCAGGATGTTCAGACAGCGCTCCCTGAGAGGGCGGTCCTCGGGCCCATTGGGCGGCCCGCTCTCCACAGCCGCGCGCTCGGCCTGCCGGCGCGCGGCGTCGGGGAGCAGAGGGGGAATTCGGCCGTCCGGCGGATCCACGATGAGAGAGGTGCGCCGCGTGCCCACCACTTTCGTGCCGTAGTCCCACCAGAACTGGTTGTAGGCGCGGTCGAGATCGCTGCGTCCGTCGGAACCTCGGCCACCGGCGCCCTCGCCATCGCGGCGGTCGCGGTTCTGCACTTCGAGCGTCCGTTTCTCAATCGCGGCGGCTTCCTGTTCGGTCAGCGTGGCCTTGCCGGCCATCTCCGCTGGTCGCTCGAGCGGGGTGAGGGTGGCGAACGTCCACATGCCGTTGAGATCGGGGCGGCCGTCGGCAAGCCGCGGAACGCTGGACGTTGGCGTTGGCTGGGCCAGCAGCCCGGCAGCGCCCAGGATCAGCGCAATGGTGATCGACCAGCCGGCGCGATGGAGACGGGGATCCGGCACGGCGCGATGATCGATCGACGCGGTGACGCCACCCAATACCTCGTCCGAGGTAGGCTGGGCCGCGAGAACCGAGCGCCTCATGCCAAACCTCCTGAACCCTGAGGCGAGAGCATACCCTCAACCCACGATCTTCTGTTGCAGCAACGGCCGCGCCCGCTCCCAGCGCATCGGGCCGAAGTACTGCGCCCGCCGGGCCGCCGATGCGTATTCGTAACTCTGCTCGTCGCGGCTGTCGTGGATGGACGCCTTCGGCAGCAATTGATGGGTGAACTCGTGGACGGCGGTGCGGCCGATTCCGCGGCCGATGGCCGCAACGATCTCGGCGCGATCGGCATCGTCGGGCGCCCAGGCCATGGCGCCGTTGGCGAGGAAGTCGAAGCTCACGCTGCCCGAACCGCCAAGGCCCGGGATGCCGCGCGACTGCCCGGCCACACCAACCGGACGCTTGAAGCGCAGATCGAGCAACTCCTGCACCACACGAATCGTGTAGCGCGCGTCGCGCCGCTCCGAGAACACGATCGGCAGCCCGCTGAAGGCCTCACGGAGCTCGGCGCGCGCCACCGACTCGATCGTCTTGATCTCGCTCCGGGTGAGCGGCCCGCCGAGTCTGGACGAGTCGAACGTCAGGTCGTCG
>Ga0070675_100002428_pt1 | contig 13909 bp, 11 predicted proteins | sample KBSM43metaG_FD_65343 | JGI IMG/M metagenome (GOLD analysis project Ga0070675, IMG submission 65343) | Miscanthus rhizosphere microbial communities from Kellogg Biological Station, Michigan, USA - KBS M4-3 metaG | ecosystem: Host-associated > Plants > Roots > Rhizosphere > Soil ...
ATCGGCGTGTAGCCGCTGACGTTGAAGAACGGCGGCCCCTGGCCCTCGGCGTTCGAGGAGCTGTAGCCGAAGCCGAGCTCGCCCGGCGTGGTGCGGTTCTGCCGTTGATCGAAGAAGAACTGGTGGTGGAGGTACGACGCCCGCACGGTGTTCGTCATCGAGGCCGACACAATGCGGTTGTGCGACACGGTGGCGGCGTGCGTCGCGATGTCGTCTCGCGTCGGGAAGCCCGGCACGTCGGTGCCGCGCACTGAGATCGGGTTGAAGTTGTACGCGTCGGAGAACGAGTAGCGGGCGAAGAACTGATCGTTCGGCGACGCGTTCAGATCGACGCGACCGCCGGCCTGATTGACGTCGTGGGTGCCGACCAGGGTTTCCCGGTAGATGGACGGCGAGACGTTCCCGAGCGGGTACATGCCGAGCACGTTGAGCGACACCGGGTTGATGGCCGCCGCCGGGATTTGGTTGCCGGGGATCGGCACGCCGCCGGCCGCGAAGTTGATCAGGGGCGTGCCCATGCCCGAGAAATCACCCTGTCGCTCGGCCGCCGTCGGCACCGTCGCCGAGGTCGTGACGCCCTGCCGGTTGCGCAGGCCTTCGTAGTAGCCGAAGAAGAACGCCCGATCGCGCTTGATGGGTCCGCCCAGCGTGGAGCCGAACTGGTTCTGCTCGAGCGGTTCGACCTCCTCGGCGAAGTAGCCCTTGGCGTCGAAGGCGTCGTTGCGGAGGAATTCGTAGAGGCCGCCGCGAAAGCGGTTGCCGCCCGAGCGCGTCACCACGCTCGTGGTGGCGCCGCCGGTGCCGCCGAACTCGGGCGGGGCGCTCTGCGTGAGGATCCGGAACTCCGCGATGGCGTCGACCGGGATGCGCAGGGCGTAGCCGCCATCCATCCGGTTCTGGTTCTGGGCCCCGTCCACCAGGTAGGCGTTCTGCTCGGGCCGCTGTCCGTTCACGGCGTACGCCTGACCCTCGCGCAGGCTGCCGCCGGCGGTCGCGACCCCTGCGGTGAGCGGCGCGACGCCCGTCTGCAGCAGGCCGAGCTGGGTGAAGTTGCGGCCGTTCAGCGGCAGATCCACCAGCTCGCGCCCGGTCACCACGGCCCCGAGCGCGTTCGTCGTCGTGTCGACCAGGCGCTGCTGGCCGGCCACGGTCACCGTTTCGTTGACGTTGGGCAGCGCCATCGCTGCGTCGATCTTCACGGTGTCGCTGACGCTGATCTGGATCGGCTCCTGCACCAGTCGTGCAAACTGCGGCGCTTCGATCGTCAGGGAGTACCGGCCGACCGGCAACAGAAGGAGGCGGTAGAAGCCGTTGTCGCCCGACGTCGATTCCCGCGTGAAACCGGTGTCGAGGTTGCGGGCCACGATCCGGGCGCCCGTGACGGCCGCCGCCGTCGCGTCGGTGACGGTGCCCTCGATGGCGCCAGTGGGGTCCTGCGCAAAGGCCGCGGTGGCAAGTAGGCCGGTCAGGACCATCGCTCCGAGTGTTCTCATCGTGAGGAATCCGCTGGTGGAAGTGTGGAGGCGGCGTAGCCGTTCTGCGCGACGAGCGCCGCCCGCTGGCGATAGAAGTCCGGGTCGTCCGGCGCCCACGTGGCCAGGCCGTCCACGTAGCGGTTGCACATGCAGAACACCGCGGCGATGAGGACGGTGTCGTGGATCTCGAGATCGGTCGCGCCCAGGCGCCGGGCACGCTCGACGTCGTCGGCCGTGACCAGCCGGCCGCTTTCGGCCGTCTTGCCGGCAATCACCAGCAGGGCCTTGAGCTTCTCGGAGATCGCGGCGCGCTCGGGGTCGTGCTTCACCTGGACGACCAGATCCTCGTTGCCGCCGAGATGGTGTGCGGCCACCGCGCCGTGAATCGTCTGGCAGTAGCGGCAGTCGTTGTGCGCCGATACGAAGGTGGCGATGAGCTCCCGTTCGCCGGGGGTGAGCGAGTGCGGCCCCCGCAGCAGCACGTCCACGAGCTCGTTGAGCGGCTTGGCGGTTTCGGGCCGGAAGGCCATTGGCCCGCGAATGCCGGGGAGATCGGGCAGGTTGATGTGTGGCATGACGGTTCAGTCGCGGATGTAGCCGCGCGACGCGAGGTGCTGCCCCTGGCGCCGATGCGCCTCGCGCGACATCTCCGGCACGCCGGTCGCGGTGATCCAGCGGTTGTAGAAGTTGAAGAGGGCGCAGGTGGTGATCGCGTAATAGATCGCCTCGTCGTCCCATCCCGCTGCCCTCAGCGCGTCGACGTCGACGGCCGTGAGGGTGGACAGCTGCCGGGTCATCCGGCCGGTGAAGCGCAGCAGCGCCTTCGTCTTCTCGTCGAGCGGCGCGCCTTCCACGTCGCGGAGCGCCTGCCACACCAGCTCTTCGCTGCCCAGGAGCTCCGCCGCCGCGGCCGCGTGCGCGTGGGTGCAGAAGCCGCAGTCGTTCTGATACGAGGTGTACGCCGCGACAAGCTCCCGAAGGCCGGCGCTGATGGTTGCCGGCTGACGCAGCACGCCGTGCGTGAAACGGCCCAGGTGGACCGTGAAGTCGGACTGGAACGCGAACAGCTCCCAGATCCGCCCGTACTCGGTGCCGCTGCGCCGGGCCTGCTCGATGAGGTCGCGGTACGGTCCCGGCTTCGGATCGGCGAGAACGCCGGGCAGGTAGGTCGCCACCGGCCTACCTGGGAACGTGGGTTACTTCGGCCTGCCGCTGCGACGGGGCGACGCCCACGTAGCCTTGCGTGGCCATCCGCTTGCCCATCGGGTCGTACGCCGCCACGTCGGTGGGCGTCCAAGTGGCCAGGCCGTCCACGTAGCGGTTGTACATGCAGAACGCCGCGGCAATCAGCACGGTGTCGTGGATCTCCAGGTCGGTGGCGCCCTCGGCGCGCGCCCAGGCGATGTCGTCCTCGCCCACCTGCTGGCCGCCCTGCTGCACCTTGCCGGCGATCGCCAGCAGCGCGCGCAGCTTCGCCGACACCGTCACCGCGCCGGCGCCGGAGGTGACTGCGTCGACGAACGAGTAGTCGCCGCCGGCGTGATGGGCTGCGGCCGCCCGGTGGCTCAAGTAGCAGAACTTGCAGGCGTTCCGGGAAGACACGAAGGCGGCAATCGATTCGCGTTCCGCGCTCGTCAGCGTGTTCGGGCCTCGCAGCAGGGTTTCGGCCAGTCCGCGGAGATGCACGGCCGTTTCCGGCCGGAAGGCCATTGCGCTCGAGATTCCCGGCAGGTCGGCAGGCAGAGCGATGTGCGGCATCGTGGGTTCCCTTTGGCCGTGCCCGGCACAACGCCGGGCACTCGATTGGTGGAACGTCGAGTGTAGGGAACGGCTCAGATCGGCCGCAATACTACGAACCTGCTAGGAGGAGCAGGTAGGCAGGTAGGGCGGGTAAGGCGGGTAAGGCGGGTGGGCAGAACACTTGTCAAAAGAACTTTACGTCGACGAGCGTGCCGGCCTCGACGGCCGTCGTGTCGGCATCGATCTCGATGTAGCCGTCGGCCTGCGACATGCTCGTGATGTCACCGGACGCCTTGAACGCGGGCATGGCGCGGCCGTTTTCCACGCGCACGGTGTAGAACTGGTGGCGGTTGGGGGTGGACACCACGCGGGCGCCGAGTGGCAGGCGCTCGACGCGGATCGACTGGGCGGGCAACCGGGCCAGGCGGCGCAGCACCGGCACCAGCAGCACGTAGGCGTTGGTCAGGCACGAGGTGGGGTAGCCGGGCATCCCGAAGGCCAGCTTGCCGGCGATGCGGCCGAACGCGGTGGGCTTGCCCGGTTTCACCGCGATGCCGTGAAAGAGCACCTCGCCCTTGGCGCGGACGACGTCGAGCATCAGATCGCGCGTGCCCACCGAACTTCCGCCCGAGAACACGAGCACGTCATCCGCCAGGCACTCGTCCACGGCGCGCGACAGATCTTCGATGGTGTCGACGGCCGTGCGGTAGGTCACCGGCACGCCGCCGTGCTCGGCCACTACCGCGGCGATCGTGTAGCTGTTGATGTCGTAGATCTGACCGGGCGCCAGCGGCGTGCCAGGCTCCACGACCTCGTTGCCGGTAGACAGGATCGCGACCCGCGGGCGCGCGTACACCTCGACGCCGGTGTGCCCGAGCGCGGCGATCGCGCCGACGCGGCTGGCGGTGAGCACCGAACCCTCCGGCACCACCAGCTGCCCCTGCCGGATGTCCTGCCCCTGCCTGCCGATGTTCTGTCCCGCCGTTGCGGCCATGAACACCCGGACCGCGTCGCCATCGGCGAAGGTTTCTTCGACCATCACCACGGCATCGGCGCCCTCCGGCATCGGCGCGCCTGTGGCCACTTCGCTGCACAGGCCGGCGGCGACGGCCTGCACCGGCATCTGGCCGGTGTAGATCTGCTCGACGCAGCGCAGCCGCGCCGGCGCGTCGCGCGTGGCGCCGGCGGTGTCGGCCGCCCGCAGCGCATAGCCGTCCATGGCCGCCCGTGCGAAGGGCGGCACGTCGGCGGGAGCCATCAGATCGCGCGCGAGCACGCGGCCCCGCGCCTCGCGCAGCGAGACCGTTTCGGTGCGCGCAAGCGGCTCGGCGGCCGCGGCGATGATCTCCTGCGCGTCGGCGAGGGGAATCGTGGACTGAAAGGGGCGCATCACATCAGCGACTTCTGGAGTTGCTGCGCCACGTGCCCCAGCTCGGGGACGATCAGCCGTGACATCGCCAGGCGCACCGCGTGCTCGGATCCCGGGAGCACGAAGATGGCCTTGGCGCCGACGGTTCCGGCGGTCGCGCGGCTCATCATCGCCGCCGAGCCGATCTCGTCAAAGCTGAGCATGCGGAACAGCTCCCCGAACCCGTCGAGGCGCTTTTCGAAGAGCGCGTCCACGGCTTCGAAGGTGCCGTCGCGCGCCGTGATTCCGGTGCCGCCGGTGGTGATGATGACGCGAGTGTTCGCGTCGGTCAGCCATTGCTTGACCGAGGCGGTCACCAACGACGGCTCGTCACGGACGATCGCAAAGCCGGTGACCTGGTGGCCGGCGTGCTCGAGGAACTCGCGGATGGCGCGGCCGCTCGCATCCGTATCGCCCGTGCGCGTGTCGCTCACGGTCAGGACGAAGCACCCGACGGACGCGGGAGCGCGGGTCTTGTGTTCCTGGTGGCTCACATCCGCGATTATAGGCGGGCCACGCGCAGCCCCGCGGTCCCGGAGTGTTACGCCGTGGCGAACTCGCGGAGCCGGCGCTTCACCAGGTCTCCGACTTCGCGGACATCGATCGTCTTCAGGCAGAGGTTATCGTTGCAGGCCGTCAGCCGCTGGTTGTAGGGGCTGACGCACGGACTGCACGTGAAGCCGGTGTACACCACGTCGGAGCTGCGCGCCAGCGGGCGGTACCGATCGGGCAGCTCGGGACCGAAGAAGACGACCACGTGGATGCCGGTGAGACAGGCGAAGTGGGCCGGGCCGGAGTCGTTGGTAATGAGAATCCGCGCCAGGTTGAACAGGTGCAGCAGCTCCATCATCGTGGTCGCGCCCGTCAAATCGACGATCCGAGGCGACCCGACGATGCTGCGAATGTGCACGGCATCAGGCTTCTCGTCGGCCACGCCCGTGATCAGGACGAAGACGTCGGGCTCTTCCAGGAGCTGGCGCGCGAGATCGGCGTAGGCCTCGAGCGGCAGCCGCCGCATCGGGAACCGCTTGCTCGCGTTGGGGTTGAGTACGACGAGCTTCTTGGCCGGGTCGATCAGGGGATTCAGCGTGGCAAGCTTGTCCCAGATCGCCTGGGCGGTGGCTGCGTCGGTGACGAGCCGCGGGAGTGAAAGATCGTCGCCGGCTCCGGGCCGTTTGACGATGGGAATGCCGCCCGGCGGCGACACGAGCGCCTGCACCAGGTCGAGGAACACGTGCGCCGTGTGGATGTGCGGGTTGTACATCACCTTGTGCGTCAGGAAGTCGCCGGTGTACAGGCCTTCCTGCGTGAAGCGATGGAACCCGACCCGGCGCGCCGCCCCGGTGAGATAGCTGAGCAGGCTGCTGTAGCGGACGAACGTCTCGAGGTTGACGACCGTATCGATGCCGTTGCGCCGCGCCACGCTCCACGTGCGCAACGTGTCGCGGACGAGCGAGGTGAACGATCGGCTGTCGATGGTGTAAATGTGCTGCGGCGCGATGACGTTGAGCATCTCCAGGCTGGCGCGCACCTGGCCGAAGCAGAGGAAGTGCAGCGTCGCATCGGGAAAGAGCTCGCGCGCCCGCCGCAACGCCGGGTAGGCCACCACCATCGTGCCCATCTCGGCCAGCTGGATGAAGAGGATGTGGCGCGGCCGCTGCCCGTGCCCGCGGCCTTTCACGCCGACGGCGCGCAGCAGCCGATCGGCCAGCGTGACGAACCAGCACAAAGGCACGCCGGCCCAGAAGTCGATCCGGCGCATCGTATTGGGTTCCACTAGTCCCGGACTCCGGACATCCAGGTGCCAGTGTCTCACGCGTACTGAGTCCCGAAGCAGGCGAAACGGCGGGTGATGTATATATATTGGGAACGTCCCCTTCGCCGACATGTCGCAACCCCTCGCACAGGTCCTCCAGCAGATTGCCGGCACGCGTGTGCTCGTCCTCGGCGACGTGATCGCCGACGAGTACCTGGTGGGAGATTCGTCGCGCATCTCCGCCGAAGCGCCGGTACCGGTATTGAATTTCACCGGCGAACACGCCACTCTCGGCGGCGCCGGGAACACCGCCGCGAACGTGGCCAGCCTTGGCGGCGTGCCCACGCTCCTCGGCCTGGTCGGCGACGACCGCGCCGGAGCCGATTTGGCCGAGCGCTGTGGACGGGCCGGCATCACCTTCGTGCCGCTCCGCGACGGGCGGCCGACTACGCGCAAGGTGCGCGTGATCAGCCAGCAGCAGCAGCTGCTGCGGATCGACTACGAGCAAACTGCCGCCATCGACCGTGAGCACCAGGAGAAGCTGCTCGACGAGTTCACGTCGCGGCTCGAAGCGTGCGCCATTGTGGTGGTGTCTGACTACGCCAAGGGCCTGCTGACCAACGACGTGTGTCGTGAGGTGATCCGTCGCGCGCACGCAGCCGGCCGCGAGGTCGTGGTCGACCCGCGGCCGCAGAACGCGGCCTTCTACTGGTCGTGCGACTACTTGACGCCGAACTGGAAAGAGTCGCTAGGGCTGCTTGGCGAGCACGACAGCAGCTACAGCCCCGAAAACGTGCGACGTGTGGGCACGCTCGTGACCCGCCGTTTCAGATCGAACGTGTTGCTGACGCTCGGCCCGCGCGGTATTGCGTTTTTCAACCGCGACGGGGGCGAGCCGTTCGTCATGGCGGCCGAGGCGCAGGAGGTGTTCGACGTCAGCGGCGCCGGCGATACGGTTGCCGCGGTGTTTTCGCTGGCGCGCGCCGCGGGATGCGACCCGCCGGTGGCGGTGGCGCTCGCAAACCGGGCTGCTGCGGTCGTCGTAGGGAAGCGCGGCACAGCGACCGTCTCGCCCGACGAACTGCTTGCCGCCGAGAAGAAGCAGGACCGTTCCTAAGGCGGCTCCAGCCGCGCCCCAGTGATGTTTCGTGGGGCTGGGTCCTTAGACCCGGCCGTCTTTGAACAACCGTTCTTCGATCAGCTCGATCATCAGGTGCACGATCTTGATGTGCACCTCCTGGATACGATCCGAGGTCGATCCAGGCACCACGATCGCATGATCGCACGCCGTGCGGAGTGGCCCGCCGTCGCGGCCGAGGAGGCCGACCACGCTCAGGCCGCGCGCGCGGGCCGCCTCCACGGCGGCAATCAGGTTGGCACTCTTGCCGGACGTCGAAAAGACGATCAGCGCGTCGCCGGCCTTGCCCCAGGCTTCGACGCCACGCGAGAACACGCGATCGAAGCCATAGTCGTTGCCCACGCACGTGAGGTGCGAGGGATCGGCCATGGCCTGCGCCGCCACGGCGGGGCGGTCGTTGCGGAAGCGCCCCGAGAGCTCTTCGGCAAAGTGCATCGCGTCGCACAGCGACCCGCCGTTGCCACAGGTCAGGACCCGGCCGCCGGCGGCCAGGCACCCCGCGATATGGTCGGCGATCCTCGTGATGGCCCCGTCGCCGCGCTCGAGGTCGCGCAGCCACGTGGCGAGAGCGATGGCGTCGTCGAGGCCGCGCTCGATGGGCGAGGTGCGGTTCTGGTCAGCCACGCCGGGTGCTCGTCGTCGTCACCGCTGCGATTATAGGCGTCGTCACGCCGGGCTCCGGGCTCTAGCAGTCGGTGCAGCGCACCTCGGCGAAAATCTCGTCGCGCTTGTCGGGGTTCTCGCGGGCGTAGTTGATCAGGCACCGGAGGGCCTTGCCGGCGTCCTCCAGGTTGAAGGCCTTCACGGCGTCGTCGAGGTAGGAGGCCTGTTCGGGTTTCAGATGGATTTCGCGGCTCTGCATCGCGCTCATGACCTTCGATGGTACGGCCCCGCAGTGGGCCGAGTCGAGCCGATTTGCTGTGATATAGTCACTATTTGGGCAGTGCTCCGAACGTCCTGGAGTGCGCGCCCGCCACAATTCAGGCCCCTCGCGCCCTTAGCTCAGTTGGATAGAGCGTCTGGCTACGAACCAGGAGGTCGCACGTTCGAGTCGTGCAGGGCGCACCATCCCAACTCCGTTGGGATGGTCACGCCGCTGCACCCCACTTCATCCCGCACCTCGGCTTCGCCTCGGCGCGAGGATGGGCGAGTCGTGCAGGGCGCACCATTCTTTCCTAAGCAATTTTCGCAGCTGCGGTTCCAGCGATGGCTTGGCTGCGTTCAATCACGTTCAATTCAGTCCCGACCCGCTCGACCGCTTCTCGAACCGAGCCGTCGAGCACCTGGGTGTACACGTTCAGCGTCGTATCGACATTCGCGTGGCCCATCAGCTGCGCGGTCACCTTGCCCGGCACGCCCTGCTGATGGGACCAGGACGAGTAGGTGTCGCCCGCTACGACTACTTACCGTTCGGCGAACTGTGCAGCCAGAGCTTGTGCGGTAATCCGCCGAGTACTGCGATAACCCGGCAGTTTGCGGGCAAGGAGCGTGACGCGGATACTGGCCTGGACTATTTCGGCGCGCGCTATTACGCCAGTCAGAATGGACGCTTCACGACCGTCGATCCCGGGCACGTGAATGGCGACATCCTCGACCCGCAAAGCTGGAACGCCTATGCGTACGCGCGGAGCAATCCGCTCAAGTACACCGACCCGACGGGTACCGAGTACGCGATCTGCGCGTACGGGGCAACGGGTGGGGCGAGTTGCGGATCGGTCTCCGATCAGTACTTCAGCATTCTGTCTGGCAATCCCGGTGCGGGCATTCGGTTGTGGGGTGGGGCGATCTTGGCCGGCAACAAGGTCGTCGGCTACTACAATCAGACCAGCGTCGATCCCACGCTGGACTCTTTCATTCGTCAGACAGGGCAGCTCGCGGCTGCAGAACTCAAGTACGGATCGATCGGTATGGGGATGGCAACCAGCGCCGGAGCAGTCGTGGGATTGGGCGCGGGTGTGCTCAGTGGCGGATTAGGTGCCGAGGAGGTGTTAGGAATCGGTCGAATCGCTAATACCGTCTATCCTTCTGCAGCCGCCATCCCGACGTGGTTACACCTTGATTCGAATATGACGCCAGGCGACTGTATTGCCGGGGTACGACTGAAGGCCGATGAATCCCGGCGCCCGGCCGCGCTCGGCGTCGGTGTTATGAAAGGCGGTTGTCTTTTGCCGTACGCCGTTCTGGGTGTTCGTCAGGAAGACGCTGTAGTCGTTGTCGTGGACGATGATCTCGTACTCGAACCACACCCGCGGCACGAGCGACGGACCGGGCGTGTATTGCTGCACCGTCGGTTCATTGAAGTTCATGTGCCAGACGCGGTCGCCCGCCTGGATCTTGTAGATCGCCCCGGTGCGGTTCTTGAACTTCCCGTCGGGCTCCGGCCGGATACCGTAAAAGTCCTTGCCTGAATCGCCGCGGGCGTTGTCGTCGATCTGGACCTCGAACCCGGTGACGACCGGTTTCCAGGCCGGATTCTTCGAATCGAAGGCGGGCTCGGCCGCCGCGCGTTGCTGCAACGCAACTGTCGCCAAACCGAGGGTCGGGCGCGGAAAGCGGACGAAGACGCCGCTGTTGTGCGCGACGGGATCGAAGATCCGGAACTGCAGTCGAAGCGTGAAATCGCCGAACTGCTCCGTGGCGTAGTAGAAGAGCCGCAGCGCTCCGTCGTTGCCGTAGCTCACCATTTCGCCGTTGAGGTGCGCCATGCCGCCGCCCGTGGGGCCAGGGGCGGCGAGCCGCCAGTTCTTGAACGTCGCGGCCGTTCCGTCGAAGAGCGGCCTGAATCCGGCTTCAGACTGCGCGCTGAACGGCGTGTCCGGCACAGGTAACACGTCGCTACTCAACAGATCGCCGGTACGGCGACCAAGCGCCACCCCTGTCAGCATCGGATTCGGTGAGCCGACCGTCGGAAAGAGCGCGTGACCGGCGACGTAAGCGTTCGTCACGTCGTGAATCCGGCCGAAGTCGTTAGTCACCGAGTCGGCGACGTTGTCGCCCATGCGCATGGTGCCGGCGTCATGATGCGTCGTGCCGAGGTCGTCGCGACGGTTCTTGAAGGCCGCGAGCGCCGCCAGGCGCTGCGCGCGCGTGCCGGTGGGTACCAGGATCGTGGTGTTTGCGTTTGGCAGGATGTCGAACGCCGCGTTCCCGGCGAAGATCAGCGCGATCTTATCGGATACCGCATCCATCGCGTCCCACGTGGTCCGGTCGTTCTGAGTCTCGGCACTGCCGAGGAACTCCTGCGGAGTCGCCTTGGCGTTGCCGAGGTGCACGACCGCCTTCGGGCGATTGAAGTCGGTTTCGACGCTCGACAGATCGACGAAGCTGTCCGGGTTGCGCGGGGTCATGTCGCCAATGCCGCGGATCGTGATGACCACGGTGTCGTCGTTGGCTCGCAGCATGTCCGTCAGGTGCTCGAGCGTTGGGATCTTCTTGAACAGTTCCGCTTCGGAATCGCCGCCAAGCTTGCCGAGTCCCGCAGCCGTAATCTGAAAGTGGAACGTACGGCCGTTCGGCGCCTTGCCCTTGACCAGAAGCGCCGAGCACTGCAGGCTCGGGATCAGCGTTGGCGGAAGGTTGGCCGAAATGGCTGCCCGCGGCACGCGAATCGTCAGGTTCGAGCGGAGGTGGGCGATGAGGTTCGTGCCCATCCGCTGCGCGGCGCGGCCGGCCAGCGACTGCTGAAACGTGGTGACCGCGAGGCGCGTCGTCTCGATCGTCCCAAGCGCAATGACAACTGCGCTCTGCCGCCCCCCTTGGGGCGGAGCGAGCATGATCGGCAGCGACTGGCCGTTCTGCCAGACGCGAACGCCCGTCACGCGCACCCAATTGTCCGGCTGGGTCTCGGTGATGAGTTCCTGGACGTGGCAGTTGGGCACAACCATCAACCGCTTCCGCGCATCGGCAACAGGTCCCACGCCATCGGCTTCGTTGCTCGCGAGGCGGGCGGCGCGAATCAGCCCGGGGACGGCGCTGAACTTGTTCGTGGGAAAGAATCCCGGCAAGGTCGTCGATGACACGGCGAGCGGAGCCTCGAGCTTGAAGAGCTCGCGCAGCTCGGGCTCTGGCGTCGTGTCGGTCGGTGGCAGGCCGAGCCAGTCGCGTAGGAGGGCCGCATCGAGGGGCGGTTCGCCGGGATCCGGGTAACGCACCGCCGGATGATCGAGGAGATCGCCGAACGTGAACCCCGTCTCGTTGCCGGCGGTCTTCAGGCCCGCATGCAGTTGCTTTCGGAGCGCCGTATGCAACGGGCCGTAGATGAAATCGTTGGTCTCCTTGACGCCGATGTGACGACTGGCCTGCGCGAAGTAACCCTGCGTGGGAGTGGCGGGCCGCAGGGCAGTTCGAACGGGCTGGGGCCATGCGGTCATCTCCACGTCCAGTAGCTCAGGCGACCACCCGCCCCAGGTGAGCGAGCGCCCGCCTACGGCGAAGATTAGGCCGCTGTAGTTGAGCGCCGGGTGATTCGTCCACGGTACGCGCAGATCCGGAGCGCCGCCGAGGAACGGCATGTTCTGCACGTGCTCCGGCAGCACGAATGGACCGGCCTCGAGGACGAGAATCCGGCGAGCGCGCGTCGAGTCGGCAACGAACAAATGTTCGGCGATCACCGAGCCGAACGTCCCCCCACCGACGACGATGACGTCGAAGTCCCGCTTGTGCCCGGCCACCGTCTGGGCCGCGCTGTCGAACGCCTCCTGCAGCGTGTTGCAGAGGAAGCGCCCCATGTTGTCCAGCGTGAAGGATGTGGACTCGGAGGCGAGTGGTGATGCCATGATGAGTCTCCGGGTGGTGGCATTCCGAACACAGGACCCGTGGATCAGATCGAAGGCTCGAATAGTAGCCGGGAGATCAAACGCTGGCGCGACGAGAATCGAACAACCGATTCGATATGGTTCAGTCGGCGCTCAAGACGCAGGGCTCACTGGAACGTGACCGCATCACACGCAGCTAAACGCCAACGGTCGGCACACGGGACCCTCAGGCTATTTCTCCTCTTTGGGACCCATCTCGATCCGACCTGCGCGCATGCGAACCACGCGGTCGCCAAGCTCCGTCGCCCCTTCGTAGTCGTGCGTCACGTGGAGGACGGTGAGTCCCAACTCTTCTCGAACCCGGCGGAGCTCTGCACGCAACACGGTCCGGAGCTCGGGATCGAGGTTCGAGAGCGGCTCGTCGAGCAGGAGCAGGCGCGGTTGCGTCACCAGGGCGCGTGCGAGCGCCGCGCGCTGCTGCTCGCCGCCAGATAGTTGGTGCGGGTAGCGATCTGCCATCTGCTCGATTCGGGCTCGCGCCAGGGCGTCTCGCACTCGCGCGTGCCGCTGGGCCGCATCCAGCCGGCTGCCTTTCACCACGAACTCGAGATGCTGACCGATCGTCATATGCGGCCACAGCGCGAGATCTTGGAAAACGAATCCGAGTTGTCGCTCGTACGCTGGAACCAGAATCTGCCGCGGCGTCGAGACTTGTCGGCCATCGAGCAATAGTTCGCCGTCATCAGGCGTCTCGAGACCTGCGACCAGTCGGAGTAGGGTTGTTTTTCCACTACCACTCGGCCCGACGATGACGATCGATTCTCCGGACTGCACGCTCAAAGACACAGCGTCGACAACGGCCCGACGATCGCGCCGCTTCGTCACGCCACGAATGCCTAGGAATGCGGCTGTCACGAGTCAGACCGCCCCGTTGTGTAGAGTGCCGCTACCGCCAAGGGCACGAAGATCACGGTGAGCTGCACGAGAGCGAGCGCGGCCACCATCGAGGGTGGCGTGTTGGCGATGAGGGTGTAGATGCGAATCGGCAGTGTCGATTCACCGGGGGGCGAGACGAGGATGCTAGCGCCGAGCTCACCGAAGGCGAACACGAAGACCACGACCCATGCCGCGCCCAGTCCGCGTGCGATCTGTGGCATGACCACGGTTCGAATCGTGCGAAGCCACCCGGCGCCACCGACCGCTGCCGACTCCTCATGCGACAGCGGAATCTGGCGCACACTAGCCGCCACGACGAGGGCTGCCACGGGAATGAATCGCGCGAGGTAGACGAGGACGAGCATGCCGAATGTTCCGTAGACAACGCCGAAAGGGCCTGGGCGATTCCACAGGCCAATCAGGGCAACGCCGGTGATCGTGCTCGGCACGGCAAACAGGACGACCCATGCGATGTCAGCGAGACGTCCGACTCGGGACGATGCGCGCGCGCGCGCGTAACCGAGGACCGCACCAATCACCACGACGAGCGTCGCGCCGAAGAACGCCAGTCCCAGGCTGATGCGGATGGCCGGCCACGAGGCGATTGCAGCGCCGACGACCGACGTGTCGGCTGCGACGCGAATCAACACCAGAACCGGAACCATCAGCGCCGTGGCGATCGTCGCCACACCGACAAGTCGG
>Ga0070675_100002429_pt1 | contig 13904 bp, 11 predicted proteins | sample KBSM43metaG_FD_65343 | JGI IMG/M metagenome (GOLD analysis project Ga0070675, IMG submission 65343) | Miscanthus rhizosphere microbial communities from Kellogg Biological Station, Michigan, USA - KBS M4-3 metaG | ecosystem: Host-associated > Plants > Roots > Rhizosphere > Soil ...
GGAAGCACAAGGCGATTGTGACCAAGATCCTCTCGGATCTCGATCAGGTCCAGAAAGGCGTCGCTCTGAAGGTGCCCTTGGCACAATTGGCAGACACCAAGGAGAACGTGCGATCGGCCTTGAACCGTGCCACTCGAAAGCGCGGGCGTAGCGTGGCCACCGCCAGCGATGACACGTTCCTGTATGTCTGGAACGAAACGCCGTAGAAGCTAGCGTCCGACCATGTCGTCGAAGTTGCTCAGACGGTGCAGCTTCACGTAGGTCTGGCTCCGGATTCCCTGCCGGTTCGTGCCCGCCGGAAATGTCAGGTCGACATCCTCGCCTCGAAGATCGAAGAAGCGGCGCAGCGTGCTCCCGATCGTAAGACCACCACCGAGAATGTTGTGGAAGATCAGTCCTTGATGACGCCCGCCGGGGTACACACCGAGCGCCGCGTAGTACCCGAGATAGTTGCCCTGCTGACGCGCCTCGGCGTCAGTCGGCTCCGCTGACGCGAACCCAGTCCGGTTGCGAGTCGGAAAGTGCACGCCGACAAAGCCCGTGGGCGTATAGACGATCACGCTGGGATCGCGCTTGACCTCGCTCATCAGCTCGCCAGTGTCCTCGCGCTTCTGACCTTCCACCTCGTGGCGCCAGAACCCAACCACCGCTCGCGCTTCAGGCGGCAGGTTGCTCATCGCAGGAACGCGTTGCCACACCCGGGTGGCCACGGCCAGTGTGTGCAGTTCGCCGGGCTGTGATGCGGTGGTGAGGCGATCCTGTTCGTCAGGCACGGACGCGATGGCAAACGTTCGACTGAACTTGGCTCCGGTGAGGTCGGCGCTCCGGCCCGCGAACGACTCGAAGGCGATGCGCCCAGTCTCGCGGTTGGCCTGGTATTTCCCCCACGACCCGCCAACGCGGTAGAAGGCTCGCTGCGCGTCAGAAAAGCCGCCCGCGAGCGCGGCCGGCACGGCCCGATCAACCAGCTCGAAGTAGTAGCCCGCGCCGTCCAGGATCAGCATTCCTCGAGCGCCCTGAGCTGGGATCGCCGGGGCGCCCTCGGCGCTCAGCTGCTCGGACGTCAACAGCCACGTCCCTACCAGTGGCGGCGCGCTCGACTGGGCCTGTGACACGGATTGGCCCGAGGCGATCCCGAGCAGGAATACTGCGACGCTGCAGATCGTGGCTCTTCTCATGAGGCATCCCTTGTGGGCACCGCATATTGTTACTCGGCGGCACCGCGTGGTTCCAAGGGGCCACGACTCATTTCAGAATGAAGTCGACCTTGACGCGGAACGGCGCGTCAACGGCGACCCCTCGTACGAATGCCGGCTTCCATCGCTCCAATGCCAGCACTTCGATCGCGGCCGCGCCGAGGGCGTCATCCGTCGCCGACGTGACGCGCATATTCTGGCTGGTTCCGTTTGAAGCGATCACGCCCTCGACGACCACTCGCCCTTCGATGCGGCGGTCCCTCACCGACTGGGGATACAGCGGAACGACTTCGCCGGTGAGCGCTCCTGTCTCCGGCTCTGGCGCCGCGACAGGGGCCGACAGCGCAATCTGTTCGTCGCGTTCGAACTCCTGTCGGATGGACTCCGGCAGCTCGAACGTGTTTGTTCGCGACGGACAATCCCGGCAGACGGTGACCGTCGCGGTGGCCGGTTCCATCCGCATGTGAACGTCGCGCGTGACCTGTTCGTCGGCATGCAGGACGATCTGCTCGCCGGGGACGAAGTCCGTGGCCGGCGCGGCGAGCCCATACAGGCCCGGCGGCACCCGCTCGAACGTGAATCGACCGTTGGCATCGGTCTGTTTCGCTCGGAAGAACGGAGTCGACCGCGGAGGGGTCGGAGGATTGCCGAATTGCAGCGATTCGATTCCGAGCGTGACGCCACCGAGCGGCTGCCCGAACGGGTCGTACAGCACGCCCGACAGCCGTGCGCCTCCGTGCTCGGCTTCCGCTCCCATGTCGCCCTGCTCTGGCGGAAGGATTCGACCGAGTCCCGTCGAATCCCGCTGCGCCGCCTGCATCGGTGCCAGCTGCGCGACGGCGATCGCCCCCGCCATCGCACACCCGCACGCGGTCGTGAGCCACCGGGACCCGCGCGTCGTCGGCGCCCGGCGTCGATTGCCATCAAGGATGGACGACACGCGTGCGGTCAGCTCGCTGGGGCCGGCGATCGACAGCACCGGGGCGACGGCAGCGTTCGAGAGCCGGGTGGCAAGCGCGACGAGCTGCTCGGCGTAGGCAGGCGCATCGGCCGATCGGACGACGGCGTCGTCGCAGGCCCGTTCGGTCTCGACCCGGAGCCGTCGCAGCGCGAGCCACGCGAGAGGGTGGAACCAGTACAGCGAGCAGGCAAGGCGTGCCGCGAGGTACACGAGCCAATCTCCTCGGCGCACGTGTTCGAGCTCGTGAATCAGGACGCGGCGAATATCTTCGTCGTCCCAAGCCTCGGCGTCAGCGGGAAACGCGATGACCGGCCGAAGGAACCCGATCGTGCAGGGCACCCGGAGCGCCGGCACGCGAATGATCTCGAGAGGCCGTCGCGGCGAGCTCTCGAGGTGTTCGTTGAGTGCTCGAGTGCCACGAGGCCAGGATGTTCCGCCGCGTCGCAGCCGGCTGGCGGCCGCCACTGCGAGCGCAAAGGAGAGCGCCGAGAGCGCGGCGCCTGTCAGCCACACAACGACCAGCCACTCACGAAGCGACAGCGGCGCCGCCGAGCGTGACACCTCAGGTGCAACCAGCTTGGCCGATGTGGCGCCGCGTGTCTGTGCTGAGGGCTGTCGGAAGACGGTCGGTGTGGTGCCCGGCATCGGCACGGCAAGCCGGGCCGGCGGAAGCGTGGCTGTCGCAATCGGGAACAGCAGCAGCGCTCCAAACGTGAGCGCAAGCCAAAGCGAGCGGGTGGACGCGGGGGTGCCGCGCGAGACGCTGACGGCCCCCAACCCCGTGGCCAGAATGACCGTCGCTCGAATCAGCAGCGAGAGATCTGTCATGGCTTCTGCCTTTCACGGCGAATGCGATCGATCTCGCCGCGCAATCGCTCGAGCTCCGCCTCGGTCCAGCGCTCCTGACGTAAGAGCGCCGTGACGAGGTCACCCGCCGAGCCTTTGAAAAAGACGCCGAGGTACTGCTTGAGCGCCGCCCGCTTCGCCGCGGTAGGAGAGGTCGTGGCCGAGTAGATGTAGCGGGCGCCGTCCATCTCGTGGCGGAGGACGCCTTTGGCCTCGAGCCGCACGAGCATGGCGCGAACGGCCGAATAGCTCGGCGGATCCGGCAGCCGGCCACGGATCTCTTCGGCCGACGCCCGGTTCTCGAGCGCGAACACCGCGTTGACGATCTCGCGCTCGCGGCGGCTCAGTCGTGTGTGCGCATCCGGCATGGGCATCTCGCAGTGCTACAGGTGTAGCACGGAGATGCTAGTGCTACACGTGTAGCACTGTCAAGCCACCTGGATTTCTGAACCAGCTCAGCCTTGACCTTCCGCAACGGCTGGGCGACGATGGCCGTAATGGCCGAGCGCTCGACGGATGACGCCGTTGCATGGCGCGACCAACTGCTTCTGACGTTGACGCACTGGTCGGCCGTCCTCGGCGGCGTCATCGCGCTGGTCGTCGCGGTCCGCTCGCTCGCGTTCGACGTCGTCGATGTCGGCCATCCGGCGTTTGCCGCCATGCTCGCCGGCTACGGCGCCATCGTCGGGCTGCGGCTGTGGCCCAGCCTGCCGTATCAGGTACGAGCCGTCACCCTGTCAGCGGCGTGCCTCGTGGTGGCCGGCAGCGCGGTGGTGCAGCGAGGCTTGGCCGCCACGCCGGTGCTCCTCCTCGGGCTCAGTGTGCTGCTCGCCGCCCTCTTCGTGGGACGGGTGGCGATGATCGCCAGCCTGGTCGCCCTGGGCGGCGTCGTGGCGCTCGCCGGCCGCCCTGAATCAGCGGCCACGTTCAGTCCATGGGCCACGTCCATTGGCGTCGTGTGTGCCGTTGGAATCCTGACAATCCTCGTGCGGTTCGTGGTCGGCCGTCTCGAGAGCGCGCTCGAACACAGCTCCCAGGCCTTGAAACAGCTGCAGACCGAACAGGCCTTGCGAGAACGAGCCCAGGACGAACTGACACGGGCGCAGGCCGCGCTTCTCCAGACGCAGAAGCTCGACGCCGTCGGCAGGCTCGCGGGCGGTGTGGCCCACGACTTCAACAACACGCTGCAGGTCGTGCTCGGCTGGACCGAGCTGCTGCGCGCCGAGACGCAGCCGGAACAGATCCAGGACGGGATCGAACAGATCCGCGGCGCCGCCGAACGCAGCCGGGGCCTGACCCGTCAGCTGCTGACGTTCAGCCGGCCAGAGCTGTGTTCCCCGACTCGCGTCGAGCTGCACGAGTTCCTGTCGGCGTTCGTCACGTCATACCGGCGCCTCCTGCCGGACGACATCTCGCTCGTCGCCGACTCGGGCCAGGACCTTGCGATCCTCATGGACGACGGGCACCTGAGCCAGGTCCTCCTCAACCTCGTTTTGAACGCGCGCGACGCCATGCCCACAGGCGGCAGCCTCGCGCTCACCGCCGCATTCCGCTCGCGTGAGGCGTTGCCGCCTGCCGTTGCCGGGTTCCCCGGCGGAGCCGTCGAGATCGCCGTGACCGACACCGGGACGGGCATGGACGAGGCGACGCGCAGCCGCGTCTTCGAACCGTTCTTCACCACCAAGGGCACGCGCGGAACCGGCCTCGGACTCTCCACGGTGTACGGCGTCGTCCAGCAAGCGCACGGCGCGATCGACGTCCAGAGCGCGCTGGGACAGGGCACGTCGGTGCGACTGTTCTTTCCGCGGCTGACAAGCGCCGAGCGGGCGGAGGCGGCGGCAGAACTACAGGCGCCGACCGCGGCCGTCGGGCAGGACGTGCTGCTGGCTGAGGACGATCGGGACGTGCGGACGACGCTGGCCCGGGCACTCCGGCAGGCCGGTCATCGTGTCGTCGAGGTCGGCGATGTCGAAGCTGGACGCGTCGCGATCAGTGAGCGTGGCAGCGAGTTCGACGTCCTGGTCACCGACGGCATCATGCCCGGCGGCGGGACGCGGCAACTGATCGACGACTTCTTGATGGCGCGTCGGGACGGACGCGTCATCGTGTGCTCCGGCTACTTCGACGACGAGCTGTCGCTTCGCGACATCAGCGCGCGAACATTCGACTTCATGCCGAAGCCGTTCGCCCCGTCAGAGCTCGTCTTGCGTCTGAACGGTGCGGGTGCCCGCTCACGGCCTTTTCCCTAGAACCCGCCTCCGATCTGCAGCGACACGGTACCCGTGACGCCGTTGAGGTCTCCGTAGCCGTAGCCGTTGTACCCGTAGTGCCCCCAGTAGGGATCCGCCGTGAACCGGTAGCCCACGCCGCCCGTGAGCGCCAGGTGCTTGTTCACCTGCACGACGACGTTCGCCTCCGGCTCGAAGACCGCGATTCCAGTGCGATATCCGCCCGTCACATAGGCTGGTGCAGGCACGCCGCCGCGCGGTGGAGGGTAGGCGTAGTACTGCTGCGCGAATGTCGCTTCGCCGCCGCCGATGAGCGCCTTGAAGCCAAAGCCCACCGGGCGATCGCGGTTGATGTACACGCCGGTCACGAGGCCGAAGTACCACATGTCCCGCTGGCTGGACGTGTCGGTGAGGCCGTAGCCGCCGGCGCCGATGAAGAACGTGTTTTCGACCAGGTAGCCGCCGAACGCCCCCGCCACGCCGGACGTCTTGCCGTCGAAGTCGGTGATCTTGAAATCAGGCGCGATGAACGCGCTGTTGCCGATGCGCTGCACGGTCATCGGTCCCGCGGAGCCCTGCGCGGCCGCGGCACCCGGCAGCAGCGAGCCGCAGAGGCACACGGCGATCCGCAGCGCCCCAATCCTGGACACCATGCGTCACCTCCCCGCTCGCAGGCTGACGTTGAGCGGCAACGTCTGCCCCTGCGCCAGCGTGATCTCGGTCGAGTAGGTGTCGAAGCCGTCTTTCCTGATTTCGATCCGATGCGGCCCCTCGGGCACCTCCACGATCAGACGATCCAGTCCGGATGATTGCCAGCGCTCGCCGTCGATGAGCACGATGGCATCGGCCGGCTGCGCGCGAATGGCGAGCGTGCCGAAACCGGTCGTGCCTCGAGCCAGCGGCGGCTGTGCCTCGGCGTCATCCGGTGGCGGAGGAGGCGGCGTCGGACGGGGCTCGGCCACGTCGCCAGCCGCGAGCGGCTCCATGTTGTACGAGACCTTGAACGTCGAGCCGGGTGAGAGATGCAGCGACTGATGGACGGTCTTGAAGCCGTCGCGATAGAGCGTCAATTCGTGACCGCCAGGCGGCAGGCGGAGCCGTTGGAACGTCCCGTCGAATTCGTCGACCGTTCCGACCATGTAGCCGTCGACGTACACTTCGGCCTCCTTCGGCGTCACCTCGAGCCGAAGCGCCGAGCTCGTGTCGTAGGCCCCGACCCCGTACCCGCCGTAGTAGGGGTACCCGCCATAAGGCCATCCATATCCATATCCCCACCCTGCGTAAAAGGATGGATAGCCATACCACCCGTACGCGTAGGGATATCCGTAGTAGCGAGATCGGTAGCCGTAATACGGATAGCGCCCGACGCCGGGACCGTAAACCGGCCGGCCTGAGCGATACACGGGTGCCCCGGGACCAGCAGGGCGTCCACCACCACCGCCCCCGGCTGACGGCGGACCTCCACCAGTCCCCCCGCCCCCCGGCCGTCCGCCTCCACCGCCCCCGCCCCCGCGTCCCTGCGACAGCACTGGTGTCGCGAGAGCGATGACGAGACTGAGAATCGACGCGGCGACGAACACAATCCGGGTCTTGCTGGTCACGGGGCACCTCACGAGGATGAAGTCCTCGTTGCAATGGGAATACCAATGGTGCGGCCGTAAATGGCCGCCATTCGCGCGAAACCCGGTGTCATTCGAACGAGACACCGCCCTGATCTCAGATCGCTCCAGAGCTATGGTCTAGAATCCTCTGGCCGCTGGTGGCTGTGACGCCAGAGCTGAGGAGGACGACAACATGCGATGCGCACGTCTCGTGGCTATCTTCATCGGCCTTGCCCTGTTTGCGGACACCGCTCGCGCGCACCACAGTCAGGCCGGGATTTTCGAGTCAACGAAGACGATCGAAATCACCGGCGTGATCGAGTCCGTGTCATGGCGCAACCCTCATGGACAAATCCTGCTGTCCGTCACAGACGAGGCGGGCAAGAAGACGGTGTGGGACGCGGAAACGGCCTCGGTGAGCATCCTGCGGAACCGCGGCGCCGACGGCAGCTCGATTCGCGTCGGCGATCGCGTGACGATCGCCGGCTCACCGTCGAGCCGCAACCGCCCCGAGATACTGGCCCGCAGCGTGCTGCTGCCGACCGGCTATGAATTCACGTTCGGCTCGCCCAACGCCTACTTCCCGGCCGGCAAGGCGGGGCGCGTCATCGGCCGCGCCAAGATCGAGGGCGACGTCGCCGCCGCGACGAAGCGCGCCGACGGCCTCTTCCGCGTGTGGTCCACGAACATGAGCGACCCGGCCGCCTTCCCCATGTTCAAGGGCGGCTACCCGCTGACGGCCGCCGGCAAGGCCGGACTCGCGAAGTGGAACCCGCGGAACAACGTGCTCCTGAAGTGCGGCACGAAGGGGACGCCGCTGATCATGATCTCCCCGCTGCCGATGGAGTTCGTCAAGGACGGCGACAAGATCGTCATGCGCCTCGAAGAGTACGACACGGTGCGCACCATCCACATGAATCCGAAGGCGGTGGCGCCGGCCGCGCATACGCTGTTCGGCTTCTCTCGCGGCCGCTGGGACGGCACCACGCTCGTCGTGGAAACGGACCATATCGCCGCCGGCTACTTCGATCACGAAGGAACACCGCAAAGCGACCAGGTCAAGACGGTGGAACGTTTCACCCCCAGCGCGGACTACAGCCGGATTGACTACACGTTGACCACCACCGACCCGGTGAACTTCGAACGAACGTTCACGTTGACGCGGTACTTCGTCTGGAAGCCGGAGAACTCTGTACACAAGTACGAATGCCTGGATCGGTTCTGAGCCCGACCACAGCGCGGCTCCTGCAGCCGCTGATCCTGGCGCTGGCGATCGTCGCTGCCTATTGGAGCGGCCTGCACGCCCCGTTTCAGTTCGACGACGCCGCCGCCATCGTCGAGAACGTCGCGATTCGCCACTGGTGGCCGTTCGCACGAGAACTCCCGGCCGCCACGCAAGTGGCCGGCCGGCCGGTCGTCGCGCTCTCGTACGCGCTCAACTTTCAGTGGGCGGGCCTCGACCCCTTCGGCTATCGGGTCGTCAACCTCCTCATTCATTTCGCGTGCGCGTGGCTGCTGTTTGCGCTGGCGCGAGAGGCCCTCTCTCGGGCGCACGGCCCGAATCATGCGGGGCGAATCGCGGCGGCCATTGCCGTGCTGTGGGCGGTCCACCCGCTGAACGTCGGCACGATTACCTACGTGTCGGCCCGATCCGAGGCGCTGGTGTCCGCGGCCTACTTGAGCGTGCTCTACGCGTCTCTCCGAGCTCACGGTGCGACGCACCAGCGGGCATGGAGCGCGTTCGCGATCGCCGCCTGCGCGATCGGGATGGCCACCAAGGAAACGATGGTAACGGCTCCGCTGCTGGTCGTGTTCTTCGACCGTGCCTTCTACTATTCGTCGTTCCGCGAGGCGATTCGGGACCGACACAGACTGTATCTCGCCCTTGGCGCCACCTGGGTCGTGCTGGTCGCGGTGTCCTGGACGGCTCCACGATCGGCCTCGGCCGGATTCAACGTCGGAGTCTCACCCTGGACGTACTTGCTGAACCAGGGACCGGTGCTCACGGACTACTTGCGGACCGCGGTCTGGCCCGACCGCTTCGTCTTCACGTATGGCGAACCCGTGCCACTGGATTTCCTCAGCGCCGCACCCTTCCTCGCGCTGATCGTGCTGCTCCTCGCCGCAACCGCCTGGGCCTGGTGGCGGCAGCCGTCGATCGGCGTGCTCGGCGTCGCGTTCTTCCTGGTTCTGGCACCGACCTCGACGTTGGTTCCGATCGCCACCGAAGTGGGAGCCGAGCGCCGGATGTACCTGCCGCTCGCGGCCCTGATCACCCTCATCGTGATCGCGTTCGCCAGGCTTCCCAGGTTCAAGACCGTGAGCGTCGCGATCGTGTCGATTGTGCTGATCGCCCTGACCTCGCGCCGGAACGCCGAGTATCTGACCAGCGAGGCGCTGTGGCGAAGCACGGTCTCGCATTGGCCTTCCGCGGTCGCGCATCGAAACCTTGGGACGTCACTGAAGCTGGCCGGCAAACGGGACGAGGCGCTCGAGCAGTTCAGGATTGCCGCGCAGGAGCGCCCCGAGGTTCGCCGGATCGTCGGCCAGGAACTGTTCGAGCTCGGTCGCTTTGCCGAAGCCGTCGACGAGCTCCGATTCTTTCTGGCCACCGCCGATCCGGGCAGTGATGGCACGCGGGACGCCCGCCTCCTCCTGGGACGATCGCTGGCGTCCCTGGCGCGCACTGGGGAGGCCGCCAATGAATTCGACACGATCGTCCGGGCGCGTCCAAACGATCTCGCCGCGCTACGCGCTCTGGCCGATGCCCGTCTTGACCTTCGCGAATTCGACCAGGCCGTCGCCACGTATCGCCGCTATCTCGGAGGACAGCCCACCGATACGAACGCGGTGATCAATCTGGGAATCGCCCTGCTGTCGCGGGGCGACACGTCACAGGCCGTCCAGACGCTGACGCATGCGACGCAGCTGGATCCGGCCAGTCAGAAGGCGCACCTCAACCTGGCAGTGGCCTTGGCACAACAAGGGGCCCTGGCCGATGCGGCTGAACACGCGTCACGAGCCGTGGACCTGGCGCCGAACGACGGCAGGGCGCGCGACTTGCTCGCGCAACTTCGCAAGTCTTCGAACTAAGGGCGACCGCTCACCTGCACGTCGGTGTCGGACCAGCCGACGACGATGTAGGACGGCGTGGCGTCTGGAATCTGCGGCACGCGCACCCGGTAGGTGCCGGGCGTGACGGCGGGAAACTCGAACGAGCCGTCTTTCCGCACCCGCGCCTCGAGCGTGCCGATCACGCGGCCCGTCAACTCGACCCGCGCGTCCGCCAGGGTCGCGGCCGGAACACCGACGATCCGACCACGCACGCGCGGGAGCTGTGCGGGAGCAGCAATCGTCACCACCACCCCCGAGATGTCCTCCGCGCCGATGACGAGTCCATTGGTGACGTCCCGTTGACCGACGCGAACCGAGCGCAGCGAATAGCCTGGCGGCAGGCCGGCCGGCGCCACCGCATGGCGGGCTGGCTGGAGCTGCACGCGGAACGTTCCGTCGCTCTCGATGCGCGCCGCCACGTAGCTCGCGTCGGTGGAGAAACCGAGCGATGAGTACGGAAGCGGGCCGACCGGTACGACGACACGTCCGCTGATCGTGCGGAGCGCCGGCCGAACCAGATCGACGCGCGTATCGGCCTCCCCCACCGTGAACGCCCGCGACGACATGCCGGGAGGCTCGGGAAACAGACTCAAGAGGTACGACCCTTTCGGCAGGTGGCCGAAGGTGAAGCTTCCGTCGGCCCCGACCGGCGTCTCGATCAGCTCGGCGAGCTCCAGCCCGGACAGGACGGCCCTCTCTGGGCCGGTGGGAGGGATGTTCACGCGTCCACTGATGCGGCCGCCGGGGGGCATCCGCACGGTGAAGTCGATGCCCTCGGCCGGCGCCCCCGGACCGACGGTCACGACGGTGGCCGCGTCGAGGCTCGTCGTATCCGGGTAGAAGGTCGAGTAGCCGAAGACGGTCGCGACGATGAAATAGCGGCCCGGCTCGAGATTGGCCAGACGGTAGCGTCCGTTGGCGTCGGTGAGCGCGGTGCTCGCCGGCCCCCGGGCCGAGTAGTAGTTCTGACCGTCGGACGGCCGGATGTTCGGCGGCGGGGCCGGCACCGCCGCAATCCGGATTGCCGCGGCGGGGCTCCCTTCGGGGGTTTGAAGTCTGCCGAGCACCACGCCGGGACGGGGAGTCGTGGCTGCCGCACCCTGCAGCAGCAACATCAACGAGAGAATCGCGTGCACCATGAGTCCGCTGCTAATCCTAATGCCCGAATCGCGTTCGGGTCGAGCGACGTTGAATCACGCGCGGCCAATCGCGATGTTGGTGGCGAGCGGAAGCTGGAACATGCCGTTCGTCGTGCCCCGTGCAATGAGGTCCTGACTCTCGGCGGCGACCTGGCCGGCGAGCTCGCCGCGCTCCGCCTCGCTCATCGCCCTTCCCTTCTCGCTCATGCCGATCACCGCCATCGCGTTCAGACGGGCGAACAACGTGCCATCAGCGAACTGCACGTCGTGGGCGTGCGTGTCCACGGTGACGTCGCTGAAACCGGCGCCCGTCAACAGCGCTTTCAACGCGTTCGCATCCCCGAAGCTGTGGCGCGAGTCGGCGATTCGTCCGACGTGCCGCTCGGCCACCGCGTTCAGTTCGACCACCTGTGGCAGATCGTCGAGCGGGCGCCACGTCGCGATGGCCGCACGGCCGCCCGGTGCAAGCACCCGCTGCATTTCGCGGACAGCGGCGGGCTTGTCAGGGATGAACTGCAGCCCTTGATGGCAGGTCAGCACCGTGAACGACTCGGCGGCGCCCACGGGAAGCGACATCGCGTTCCCCTCCCGCCAATCGATCGACGAATCGACGCGCTGTGCCACGGCGAGCATCGCCGGCGCGACGTCGACACCGACGACTCGCGTGCCGGCGCCAAGCCGCTCGCGCGCAAGGCGGGCCACGATGCCGGTGCCGCACGCGACGTCGATGACGCTGTCGCCGTCCCTCAACGCCACGCGCGCCAGCAGCTGCTCGGCGAACGGCCGGAAGAGCGGCGCCACCAGCAGGCGCTCGTACATTTCCGTAAAGGTCGTGGCCACGAAGAGTTGCGCCTCTGACATCCGCCCTCCTCTACCCCATGCAGGCGTTCGCGCCGGCTTCTCCTGTTGACATTCTAGAGAAGATGACGGACATTCCTCTTGAATGCCTACAGAAGTCCTTCAGGGTACGCTCGATCTCATGGTACTGCGCACCCTCGACGCGATGGGGACGCAGCACGGGTTCGGACTCGCCAAACGCATCCTCCAGGTGTCGGAGGGGCTTCTCGACCTCAATCAGGGCACGCTCTACCCCGCGCTCCTCCGGCTGGAGCAGCGGCGGTGGATCAAATCCCGCTGGGGCCTCTCGGACAACAACCGGAGGGCGAAGTTCTACGAGCTCACGCCCCTCGGACGCCGGCAGATTCGCGAGGAAACCGCGAGCTGGGAGCTGACCGTCGCGTTGATGGCCAAATTCCTGGCCAAGCCGGCGGGCGAGCCGTGATCTGGCGGCGCGTCGTCGATCTCTTCCGCCGGCGCCGGCTCGACGCGGATCTGGACGCGCAGCTCGCCTACCATCTCGACGCGCTCGAAGCTGAGTACCGCGCCACGGGGCTGGCGCCCGACGACGCCCGCGCCGCCGCTCGCCGGGCGATGGGCGGCCTCACGCAGGTGAAGGACGAGTATCGCGATCAGCTCCGGATCCCGATCGTCGACACGATCCGCCAGGACGCCCGGTATGCCCTTCGCGCCATGCGCCACAACGTCACCTTCACCCTGGTGGCCGTGTCGACGCTGGCCATCGGGATCGGCGCGAACACGGCGGTGTTCAGCGTGGTCAACAGCGTCCTGCTCAAACCGTTGTCGTATCCGCGCGCCGACGATCTGGTAGCGCTGCGGCTTACCGCGCCCGGCGCGCCAGGGTTGGCGGACGGGCTGCGTCTCTCCCCGTCGATGTATCGCACGTTCGCCGACCACAACCGCGTCTTTCAGTCGCTCGGGGTGTGGATCGCGACCCGGGGAACGATCACCGAGGTGGGCGAACCGGAAGACGTTCGCGCCATCGGCGTCAGCGATGGCCTCCTCGAGACCTTCAACGTCCCGCCCGCGGCCGGCCGCTGGTTTGTTGCAGAGGAGTTCCTCGGCCCACAACGGCCGCCGCCGACCGTCCTCAGGGTGTACACCACCATGATGCTCAGCTACGGGTATTGGCAACGGCGTTTCGGCGGCGATCCGTCGGTCGTCGGACGCACGCTGACCGTGGACGGGCTCCCGAAGAAGGTCGTCGGCGTGATGCCGGACGGATTCCGCGTCGTCAACGCCGACACGGAGATGATCTTTCCGCTGTCGTTCGACGTGAGCCGGTTCACGCTGGACGGCTTCAACTATCAGGGTGTGGCGCGGCTGCGGCGCGGCGTCACCATCGCCCAGGCCAACGCCGACCTGTCACGCCTGATCCCGACGTGGATGCAGTCGTGGTCCGACGGGCCGGGCACGAGCCCCCGATCCTACGAGAGCTGGAACATTGCCGCGGCCCTCCGCCCGCTCAAAGACGACGTGATCGGCGGCGTGACGGACGTGCTCTGGGTCGTCATGGGCACGATCGGCGTGGTGATGCTGATCGCCTGCGCGAACGTCACGAACCTGCTGCTGGTGCGAGGCGAGGTCCGCCAGAAGGAGCTGTCGGTGCGGGCGGCGCTCGGCGCCAGCCGCGGGCGGGTGGTCGGGAGCCTGCTGGTCGAGAGCGTGCTGCTCGGTCTTCTCGGCGGCGCGCTCGGAGCTGCCCTCGCCTACGCCGGCGTGCGCGTGCTGCGGACGATCGGGCCGCCGAATCTGCCGCGGCTCGGCGAAATTGCCGTGGATGCGCGAACGCTGGCGTTCGCGGCCGGCCTGTCGCTGCTGTCAAGCGTGTTGTTCGGATTGATCCCCGCGGTGAAGTACACGACGCCGCGGATCGCCGCCGCGCTCGGGAGCCTGGGGCGCACGACGAGCGTGAGCCGAGAGCGGCACCGCGTCCGCAGCGCGCTGGTCGTCGTGCAGGT
>Ga0070675_100002433_pt1 | contig 13901 bp, 9 predicted proteins | sample KBSM43metaG_FD_65343 | JGI IMG/M metagenome (GOLD analysis project Ga0070675, IMG submission 65343) | Miscanthus rhizosphere microbial communities from Kellogg Biological Station, Michigan, USA - KBS M4-3 metaG | ecosystem: Host-associated > Plants > Roots > Rhizosphere > Soil ...
TCCTGAACAGCGGGACCTGACGAGCGAGCGTACGGCTCCTCGCGAAGATGACCTCCGAACTCTCCCCCCACCCTATTGGCATGAGGTCGTTCCCGAGTGCGGCGATCGGCTGGGGGGCGCCACCAGCGACGGGATAGAACGCAGGCTGCTGATCCGGTCCCACCGCGATCACGAGCCGCCCGTCGGGCGAGACGACCCTGGGCAAAAACGTCATGAGGTGCACGCCCTCACCGCTGAAGGCCCGTGGTTCGCCACCGGCAGTGTCCTGGAGATAGAGTCGCGTGCTGTGACCGGGCTCGGTTGCCGCAATCACGACACGACGACCGTCTGGCATCCACGCCGCCGACGTATGACCCTCGAGCCGACCGCGAGGCAGCCTCCGCGTCGAACCCGGTCCGGTCGGAACAATCGCGATCGTCGTGGGGACTCCGGGCGCGAGCGCGAGCACGGATCGGCCGTCAGGCGAGATCCCCGCCGGGATTCCGTCTGCGAGCCGGATCGGGGGGCCGCCGTCCAGCGCGCGAAGATTGACTCCGTAGTCTAGACTCTCGAACAGAAGACGCTTGCCATCAGGGCTGAAATCGATGGGAAATGCGGCCTCCTGCCACGAGAGGTCGACTTCGCGTCCGCCTATCTCGCCCGCCACCTGTGCCCCGTGGATGCTGAACATCGAGGCGAGCATCCGGCCGTCGCTGGCGATGTCGTGGAGCACGACATGCTGCGCTCCTCTCACGACGACTCGCACGTCTGGTTTCTCGATAGCGGCGCACCGGATCGTGACGCCGCTCGCGAAGCAGACTTCCTGACCGTTCGGCGCCCACGCGAGACCCAGGAGAGAGTCGTTCTGTTCTGGCATCAGATTCCGCTTGACCCTGGTCGCCACCTCCACGACCGCGGGCCACCCACGGTCGTCGTCGTGCAGAGGGTGCTCGTGGAAAGCGACGCGGTTGCCGTCAGGCGAGACACGCGGCGAAGACAGCCACCCCGTTGTCTCGTAGAGCATCGTGCCGATCGGGAACTCGAGCCGCGTGCGACCGCGGTCCGAACGGACGACCGCGACGCGTCCGTCGGCGGCGTAATCAGCCTGGATCACGTCCTCCAGGAGTTCGCGAGGTGCACCGCCGCTCAGAGGGATTTGCGCCAGCGTCCCACGCTCGAGGAAGAGACTCTCGCGACGCGGGTTGGTGGCGATGGCCATGTCGCCCGTTCGTGAGACCGCCAGCAGGGCGGCGTCCGCAATCGGCGGGGCATCCGCGCGCGGACGTTCGAGGCGAGCGGGGTAGACGCGATGGGGCTCACTGTCCCAGACCGCGCTATAGACAATGCTCTGGCCGTCGGGCGCGAAGCGCGCGCTTCGGATCTCGCCTCTCCGGAACGTCAGTTGACTGAAGCGCGGCAGTTCGGCGGAAACCGTGGCTGGCGTCCTCATCGAGGCAGCGAGGAATCCCGACGCGGCGCCGGCGAGAAGCACCGCGAACCCCAGCGCGATGCGCCGCCGTGACCCGTGGCCTGTCGTCCCCGATGCTAGAGTGCCAGGGAGTCCCGAGCTGTCGCTGCCTGACACTGCCTCGAGAGCGATCGCGACGTCACGAGCCGCCTGCAACCGTTCGCCGGCGTTCTTCTCCAGGCACCGCCGGACGATGCGATCGAGCGGCAGCGGGATTTGGCGACCGGTCGACGAGAGTTCCGGAACGTCCTCCCTCATGATCGCAGTCATCGTCTCGGCGGCGGTCTCGCGCTGGAACGCTCGTCGTCCCGTGAGTAGCTCGAAGAGCACGGCACCCAGGGCGAAGATGTCTGTCCGGTGGTCCACCTTCGAACCGCGGACCTGCTCAGGTGACATGTAGCCGACGGTGCCCAGAACGACGCCGGGCTCGGTGCCGGCAGCCATCGTTGGCGAGTCGGCATCGCCCGCGTTCGCCGAAAACTGTGCCGCCAGCCCGAAGTCGAGCAGCTTGACGCGGCCGTCACGCGTGACGAAGACGTTTTCCGGCTTGAGATCGCGGTGCACGATGCCCTTCTCGTGCGCGGCGGCGAGGCCGCTGGCGATCTGAATCGCCATTTCAACGGCCTTGCGTGGCGCCACAGCCCCGCCTCCGAGGCGCTGCCGGAGCGTCTCGCCCTCGAGCAATTCCGTCACCAGGAATAGCGTGCCGTCGTGCGAGCCCACGTCGTGAATCGCGAGGATGTTCGGGTGCGTCAACGCGGCGATGGCGCGCGCCTCCCGTTCAAATCTCGCGCGCCTGTCGGGACCCTCCGCGAACTGCGGAGGCAGGACTTTGATCGCGACGTCCCGTTCGAGTCTGGTGTCGCGGGCACGGTACACCTCTCCCATGCCGCCGACACCTATGAGATGCGTGATTAGATAGGGTCCGAGACGGACACCTGACGCGAGGCTGCTCACGCCGCCTGCCACTCGCCGGACGTGCAACGAAAATTTCTGGCGAGCGTGCTGGGCGGCGTCATTGAATCGTGAAATCGTAGCTGAGCTGGCTACGAAACGCTAGGGCCGTTAATACTCGATGACTAGAGAGTCGACGCCATCCTGTCTGTGCGAGAAAGTGCGACACCGTCAGTCCAAAGAGGCTCAACGACTCCAGTTCTGCATAGAGAGCGGTTCGGTCGGAGTAGCTCGAGGCGGGTCCGACCGTCCGATTCACACGACTCAGGAGCTAGTGGGCGCAAGGTCGTGGAGGTTCGAGCGGCGTCGCCTCCGGCGCCGCCAGCGGGCACGAGTCCTCTCTTCGGACGGCGGCACCTCTCGAGCTGCTTTCTGCGCTGATCTCGTTGACCTCGGTCGCTTTCGACACTATTGTCGCTGGGCCGAGGGTCGCCTCTCGTGTTTTGGAAACCCCTTGAAGTCTCCAAACTCCGATTCCCGCCGTCACCTCATCGGACCGCCGCTGGCTGCCCGCCAGGCAGGAACATCAGCGTGCCAAACGCCTCCGGCACGTGGTTGGGATCCCGGTTGACGACGCATGTCGGTTGCCAGCAGAGGAAGCGCCGCACCGAATCTGGTCCGTCGCCGTCGATCCGATACAGGTTCATGCGCCAGCGCGTTGACGCCACCACCGGCGACGTCGACACCGATGCCAGAGGAATTCTGGCGGACGCGTACCAGACCTTCGCGGCGTCATCGATCCTGGCTCGAGTCTGCCAGCCCGAGTTCCAGGCTCTCCCCTCGCCTCCTCCGTCCAGGTTGATCGCCAGATCAACCCGCTCGCCTGTCGGAGCGATCTCGTACTCGCGATAGTGCCGGATGTTCTTCCAGTCGTCGCCCAGAAAGACTTCCACCACATCACGGTCCCAGAGTTTCTCTCGATCAGAACCGTTGCCGGCCGGCGGGAAGCGATTCAACGATCGATAGGGACACGCGAACAGCAAGTACAGGGACTGATCGGTCCAGAATCCTCTGACCGTGGTGTCGAGGTCCGGGTAGTCCAGCATTCGAGAGCAGTCTTTGAGGATTTTCGCAGTACCAGCATTCTTCCACGTCGCGGAAGCGGGGTCGACATCAAGTGTCGGCTCGCCAGGCACGTAAGGAACGGACAGGCTTGCCGTGGGGAGCGTCACCTGACACGGGGCCTGGGAGAAGAGAGCCCGCGACAACGCGACGCACGCAAGAATCGCGACGAATGGGGTGACTCGACGGGCCGATGTGCGCATGAAGGGACCTGACGCAACATAGCATGGCCCGCCGCGGCGGACACGGAGAACACCGAGAGTCATCCGGGCTGTCGCGCCACCACGCGAGTTCATCTGCCACGGAGGCGCGGAGACGCCGTACGTTGAGCGAACGGTCTTCTGCATCCGAATCGAAACTATGTACAATCCGCACGTGCGAGGAATACCCTGGAGCACAATTGCGCTCGGCTCGCTGTTGCTCATCTCGGCCCGCCCAAAAGGAGGACAGGAAGTGCAATCTCCGCAACCTGAAGAGTCGAAGCCCCCTGTCACAATGGAGCAGCGCGGCCGCATCCTCGGAATCGGCGGTGTCTTCTTCAAATCCGCCAATCGTGATCAGATGCGCGAATGGTATTCGAAGCATCTTGGACTCGCTGACAAAGGCGAAGGCGTGATGCTTCCGTGGCGCGAACACGACGACCCGCAAAAGGAACACGTTACAGTTTGGACTGTTTTTCCGGCCTCCACTGACTACTTCAATCCGAGCCACGCACCGTTCATGGTCAACTACATCGTGGACGATCTGGATGCCTTGCTCGACCGCTTGAAACAAGAGGGAGTCAAGATCGACGCCAAGCGAATGAATGAATCCTACGGTCGCTTTGCCTGGATCTATGACTTCGACGGGAACAAGATTGAGCTCTGGCAGCCGCCGTCCGCAACGCCCTGACGGCTTTCCACTGCACTTGCTCAATCGGCTTCTGTAACGACGTTCTCCGCGTCTCCGCGGGCAAAACTTCTCCGTGGCGCATTTGCTCGGATAAGATGACCCGGCCACGCGGCTGTGGCACGTGCGAGGTGACGCCATGCATCGTCGAACCTGGCTGAAATGGCTGGCTGCCGCTCCTGTCTACGGCGTGATTGCCACGCGAGCGGCCACGGAATCACTGGCCGCCGCAACTGGTGCGACAGCCAGCGGCGAAGTCTATCGCCGTCTCGGCGTGCGGCCCTTCATCAACGCACGCGGCACGTGGACGTACTTGAGCGGCTCGCTGGAACTGCCCGAGGTGAGCCGCGCAATGGCGGACGCAGCGCAGCACTTCGTCGACATCTTCGAGCTGCAGAAAGCCGCGGGGCGAAAGCTGGCGCAACTGTCGGGCGCCGAGTCGGGCATGGTCACGTCCGGAGCCGCCGGGGCGATGGCGGCGGCGACCGCGGGCTGCATGGCCGGCACCGATCCCAACAAGGTGTGGCAACTGCCCGACACCACCGGCATGAAGAACGAAGTGGTCATGCTGGGCGGACGGAGCGCGTTCGATAGCGCCATCCGATTGGCTGGTGCGAAGCTGGTGGTCGTCGGCAGCGTCGACGACCTCGCGGGCGCGCTCACCGACCGTACCGCGATGGTGTACACGACCTGGCTCGGCGACCGGCTGAAAGCGACGCTGGCGGTGACGAAGAAGGCCGGCGTGCCGCTGTTGCTCGACGATGCCGCGGGGATTCCGCCGGTCGAGAACCTGAAGACATACGCGCAGATGGGGATCGACCTGTTTTGCTTCTCCGGCGGCAAAGGGCTGCGCGGGCCGCAATGTTCGGGCATTCTCCTCGGAAGAAAGGATCTGATCGAGGCGGCGCTCGCGCAGTGCAGTCCCTGGGAAGGAGCGGTCTGCCGCGCCATGAAAGTCGGCAAGGAAGAGATCGTCGGCGTGCTCACGGCCGTGGAAACGTGGTCGACACTGGACCTCGCCGTTCTCAACAAGCAATGGTCGCGGCGCGTCGAGCGCATCGCGAAACTCGTGGAGACCGTGCCAGGCGTCCAGACGAGCATCAAGATCCCCGAGGGTGGCAACAGCTACCCGACTCTCACCGTGTCGTGGGACCAGGAGGCGTTCAAGTTCACGGTGGCCGACTGCGACCGTGAGCTGCGCGCGGGCGAGCCGCGCATCGAGGTGCTCACGTCCAGCAACCCGAGCTTCGTGCCCGCCGCGTACGAGGGCATGCAGGCGGGACGCAAGCCCACCGAGCGCAGGCCCGATCGGCTGCAGATCATCTCCATGACGATGAAGGACGGAGAGGAATTGATCGTGGGGCGGCGCCTGCGCGACATCCTGAGCGCCGCCAGCAGGAAGGCGAAGGCATGAAGCTGCTGCTAGTTGTCCTGACACTCGGCGTCGGCATCGGCCTCGGTGCGCAGCAGAAGGCCGTCGTTCCGGCGAGCGGGCCGGCACCCGTGGGGCCGTACACCCCGGGCGTCATCGCGGACGGGTACCTCTATGTCTCTGGCCAGGGAGCGAAGTCGGCCGATGGCCAGATGGCCGCGACATTCGAGGCGCAGGCGCAGCAGACGCTGGAGAACGTCAAGGCGGTCGTCCAGGCCGCGGGCTTGACGCTCGACCACGTCGTCTACACGCACGTCTATCTGGAAGACATCAACAACCTGGCGGCGCTCGACCGCGTCTACGGGCGGTACTTTCCAAAAGATCCGCCCGCGCGCGCGATGATCGGCGTGGCACGGCTACCCGGTACGCCGGTGGAGATCAACGCGGTTGCCGTGCTCAACCGCGAGGGTCGAACGCCGGTCCGCCTACAGGGCTGGGACCGAAGCCAGCCGTTGTCGCCGGGTATGCTCACACGCGATCGGCTGTTCATTTCGTCGCTGCCGGGCCGCACGGCCGGCGGAAGCGTCCCGGACGATCCCGGCTCCGAGGTAGACGCCGCGCTCGACAACTTCAAGGCGGTCACGGAAGCAGCCGGCCTGACGCTGGGGCATGTCGTCTTCGTGAACCCGTACCTGACCTCGTCGATCCCGTCGAGCGTCATGAACGAGCGGTACGCGAAGCGGTTCGAGTTCGGCAACACGCCCGCTCGCGCCACGATCTCCGTCTCCGCGCTTCCCGAGGGCCACATCGTCTACACCGGTGTGGCCGTGCGAGACCTGTCGACGCGCAAGGCGATCCGGCCGAAGAACATGGCGCCCAGCCCGACGGCGAGCCCGTGCGTGTTCGCCGGCGACACGCTGTACTGCTCGGCGTAGAGCGGCTTCATCCCAGGTCCGCTCTCGGGCGTCTACGCGGCCACGGTGGAGCACCAGTTGCGGCAGACGATGCGCAATCAGCTGGACAACTTCGAGGAAGCCGGTCTGACGTTCAACAACGTCGTCGCCGCGAACGTGTATCTGGACAACGTCGATGACTTCGCCAGGATGAATGCCGTCTACGCGCAGTACTTTCAGGGGCCGGTGAAGCCCGCGAGGACGACCATTCAGCAGGTCGCGCCGGGCAAGCGCGATGCTGATGCCAACGGGAGCTATCCCACGCTGGAACAGGTGTCGTTCGTCGCCGTGCGCTAAATCGGGGTCGGATACATTTCCCGGCCCAGATTTACTCCTCGAACCACACGATGGCGCCCTTCTGAACCTCGGGCAGCACGAACACGAGCCTGCCGCTCTGGCGTTGGCCCTGGAGTGGGACGGCCTCTCCCAGAAATGGCAGGAACCAGGCCTTGCCGCGGCCGGCGGCAGCGAAGCTGACGCGGATTCCCTGCTGCGGCCTTTGCACGGCGTTCTGCCCGGCGACCAGGCCGTCGAAATTCGCGAAGAAGATGTGCAGCTTCCCGCCGACGCTCGCGATGTCGGTGGCAACCGACGGAGACGCTTCGACGCGAACGCCTTCATCCGGAGCGATCGCCTCGATGACGTCTGACGCTGCAGACGGATTCGTCTTCTCGAAGTCTGTCTCGAGGCGTTTCAGGTAGGCGCGTCCTGGACAGTCCGGGAACCGTCTCACGGCATCGGACGAAAGGCCGGTCGCATCCGTGCCTGTGACGATCAGTCGGGCGCCCCTCGACACCTGGGCGCCAAGAGCGGTGCGCTCGACGTCTTCGAGCACACGCACATCAGGAAGGATCAGCGTCGATCCACGGAAGGCCGTGAGCGTGCGCGGCGTCACGATCTGGAACTCCCGGTGCGCCTGCAGCAACAGGATGACCATGCCCTGATAGGAGCGCATGAACTCGTCCGGAAAGTAGTTCCGTGTGGCCGGAGAGAAGTACACCCCGACCGGATGAATCGGCGCTCGTGGTTCGTAGAGGGTCTTCTCGTGTTTCTCGATCCACTCGAAGATCCGCTTGCGAGTGGGCAGGTCGTTCGAGCCCGACATCACGTGGGTGGCCGCGTCCCAGGAGTTCGCGCCCACCATGACCACCGACATGGCGAGGTTCATCATCGGCTCCGGCGGAGCGATGTTCTTGTCACCGTCCCAGGAGTAGTTGAGGATCCAGCTCGCCTTGCCCTGGGCAAACGCGCGGAATGTGCGCATGCCCACCTGATACCGGAACCAGTCGAGTTGTGAGCGGGAGGTCGCCACATGGTTCCCGCCGCCGATCGCGTACTCGTGCGCGATGGCATCGGTGACTCCGTACAGCTGGTACACGTCCGCGCCGACCACCACCGCCGCTCGTTCGATCCCCGGATAGATCTCGGGAATCGTCATGACCATGGGGTTGACAGCCTTGGCATTTCGATCGATCTCTCGCATGAAGTCGGTGATGGTCTCGATGCGGAAATCGATCCACTGGCGGAAATGCGGATCCGCGAAATTGCCCACGTCCAGATCCCGGCGGGCATCGAGGCCTGTCTTCCGACGGAAGGCCTCAACGGTGTAGTCGTCGAAACTCGCCCACGAGTCCTGCCACCCATCGAAGTGCGTCATCCAATACGGGATGTCCACGTAGATGCCATCGATACCGGTCGCCGCAATCTGACGCACCCGCGTCATGTACTGCTCGCGCCAGGCAGTGGCGTACGGCGAGATCCAGACGTCCTCGTCGCCCTTTCTGATCCAGAAGGCCGCGCCGCCGGTGAAGATGGCGGGTTCGCCACTGCGCTTGCGCTGGAGCCAGTCCGGATGATCCTTCGCCAGCGTGTGCGGGTTGCTGTCGGCGTCCTTCGTGATGCACTCGGTCCCGGCGATGTACACGAACGCGCGGTTGCCAGCCGCGTGCGCCTCGCTGGCGAGTGCGCGGATGTCGGCCAGCTTCACGTCTGGATCGAGGAAGCTCTCGTAGCGGCCGGTGATGTCGTTGTCCACCTCGATACCAAAGACATGGCTGTCCGTGGCATCGCGCACGATCTCGGAGGGTGGGCGACGGCCCAGGCCGTAGCCGGCAATGCGCACGCGCCGGGTCCAGTTCTGTCCTTCGGGCGTGGTCCCCGCCGACGGTTCCTGCCTGGGGTGGAGGGAATACAGCGCGAAAGCGCTCCCGACCAGCAGCATCGCAGCCATGTGGTGTCTCACGTCGGCTCCTTGTCGAAGGCCGCCGCGATCTTAGGCCACCTTCGGCATACGAGCGGTGCGGCAGACTGGAGGCCGGCCGCTCCCGCGCCGATAGCTCCGGAAGACCCTCCATGTCTTCGCCCGTCGCGAACCGCCAGACCGGGGTCCGGACCGATCCGCCGGGGGGCACCCCCCAGTCCGGGATCGATCCGGTTGTCACGGCCCTGGCCCGTGCTATCCAGCGGCACCAGGCCTACCCCCCTGACAGCCCGCTCTGCGCCGAGGCGGTCGCCTCCTGCACACGCGCGCTGCAGGCCCTCGCCGACCGCGAAGCCATCACGTTCCGCTCACAGCTCGGGCGGCTCACCGTAGACGACGACCCGGTGCAGTCCTCGCCGCTGGTCGCCGGAGAGCTGTCACGTCGCTTCCGCCGCGCCGGCATCGCCGCCGCGACCTTCGATCGCGAGACCTCGGCCCGCGAGATCGCTCGGTTCTGCCGCGAGCTGGTGCGCCGCGACGATCGGCACGCCGCCTGCGAGCCGCTGCAGGACGCGCTGATGCAATACGGCGTCGAGCGCATCAGCGTCACCACTTCGCCTCGGGCGGAGATCCTGGAGCTCGGCGTCCCAGCCCCGTCCCGCCTCCCGCTCCTCGCGCACCAGCGCGCGCGGCAGGCCGAGGCCGTGACGACCGGACCTGCGGTCCACCTCTACCCGCAGGACAAGGGGTGGGTGCGAGTGGACCCGGCCTCGTCGCTGAAAGAGACGTCGCTGCTCGACCTGGTGCTGCTCGTCGAAGACCCCGCGGCACTGGCGGGCATGCTCGTCCAACTCTCCGAAGAATCGCCGATGGCAGACGCCGCCGACGCGCTGGCGGAGAAGGTGGAGGAGATCTCGGGGCTCATCTCCCGGCTCGAGCCGACGCTGGTCGAGCAGCTCTTCGCGCGCCTCGCGCGGTCGGTGCTCGCTCTCGACTCACAGCGGCGCCAGCAGCTGCTGCGGGACACGGTCCTGCCAGGCCTGCTGGAGGGGCGCGCCGACGGCCGACTGCTCCGCCACTTTCCCGATCTCGAGCTTGCCGACTCGCTCTCGCTGCTGCTCGACCTGCAGGTGGCCGCTCCCGAGATGCTGCGCACGGCTTTCGAGCGGCTCGATCTGCCGTCCGAACGGCAGGCGCGGATGAAGCCGATCATCGACGAGCGCGTCGCCGCGCGCCGCCGTGAAACGCGCGCCACGGACGACCTGCGCCCCGGTGCCATCGACGGGCTCGCCGACGGTGGCATCCGCGTCGAGGGCACTGGCAAGGACTTCCGCACTTTCACGACCTTCGATCTCTCACTGGACGCCGCTACGCGGACCGCCCTCGGGAACATCGCCGCCGGTGTGGACGCCACGGACCTCACGCTGGCGAAGCTCACCTGCGTGCGCGACGTGCTCGGCGTCGAAGCCAACCCCGAGGTGACCGCCGCGCTCGTGACGCTCGCCGGGGAGCTGCTGGCCGAAATCGAGAGCCGCAAGGACTGGCTGGCCTACGCCGAGCTCGTCAGCTCGTTCGGCGCGCTCGCGCAGTCCGCGCAGGAGGAGCGGCCGGAGGTGGCCGATCAGGTTCGAGGGATGCTCGCCGCGCTGGCGACGAGCGACCTCTGCCTCCAGCTCGCGCACCTGGCGGAGGCCTCGCCGGACTTCAGCAGCCAGGCCGCCGCGATGTTCGCGGCGCTGGGCCCGGGCGCTGGTCCTGCGATCGCCGGGGCGCTCGGCGGCGCCGACGACCGCATGCGCCGCGCGCTGGTGAAACTCGCGGCCGCCCAGGCGCCGGCCCTCACGCCGGCGCTGCTGCCGGCCCTCGCCGCACCCGACCCGATCGTCGTGCGCCACGTGGTGCAGATCATCGGGCACGCCGGACCTGGCGTTGAATCGACGCTGGCGCCGCTGGTGGCACACGCCGACGAATGGGTGGCGCGCGAAACTTGCCGCGCGCTGGCGCGGATCGGAACGGCCGAGGCGCTCGCGGCGGTGTCCGCAGCCCTCACGCGCGGCGGGCGCCATCACGCGCTGGCCGAAGAGGCGCTCTGGAGATTTCCCGTTCCCGCGGCGCGCGACGAGGCGCGGCGTCTGCTCAGCGATCGCGACTTCGTCCGGCGGCAGCCGGGCGTGGCCCGGGCCCTGCTCGTGCGATTCGCCGAGGGCGATGCACGCCAGGCCGCCGCGCTCGCCCGGCCGCTGGCGTCACTGCGGTTCCACCTGTGGCGGCCGTCGCTGATGAGGCTCGGACAAGTGGCTTCGGCCGTCGCGAGGCGGACATGACGACACCCTCCGCCATGCCCGCGGTGCGCCAGGGCGCCACGCGCGACGATGGCGTCGATCCGATCGCGATCGTCAAGAACGTCACGGCGCTCGTGCGTTCAACAGGCCTCTACCCCGCCGGACACACTGTCGTCCAGCAGGCGCTGCAGGCGCTCGACGAAACGCTGCGGCCCGCGCTCGACTCGGATGGCACTCTGCGGCTGGACGTGATCGGCGGCGACGTGCACCTCGACGGGCGGGCGTATCGCCAGGAGAGCATGGCGCACCCGCAGGCCGTCGTGGACTTCACCTCGCTGGGGCTGGACAGCCTGCACGTGGAGCGCGGTGTCACCCGCGACGAGCTGGCCGCGATGGCCGCCGTTCTGGCTGGCCGCGACGCGGGATCCGCCGAACCAATCGCGCCGATGCTCGACGCGCGCGGCGTGAGGCACGTGTCGGTCGGGCGCCTGATTCCACTCGACACCCGCTGGCGTACTCCGGAGTGGCCCGACCGGCCGCAGGGCCCGCTGGACCCCGATTACGCCGAATCGCTGCGCATGGCGGAGGAAGCCATCGGTGGCTTCGCCGAGGGCCGGGCGCCGGGCGCCCGCGCCGTACGCGATCTGCTGCAATTGCTCGTCGCCAAGGTCGCGCACAGCCAGGCCGCGCTAGGCCAGATTCTTGCGGTGAAGCAGTACGAGAACCACACGTACTGCCACTCGGTGAACGTCGCAATCCTCAGCCTGCTGCTCGCCCGCCACGCGGGACTCAGCGAGACGAGCGTGGCAGCGGTCGTGGAAGGCGCACTCCTCCACGACGTGGGCAAGACGCGCGTCCCCGTCTCTATCATCAAGAAGCCCGCGGCACTTTCGAAGCGCGAGCGGCGCATCATCGAACGCCACCCCGTGATCGGCGCCGCGATGCTGGCCTCGGTCGCTGGCCTGGGACCGCTGACGCCCACCATCGCCCTCGAGCACCATCGCTACTGGAACGGCAGCGGCGGCTACCCGGAGGTCGGCGCTCACCCGCCGCACCTGCTGAGTCAGATCGTGATGATCGCCGACGTATACGAGGCCGCCACCGGCGCGAGAAGTTATCGTCCACCGGTGCTGCCCGAGCAGGCGTGCCTCATCCTCGCCAAGCTGGCGGGCGAGCGGCTGAACCCTCACCTTGTCCGCGCGTTCCTGAATGCGGTCACGTTCTTCCCGATCGGCTCCCTCGTCCGCACGACGCTCGACGAAGTCGGCATCGTCGTTCGCACGACGCCCGGCGATCCGCTGCACCCGGTGATTACGACAGTGCACGAAGGGAACCCGTCCCTGGCTCCCGGCCTCGAGATCGACACGAGCCGGCGCGACGCGACGGGTGCCTACCTCCGCCACATCGCCGAGACGCTGCGTCCATCGACGCCCACTGCCATCTCCCCGGCCGCGTAGCGCCTTCTCGCATCAGACGCGTTGACGATGGCCCGAACCCGGCATAGGCTTGCCGCACTCATCGCCACACCCACGACGATCTGGAGGCCGAATGCGGATTGTGACACTGCTGTGCAGCGCCATCATGGTTCTCGCTCCCGCCGTCGGCGGCGCGCAGACGCCTCCGCCCGATTCGGTATCCGAGGTGCTGCGACAGAAAATCCGGCCGGGCACCGTGCAGGACTACGAGGCAGCGCGCAAGAAGCACATGGCCTGGCACAAGGCGCAGAACGACCCGTGGGCCTGGGAGGTGTTCGAAGTCATGACGGGTCCCGACACCGGCAGCTATCTCATCTCGTCTGGCGACCATCAGTGGAAGGACATGGAGGCGTGGGTGGCGAAGATGGCCGACGCCGATGCGGCTGATTCGCAGACGTCGATGGGCCCGTACATCGCCGGCACACAGCGGGAGTACTGGACCCAGCTCAATGCCATCAGCCGGTTGCCCTCGTCCGACATCCAATACCCGCTCATCACGGTCACGACCTATCACGTGAAGCCTGGAAGCGACGCCGCGCTGCGAACGGCTATCACGAAGGTCAATGCCGCCCTCGATGCCGGCAAGTTTCCCCTGCGCACAATCTGGTACGTGCTGACCAGCGGCGGTCCCAGCCCCACCTACGCCGTCGTCGCACCACGAGAGGGCCTGGGCGCCATGGCGCCGTCGCCGTCGCTGCTCGAGGTAATCGAGAAGCAGCTGGGCAAGCCTGCCTCCGATGCGCTGGTCAAATCGTTCTACGACAACGTCGTCGCCGCGAACACGGAACTCCTCCGCCTGCGCACCGACCTCAGTTATCTGCCGAAGTGACGCGATGAACGCCGGTCGGGCGAACGCCGGCTGCAGGCTGGCTATCGTGTGGCGCTGTAGATCCGTCCGAGTGCGGACCTAGAAGCGTACTCTGGCGCCCACTGTGAACGGAAGCGTCCAGCGGCCACTGTTGTCGTTCACCTTCTCCAGGCCCGTGCCCTTCAGGCCGTCGATGGGCGACAGGCCACTGACGTGGCGGAAGCCGAGCTCGCCCTTCACGTCCACCCGCTCGGTGACGGCGTAGAGCACGCCGCCGTTGAAGCCGATGGTGAGGGCGCCGGTACGGTCGTAGAAGTCGGTCGCATTCAGCGTCTTTCCGAGGTCGGGCGCCGCCAGGTCGGCATCGATCTCGCGGACGATCGCGATGCCGAGCGTGCCGCCGGCAAAGGGACGCAGGCGCTCGGCCGAGTCCGCAAAGTAGCGGCGATAGCCGCCCTCG
>Ga0070675_100002434_pt1 | contig 13901 bp, 10 predicted proteins | sample KBSM43metaG_FD_65343 | JGI IMG/M metagenome (GOLD analysis project Ga0070675, IMG submission 65343) | Miscanthus rhizosphere microbial communities from Kellogg Biological Station, Michigan, USA - KBS M4-3 metaG | ecosystem: Host-associated > Plants > Roots > Rhizosphere > Soil ...
TCGCGGGATCACCGTATCGAACACCTTCTCCCCGAGATGCTGGCGGATGTCGTCGACGACCTGTCGGCCGAGGTTAGTGCGCTCGTCGAACATGGTCAAGACGATCCCTTCGATCCGGAGCAGGGGATTGAAGGAGGTTTTCACCCGCTCGACCGTCTCGATGAGCTCCGTCACCCCCTCCAGGGCGAAATACTCCGTCTGCATCGGGACGAGGACGCCGTCGGCGGCGGCCAGACTGTTGACGGTCAGGAGCGAGAGGGAGGGAGGGGTGTCGACGAGGATGTAGTCGAACCGCTCGCGGAGGGGCCCCAGGGCGAACCGGAGCCTCGCCTCCCGGTCGGGCTGGTTCACCAGCTCGATCTCGGCGCCGACGAGATCGCGGCCCGAGGGCACCAGCGACAGGTTCGCGAAGGGGGTCGGACGGACCGCCCCCGAGGCATCGCCGGAGAGGAGGGCGCCGTAGATCGTCTCCCCCGCGGCGCGCTTGTCGATTCCCACCCCCGAGGTGGCATTCGCCTGGGGGTCCATATCGACGAGGAGGACCCGGCGGTCGAACGCCGCGAGGGCCGCCGCGAGGTTGATGGCGGTCGTGGTCTTGCCGACGCCCCCCTTCTGGTTCGCGACGGCAATGACGCGGCTCATCGCGGCGCATTATCTCCTCGCCCGCGAACGTGCCCCCGGGCGGGTGTTCCCCGTGGAACGTTCCCGCCTCAGCCCGCCGAAACACGCTCGAAAGCGGCGATCCGCTTGCGGTCCGAGCCCGGGATCGGGATCTCGTCGACCAGGCGAAAGCGGGTCAGAGCGCGGGCGAGCTCCCCGGCATCGGTCGTCCAGGCGAGCAGGCGGCCGTCCGGAGCCAGGAACCCGGCGTTTCCGAGGTGTCGTCCGAGAGAGCCGACCCCGCGCACCGTGGCGACGTGAAACGTCTCGCCCCGGGATTCCTCGATGCGGCGCGGCTGGACCCGGACGTTGACCAGAGGCAGCTCGCGGGCCAGATGGAGCAGGAAAGTCGTCTTCTTGCCGGTCGGCTCGAAGAGGGTGAAACCGGCATCCGGACGCAGGATCGCCAGCGGGATCGCGGGAAAGCCGGCGCCGCTTCCGATGTCGACGACGCGCGCGCCCCGGGCAATCACCTCGGGAGGGGAGGCGGGGATCGACTCCAGCGCATGGTCGGCCAGATCCTCCGATCCGAGCTGCCCCGTCAGGTTGAAGCGCCGGCGCCAGACGTCGAGCTCGGCGAGGTAGTGGGCGAAGAGCCGGGCGGCGGGGGCGGGAAGCGCCAAACCGAGCGCCCGGGAGCGCTCCTCGAGGATGTCCGCGAAGCGGTCAGGAGGCTGGGGGCGCTCCGGCACGCGCGACATGCGCGGAGATTATCGCCACGGCCGCCGGGGTGACCCCCGGGATGCGGGCCGCTTCGCCGACCGTGCGAGGCCGCCGGCTGCCGCACTTCTCGACGACCTCGCGGGAGAGGCCCGGCAACCCCTCGTAGCGGAAGTCGTGGGGGATGCGCCGGCTCTCGAACGGCTTCAGCCGCTCCAGCCGTTCCTGCTCCCGGCGTATGTAACCATCGTAACGCACTTTTGAAAAGACAACGCTCCGCTCCTCGCGGGTCAGGTCCTCGAGGATCGCCGGCTCGAGCGCGGCGACGGCGTCCGGGTCGACGTCGCCCCGCTGGAGGAGCTGAAAGAGGGTCGTGGGCGCTTCGAGGACGATCCCGATGGCGTTTCGGAGTCGCTCGCGCACCTCCTGGCTCGGGTTCACGCGGGTCTCGCGCAGCGCCTGGAGGGCCGTGCCGATCCGGCGCTCGCCCGCCATCGCCGCGGCGTGCTCCGACTCGCTGATCAGGCCCAGTCTCCGGCCGTGCGGAGCCAGCCGGGGCAGCACCGTGTCGATTCCGAGCAGGAGACGGTGCTCCGCGCGCGAGGTGAAGAGCCGGTAGGGCTCCTCGAGGCCGAGCCGCGTGAGGTCGTCGATCATGACCCCCGCGTAGGCCTCGGAACGCTCGAGCACGAACGGCTCTTCGTCGCGGACGGCGAGCGCGGCGTTGACGCCCGCGACGAGGCCCTGCGCGGCGGCCTCCTCGTAGCCCGAGGTCCCGTTGATCTGGCCCGCGAGGAAGAGCCGCGAGAGCGCGCACGATTCGAGCGTCGGCCGGAGCTGGTCGGGAAAGGCGAAGTCGTACTCGACCGCGTACCCGGGACGGATCATGCGCGCGGACGCGAGGCCCGGGACGAGCGCCAGGATTCCGAGCTGCACTTCCTCGGGCAGGGACGTCGAGAGGCCGTTGACGTAGATCTCTTCGGACTCCCAGCCGTCGGGCTCGAGGAAGATCGTGTGCTCGGCCTTGTCGGCGAACTTCACGACCTTGTCCTCGACGGACGGGCAGTAGCGCGGCCCGATTCCCTCGATCGTGCCCGAATACATCGGGCTGCGGTGGAGGTTCTGCCGGATCAGCGCGTGGACCGCGGGGTTCGTGGCCGTGCGCCAGCAAAGCGCCTGCTTCCCGGCGAGGCGCCGCGTCCGGAACGAGAAGGGCACCGGAGGCTCGTCTCCCTCCTGCGGCACGCACGCGCCATAGTCGATCGTGTCGCGGTGGAGTCGCGGCGGCGTTCCCGTCTTGAAACGGCCGAGCCGGATGCCGAGCGAGGCGAGCGACGCGGAGAGTCCGCGCGACGCCGCCTCGCCCACGCGGCCGCCCTCCGCGCGGCGCTCGCCCGTGTGCATCAGCGCGTTCAGGAAGGTTCCCGTCGTGACCACCACGGATTCCGCCTCGATGCGCTCGCCGGAGGCGGTGAGGGCTCCGCCGGCGCGGCCGGAGGCGCGGTCCACGATCAACGACTCCGCCATGCCCTCGAGGACGTCGAGACCGGGCGTCGAGTCGAGAGCCGCCCGGGCGAGAGACGCATAGAGCGCGCGATCGCACTGCGCGCGCGGGCCCCAGACGGCCGGGCCGCGCGAGCGGTTGAGGATCCGGAACTGGATGCCGGCGGCGTCGGCCAGGCCGCCCATGAGGCCGCCGAGTGCGTCGATCTCCCGCACGAGCTGACCCTTGGCGAGACCGCCGATCGCGGGGTTGCAGGACATGCGGCCGATCGCGGCCTTCGACGCCGTCAGGAGCGCGGTGCGCCGGCCCATTCGAGCCGCGGCGTGCGCGGCCTCGATGCCCGCATGCCCGCCGCCGACGACGAGGACCTCGTATCGCACGGCGGGATTGTCTCTCAGTCGGGCGGCGATGGTGCGACACGAGCGCGAGAGGTACATTGCAATATAAAGTACTTTACGCTACGCTCGAAATGCCCGCGATGCCTTCCCGGCCGATCCGCCGCGTCAAGCTCATCCTCCCCGCACTGACGGAGGCGACGAGCCCGTTCTGGCGCCCGATCAAGTACTCCCTGTTCCCGCCCCTGGGACTGGCGACCCTGGCCGCCTATCTGGATCCGGAGCTCGAGATCACCCTCCAGGACGAGCACGTCGAGCGCCTCGACCTCGACGACGATCCCGACCTCGTCGTCATCCAGGTGTACATCACCAACGCCTACCGCGCCTACCGGATCGCGGACCACTACCGCGCTCGCGGCGCTTACGTCGTCCTGGGCGGTCTCCACGTCACGTCCCTCCCGGGTGAGGCCGCGCCGCACGCGGACACGATCTTCCTGGGACCCGGCGAGCACACGTTCCCGCAGTTCCTGCGCGACCTCGCGGCGGGCAGGCCCCTGAGCCGCTATGGATCGGCGACCCGGACGCTGGAAGAGCTGCCGCCGATTCGCCGGGACCTCATTCGCCGGCGGCTCTACCTCGTACCCAACTCGATCGTGGTCTCGCGGGGATGCCCGCACCATTGCACGTTCTGCTACAAGGACGCGTTCTTCGCCGGCGGCCGGTCGTTCTACACGCAGCGCGTGGACTCGGCGCTCGCAGAGATCGGCCGCCTTCCGGGGCGCCACCTCTACTTCCTGGACGACCACCTCTTCGGGAATTCCCGGTTCGCCCGAGAGCTGTTCCGCGGAATGAGGGGAATGGGCCGAATCTTCCAGGGCGCGGCGACGGTCGACTCCATCCTTCGTGACGACGTCGTCGAGGAGGCGGCGGCCGCGGGGCTACGCAGCCTCTTCGTCGGGTTCGAGACGCTCTCTCGTGACGGTCTCGCCGGCGCGGGCAAGCGTCAGAACCTCGGCCGAAGCTACGAAGAGGTCGTCCGCCGTCTCGACGATCTCGGGATCATGATCAACGGAAGCTTCGTCTTCGGACTCGACGGAGACGACCGCGACGTGTTTCGCCGGACCGTCGACTGGGCGGTTCGAAGCGGAATCACGACCGCCACGTTCCACATCCTGACGCCCTACCCGGGAACGTCGCTCCACGCGGACATGGCCGCGCAGGACCGACTCGTGACGCAGGACTGGGATCTCTACGACACGCGGCACGTCGTCTACCGCCCGATCGGATTGTCAGCGGAAGAGTTGAAGCGCGGCTACGACTGGTCCTATCGCGCCTTCTATCGCTGGGGCTCCATCTTCCGGGCGGCCTCGACGCACGCCTCGGCAAAGCACGCTCTGAAGCACGCCGCCTACAGCGCGGGCTGGAAGAAGTTCGAACGGGCATGGAACCTCGTCATCCGGATCCAGCAGCTGTCCCAGATGCGTCCGGTCCTGGAAGCCGTTCTCTCGTCCGTGGCGGGGGACTCGGCCGGAGGGGTAGAAGGGGCCGCGGAAACTGTTACGCCGTCATCCCGAGCGATAGCGAGGGATCCGGTCCCCGGCAGGCCCTAAGCCGACGGCATCCGTCGCGACAAAGTTCGGGATCCTTCGTCGCTTCGCTCCTCAGGATGACTCGCGATGGCTACGCCTCGCGAGTCACTTCCCGATGCAGAACGTGGCGAAGACCCGCGCGAGGACGTCCTCCGCGGTCGTCTCGCCGACGAGATCCGTGAACGCGGCGAGCGCGTCCGTGCAGTGCGAGGCGGCGTACTCGGGGGAGTCGCCCCGCGCGAGCGAGACGCGCGCCTGGGAGGCCGCGTCCCGCGCTCGGAGCGCGAGGTCGCGCTGCCGCAACGACGCGAGCACCTCGGAGGACTCCTCGACGGAGACTCCCGCGGAAACGCAGTCGGACAACCAGCCGCGCAGCTTCTCTCCCGCGTCGTCCGAGAGTCCGCACAGCGGCTCGGCGTCGGGGGCGAGCGCGCCGGCGGCGAGGACCGCCCGGTCGATCTTGTTGGCGACCACCACCCGCGGCTTCTCCCACCGCGCGATCTCCGTCTCCTCGGCCGGAGACAGGCCCTGCGCGGCGTCGTATACGTAGAGGATCGCATCCGAGCGCTCCGCCTCGGCGCGGGCGCGCGCGACGCCGAGCGACTCGACGAGATCCCCCGTCTCCCGGAGGCCCGCGGTGTCGACGACGGTCACGGGAATCCCGCCGAGGTCGATCTCCACCTCGAGGGCGTCGCGCGTCGTCCCGGGGACGTCGGTGACGATCGCCCGCGACGAGCCGGCGAGCGCGTTGAAGAGCGTGGACTTCCCCGCGTTCGGGCGGCCCAGGATCGCCACGCGGCAGCCCGCCGAGAGCAGGCGGCCCGCCCGGTAGCTGGCGGCGAGCCGATCCAGCGCGAGCTCGGCCGACTCGAGGCGCGCGGCGACGCCGGGGTCGACGGCCTCACCCGTGTCTTCCGAGAAGTCGATCGCGGCCGCGAGCCCGGCGGACGCGCCGACGAGGTCCTCGCGCACCGTCCGCAGGCGCCGCGAGAGCGCCCCCTCGAGGCGCGCGAGCGAGGCCCTCGCGGCCCTCGGCGTTCGCGCGTCGATCAGCTCGCGCACGGCTTCGGCGCGCACCAGGTCGATCTTGCCGGATCGGAACGCGCGCTCGGTGAACTCCCCCGCCCGCGCCGGCCGCGCGCCGGCCGCCACGGCGGCGGCAATCACGCTCGTGATGACCGCGGGACTGCCGTGGACCGAGATCTCGGCGACGTCCTCTCCCGTGAAGGAGAAGGGGCCGGCGAAGACCGTGACGAGCGCGCGGTCGATCGGCTCCCCGTCCGGCGCGCGCAGCTCGGCCAGTCGCGGACGGCGCGCCGGAGGCGATGGAGCGGCGAGCGAGGGCGCGATCGTGCCGAGGATTCGGCGCGTGTCGGGACCGGAGAGGCGAACCAGCGCGACCGCGGAGCGTCCGAACGGAGTCGCGAGGGCGACGATCGTGTCGAGGTGACTCGGGTCCGAGACCGGCATGAATCAGAAACCGAGAATCGAGAATCGAGAATCGAGAGTGGAAAGCACCGCCTGGCCCCGAATTCTCAATTCCGAATTCTCAGTTCTCCATCCTTCGGCCTAGGACTTCAGTCGCACCTCGACGCGCTTCATGAACCCGTCTCCCTCCGACTCCGTCTCCACGTCGGCCTCGTCGGAGAGGGCGAGATGCACGAGCCGGCGCTCCCAGGGCGCGAGCGGCGGGAGCAGCTGCGGGCGGCGCGAACGGCGAACCTCGTCGGCCGAGTTGCGGGCGAGCTCCTCGAGCGCCTCCTTGCGGTGCGCGCGGAAGCCTTCCGCGTCCAGGCGCGGGTGCACCGGCGTGCCCAGCCGCTTGGACGCGATGCGGCCCACCAGGACCTCGAGACCCGTGAGCCCCTCTCCCTTGTTGGCCAGGAGCGGCTCGACGTCGTCGCCGAAGAGCTCGAAGAGGAGCTCGTCGCCGGTCGACTCGCGGCGGCGGATCTCGACGAGAAGGCCCGCCGCGGAGAGCAGCTCCGCGAGCGTGGACTCGACGGCCGCGACGGCGTCCGGCCCCGTGGCGCCCGGCACCGACTCCCCGCGGGAAAACGCCGATTCGCCGGTCCCGGCCGGCACGGGACTGCGTCGCGACTCGCGCGGCGCGCGCGGCGACGGCGCCGGCGCATGCGGCGGCCGCGCGTCCCAGGTCTCCTCGTCGTCCACGGACCCGGCGGGCGCCGGCGCCTGGAAGCTCTCCTCCGCGGAGGAGTCGCGCCAGAGCACTCGCGTCGGGCGGGCCGCGGGATCCGCGCTCTCGGGCGGCGGCACCGGGTCGGCCGGCGCCTCGCGGGGCGCGCTCGGGATCGGAGAGGCGCCTCGTCCCGCGCCCTCGACCTCGATCTCGATCTCGACGACTCGGCCGCCCCAGAACGACTTCTCGTCCCGGACGATGCGATAGGGAATCGACTCGGCGGGGCGCCCCAGGGCCTTCGCGGCCGCCTCGAGAGCCTCGCGCTCGGACTTGGCTTCGTACCTCATGCGATGGGACTCAGGCCCTCGCCTGCTTGAGCGCCTTGGCGCCCCGCGGCGGCGGACTCGAATCATCCTCCTTAACGATTCGATTCATGACGAGCTGCTGCACGATCGTCAAGAGGTTGGAGAACAGCCAGTACAGCACCAGACCCGAGGGCATGTCTTTCAGGAAGAACCCCCAGATCACCGGCATGAACATGAAGATCTTCTTCTGCGCGGGATCCAGCGTAGACGGCGTCATCGCCTGCTGCGCGTACATCGAGACGATCATCAGAACGACGAGGACGTAGCTCGAGTCGATCGCGGAGAGATCCTTGATCCAGAACACGAACGGCGCATGCCGGAGCTCTATGGTCTTCGACAGCACGTTGTAAAAGGCGACGAGGATGGGCAGCTGGAGCAGCATGGGCAGGCAGCCGCTCATCGGGTTGTAGCCCTCGGCCTGGTACAGCGCCATCAGCTCCTGGTTCATCTTCGCGCGCTGCGTCGCGTCCGTCTTCGCCTTCTTGTACTTGTCGCGGATCGCGTTCATCTTGGGAGTGAGCTTCTGCATCTTCTTCATCGACGAGTAGCTCTTCGCGGTCAGCGGGAAGAGCGCGAGCCGGATGACGAAGGTGACGAGCAGGATCGCGACGCCCCAGTTCCCGACGAAGGAGTGGGCCTTCTTCAGCATCCAGAGCAGCGGCCGCGCGAGGATGCCGTACCAGCCGAAGTCGACGGTCCGCTCGAGGTTCAACTGGTAGCTCTCGAGGACCGAGACGTCCTTCGGACCGATGTAGGCATTGCCGTCGAGGCGCCCGTCGCCCTTCACCCCGGTCGCCAGAACCGGCACCGGCTTCTCGCCCGCGCCCGGCACCGCGTACAGGAACGCGCGGGCCTCGCTGGGGGCGTGCGGGATGAACGCCTCGAGAAAGTAGTTGTCCTCGATACCCGCGAAGCCCTTCGCGGGGAGAGGCCACGCCTGCTCCTTCGCCTTCAGGGGCGACATCAGCTCCAGGCCGCCGGACGTCGCCGCCACGATGGAGGCCGGCATGACGTAGCGCGAGACCTGCTCGTGCTCGGCGGGATTGCGCAGGCCGGGCCCGGCGAGGACGTAGAAGGCCGGGCCCGCGACGGCGACGTGCACGTCGAACAGGTAGCCCGCGTCCACCGAAACCTCTTTCGTCACCGACATGGCGCCGTCCGACCAGCGCATCCGCAGCGCCCTCTCCCCCACGCGCTCGACCGCGAAGAGCGCCCCATCGGCCTTCTTCTTCGCTTCGGCGTTGCCGGGGAACTCCAGGGCGAACGGCCGGGGGAGGCCCGCCGGCAGCGTCCGGACGAGCTCGAGCGGCCGGCCCTGCTCGTCCTGGTACTGCTTGAGGACGAGGGACGACAGCACCCCGCCGCGGTTCGTGAACGTCGCGCGCAGGACCGGATTCTCGATCGACTCGCTCGTCTCCTTCTCGGCGGCCGCCGGGGGAGCCGGGGCCACGGGGGGAGTCGACGCGATCGAGGCGGCCGGCGTCGAAGCCGTGGAGCCCGGCGCGCCCGCGGACGCCGCGGCCGTGACGGCCGGCGGCGGGGCGGGAGGACGGCGCGCGGGTTTCGGCGCCAGCCACTCCCAGAGGAGGAGGACGCCGAGCGAGAGTCCGGCGGCGAGGAGGAGGCGGCGGGTCTCCATCGTCAGGGAACCGGGTCGAAACCGCCGCGATGGAACGGCTGGCACTTCAGGAGCCGTTTCACCGCGAGCGCTCCCCCGCGTCCGAGGCCGTGCCGCTCGATCGCCTGCCGCGCATACGCGGAGCAGGTCGGCTCGAAGCGGCAGGCTCGCGGCAGGAGCGGAGAGAGAAAGCGCTTGTAGAGGACGAGCAGTCCCGAGACGGCGCGGGCGGGCGCGCTCGGCGCGCTCATCGGCGCCGTCGCTGCGCCGCTCTCGCCACCACGTCGAGATAGTCCGCGCGCAGCTCCGTAAACGACGCCGGCGCGCAGGGCGGACGCGCGTGAATCACGAGTGCGCGGGCCGAGGAAGGAAGGGCCGCGCGCTCCCGCCGGAAGATCTCCCGAAGGCGCCGGCGGACGAGATTCCGGACCACGGAGTTTCCGACGCGGCGCGGCACCGAGATCCCGAGCCGACAGGAACCGCCTGCGGGAGCTTCGCCCGTCGACAGGAACACCTGTATGAGTCGTCCGGACGCGCGTACCCCGGAGGCGTAGCACTCTTCGAATTCCCTGCGTTTGCGGAGGCGGTCGTCGCGGGAGAGTGTCTCGGCGACGGCCGGGACCGAGTTCACACCGTGAGTCTTTTGCGCCCCTTGCGCCGCCGGGCGGAGATGATGGCACGGCCCGCTCGCGTCCGCATCCGCACGAGAAATCCATGGGTGCGCCTGCGGCGCCGGTTGTTGGGCTGATAGGTGCGCTTCATAAGGAACGCGCATGCTAGGCGGGGGTGCCCCAGAAGTCAAGGAAGAGGTCGTAGGACGTAAGGGATCGCTGACCGGGAGTGCGGCGACGCCGACACGCCTCCTCCGAGCCGAGACCTCGCGAAGCGCAGAGGCGTATACTCCCCGCCCCGCGGTGATTCACAAGGTTCCACAGGCTGTGGAAATCTTGTGGAAATCGGTGTGGCGAGGCCCGATGACCGAGATCTGGACATCCATCCTCAAGCAGATCGAGGGCAAGCTCGACGCCAAGGAGCTCAAGACCTGGTTCGGCCCCACCCGCCAGGTCGGTTTCGTCCCCGACGGGGACCGGCCGCAGCTGACGGTGTCGGTCCCGACCCGCGTCTTCGCGGACTGGATCGAGTCGCGACACGGCGAGCTGCTGGCCCGCGAGGCCGAGGCGGCGGGCTTTCCCGGGCTGTCGATCCGGTTCGAGGCCTCGAACGCCGAGGCGCCTCTCCCCCTTCCCTCGGGCGCGTCGGCCGCGCCGGCCCGAACCCTCGTCCTGAACCCCCGCTTCACCTTCGAGACGTTCGTCGTCGGCTCTTCCAACCAGTTCGCCCACGCCGCCGCCCGCGCCGTCGGCGAGACGCCCTCCCGCTCCTACAACCCGCTCTTCCTGTACGGAGGCGTCGGCCTCGGGAAGACCCATCTGATGCACGCGATCGCCCACGAGGTGCTCCGGCGCGAGCCGGACGCGCGCGTGCTCTACCTCTCGGCCGAGCGCTTCCTGAACGACCTGATCAACGCGCTGCGCTTCGAGCGGATGCACGAGTTCAAGCGCCGCTACCGCGAGCTCGACGTCCTGCTCATGGACGACGTGCAGTTCATCGCCGGGAAGGACTCGACTCAGGAGGAGTTCTTCCACACGTTCAACGCCCTCCACGACGCCCAGAAGCAGATCGTGCTGACGTCCGACGCCCTGCCGAAGGAGATCCCGACGCTGGAGGAGAGGCTCCGCTCCCGGTTCGAGTGGGGGCTCATCGCCGACATCCAGCCGCCGGACCTGGAGATGAAGGTGGCGATCATCCGCAAGAAGGCGGCCGCCGAGAAGGCCGACGTCCCGAACGACGTCGCCATGTTCATCGCCGGGACCGTGAAGTCCAACGTCCGGGAGCTGGAGGGAAGGCTGAACCGCGTCCTGGCGTTTTCCTCGCTGACGGGAAAGCCCCTTTCGGTCGACCTGGCCCGCGAGACCCTCCGGGACATCGTCGGGACCGAGGACCGGCGGGCCATCCCGGCCGAGATCCTGAAGTCGGTCGCCTCCCACTACGGGCTGCGGGTGTCCGACATGAAGGCGAAGTCGAACGCCAAGCCGGTGGCATTTCCGCGCCAGGTCGCGATGTACATCTGCCGCAAGCTGACCGAGCTCTCGTACCCCGAGATCGGGCGGCTCTTCAACGACAAGCACCACTCGACGGTGATGCACTCGGTGGAGAAGATCGAGCGGATGCTCGAGGACGATGTCGATTTCCGCAGGGTGGTGGACGGATTGATGCAGCCCTACCGTTGACGCGGAACGAGAGCACCCGGAGTTTTCCTCGCCCGCGTTTTCCACACGCGGCGCGCGCGGACGCGCGAGTCGGCAATCGCGGAAGATCGGAAGCGGCGATCCGCAGAGGCGACCTTCGTTTTGATACGGTATTTATTGGCTTTTTCGCGCGCCCGCCGTTTCTCCGCGTCCCTATTATTGCGGCTGATTGTGATAGACTTTTTTCTCTGTCCGGAGGGTATTTACACGCATGGAATTGACGGTTCGGCGAGGAGACTTTCTGAATGAGCTGACGCTCATGCAGGGAGTCGTGGAGAGGAAAAATACGATTCCGATCCTCTCCAACATTCTTCTCAAGGCAGCGGACGGACACCTGAGCTTCACGTCGACCGACCTCGACCTGACGCTTCTCTCCCAGGCCGAGGCGAAGATCTCGCGGCCCGGAAGCGTGACCGTTCCGGCGAGAAAGCTCTTCGATCTCATCCGGAATCTTCCCGAGGCGGACGTGGCGCTGAAGCTGATGGACAACCATTACCTCGGCGTGACGTGCCAGCGCTCGAGCTTTCGCCTCGTGGCCCAGCCGGCCGAGGACTTTCCGACGGTCCCGAAGGTCGAGGCCAAGAAGGGCGTCTCGTTTCCGCTGGACCTGTGGAAACGATTGACCCGTAAGGTTTTGTACGCTGTCTCGGCGGAGGAGACGCGGTTCCAGCTCATGGGCGCGCTCCTGAAGGACAAGGGCAAGGAGTTCGAGCTCGTCGCGACCGACGGCCACCGCCTCGCGTTGATCGACTTTCCCAAGGAGGACGCCAAGGCGACGCTGCCGAACGTCCTGATTCCCAAGAAGGCGCTCTCGGAGATCCTGAAGATGGACGGCGGCGCCGACGCGAAGGTCGAGATCCGTCACTCCGAGAACCATCTGCTCTTCACCGTCGGCAGCCGGCAGCTGGTCGCGCGCCTGCTCGACGTCAATTTTCCCGACTACGAAAAGATTCTCTCCAAGAACAACGACCGCGTCGCGACGGTGCCGACCGCGGCATCGCAGGCGGCGATCCGCCGCGTCGCGCTGTTCTCCTCCGAGCGCTCGCGCGGCGTGAAGCTCACGTTCGAGAAAAATTCGCTCACGGTGGCGTCCGCGAGCCAGGAGCTCGGTGAGGGAACCGAGACGCTCGACGTCTCCTTCGACGGAGAGCCGCTCTCGATCGGTCTGAACGCGCAGTACCTGCTGGATTTTCTCGAGGAGGCGGAGACCGAATCCGTGAGGCTCGAGTTGAAGGACGAGAACACCCAGTGTCTGTGTCAACCCGAGGGGGGCATCGAGGGAGCCTCTCGATACCTCTACGTCGTCATGCCGATGCGCCTCTGAGGCAGCGAGACAGGATCTCTTGCACCTTTCCGAACTCTCCAGCCAGGGCTTCCGAAATCTCTCATCCGCCCCCGTCTCCTTTGGAGAGGGTGTGACTCTGATCGCGGGAGAGAACGCCCAGGGCAAGACGAACCTCCTCGAGGCCGTGGCGCTCGTGTGCGGCCAGCGCTCGTTCCGCGGCGCCTCGCCGGCGGAGATGAGCCGCGACGGCCAGGCGTTCTCCGTCGGAGCCGAGGTGCGCGGGCGAGTCGGCACGGAACGCATCGGCGTGAGCTGGTCGCGCTCGGCCGGACGCTGCTTCGAGCGCTCCGGCAAGTCCGCGACCTTCCGCGACATCTCCGCCGCCGCTCCCGCCGTCTTCCTCGGGCCGGAGCACCGGCAGCTCGTCGCCGGTTCTCCCGTCGTCCGGCGCCGGTTCCTGGACCGGCTCGTGCTCGGCGTCCGGCCGGCGGGAGGCGACGACCTCGCCCGCTACGCCGCGGCGCTGCGCGAGAGAAACGCGCTCCTGTCGCGCGAGCGCCGCTCTCGCGTCGCGGCGGAACCGGGGGAGCTCGAGGCGTGGACCGAGGAGCTGGCCGTCTCCGGCGCCGCCGTGCGCCGGCACCGCCGCGCCGCGCTCGAGGTGTGGCAGGCGGACTTTCTCGAGCTCGCGCGCGAGACGGCGGGGGACTACGCCGACATTCGCGTCGAGAGCTCCGCGGCGGACGATTCCGTCGAGACGCTGCGCGCGGAGTGCGCGCGGATCGCCGCCGTCGAGCGCCGCCGCGGATACTCGCTCGCGGGACCGCACCGGGACGACCTCTGCTGGTCGCGCCGCGGGACTCCGCTGGCATCGCAGGCGTCGTCCGGGGAGATCTCCCGCACCGTCGCGCTCGCCAAGCTCGCCGAGTGGCGCGCCGTCGAGCGCTTCGGGGGCGAGGCTCCCCTGTTCGCCGCCGACGACTTCGACGCCGGGCTCTCGGAGGGCTGGGCCGCGGAGTTCCTCGAGCGGTTGCCCGAGGGAGCGTCGATCCTCCTCACGAGCGCGGCGCCGCCGTCGCGGTTCGGCCGGCGCGTCGCCGCGGTCCTCGAGGTCCGCTCCGGCCACGCTGCGCCGCCTCGCGCGCTGCGTGCCGTGACGGCTTGAACGGAGCCCGATGAGCAGCACCGCATACACCACCGACTCGATCAAGCTCCTGAAGGGCCTGGAGGCCGTCCGGAAGCGCCCCGGCATGTACATCGGGGACACCGACGACCTTTCGGGTCTCCACCACATGGTCTTCGAGCTCGTCGACAATTCGATCGACGAGGCGCAGGTCGGCTACGCGGACCACGTCGCGGTGACCATCCACGCCGACAACTCCGTCACGGTCGAGGACAACGGGCGCGGCATCCCGGTCGGGATGCACAACGAGCAC
>Ga0070675_100002435_pt1 | contig 13896 bp, 14 predicted proteins | sample KBSM43metaG_FD_65343 | JGI IMG/M metagenome (GOLD analysis project Ga0070675, IMG submission 65343) | Miscanthus rhizosphere microbial communities from Kellogg Biological Station, Michigan, USA - KBS M4-3 metaG | ecosystem: Host-associated > Plants > Roots > Rhizosphere > Soil ...
ATCGGGCTTGCCGTCAGGCCCGCGCGGCGCCGGCGCGGTGAGGTCCGGCTTGCCGTCCTGAGTGCGCGGAATGCCGGACGTCGGCCGATCCAGCCACTGGGCCTCGGCCGAAATCGTCCCGATCATCAGGATGAGCGCTGCGAGCAATAGCCTCATATCGCCCTCCGATTTCGTCGTGGAACGAGCCGCTCAATGCGGATGTAGCCGAATTTTTCCCGAACGATACAACCGCGCGGATTGATTGACAACGCGAAACTGCGCGATCCGTTGAACGGGCCTCTGTCGTTATGCGACTGCCGTCGGTCGCCGCGGCACAGCGTTAGGGCGAGTCAGCGTGAAGAAGCGACGTGCTCGATCGCGCCCTCGACAAAGGATTGTGATCGGGTGCGCGTTTCAGTCGTTACGGACGGGCGGCATCGCTTGCCGTCCTTTTGGAATACACCGAGGCGAACGGTGTGCTCGTTGCAGAGTCGTGAGGGAGGAGGGGACATGGCGAAGGTCATCTGGACCGCAACCTGTGCGTCAATCGTGGGTGTCGCGACCGCCGCATTGATCGCGCAGGCCGCGGCGTCTCAGGAAACACCGTCTGCACGACAGACCGTACCCTCACGCGTTCAACACGTGATCGTGACCGGCTGTCTATCGGTGGCGCCTGCAAAGGCGGACGCGAACAGAGGAACCGCCGGCACGAGCGGCACCGCCGGCGCGGCGGCACCTAAGGGCACAGTCGGAACGGCCGGCACCGAGCACACAACGGACGATGGAGCGACAGACCCCGCGGCCACTCTGCCGATCTTCGTTGTAACGCTCGCTTCTGTCTCGCCGGCGGATGCGCCGAATGGTGAGTCCAGCGGCGAACAGCACACGAGCGCGGCCGCACCGCGGACGTATCGCGTCGTCGGTAATCATGCGCTGCTCATCCAGCACGTCGGTGAACAAGTCGAAGTGACGGGGACGCTCGAGGAGCCGAAGGCGGCAGCGGCGTCGACTGCCAACGGCGCGCGCGGGTCACAAGCGAACCTGCCCATCGTGCATCTCGAATCGGGAAAGACCCTCACCTCGGTGTGCGGACCTGGCGCGTGAAACGTCAACCGCGTCCGGCTGCATTGTTTCTCGTGCGACCGGAGTCGTGGCTTGACGGGTTTGACGTAGCCGGGACATACCCGGCTACGTTTGGTCCATTCGATCCGCATTCACACTTGGCGTCCACAACCGCGTAGACTGACTCGGCGACGCGACGTGGCAGACCCTCACCCCAACACACGCCTCGAGGCGTTCTGCGACGCCGTCTTTGCGATCGCGCTCACCCTCCTGATCATCGACATCAAGGTGCCTCCGTCGGAAGGGATTGGCACCACTCGCGAGTTATGGCTTGCGCTGAGGCACCTGGGGCCGTCTATCTCCGCATTCGTGTTGAGTTTTGCCATCATTCTCATCACGTGGGTGAATCACCACAGATTTTTCAGACATTTGAACAAGTCATCCGGTGCGTTCGTCTACGCGAACGGTTTTCTGCTGCTCACGGTGGTGTTCATGCCGTTTCCCACCGCGTTGGTCGGCGAGTATCTGCTGACTGACCACGCTGCCCCCGCGGTCGTCATCTACAACTCTGTGACGGCCGTTCAGGCGGTGAGCTGGATCCTGGTTACCGGGGCGGCCCTACGATTGGCCAAGGATGAAAGGTCCGTCGCGCACGTACGCGACGGCCATCGAAATGGCTATTTCGCGTTAGTGATCTATTCGCTTCTGGCAGTCACCGCGGTCTGGTTCCCTCTCACCATCGCGATCGTGACGACACTGCTCTGGGCGTATTGGCTGGCCTTTAGCCTGAGGGCAGACTAGACACCGGCTACAACTTCCGACCCGGAACACATGCGCGCAGAATCGCATCGGTTATCCTTCGCGAATCGGAAACGAGGTGTGGCTGGAGATAAAGGGGCCGCTGCCTCCGCACAGCGAAGGACCGCCTCTCCATATTCACGTCGCGGAGGATGAGGAAGGACAGTCATTTCCCCGCGGTTCAGCACATCGGTAGTGGAATGAGGGAGACGAGCTGCTTGAATGCCGCAACCGATTCAAGCCGCACTGTTCGGCGTGATCGTGGCCATTGGCACTCTGCTCGGACGCTACCGCAGGAATGAGTGGCCCGGATGTCCATCCCGCTGTCCGGGTGCGCCATTGGTTGCTGAACAAGGCGTCTGACGATACGCCTCGGCAAAAGCACGCACGACCATTTCCGTCGCGCAAGCTCCTGTCCCGCGGGTTGTTTGACAACGCGAAAGTGCGGGTTCTAGACTCGCAAACTATGAGGAATTTTGTTCGCGTCGCGACAGTGATCGCTGCAGTTCTCCTGGTGACAACTGCGATTGTCGCCGGTCAGGCTGTCGGCTCCGCCAGCGGCGTTTCGGGACCCGCGAAGCTCAATCCGAAGGCTGATATCAACGCCCCCGGTTTCCCGCCGCCGTACTGGGCGTATCCGGTCAACTTACCGGACTACGTCGCGCCGCCGGACAAAGGCGAGAAGATGCGCGTCCCGAACAGCAACGTCACCTACACGCTGACGCAGATCCGTGACTTCTTCTCACCCCCCGACTGGCACCCGGAAGATCATCCGGCGATGCCGCCGATCATCGGCACCGGACGCAAGCCGCAGGTGTGGGCATGCGGCTATTGCCATCTGCCAACCGGCTGGGGCAAGCCCGAGAACGCGAACGTCTCGAATCTGCCGGAGCCGTACTTCATGCAGACGGTTGCCGACTTCAAGAACGGCACGCGCCGCGGCACGGTTCCCGACATCCTTCCGCACTCGGGCATGGTCGCGGCGATCATGCCGACGACCGAGGCGGAAGTCCGCGAGGCCTACCAGTACTTCGCGAAGAACAAGCTGACGATGCAGCGCTACAAGGTGACCGAAGCGACGATGGTCCCGAAGACCAAGGTGCAGGGAAGCTGGGTGCTCGCCCCGATCGTCGGCACAGGCGAGGGGATGGAACCGATCGGGCAGCGCATCATCGAGGTCCCCAACGATCCGATCCTGACGACGCTGCGCGACTGGCGGATTGGGTTCACGACGTACGTGCCGCCGGGGAGCCTCAAGAAAGGTGAAGCGCTCGTCACGACCGGCGGCGGGAAGACCGTGCAGTGCACGATCTGCCACGGCAGCGATCTGCGCGGCATCGGACCGGTTCCGCCGATTGCCGGCCGTTCCGCGATTTACACCTTCCGTCAGTTGTACGACTTCAAGGATGGCGCCCGCCACGGTGCGTGGTCGGCGATGATGAAGCCGGTCGTGCAGAACCTGACGCTGGACGACATGATCGCGATCACCGCGTACACGTCGTCTCGGATGCCGTAGACGGATTCGGCGGGTCTGCCTGCGCCTGGCACCTTCGCTCGGCGGACCCGCCCCCACGACCGGCCCTTTCCTATTTCACGAGTTCGTCGATCAGTTTTTTGTATTCGGGATACTGCTGCGCGCCGCCCATGATGCGGCCGTTGATGAAGAACGTCGGCGTGCCCTGGACACCGGCTGCATCACCATCCGCCTTGTCCTTCATGACCTCGTTCTTGAATTTCTCTGAATCGAGACAGTGATCGAACTTCGCTTGATCGACGCCGATGTCCTTCGCCCACTTCTTCAGGTCCGCCGCCTTCATCCGGATGACGTCGTCACCCCTGTTGTACTGCTCGCGAAAGACCTTATCGTGAAACTGCCAGTACTTCCCCTGCTCACCGGCACAATTGACCGCCATGGCGGCCATCAGCGCCTCTGGGTGAATCTGCATCAGCGGGAAGTCACGGAATACGAGCTTCACCTTGCCCGTGTCGATGTAGTCCTTCTTCAGCCGCGGCTCGATGTCCTTCCAGAACTGTCGGCATGAGGGGCACTGATAATCGCCGAACTCGATCATCAGCACTTTGGCGTCAGGACTTCCCAGCACCGGGTCGTCGTCCACGCCGATAAATACCCCGCGCTGCTGGGCAGCTGCGGGTACCGCGGTAAGAGCGGTAAGCAAGGTTGCGAGGAGGAACCTCATCAGCTGACCTCCCTTCGAGCCTTATAGCACGTTCCGAGTGCTCCGCCTTCAACCTTGCCCCTGACGCCTGGACCACCCCTGAAACCCGATACCTGAAACCTAGTACGTGACGCGCACGCGATAGGTGAGCGTCGCGGCCCCGTCCTGCGCGACCGGCACCTTGAACTGCGCGGCGAAGGCCGCCGTCTTCTCCCACGGATACGATGACTGCAGCATGCGCCAGCTTCCCCCAATCGGCTCGTTGACTTCGACAGTCACGGGCGTCGACTTGTGGTTGCGCAACGTGATCTCGTACTCGAATTCGTAGACGTTGTCGGCAATCTTGGCGAAGTCCTTCTGCTTCCGTTCGCACACAACATCGAACGCGTTGCCGATCTTTAGATTCAGCGTCTCGTCTTTCGGCGTGTGATCGATGCGGTCCTCGCCGACAAACTGCAGCCCGCCCTTTGCGTCACTCTGATAGACGCGGACGATGCCGGCCGGCATCGGCATGCCGAGACCGACCTTGTCCTCGTTCTTCAGTTGATAGAAGACCTCGACATCGTCTTTGATCGGCGCGCCGGGACGCTGTGCGCCGCGGTAGTACCGCAAATTACCGTTGACGACGTAGCGCTTGATGACGGGAAAGCCGGTGGCGCCGAGCATGCTGACCTGCTTGGTCTCGGCGTTGTTGATCGTCGTTTTGCGCCCAAGGGTGTAGAGGTGGTATTCCGAGAACGATTCCTGCGCCATAGGTGCCCTGACGGCGACGGCCTCCTGCAGCGCGTTGTCCGCAAGCGAGCGCAACTCCTGCTTCACGCGATTCAGATCACCGGCGACGAGCTGCAGCTGTGCATTCCTGAATGACGTGCCGCTGCCGTTGGTGACGGTCACCCACCCGTCGATGTCGCCCGTCTTGTCGTCACGTCCGACGGTCAGGACGTAGTCGGCGATCCAGGAGAGACTTCGCGCCAGGTACGACGCCTCGACGCGGTGCCGCGTGCCCCCGTTGTTCTCGAGCGTCCAGATCAGTGTTGGACGTGAAAACAGATTGCCGGGCAGCTCCGGGAAGCGGATGTGATTGGCCGGCATGCCCGTCACAATCTCACCGTTGATTTCCCAGACAGGGGCATTGTTGTAGCTGATGAGACGCGCCTTCACGTCTTCGTCGCGACTGACGTTTCCATCGAAGCGAGTCCGCACGAGCGTGACCTCGCGGCCGACGTACTTGCGCAGCAGCTTTTCTGGTTCCAACAGGTCGTATTCATAGTTCTGCTCGAGCACGCTGACGCGCGCGGGCTCGGTCAACGAACGGAAGTGGACCGTTGCGGGGTTGACGGTTGCCGCGATGTCCATGAAATGCAGATCCGAGACGCCGCGGGCGATCTGCACGTTGCGGACGTCGCGCACGAGCGCGAGATCCGAGTTGTAGACGGTGACGGCGAGCTCCGCCTGATCATCGAGCGTCGTCGTGGCGACCGCCGGGGTTGCCGTTTGTGCCAAGACGCTCCCGCGGTCCGTGGACGCGACGGCCAGCGTCAACGCGATGACCACCGGAACGAGCAAAAGTCGTGAGGACATGTGTGGCTCCTTTCCCGTAGAACGGAGCCAGGGGGATTTCTTGCAGCCAGGGACTTGGGACTGGGGACTTGGGACTCGGAGGTAAGCCAGCCCCCAGTCCCCAGCCCCGAGTCCCTACCGCTGGATCCACGTTACGCCGCCATCAACGGTCAAAAACGTTCGCCCATCTGCGGTTACGACGGACGCGGACTGGGCATCTGTCGCGGTGACACTTGTTAAGTCGGCGGTCAGAGGAAAGGTGAGACGCTGCCACGTCCGCCGATCCGTCGAACGAAGGACAGTTCCGGCTCGTCCGACGATCCAGCAGACAGCGGTCGATGGCGACGAGCCAGCCGTCACTTGCGCGGCGACCTCCGAGGGCGGCGCTGGCCACATCGGCCCGCAAAGGTTGTTTCTAAACGCGGCGCGGGCCTGCAGCTGTCCCGCGACTGCACCTTGTCGTTCAGCCTCATCGCGTCGTTCAGCGGCGGCAGGCGGCGCGGCGGCGGACCGTACTGAAACGGTCTCGTTGAGCGAAGCAGGCGCCTGCTGCAGGGCATCGTTTGCAGCCTGCGGTGTCGCCGCCGGAGGGGCGGCCTCAGCCTTTGCGCGGGTCTGCCGCGCGGGTGTTGCAGGAGCTGCTGCCGGCGCGGCGGATTCGGGCTGTGCTGGCGCGGGAGGTAGCGTGCTCTGAGGAGACGCCTCCTCCTTCTGCAACGCAGGCGCAGGCGAAGGATTGACCGCAACGTTCGTCTGATGAGGGACTGCGATCCAGATAACAAGGGCTGTTGCAGCTGCCGCCGCCGGGACCGTCCATGCGAGCCACCATCTCGGATGCCGCTCAAGCTGTGGCGCCGGAACGGCCGACCGCGTGCGGCCCATTGCCCCGACGAGTGCCTGACAACGGGCGCACGTCGCGACATGCGATCGCACGTCCTCGAGCGCGGCGCCCGAGAGACCACCATCGAACCACGCCGCCAGCGTTTCCGCGTCGAGACAGTTCACGTGCGTCCTCTCACCCTTGAACGATCGACTCGCGATTCCTTGCGATCAGGCTCCATACGCAGGAGCTGGCGAAGGTCGAGCTCGCCTGGGTCCTGACTCGCGGCGCCGAAGCAGTCGGCGATCTCGGCCGCGCTCAAGGTGTGCTGTTCTCGCAGTTGACGCTCAATCTCGCCACGCAGCGTCTTGCGGGTTCGCGCCAGGTGGCGTGAACAGGTCGCTTCATGCTCGCCGAGGAGTTTGCCGGTTTCCGCGAGCGTCAACTCCTGCGCATAGTAGCAGGCGAGACGAAGTCGTTCGCGCGACGGGAGCTCGGACACGGCTCGCGTCAGCGCGTCCCGGATCAGTTCCCGACAGCGATCTGATTCGTGGGGGCCACTGTCAGCCGGCTCAACACCCGGCCGGCTAAAGCCGGCCCCTACGGTCGGCAACGACAACTCATCGTCTGGCAACGGCTCAAGTTTTCGATCGACGCGCAACCGGTCGACGTGGCGTTGCGCAAGCACGGCACGGAGCCACGTCGCGAGGCTGCTGCGTCCGTGAAAGTAACGAAAGAGCGAGCGCTCGAACAGTTCGCCGTAAATGCCGTCGGCCAGGTCGCGGGCACCGCCTCCGGGATCGAGCGCGTCGGCCGCGCGATAGAGCGTCGGACGCTGTTCGCGAATGAAGTGCTCCCACGCCTCCTCGTCGCCCGCGGCGCACGCGCAGGCGAGCGCGAGATCTTCGAGGTGCAGCGTTTCGAGATTTGCGCCGCGTTCGGCGCCTCGCTCGAGCGCTTCAGCAAACCGCTCGAGCGGCACCCGCCAGCGCTCGGCGCGTGCCTTCAGGTAAAGGCGCCTGGCGAGCGTGGCGTCGATCGGCAACGATCACACAGTACACCGGGTACGTTGATACGCAACGACGCTCAGGAGCACGCCGACCGCAAGCGGAAACAGTGCGCCGCCGAATTGTCCGCCAAGCGCAGTAATCAACGTTGCTCCGGTCATGATCACGATGAGACCTGAAGCGGCCAGCGGCGTCAGACGCGGTTGAATGCCCAGCGCCCACGGGAGAATCAGACCCACCGCGCCGCAGACCTCCGCTACGCCAATAAATCGAAGAAACGGTCCAGGCAGCGCGAGCGATCCCTGCTGCATGGCTTCGACCGGAAGGACGAGCTTTACGCCACCCGCAAACGCGAACAACGCCGCCAGCAGCCCCTGAATGCTCCACACCACGGTATTGGTTCTCATCGTGATATCTCCTTCTATTCCCTGGTCGAACGGGAGGTGTCGATTTCGACCGGTGTCGTTCGACTACGAGGTGAAGGAGATAACACGTGAGATTCATGATGATCGTCAAAGCTGACAAGCGGACCGAAGCTGGTGAAATGCCTTCAGCCGAGGACCTTGCGACCATGGGCAAATACAACCAGCAACTCATCGACGCCGGCGTGATGGTCGATGGCGCCGGGCTCCAACCGAGCTCGAAGGGCGCGCGCGTTGGGTTCAAGGATGGAAAGGTCGTCGTGTTCGATGGCCCGTTCGCCGAAACGAAAGAGCTGATCGCCGGCTACTGGATCATCAACGTGAAATCAAAGGCCGAAGCGATCGAGTGGGCGAAGAAGATCCCTTTCAAACAGCTTCCGAACGCTGGACGCGAGCCCGAAGTTGAGCTCCGTCAGTTCTTCGAGATCGAAGACTTCCCGAACGCACCGGCCGACGTCGTCGAGCAGGAAAAGAAGCATTTCGGGAGGAACGACCAGCAGCCTTCGTAACCACGAAGGCCCGATCTTCTTTCCTTCGTGGTAAAGATCGGGGCGGTGGACACTGCCACTCCGATCCAGGAATCGATTGCAGGCATTTACCAGTCCGAGTCGCGGCGCGTGCTCGCGACGCTGATTCGTCTGCTTGGCGACTTCGACGCCGCCGAGGAAGCGCTGCACGATGCATTCAGGGCTGCGCTCGAGCAGTGGCCGACCGAGGGCATGCCGGCCAATCCGCGCGCGTGGCTCGTCTCGACGGGGCGCTTCAAGGCGATTGACGCGGCACGACGACGGACCAGGTTCGATGCGCTCGAAGACATGGGCGAAAAGGCGGAACCCGTGTTCATCGATACGGACGCATGGGCCGATGACGAGAGCGTCGAGGACGATCGACTTCGGCTGATCTTCACGTGCTGCCATCCGGCACTTGCGCCCGATGCGCAGGTCGCCATGACGCTGCGTGAGGTGTGCGGCCTCACCACCGAGGAAATCGCGCGGGCATTCCTGACACCCGCGCCGACGCTGGCGCAGCGGATCGTGCGCGCGAAGGGCAAGATTCGCGACGCCCGCATTCCCTACGAGGTGCCGTCGCGGGCGGAGCTGCCGGAGCGGCTCGAGGCGGTGCTGCGCGTCATCTACCTGGTGTTCAACGAAGGCTACTCGGCTTCGTCCGGCGAGCAAGTGACGCGGCACGATTTATCCGCGGAAGCCATTCGCCTCGGCCGTCTTCTCGTTGCGCTGTTGCCGGAGCCCGAAGGCCAGGGACTGTTGGCGCTGATGCTGCTGCACGATTCGCGTCGCGCCGCCCGCACCTCGCCCGAGGGCGACCTCGTTCTGCTCGAGGATCAGGATCGGTCGCTGTGGAACCGCGACCAAATCGCCGAAGGCGTCGGCCTTGTGGAGCGGGCGTTTTCATCGGGGCGACCGGGCCCGTACGCCATCCAGGCCGCCATTGCCGCCGTTCATGCGGAAGCGCCGGCCGCGGCGGCGACCGACTGGAACGAAGTCGTCGGCTTGTACGACCTGCTGATGCGCATGACGCCCTCGCCGATCGTCGAGCTGAATCGAGCCGTCGCCATCGCGATGCGAGACGGACCGGCGGCGGGGTTGGCCATCATCGAAGGCCTGCTGGACGGCGGCGAGTTGCGCGAGTACCGGCTCGCGCATGCCGTACGAGGTGAATTGTGCCGGCGGCTCGGCCGCAGCGCGGACGCGCAGGTTTCGTTTGCGCGCGCGCTGAAGCTCACACGTCAAGAGCCCGAACGGAGACTCATCGAGCGGCGGCTTGCCGACGTGTCGAAATAGCGCCGCGCCAATCGACTATCTGGTGTGAATCAAACCATGAAGTATCTCTGCCTTGTGTATCTCGAGCCGGACAAACTGCACGCGGTGCCCGATAGCGAATGCGCCATGAGCGGTCAGCGCCTGCGCGAACGCGGCGTGCTCGTCGCGGCCGAAGCGCTGGAGCCGATCGAAACGGCGACGACGGTCCGCGTGCGGAACGGGAAGCTGCTGGTGACTGACGGCCCGTTCGCGGAAACGAAGGAGCAGTTGGCGGGCTTCTACTTGGTGGATGCGCACGACCTGAACGAGGCGATCCAGATTGCGTCGAAGATTCCGCCGGCGCGTGAAGGAAGCGTCGAGGTACGTCCCGTACGAGAGTTGGTGCCCTAAACGCGGCTCATCTGACAACTCGCGGTCTCCGTCGGCGACGGCACCTTGCTTGCCTATGCGCCGACGGTATTCCAAGTATGGGGGTGTCATGATGAGAAAGCAGTTCACTCGAGTCGCGTTGCTGGCGGCGGCCGCATGGATTTTCAACGGCTTCGCGTTCGCACAGCAGAGCGGCACCACACGCGGCGCGCAACCTGGGCAGACGACCCAGGGCACGACGGAACCGCGGCCGGCTCCGCAATCGGGATCAGCACAGCGTTCGACAACCACGAGCCAGCTCGCGGGTGCGGATCAGGCTTTCCTCAAAGAAGCGGCGACCGGCGGCCTCATGGAGGTGGAGCTTGGGAAGCTCGCGACCGAGAAAGCATCCAGCGCCGAAGTGAAACAGTTCGGCCAGCGCATGGTCGATGACCACGGCAAGGCAAACCAGGAACTCTCGACGATTGCGCAGCAGAAAAACGTTCAGGTTCCAACCGAGCTCACCGGCAAGGCCAAGGGCGACTACGATCGCCTGTCGAAGCTCTCAGGCGAGCAATTCGATCGTGCGTACATGCAGCTGATGGTGCGCGATCATCGCAAGGATGTTTCGGACTTCCGCAAACAGTCCACCAACGCAAAAGATGCCGACGTGAAGTCGTTCGCGTCACAGACGCTGCCAACGCTGGAGGATCACCTCAAAATGGCAGAGCAGACGCAGTCGTCACTGAATGCGGCCCGTGCCACATCCGGAAAGACGAGCCCGACGAACCCGACGAGTACGAGCGGCACCGAGCGAAAGGGCGCGCCCGGGGCGCCACAGCAGCCGCAGAAATAAGCGGCTCGCGGCGTGACGGCTCAGAAATAACGGGACGGGCGCGGCGCAAGCCGCGTCCCGTCCGCGAGTTGAATCCTGATATCCTTCCGCGCGTGAAGACCGCGTGTTGTGCGGCGGCGCTGCTTGCGATGCTGGCAACGGCAGCGGCAGCACAGGGTCTCTACGCTCGCGACGCGAAGAAGCAGCCGGGGTCGGCGAGCTGGGTAAAGGAGCTTGCGGCGCTTCCAGCTTTCACGCCGCCGCGACTCGCCGATGGTACGCCCGACCTGCAGGGCTGGTGGACGGGCCCGAACGGCGGCGACGACATCGAAGAACACGACTACGTCGACATCAGCAGCCCGCCCGAAGAGAGCTATATTTCCGATCCGCCGGGCGGCAGGGTGCCCTACCAGCCGTGGGCACTCGCACTACGCAATGAGATTCGCGCGGGGCTCGCGCGCGGATGGCCGGGTGAAAAGACCCGCCTCTACACCGACCCGCAGACGTTCTGCCTCTACAGCGTGCCGCGCGCGACGACGAGAGGCGGATTCGAATTCATTCAGAGCCCCGGCTCAGTCGTCATGGCATTCAACTTCGCGCACTACTTCCGCGTCATCCCACTGAGTACGGCGCCACACGTCTCCCCCACGATCAACCAGTGGATGGGCAACTCGCGCGGGCGCTGGGAGGGAAACACGCTCGTTGTCGACGTGACCGGCATCACCGGCAAAAACTGGCTCGATCAGGTCGGCAACTTCTTCAGCGACAACGTGCACGTCGTCGAACGCTTCACGCTCGTCGCCGCGAACATGATTGACTACGAAGTCACCATTCAAGATCCGACGGTCTATACGCGGCCTTGGACGATGCGACTGCCGCTGCGCCGCGGCCGCAACGAGGAGAACTGGGAGAACGCGTGTTACGAGGGGAACCATGATGCCGAGAAGGCTCGCGAGCTCGGCTTCAAATGGTTTCCTGGTGTGACTGCGCCTCAGTAAATTGGGATTTACTTCAACAACGGGATCTTGTCCACGTCCGGCGGCACAGGCTGCGCGCGCAGGAACGCGTAGATGTCCGTCAACTCAGTATCCTTGACGATCTTCTCCGTGAACGGCGGCATCTCACCCGTGGGGTGCCGCACGTACTTCATGAGCTGCGCGTAGGCGATCGGCCGCGGCGCCAGCCTCGGCCCCGCACTTCCTCCCTGCGCTTCGTAGCCGTGACACTGATAGCAGCCAAAGCTCACAAATAGTTTGCGCCCATTCGCCGCGTTCCCCTGCGGTACGTTTTGCTGCTGCTGCGCAGGAGCCTGCTGCGCAGCAGTGGCAATGACACATGCTGCAAAGAAGATGAAGGTGAGAAAGAGAGGCTTCTTCATCATCGACCTACCGTGGCTGCGTGACGACATCGACGAGTGCCGGCTCGCCCTTCTTGACGACGTCGAGGGCGCGCTTGATCGCCGGGCCGACCTCGTTCGGGTTGCTGATCGGTCCTTCGGAGTACACGCCCATCCCTTTGACGATCTGTGCGTAGTTGATGAACGGATCCTCGAGGGTCGTGCCGATATGCGCGCGCGTGACGCCGCGATTGTGGCGGTTGCCCATGCGCTGGACGTGCATCACTTCCTGGTGATACGCGCGGTTGTTGTGCATCACGGCGAGCAACGGGATCTTGTGATGCGCCGCGGTCCACCAGACGCCCGGCGCATACATGAAGTCGCCGTCGCCTTGGATCGCGACGGAGATACGCCCGTGTTTCTTGTTCGCGAGCGCGCCGCCGACTGCCGCGGGAGCACCGTATCCCACACCCGCGCCGCCGGAGCCGCCGGCCCACTGGTAGGGTTTGTCAAACTTCCAGAGACGGCGCTCCCAGTTGCTCGTGTTGCCGCTCGCGGAAACGAGCGACCAGTCTTCGTTCTTGATCACGTTGTACAGCTCCGCGGTCAGCCGTGCGGTGCTGACCGGGCTCGCGTCCCACGCATACGCCGCGTCGGAGCGTGTCCGATCGAGCGCGTTGGCGTGCTGCTCAGCGAGTTTCTTGCCGCGCGCTTCAAATGCCGTCTTGCGATCAGCGGTCATCGCACGTTTGACGGCTTCGATGAGCGACGGCAGCGTCGCTTCCGAATCGGCAGCCATGGCGATATCGACTTCGGGATAGCGCTGGAAGTCCTGATAGTTGCCCTTCATGTAGAGATCGCCGGCCGTGATGCTGACCAGTTTCGTGCCCGGCTTGGTCAGTGGCCTGGAGCTGCGCACCAGCGAATCGCGGAACGAATCGACGGTGCCCCAGAAGTCGGTCAACTCGAGTCCGAGGACGACGTCCGCATTGGCAAGGAGCGCGCGTCCGCCGTTCGACATATTGAGCGGATGCTGCGACGGGAAGTTCATGCGGCCACCCTGATCGATCACGGGCGCCTGCAGCAGCTCGGCGAGCTCGACGAGATGCGCCATGCCTGCCGGCGTGCGCGCCAGACGATCCGCGATGATCACCGGGTTCTGTGCGTTGACCAGTAGTCTCGCCGTTTCGGCCACCGCGCCCGCGTCACCCTGCGGCGGCGCGGTCAGCGTCAGCTTCGGGATGCGCAGCCGCGGCTTCACTTCCTCGGAGATCGGATCTTCCTGCAAACCGCCGTCGAGCACGATCATCACGGGCATCATCGGCGGCGTCATCGCAATCTTGTAGGCTCGCACTGTCGATTCCGCGAAGTGCGGCAGCGACCACGGCAGGTCGTCCCATTTGATGTAATCCCGCACCATCGCCGCCGCGTCCTGCACGCTGTGCGCCCATTCCACACCGGGTCGTCGCATCGTCGCGTCGAGGCTGTTGCCGGCCAGCACGATGAGCGGCACGCGATCGCAGTACGCGTTGTAGATCGCCATCGACGCGTGCTGGAGGCCGACGGTTCCGTGCACCAGCACCGCCATCGGCTTGCCTTCGATCTTCGAATAGGCGTGCGCCATCGCAACCGACGATTCTTCGTGGCAGCACGTGATGAACTCGGGAGCGGTGTTGTTCCCGTAGTTGATGATCGACTCGTGGATGCCGCGGAAGCTCGAACCAGGATTGGCCGCGACGTACTCCAGGTTGAGCGCTTTGAGCACGTCGAC
>Ga0070675_100002436_pt1 | contig 13894 bp, 8 predicted proteins | sample KBSM43metaG_FD_65343 | JGI IMG/M metagenome (GOLD analysis project Ga0070675, IMG submission 65343) | Miscanthus rhizosphere microbial communities from Kellogg Biological Station, Michigan, USA - KBS M4-3 metaG | ecosystem: Host-associated > Plants > Roots > Rhizosphere > Soil ...
GGCGGCAGTCTTGAACTGGTGCGCGTTTCCAATGGGCAGGTCGGGCAGGGCGTGTCGATACCGTTCGGCGTGTTGCGCCTCGCCCAGATGAAACTGGGCTCCGCCCGTGCCCTCGACAGCGCGCTCGCCAAGGCGCTCAACAAGGTGGGCTGGAAAGACAAGGTTGGCGACAAGCCCTTCTACATGGTCGGCGGTTCGTGGCGCGCGCTGGCACGGTTGCACCAGACGCTGACCGATTATCCCCTGCCGATCGTCCACCAATATGCGATGGCGCCGTCCGAAGGGCAGCGTCTGGTGCGGGCGCTCGGACAGCTCGATCCCAAGCGGATCAAGGCGATAGGGGGCATCTCCTCATCGCGCGTCGCCTCGCTCGGCGATGCGGCGATGCTGCTCGCTGCCTTGTCGCGCCGCCTTGGTCCGTCGGCGCTTATCGTATCGGCCTATGGCTTGCGTGAAGGGCTGCTCCATTCGAGCCTGCCCGAAGCGATCCAGGCGCTCGACCCTCTTATCGAGGCTGCGCGCGAGGAAGGCTCGCGCCAAGGCCGTTTCCCCGAACATGGCGATCTGCTCGACCGTTGGATCGCGCCCTTGTTCGCAGACGAGTCGCCGCAATTGGCGCGTTTGCGTCATGCCGCTTGCCTGCTCGCCGACGTGGGCTGGCGCGCGCACCCGGAATTCCGCGCCGAGCGAGGGCTGGACGTTGCGCTGCACGGCAATTGGGTCGCAATCGACGCCTCGGGTCGCGCCATGCTGGGCCAGGCGCTCTTCACGCATTTCGGCGGCGAGGGCGTGTGTCCGATCGTCAACCAGCTGATAGGCTATGATCGCGCCGCGCGCGCAATGCGCTGGGGCTATGCCATGCGGCTCGGCCAGCGCCTGTCGGGTGGCGTGCCCGAGCCGCTCGAATCGAGCAGCCTATCCTTCAAGGACGGGACAATATTGCTGACGCTGCGCGGCGAGGATTCGGCGCTCTATGGCGAGGCGGTCGAGCGGCGTCACAAGATGCTGGCAGACGCGCTCCAGCTGAAAATCGCCGTCAGGACAGCCTGACTCCGCAGCAGCGTTAGCTGATCTGGCTCATCACCATCTTGCCGTTGACGACGCTGAAAGCCGTGCGGCCCTCGCACAGGTCGAGCGCGTCCTTGCCGAACACGTCGTAGCGCCAGCCCTGCAGCATCTGTAACCCATCGCGCTGGCCCGCAGCCATGGCGTCGATCTCATCGCCGCGCGCGATCAGTCGTGGCGCAACGTCGGCGTCGCGCGAGCGGATCTTGAGCAGCAGCTTGAGCAAATCGGCGACGAGCGCCCCTTCCTTGCCCAGGCCCGGCCGGCGGTCGTCGCGCGGCGGCATTTCGGACTCGCTGAGCGCGGTCGCGCCTTCGAGTGCACCCATCAGCCGCGCGCCGATATCGTTATTCGCCCAGCTCGCGGCGAGCCCGCGCACCTTGGCGAGGTCGGCCTGGCTGCGCGGCGGATGGACCGCGAGGTCGGCAAGCGTCTCGTCCTTGACCAGGCGGCCGCGCGGCAGATTCTTGCGGCGCGCCTCCCGCTCGCGGAAGGCCGCGACCGCCTTCAGGCGACCCAGCACCTCTGCCTTGCGGCTCGGCACCTTGATCCGCTGCCAGGCGAGATCGGGGTCGTTCACATAATTGGCCGGATCGGCGATCCGCTCCATCTCGTCGTCGAGCCAGGCGCCGCGGCCGGTCTTGCGCAGCTTTTCCAGCATGCGCGGGAAGATCTGGACGAGGTAGGTGACGTCGCCGATCGCATAATCGATCTGGCGCTTGTCGAGCGGGCGGCGGCTCCAATCGGTGAAGCGCGCGCCCTTGTCCAGCTTAACGCCGGTCATGCTTTCGACCAGGTTGGAATAGCCGACCTGCTCGCCCATCCCCAGCGCCATCGCCGCGATCTGCGTATCGAATAACGGATGCGGGGTGCGCTGGGTCAGGTTGTGTACGATCTCGATATCCTGCCCTCCGGCATGGACGACCTTCAGCACATCCTCATTGTCGACCAATAGGTTGAGCAGGGGTGTGAGGTCGATGTCAGGCGCGAGCGGATCGATCGCCGCCGCCTCATTATCGTCGGCGATCTGTACCAGGCACAGTTCGGGCCAATAAGTGTTTTCGCGCATGAACTCGGTATCGACCGCCACGTAGGGGCTCTTGGCGAGCCGGGCGCAGAGTTCGGTGAGAGTCGCGGTGTCGGAAATCAGGGGATGAATATGCATTGAGGTTAGGCCCATAGCGAGACAGGGGCGGCTTGACAAAGAGGGTTGCGGAATCAATGCGCAGCGCTCGCAATTTAGTCGTCACCCCGGCGACAGGGCATCCCGCAAAGTGATACTTTGCGGGGACCTCGGAAGCTGGGGTCTCAGGAGGCAAGGGAGTGTCCCGCCTGACGAGATGCCAGCATTCGCTGGCATGACGTAGTTAGGAAAAGACATGCACGCCTACCGCACCCATACCTGCGCCGCCCTGTCGGCGGCCAATGTCGGCGAAACGGTTCGCCTGTCGGGCTGGGTCCATCGCAAACGCGATCATGGCGGCGTGCTGTTCGTCGATCTGCGCGATCATTATGGCATCACCCAGATTGTCGCTGACAGCGATAGCCCGGCATTGTCCGTTCTGGAGCGGATCCGCGTCGAGTCGGTTGTGACGATCGACGGCCTGGTCAAGGCGCGCGCCGAGGGCACCACCAATGCCAACCTCGCCACCGGCGAGATCGAGGTGTTCGCCAAAGGCGTGGCCGTCCAGTCCGAAGCGCAGGAATTGCCGCTCCCGGTGGCGGGCGAGGCTGACTATCCCGAGGAGATCCGGCTTAAGAACCGCTTCCTCGATCTGCGCCGCGAGACGTTGCACGCCAACATCATGCTGCGTTCGAACGTGATCGCGTCGCTCCGCCGTCGCATGATCGATCAGGGCTTCACCGAATTCCAGACGCCGATCCTGACCGCATCCTCGCCCGAGGGCGCGCGCGACTATCTGGTGCCGAGCCGCGTCCATCCCGGCAAATTCTACGCGCTCCCGCAGGCGCCGCAGATGTTCAAGCAGCTGCTGATGGTTGCGGGCTTCGATCGTTATTTCCAGATCGCGCCCTGCTTCCGCGACGAGGATGCGCGCGCCGATCGTTCGCCGGGCGAGTTCTACCAGCTCGATTTCGAAATGAGCTACGTCACGCAGGACGACGTTTTCGCCGCGATCGAGCCGGTTTTGCACGGCGTGTTCGAGGAATTCGCAAACTGGCAGGGCAAGGGCCGCACCGTCAGCCCGCTGCCGTTCAAGCGCATTCCCTATCGGGAATCGATGCTGAAGTACGGCAATGACAAGCCTGACCTGCGCAATCCGCTGATCATCTCGGACGTGTCCGAAGCCTTCAAGGGCTCGGGTTTCGGCCGCTTCGCGTCGATCGTCGAGAGCGGCGACGTCGTCCGCGCCGTCCCGGCGCCCGCGACCGCAGAGAAGAGCCGCAAATTCTTCGACGACATGAACAGCTGGGCGCAGTCGGAAGGCTTTGCCGGCCTTGGCTATGCCACCCGTAAGGGCGGCGAATGGGGCGGCCCGATCGCCAAGAATCATGGCGAGGACAAGATGTCCGCTCTCGCCGACAGCCTCGGCCTTGGTCCGGACGACGGCCTCTTCTTCGCCGCCGGCAAGGAAGCGCAGGCCGCCAAGCTGGCTGGCCTCGCCCGCACGCGTATCGCCGAGCAACTCGATCTGATCGACCTGAAAAGGTTCGAATTCTGCTGGATCGTCGACTTCCCGATGTTCGAATATGACGAGGACGCGAAGAAGGTCGATTTCAGCCACAACCCCTTCTCGATGCCGCAGGGGGAGCTCGAAGCGCTCACGACCAAGGATCCGCTCGATATCCTCGCCTTCCAGTATGACATCGTCTGCAACGGCGTGGAATTGTCGTCGGGCGCGATCCGGAACCATCGCCCGGACATCATGTATAAGGCGTTCGAGATTGCCGGCTACAGCCAGGCCGACGTCGACACCAATTTCGCGGGCATGATCAACGCCTTCAAATACGGCGCGCCGCCGCACGGCGGCTCGGCGCCCGGCGTCGACCGCATCGTCATGCTGCTCGCCGACCAGCCGAACATCCGCGAGGTCATCGTCTTCCCGATGACGCAGAAGGCCGAGGATCTGATGATGGGGGCGCCTGCTTTCGTCACGCCCAAGCAGCTCCGGGAGCTCAACATCCGTGTAGTCGAGCAGCCAGGCGCCAAGCCCGCCGCGCAGCCGATGGCAGAGGCCGTATCGCCCAAGGCGGGGTGATGCTTCCTCTCCGTCATGCCAGCGAAAGCTGGCATCTCGGGTGGGTAGGGCGGTACTTCATTTCCTGAGGCCCTAGCTTTCGCTGGGGCGACGGAACTAGCCTGGCCGCTTCACCGTCAGGGTGAGGCGGCCGAAATCGATGCGCGCCTGAAGCCGATTCAACAGCTCGGCGCCGATCAGCCCATCGAATTCGGGCATGTTGTTGCCCCGGCTGACCGCCCTCAATTGCGTCAGGTCAAGGCAATCGATGGGCAGATTGGTGACCTTGAGTGCGCCCAGCCGGAGATCGACATGGGTGCTGATCCGTTTGCCGGCGATTCCGGTGAGGCCGAACCCCTCCTGCCCGGTGTCGACCAGCGGCACGCCCAGCTTCCGTGCCACGTGGATGTCGATCAGCGAGGTCGCGCCCGTGTCCAGGAATAGTAGCAGATCGTGGCCCATGACCGGCACGGTCAGATAAAGCTTGCCGTCTGCCGCGCGCTTGAGCGGAATCGTGACGGAGGAGGGGCCTTCGAACCAGGACAGCGCCTCCGACTGCTGCGCGGATGCGGCCCCTGCGAGGGAGGCAAGCGTGCCGCCCAGGAATGTCCGCCGCAGCATCTTATTGCTTCCTAGCGCCCTCGACCCTGATCTCCAGCGCGGGCTTCTTTGCGAGCCATTTTTTCGCCACCGCCTTCACCTCGGCCGCGGTGACCTCCTGATAGCCGGTCACACCGGTGCGCAGCAAAGTCACGTAGCGGGGGTCGTCCAGGTCGCCCTGCAGCATTTGCGCCCAATAGCCGTTGAGCTTGCGACGTTGTTCGTTGCCGCTGACGACCGGCGTAAGCGCGCGCGCCAGCTCGTCCGCGGTCGGGCCACTCTTCGACAGGTCCTGCGCAATGTCGCGCGTGGCCTTCTCGAAATCGTTCAGCCGCTCGGCCTTGAGCTGACTATAGGCGATGAACAGGCCGAAATTGGGGAAGACCTCCGACTGGCTGTTGCTGACGCCCGGCGTGTAGGTGCCACCTTCGCTCTCGCGGAAGCGATCGTAGAGTCGGGTCTGCATGATCTGCGCGGCGATGTTGAGCGCGCGCAATTGCTTCAGATCCTTGAGCGAACCGGTCGTCGTCCACACGCTTGCGGTCAACAGCTGGTCGGGATCGCCGCGATGCGTAAAGGCCAGTGGCGCTGCCGCCGGAGCGGGCGGTTTCAGCGCGAGGTGTGAGGAGGGTATCTTGGGCTGGGGCTTGGTCACCGCCGCGCCGAACGTCTGGCGCGCAGCCTCGATCGCGGCGTCGGTGTCGATATCGCCGATGATCAGCACCTTGCGCACCCCATTCGCGAATAGGGGCTGCCAGAAGGCGCGAAAGGCGTCGGGTGTCACCGCCTTGGCCTCGGCGCGGGTGGGAAAGGCGAAACGCCGGTCGCCGTTATGCATCGGCAGGCCGGCGAAGGCGCCAAATACCGACTGGGGTGAGGCATAGAGCGAATCGTAATTCTGGACGAAGCCGTCGCGGATCCGCTCGAACGCCTTGCTGTCGAAGCGTGGCTCGCGGATCGCGGCGTCGATCAGCCGCAATTGATCGACCAACTGCACCGCCGTGGTCGCCCCAGCCCAGGTAAAGGCGCGCTCGCTGACACCGAAGCTCAGACCCAGCCTTTTGCCCGCGGTCGCCCGTTCGAGCGCGCCAAAATCGAGCGGGCCGACGCCGCCCTGGACGATCGCGGGCGCGGTCCACAGCAGGTTCGGTGCTTTCGGTTCGAGCGCGGTCATCCCATCGCCCGCAAGCGCGATCACCAGGATACCGGCCTGCTCATTGTTGTTGCGGCGTAGGTCGACTTCGACTCCATTGTCGAACCTGACGCGTGTCACGCCCAGATCTGCAATCTCGGAGCGCCACACGATCTTGCCTGGCGCGCCCGGCTGGCCGAGATCGTCGAGGCTGGCATGCTTTTCCTCGGTGCGGGCCTGCGCCTTGGTCGCGCGCGCCTGCGTGAGCGCGGCGGCGAAGGCGTCGTTTCCGCCCTCGATCGGGGCGGGGCTGAGCAGCAAGGCGCGCGCCTCGCCCTGAATCGCGGCGCGCATCGCCGCACCGACATTCTCGGGCGTGAGGCCCTTGCGCTGCTTTTCGAACATGTCGAGCACCACGGCGGGCTCTTCGACCACCTCCCCCGAGCTGACCGCATTGGCAAGTTGGTTGGCGAAGGATGCCGACTGCGTGGTCGCCGCCCCGGCGGCCGCCGATTGCAATCCGGCTTCCAGGCTCGACGCGACCTGGTCAATCTCGTCCTGGCTGGGCAGGGTTGCGACCGCGTCGGCCAGGATGCCGTAGGTCTCCGTCAAAGCCTGCGCCCAGAGGTCTTGCTTGGGCGCCATCCCGATCGTCATCGTGTCTTCGATGTGACGCTGCTCGCTATAGCCAGCACCCGCCCCTAGGAAGCTGGCACCCTCGCGCGCCTTGCGTGCGAACCGCCGCGACAGGACCTGTACCGCGACCAGACGATTAAGGTCCGCCGTTTCGCTGGCGAGCGTGTCGGGCCGATCGTCATGCTGCGTCACCCACGTTAGCGACAACTGATTGGGCGCCTGCGGGTCGCTGACGACCGCGCTCATCGTCTTGGGCACGATCGGTTTGCCGTAATCCGGTTCGGCGGGCGCGGTGCCCCGGCCGGTCCACTCGCCGAAATGGCGCCGGATCGCATCTTCCAGCACCGTTGCATCGGCATCACCGACGATAATCACGGTCGCACGTTCCGGCCGATACCAACGGTCGTAGAAAGCACGCAGGCGGTCGGCAGTGGCCGCGCCCAGCGTCTCGTCGGTGCCCGCTATATCCGCGGTCTCGGCGCGCGTTCCGGCGAGGATTAGCGCCTTGGATGTGTCCTGCACGCGCTTGGCCAGCGGAGTCTGGCGTTGCGCGCGCTCGGCCGTCACCACCTTGCGCTCGATATCGACCAGTTTCGGATCGAAATTGGCGCTCGACACCATCTCGGACAGCAGGTGTAAGGCCGTGTCCATCGAGCCCGGATCGCTCTTCGGCAAATCGAGCTGGTAGAGTGTCTGCGTCAGGTTGGTGAAGGCGTTGGTATCGGTGCCGAACGCAGCGCCCAGCCGCTGCCAGGTGCGGATGCCTTCGCCGTCGGGCGCGCTTTTGGTACCGCGGAAGGTCATATGCTCGATGAAATGGGCGTAGCCCTTCTCATCTTCTCGCTCCATCAGCGCGCCCGCGTCGATCCGTACGCGGATCGCCAGGCTGTTGGCCGGATATTTGTTCTGGCGGACCGCATAACGGATGCCGTTGGGCAGCACCCCGAAGCGCCAGGCCTTGGCCACCGGCATGTCGCTGCCCTGATACAGCCAGGGTAGGGGAGCCGCCGGTTGGGGCGCCGCCGTGGACGGCGCCGGGGTCTTGGCTGCGGTCTCCGCATAGGCCGGACCGATCAGCGCAAGCATCGCTACGGCGGAAAGAAGGCGCGTGACGGCAAGCTTCATCTGGTAATTTCCCCAAGGTGCTGCAGGTCTTAGCGGCAAGATAGATCGATAGCGACGGCGTCTTAAGGCAGGCTGACCGGCAGCAACCTACGAATTCGGATAGGCAATTGCGACGACCTCATAGTCCCGCCCGCCCGCCGGCAGGTCGACGCGGCGTACGTCACCGATCGCCGCGCCACGCAGCGCACGGGCCAGCGGGGAGCGCCAGCTGATCCGGCCCGCGGTGGCGTCCGCCTCGTCCTCGCCGACCAAGGTGACGATGCGTTCCTGATCGTTCTCGTCGGCAATGGTGACGGTCGCGCCGAACCAGGCGCGGCTGCGGTCGCCCTGGGCGGAAGGATCGACTACCTTCACCGCCTTCATCCGGCGCGACAAATGGGTCAGTTCGCGGTCAATCTCGCGCAGTTTCTTGCGGCCGTAAATGTAGTCGCCATTCTCGGACCGATCGCCATTGCCCGCCGCCCAGCTGATCGTCTCGACCAGCTTGGGGCGCTCCTGGCTGAACAGTACCTCGTAACGCTGGCGCATCGCCGCAAAACCCGCTGGCGTGATCGGCTGCGTGTCAGGCATCACCTTAACTCATTCCCGTCACCCCAGCGAAAGCCGGGGTCCATCTCCCGTCCGTTTCGCTTGGCCGAACCTTCTGGAGATAGGTGCCAGCTTTCGCTGGCATGACGATAATTGGGAGGGGCAAGGCTCAACCCGGGTCCCTTTTGCCGAGGTAATAAGACAGGCGGTCCTTCTCGGGGGTGCGGGCGCGTCCGGGGTTGAAGAGGTCATAGACGACCGCGTTCTCCAGCACCTTCTGCACATAGGTGCGCGTTTCGGTGAAGGGGATGGCTTCGATCCAGTCGACCATGTCGACGCCGGGCAGGCGCGGGTCGCCGTTGGCGCGGATGAACTTGTTCACATTGCCCGGCCCGGCATTGTAGCTCGCCACCGCCAGAACGTAATTGCCCTGATAATAATTGAGCATCCGGTCGAAGAAGCTCGACCCGATCATGACGTTATAGTCGACGTCGGTCAGCCGCTCCGGAGTCCAGGGCACGCCGAGCTTGCCCGCTTGCTCCTTGGCGGTCGGGTTCATCAACTGCATCAGCCCGCGCGCGCCCGCGCCGCTCTGCGCCTGGCGATCGAACTGGCTCTCCTGGCGTGAGATGGCGTGGATCATCGTCCAGTGCGAGCCCATTGCGGGCGGCACCGACACGGTCGGGAAGCCGAGCCGGATCGGGTCGCGCGCGCCCGATTTCCGGGCATTGCGCGACACGATCACGCCGAGGTCCGGACGCTGCAACGACCGGGCGAACTCCATCGCCAGCGCATGGTCGACGTCGCTGTCGCAGTCGATCGCGATCTTGCGGATGAACTGGGTTTGCGTGAGCCAGTCGCGCTGCTCGCCCAGCAGCCGCGCGGCGCGCACCACCTCGCGATTGGCGAAGGCGGCGCGCGCTTCCGGCGCGATCTCAAGCGGGGCAGGGTCCGCCGGAACCGCGATCGGCCGGCCGAGGCGCTCGGTCGCGAGCTGGCCATAGAATTGGTCGATATTGGCGGCGGCATTGGTGAAATGCGCGGTTGCGTCCGGCGCGTTGCCCGCCACCTGCGCAGCGCGGCCCGCCCAATATTCGCCTTTGGCCTGGCTGCCCGGCGTCTGCGAGGCCTGCGCATAGCGCCGGAACATCGCCTCCGCATCCTGCGGCCGGTTGAGCTGCTTGAGCGCAGTCGTGCCCGCCAGCCAGGCAAGGCTGGTATAGGGATCGCGCAGCTTGAGCTCCTGCGCGCGAATATCGGTACCCGGCGCGAAAGCGTGATCGAGGTTGGCGGCGATGCCGTAAGCCAGCGCCGGTTGCCTGTCGTGCGCGGCGGCGCTGGCGAAGGTCAGCAATGTGGTGAGAAAGGCCTGCGGATCGAAGGCGGGCGCGTCGAGCGTCTCCGGCAAAGCGAGATAGGTGCGCGCATCCAGCTCGCGCGCATTGGCGCGCAGCCACAAAGCGCGGTCGATGACGAAGCCCGCATCATGATCGGCATCGGGCCCGACCGCCGCCGCCTGCGTCGCCGCATCGGGGGCGTTGGTCTGGAAAGCCAGCCGCGCGGCATAAATCGGCCGGCGCTGCGCACTCACCAAAGCGAGTTGGCGCGACGCGGAGGAGGAAGCACGCGCCCACAACAGCACCTCCATCCTCTGATCCTGCTCGGAGGGTGTGAACTGGCTGCCGAACCTTCCAGTCAGCCGCGCCTCGTCATCAGCGGAGAGCGGCCCCATGGTCCAGGCCGCTGCCGCGGCGGTGCGTGCTTTGTCGGCTTGGCCGAGCGACGCCAGCGCCTCGGCATAGCGCACGCGACCGGCGGTACTGAGCGGCGGGAAGGTGTCGAAATACTGCGCGACCAGGCGCGGGTCGGCCTGGTCGGGCAGGATCTGGCGCTCGGCGGTGCGGCGCATGCCCGGTTCGCCCGGCCAGCCGCGATGCGCGATCAGGAAGCGCGCATAATCGGCGAAGGGCAGGCGGTCGCTCTGGCGCAGCCTCTGCCATTCGTCGATCGCGGGCCAGAGCGGGTCGGTCCTGGACGGACGCGCCACCGCAGTGCCGCCGCCGCCACTGTCCTGATCGGCCAAAATGAGACGCGGCCGCACCGACTGGCTGGTGATGGTCGCGGCTGCCGCGGCGACCGAAAGCAGCACCAAAGTCGCGGGCATGAACTTGCGAATGCTGGATAGGCGGCTATCAGGCCTCCCGGGCCGACGATTACGGTTGGGCTTCATGCGCCTAATATGGCGCTCCGAATGCGGAAGGTGAAGGGAAAGCGCATGTTCAGCGGGTCGATTCCTGCCCTGGTCACGCCAATTCGTGATGGCGCGATCGACGAGAAAGCGTTTCGCGCTCTCGTCGACTGGCAGATCGAGTCCGGTTCGTCCGCGCTCGTGCCCTGCGGCACGACCGGCGAAAGCGCGACGATGACGATCGAGGAGCATGACCGCGTCGTGCGCGTCTGCATCGAGCAGGCGGCGGGCCGCGTGCCCGTGATCGCGGGCTGCGGATCGAACGACACCGCTGTCGCGCTCCACCATATGGAATCGGCCAAGGCGGCGGGCGCCGACGCGGCTTTGATCGTGCCGCCTTATTATAACCGCCCCAACCAGGAGGGTGTGCTCGCCCATTTCCGCGCGCTTGCCAGCGGCTGCGACCTGCCGATCATGCTCTACAACGTGCCCGCCCGCACGATCGTGGACATCAGTGTGGAGACGATGGGCGAACTGGCCAAACTGCCGACCGTAATCGGCGTCAAGGACGCGACCGGCAACGCCGCCCGCGTCTCCGCTCAGCGCGAGGCGTGCGGCAAGGACTTCATCCAGCTTTCCGGCAATGACGACATGGCGCTCGGCTTCATGGCGATGGGCGGGGTGGGGTGCATCTCGGTCACCGCCAATGTGGCGCCGCGCGAGTGCGCCAATTTCCAGAAGGCGATCGCCGAAGGGCGGTGGGACGATGCACTTGCGTGGCAGGACAGGCTCTTCCCGCTCCATACGGCCTTGTTCACAGATGCGTCGCCGGGGCCGGTCAAATATGCGATGGGTAAAGTGCGGCCGGGCTTCCCGACCGAATTGCGCTTGCCGATGACCCCCCCGTCCGCTGCGAGCCGCGCGGCGGTGGATGCCGCGCTCGCGCATGCCGGGATTGCCTGAGCGGGCGGTTTGCCTGCCTGACGTTCGAGCTCCGCAGCCACTTCCGCCCTTCCAGCTCCCGGACTTCTGACGTATCGGCCGCAATTACTCTGAGTAATTGAAGGGGCGACGATGACGAAACCGGATATGGCGAGCCGCCGCAGCGTGCTGAAGGGCGCGCTGACGGGCGCAGGCGCGATCAAGTTGGCTGCGGGTGCGCCCGCGATGGCCGCCGCCGCCAAGCCCCTGCTCGCGCCCCGGCCGCCAATGGGCTGGAACAGCTGGAATTCCTTCGCGACCACGATCACCGAGGCGCAGGCGCTGGAGGTTGCCCGTATCCAGGCCGAGCGGCTGCTTCCGTACGGTTATGATGTCTTCACGATCGACATCCAATGGTACGAGGACAATGCGACCGGCTACGAATATAGCAAGAAGCCCGAGCCGACGATGGACGGCCATGGCCGGCTGACCCCCGGGCCGCGCCGCTTTCCGTCGAGCGTCGGGGGCAGGGGGTTCCGGCCGATCGCCGACAAGGTGCATGCGCTCGGCCTCAAATTCGGCGTTCACCTGATGCGCGGCATCCCGCGCGCGGCGGTCGCGCAGAATTTGCCTGTGCTGGGCATGTCGGTCCGCGCGGCGGATATCGCGAATACCGCCAGCATCTGCCCGTGGAATCCGGACATGTACGGCGTCGATATGACGCGGCCGGGCGCGCAGGCTTATTATGACAGCGTGTTCGCGTTGTTCGCGAGCTGGGGCGTCGATTTCGTCAAGATGGACGATATGAGCCGCCCCTATGATGCGCACCTGCCCGAGATCGAGGCGGCGCATCGCGCGATCCAGCATAGCGGCCGGCCGATGATCCTGAGCCTCTCGCCGGGCGAAACGCCGGTCGCGCGCGGACCGCATGTGCGCGAGCACGCGCAGATGTGGCGGATCAGCGACGATTTCTGGGACACATGGAAATTGCTCAAGGACCAGTTCGTCCGGCTGGAAAACTGGAATGTCTACCGTCGCCCGGGCGCCTGGCCTGACGCGGACATGCTGCCGCTCGGCCGGCTGGCTCTCGACAGCCGTGACTCCAATTTCACGCCCGACGAGCAACGCACGCTGATGACGCTCTGGAGCATCGCGCGGGCGCCGCTGATCATGGGTGGCGATCTGCGTAAGCTCGACGCGGCGACTTTCGCCCTGCTCACCAATCGCGAGGTGATTGCGGTGGACCAGCACAGCCATGACAACCAGCCGCATTTCCTGCAGGACGACATGCCGGTGTGGACCGCGCGCGCTGCGCGGGACGGTCAGTTCTACCTCGCAATCTTCAACATCGCCGACAAGGCGCCCGGCACACTGCGCTTCCCGCTCGCGCGGCTCGGGCTGCGATCTGCCGGGGTGCGAGACCTTTGGACAGGCCGTGACCTCGGGCGGGTCGAGCGCGAAATGGTGGCGACGGTGCCGCCCCACGGAGCAATGCTCTACGGTTTGAGCGCGTGAAGCCGGGGCGGGTGACCCAGAGAACACCCGCCCGCATTCCCGATCAAAGCTGAAAAACAGCGGATTCTGCTCGTGCGTGCGCCCGCGGGTGAAGGCGGCGACGGCGGGCAGCCTTTCCCCGGCGAGCAGCGACGATTCCCGAGTGGAAGGACAGTCTATCGGCAGTACGATTCGCTCGGTTCACCGCACAAAGCGCCCGGATCGCCCGCTCCGCAAGTAGCAGGCGGAGCGATATTCATGTGGCGGACAGGTTAGCCCCAACAGGCAGCGTCGACGGGGTGGTCAGAGAGGAGTTGCTCAATGCGTTTCATTTCCAGGAGATCGGGCGTTCGTTTGCTGATTGTCGCGATGACTGTGTCCGCATCGGGCACCGTGCTTGCGCAGCAGCAGGACGCACCCGACAACAGCGTCACCGTCAATGGCATCAAGAGCCCGGGCCCCGAGATCAAGGGTGTGATCACGGCGCGCAACGATGAGAAGATGAAGGTCACCACGGCCGACGGCAACAACATGATCATTGCCGTGAATGACGGGACCAAGATCCGCGCCGGCGGCGGCCTGTTCGGCATCCACAGCAAGATGGCGCAGGACGCTTTGCTCAACGGTCTGCCGGTGACGGTGAAGACCTGGCGCGCGGGCGACGGGCCATCGGGCGAGCTCGTGGCGAGCCGGATCAGCTTCCGGAACAGCGACTTCAGGACCGCGTCGATGATCCGCAATGGCACCAGCCAGCGCTTCGAGGAACAGACTGCGGCGACGGAAAACCTGCGTGCGCATCTGGGCGATATCGACAAATATAACGTCAAGGCCACGACCGAGGTTCATTTTGACACCGGCAAGACGGAATTGTCGGCGCAGGACAAGGCGCAGCTCTGCGCTACGGCCAGCCAGGCCCAGGCACAGGAGAATGCGCTTCTGCTGGTGGTCGGCTATACCGATGCCACGGGTAGCGACGATTTCAACCAGACGCTGAGCGAGAAGCGCGCA
>Ga0070675_100002439_pt1 | contig 13891 bp, 4 predicted proteins | sample KBSM43metaG_FD_65343 | JGI IMG/M metagenome (GOLD analysis project Ga0070675, IMG submission 65343) | Miscanthus rhizosphere microbial communities from Kellogg Biological Station, Michigan, USA - KBS M4-3 metaG | ecosystem: Host-associated > Plants > Roots > Rhizosphere > Soil ...
CGGGTTCGCGCACAACTGGCAGCAGTCGACCGGAGAGCTCCTGAGTGGCTGGTGGTACTACCCGACGATTGACAATCAGGGTCCGCTCAGCGCGCAGACGCTCATGAGCTCACCGGAGTCGGGTGGATCGACAGTTCGCACCATGTACTACCTGTCGATCGTGTGCGCGCGGAAATCGATCTACATCGCGAACCCGTACTTCCTCCCTGATGCCGTGGCGATTGACACACTCATCGACGCCAGGAAACGCGGCATCGACGTCAAGATCATGGTGTCGGGCGTCCGCAACGACAACTGGCTCGCCCGTCAGAACAGCGTGCGATTGTACGGCCGCTTCCTTGAAGCAGGCATCGAGATCTTCGAATACAACCGCACAATGTTGCATCACAAGACGATGGTGGTTGACAGCGTGTGGGTGACCGTCGGCACCGCCAACTTCGACAACCGCTCGTTCGCCCACAACGAGGAGAGCAACGTCTGCGTCTTCGATCGCGGCCTCGGCCGCCAGATGCAGGAGGTCTTCTGCGCGGACATGGAGATCTGCGAGCGCGTGGATCGCGAGACGTGGTTGCACCGCGGCGTGTGGGCACGGACCCAGGAGTTTTTCGGTTCTTTCCTCGAGGAACAGGCTTAGTCCCCGACAGAACTCACAGCACCTGAACATTGCGACGACCCTATCGTTCCGTTAGACTCCCTCAACCGTTATAGCCATTCAGAGGACGTGGGGCTACCCGGCGGAGTAACGGGACCACATGGGCTTCGCTAGGGTTCCTACATCTTTGTCCAGGAGGCCACAATGGTCGGGTTCGCACACATCTCTGATCACTGCATAGCTCGCTCAGGTGGCGCTGGCCGCCGTCACTTCGTCACAGCAGCCACGATCGCGATGCTCCTCCTGATGCTCGTGCCGAGCCAGGCGCACGCGCAGAAGCCACTCGCCGGCCTAGTCAAGCGCCTGTTCGACGTTTCGACGGTCAATGTGCCGACGCCGAATCCTGTGAATCCGAGCGTCAACATCCCTCATCAACCACATTTCATCATCGGCGAGAACGTCAAGCTGACCACGCGAGAGATGAATCTGGCATTGGCATCGCAGCTGGCGGCGTTCCCGCTCGCCTCGTCATCAGGAGGATTCACTTTCAGCGTAAACGAGCGCGGTGAGGTGGCGCCCACCAGCACGAACTTCGGTCCCTCTTTCGCCGAGCGCGGGGTCACCATCGGCCGCAAGCAGGTCAACTTCGGGTTCACGTTCCAAGCGACAAGTTACAGTTCATTTGAAGGAATCGACCTCGATTCAAACCAACTCACCTTCATACGAGAGCACAATGACTGCTGTCCTGCGGGGGGCAACGCCGGAGTGGCTACTTCCGATCCCTCTGCAGTCACCGGCTTCAATCCTGCCTTCGAACGCGATCTGCTTCGCAGCAACCTTCGAGCGTCAATCGACACAAAGACCACGGCCTTTTTCGCGAACTACGGTGTTTCGAATCGATTGGACGTCGGCATAGCAATACCGATTGTCAGCGTGCAGATGGACGCTACTGTCGATTCGGAGATCTCGAGAACCGGTTCCGGGGCGACTTCGTTGACCCATAGCTTCGACGTAAGCGGAGCGAGCACAGCCTCCTTTTCGGAGAGCGGATCCGCGACCGGGTTCGGGGATGTCCTCTTGCGCGCCAAGTACAACTTCCTTCGAACATCAACGTCGGCACTTGCGGCGGCGTTGGACCTAAGACTACCAACGGGAAACGAGGACGAGCTGTTGGGCACCGGTGCGACGCAAGCGAAACTGCTCTTTGTGGCGTCGGGCGAATACGGCCGGTTCAGTCCACACGTCAATCTTGGTTATACGTTCTCGAACGGCGAAACGAGCAAAGAAGCAACGTCATTCGACCTCGATCCAACACTGTTCGCACTCAACACCGTCCCCGGGGGCTTTGTTGCAAACGATAACAAGATCGACTTGTCAGTACCTGACGAGGTGAACTACACGCTTGGGTTCAGTGTCGCAGCAACCTCCAAGGTGACCGTTGGTTTCGACATGTACGGGAGGACATTCCAGGACGTGGCTCGGTTCGCACCCGAAAACAATGTCTACCCCAATCGCGACGGCTCTGGTCCTCTTCCCGTCCCATCCGTCCCCGTGAACAACGAATTCTCGGTGGAGTCGCGGAATGGGAATCTGAACGTCGTGCTTGGCGTCGTTGGCGGAAAGATCAATCTGGGCGGCAGGTTTCTTCTGAACGTGACGGTGCTCTTCCAGATGAACGACGCCGGACTCAAGCCCAAGCCGACTCCAGTCATCGGCTTTGACTACGTGTTCTAGTTGGACGCGTGTCATGTTGACGACAAACGGTTGGGCGAAGAACCCGCCGTCTTCGAGGCCCGCCTCGATCTGATGTTCTGCTTCAAACAGTAAATTGTCGCGGACGAGCGTACCGCCCAGAAAGGGAATGTTGATGGTGCCTGATCCGTCGGCTCAGAGACGGGATCCGCAACAGGCTCGACGCATCAACGGGGTAATCGTGCGAAAACGATGTCACTACCCCCGACGCATCGCGGACCTCCACGTTAACGATCCCCTCCAAACCTCAGAGACATACTTGACATGATCGCTCCCTCTCGATGAATGAAACCCATAGCGCATTTCACACAGCCGACCCTAGATTTCGGTTCTTCCGAATCGTCGGCGTCACCGATATCGCTGAAGGATTGGCCCGCGCACAACCGGAGCCACTGGTCGAGCTGACGAAAAACCGTCGGGCTTCCGAGCGCCGCGATCCCGACGCCGTAGCCATTGGAGTCGTACACCCTCGGAACCCCGTGCCGCGCGACAATCTCATCGACGAACGACACCAGGACTCTCTCAGCGCTCCTCGGGAACAAGCGCGTCGAATCGCAGACCGCTCGAGCCTTCACCGCGGCCCGTCCGCTTCCGCCGCGCCTGCCACAGGCACGAACGGCCGTCGTGCCAGCGTCCGTACTTCCAGATCCGGTCGACCGTCGCTCCGGCGCGGGGCACTTCCTCTTCGTAGATCCAGAGCCGATCCTCGAGCAGCCGGCCTTCAGGCTTGGCGGCCGTGAAGGTATTGCCGGATGGCAGGGCGAGCGGCATCACCACGAGCCGGATCGAGCGGAGATCTGCCAGTTGCTGCGGTGCGAGCGGAATCCAGTAGCCCGGCACCTCGGAGGCGACGATGTACTGTGGGAGACCGGCTGGATCGCTCACGCTGTCAGTCGTCCGGCTTGCAAGCCAGGTCGCGTGTCGATCGACGCGGGCACCGAGGGGCGATTCGTAGTACCGCTCGACGCCCCACGCGAGGTTCGCCATTTCGTCGCGCAGCAGGTGCACGAGCTCCAGCGGCTGGCTATCGAGCGTCGGACCGAGCGTCGGCGGCAGGAACAGCGCGCCGCTCGCGGGGTGTGGTTCGGCGGGCTCCCCGGCCGCCGGTTCGCGCGTCGGCACCGCCTCGTGGCCGAAGAGACTCCAGTGCGGGTCGGCTCCCCGGCTGATCGCGAAGTGCCGGCCAAAGACGTCCGTCACGACGACGTGATCCAGCAGCGTCACGGTGCCCGCGTCGAGCGCGACCGGCACGAGGAACCAGTCGTTGCCGAACAGCGCCGCGAACTGCAGCAGGAGCAGACGACCGAGGTCGTGACCCGCGGCGTCGACGTTGCCGAAGTTGAAGCGGGCGTCCTCGAACTCCCAGTAGCGCGGCGACGGCATGCCGCCGAATCGGACCGGGGTCGGTGTCGTCGCGAGCTTCACAGGCGCCGGCGGAGGAAGCGGGAACGACGGCATCGGCGAGGAGGAATCGACGTCGAACTCGGACCAGCCCAGCGTGTCGCCGGCGTAGTCGCCGGCCCGGAAGACGACACCGCCTCCGGCCGACGAAGCCACGCGCACGACATGCTCCAGGCGATGTGGATCCCAGGCGTCCCCGATTCCTGAAATCCCGGCCCCGCGCTCGCGCGTGAACCATGCGATCCATTCCCGTGCGATGTCGGCGACCGCAGTTCCGTCCTCGGGCTCGATCGACACGCGGCCGGCGCGCCCCTCGGTGATTGCCGACAGCTCCGGTTCCAGTTCGGCGGCGTCGGGCACGCTCGACGCCAGCGTCGCGAGCAGGGCATCGGCGGCGAACGCTCCGGACGCCGTGAACCCGCACGCCGAAACGAACGGTCCGCGGTACTTTTGAAGGTTGCGGTTGGCCAGGAGCCGGACGAAATGGGCGCCGGCCTCGAGCCGCAGGCGGACGTCCGGACCATCCGTGGTGGCTTCGACGAGCGGGTCGAGCGGCGCCGCACTCGCATCGTATTGTTGCCATTCCCCGCCGCCGAGCGCGTAAGCGCCGATCGGCGCCGTCGTTCCGAGGACGTCGAGTCGCGCCGGCGACCCGGCGTCGTCTCCCTGAAACTCGCCGAGCTGCCACTGGCGCGAGAGGAACCAGAGCGGATCGTGGATCCGCGCGGCAAGCGACTCGTTCATCTTGCCGGACGGCACCGGCTCGTATCTGAGATCGGTCATCGCCTCACCCGAGGAATGCGGGATCCATTTCCTGCGGCCACAGCGCGCTGTGCAGGACGTAAGTCATCGGGACAATCGGCGTCCGGCGCGGCAGGTCGCGGTGTTCCACCGAGCGGATCCGCGCGAGGTCGAACGTTTCGCGCAGCACGTGCAGCAGCATCTCCGCGGTCCACGGTTTCGAGGGATCGGGAGGCACCGCAATCAGAATGGCGTGCGGGGCGCGCGCGTCCGGCTGGTTGTAGTGGAACGTCAGGCCGGCCAGCTCGGTGCGCGAGGACACGTCGGAGCCGGAAAACGACGTCAGCCCCGGAATCCGTTCGGCCCAGGCATCGATCAGCCAGCCGCAGACGGGACTGTCGGCGGGGATCGCGGAGGGAAGTTGAAGGAGCGCCGTGCGCTGCGCGGATCCCGGACGCGCATCGACGGCCCACGTGTCCCCGCCGCCGGTCGATGGCGCCTGGATGACTTTCAGCGACAGCGGATGCGCGTCGTCGCGAAGCTCCAGCGTCAACATCAGATCATGGAAGTCGCCGACCGGCGCCCGCACGCGTCCGAGGCGGCGGAGCCACGTCATCATGCCCGGCAGGTCCGCGCCGGCGATGTTCCCGGGTCGCGCAAGGCCCGTGGCGAGTTCGCCGTCCGGGAGAGCCACGAAGCCCAACATGATCGGAAACCGCGAGCCAGCGACGTTCGTGAGGATCTGCGACGCCCGTTCGGTCCAGCCGCGCACGCTCATGCCGTCACGCATCTCGATGCGCGCCGGTCTTTCCGTGCGCGCCAGCCTCTCGAGCACCAGCCTCGCCTGCTCGGCAATCCACTGGGCATCGTCGGGCGATGCGAGCGTGGCGAGCGGAACGCTGCTGTCGATGCCGTGGTCGGCCATGCGCGTGAGCGCTGCGCCGACGTTGCGCGCCGCCGCGAGGCGCGCATCGGGGGACGGCGCGTCGGTCAGCGTCTGAAGCTCGTTCGTAAGATCCGTCGTCGCGTTCGCAAGGCTGGCAAGAAACCTCTCGGCGCGCACGGCAAGCTCCACCGCCGCGGCAATCGCGACGTCGGCCGCGCGGGCTGTGCGATCGTCCGACGCCGCGTCAGCCAAGGCGCGCGCCGCGGCGACGAGCGCGTCCATCGCCGCGGTATCGGAGACGGATGCGGCGGTGACGCGGGCGTCGAACGCGGCCGCGCCGGGCATCGGATCCTGGTAGCGGCCGAGGGGATCGAGGTGCAATCCCTGCAGCGGCTGCGCCGCTCCCAGCACGCCCATGATGCGTTTCGCGATATTGGAGAGCAGCACCCACTGCGCCGCGCGCGCGCCCGTGGCGAGGGCGGCGGAATCGACGCCGTCCCGTGTGCGCACGTGCGCCAGAATGCGGCGCTCGAGCGCCCCCGCCCCCCCGGCTTCACGCGCGTCCAGCTCGAACACGACGTCGAGCGCGCAGAGGTCGATCTCGTCGACGCCGCACATCTGCTCGCCTCGACCGCCGACGCTGCAGGCTATCTGCCACGCTGAGCGTGGTCCGAGCAGCCGCTCCGCCCACGCCTCCGCCTGCGGCGCGAGCCGGGCGCGCGGACGGGAGCGGCTCCAGCCGAAATCGTCGGCCGATTCCGCCATCGGAAGCAGAACGGCGACGCTGCACGTCAGGCCGACGCCGCTGCGAGGAGATGTGATGACGTCGAAGCGGCTCGGCAACGACTCGCCGCGCCCCAGCGTGTCGGCCGCCAGCCCGGCGCGCATCGGGTTTCCTGCGACCAGTTGGTGGACGCTCTCCGCGAGGACGAGATCGCCGACGGCGTCGACGAGGTCCGCCAGACCGGGCACGATCTTCGGCGCCGCTGCGGTCAACGCCGCCACGGCCGCGCTCTGCACCCGGGTCGCAGGTACGTCGCCGGAGCCTGTGGCAGCCTTGTACAAGGCAAGGCCGTCGACAACGTTCCGCGCCGCGATGGCTTCGAGAGCGGCGGCAGCAGCCTCGGGATTGTCGGGATCCGGAACGATCGGCGCAGGGAACGCCGCGCGGACATCGTCGACGATCTCGTCCTTCTCCGCCTCATGCAGCTCGCGCTCGATCCAGTATCCGAGCAGCGCGCCGAGCGACTGTCCGGCCCGCACGCCGTCCACGATCCACCGCGCCCTTCGCGATCGTCCGGACATCAGGTTCACGCCGAACGCCTGCGCGTCGGTGTGCGAATCGAACCCGGCGCGGAGCACGGCGGCCGACGCCGCGTGGTGCAGCGACGGCGCCAGCACATACGTGTCGTCTTCCCGGACGATCACGTCCGTGAAGCCGGGAGGCGGCGACGACATGGGCGGAGCCGAAGGCGCAGGCTTCAACGATTCGACCCAGCCGAATCCACCGATGTGGCAGCCTCGCGGCTGCGCCGCCCGCATGTCCCGCAGACGACGCGTCGCCAGCGACGTGATCCACGCATCGAGCCGATGCGAGAAGAGATCGACCGTTTCAGCCGTCAGCAGCGACAGTTCTTCGGCCGGAACCGTTTCGAGTGCGGTCAGAGTCCGGACCTGCCGCTCGGCGCGCGGCCGCCAGAACCCGTCAGGGTCGGCAAGGCCGTCGGGCGGGATCCCCTCGTGCCCTTCGCGCAGGTGACCGTACGAGAACAGCGCGTACAGCAGGCTCTTCGTGAGCGGTGGGTTGCTGCCGGGGTGCGTGCCCAGATGGGTCTGGACCTTGAACTCGATCGTGTCCCCGTCCATGGGCGGCAACGCGATGCAGCCTTCCACGATCTCGCGGCGGATCTTCCAGTAGTCGACCGTCGCCGCCGGATTGCTCACGAACTCCACGTTGTACGGGAGCGGGTTCGCGTCGACGTTCTGGCAGAGCAGCGTCATCGTCGGCGGAATGTCCGGGACGATCGTCAACGGCGCGCCGGGATCCGTCGTAGGCTGGATGGTGTCGGTGCCTACCGCCTCGCGCCACACGAGCGCGTTCGACACGGAGTCCTGCGACAGCACGCCCGCCAGCTCTTCGTCCTGATCCTTTCCGCTGCCCGCGCGAGGGAGCGCCCCGGTCGCGGCGAGCCAGAACGGCCGGATGTGGCGAAGGACGCGCAGCTTGATCGCCTCCGCCGCATCATCGGCCGAAGGAATCCACGCGTCGAGCGAACTGACCGGCAGCAGGCCGTAGGGCTGCCGGCGAATCCTGAGCGCGGGCAAGGGCCCGCGGCCTCGCACGAACGCGGCGGCATCGGTCCGCAGCGCGTTGTAGTTCGCCTCGTCGAAGGGCGCCATCGGGAAGATGGCCTCATGCTCGAAGTTCATGTCGCGGCGGCGCAGCATGTCCCAGTCGACGGTCAAACCTGGGAACAACGCGTCGATCATGATTCCAGACGATGTCTGCCAGTCGTCGGCGGCACCAGGTATCCCGGCCAGCACATTGGAACCGTCGACGCCCAGGGCTCTCGCCACGGAGGCAGCATTGCGTGGTCCGGCCGGGTCGAACCCGATTCGCTGCGCGTCGGGAGCAACGGCCTGAGGCATTTCGGAATGCCAGGCTGACGGCGAGTCGGTCGTGTTGTTGGTCGGCGCCCGCGGCGGGATGAACTCGAGGGCGCCGAGGCGCGCGTGCGACGCGAGCGCTGCGCTCACGCGCGCGGCTGTGACGGCAACGTCAGTTTCGCCGGACACGCCGAGCACGAACAACTGGTCGATTGACGGTTCGCTCTCGTCCAGGTGCACCGTCAGCGCCATGCCGACGTCAACCGCCTTGCTGAAGTCCACGAGCCACTCGCGTTGCCCTTCGTCGCCAGATTCACTGCGCATCGCCGAGATGGGCAGGTCCGCCGGGATCGGTTTTCCCCTCGCACCGAACAGCAGCTCGCCGTCGCGGAGGGCGTAGACCGTCCAGCCGTCGGGCATGAGCGCTGCGCGCGTCCCGGTCCGGGCAGCCGCTCGCCGCGGCGGGAAACGAGGTGCGGTGTCGACCGCGGGCGTGGTGAGATCCTCCGGTGCATTCTCGGGACGCGTCTGGTCGGCGACGAACGCCATGCGCGCGGGATCGACCTGCCTGGCGAGCGTCTCCCAGGCCCTGGCGATCGCCGGCGTCAGCGCGTCGCGGTCGCCGATCACCGGCCAGACCGCATTCCAATACGCCTGTCCGGCCTGGTACTCCCGCTCGGTGAGCGGTCCCGGGGCCGAGTCGAGATGGAGGTCGTCAGGATAGATCCTGATGAGCAGGTCCCAGCCGCTCTCCGCGGGCTTGAAGCAAGTCTCGATGCGAACAGGGAAGAGCACGACTGGCGTGCCGGCCGAGTCCCACAATGCCGGCTCCGAGGACGCGAGCGCGTCGACATCCGGCGACAAGGCGCCGATGGCGGCAACCAGCCCATCCCGCTGTTCTTCGAGTTGACGGCGCGCTTCGGGAAGCAGTTCGAGCTCACGCCGGCGGTACGCCCTCATCCCGGCGCTGTCTGGGTCGTTGGCGCCTTCCACCAGCTCGCGCAGCCGTACTGTCGCATTCCGGGTCCGCAGCTCGTTGTCGACGAGCGCTGTTTCACAGCTCGCCAGCTGTTCTCTGAGGGCCACGAGCCGCCCTCGCGCGCCGATCAAATCAGCCAGGTCAGACATTGAAGAGCGCTCGGGCGTGAAAGAGAAGGCGGAACGGACGCACCATGGCGATCGTCGCCATGTCAGCCGCGGTGCCGCCCCACGCAGCGCCGCGCGGATCGGCGGGCGCAAACGTCGGCGGCCGATCGACGTCCACGAACATCCCGCGCGCCAGTGGCACATCGGGCCATGCCAGATCGCTCCACAACGCGGAATCGCCGCTGCGCGACACGTCGAATCCATAGCGCGGCACCGCGCGGGGCTCCTGGAAGACGAAGAACCAGCCCGGCACTCCGAGTGCGACCTTGGGGTCGAGATCGAACACGTACGCCATCGAGTCGTTACCCAGCGGGACCGGAAACGTCGGCAGTCTCCAGTCGGAGAACGGCCCGACGGTTCCGGCCGGGTCGATGGCCGGCGCCGCCATGACGATCGTGAAGGGATACCGCCGCAAGACGTCGCCGCGTACCAACAGCACCGTTTCCGCGCCGCGGCCGCCGGCGAGATTGGTGCCGAGGCGTCGATCGAGATGCCAGCGCGCGATCTCCTCGATTTCGCGGCCGTCGCTTCCAGCCGCAGCCGGACGTGGCCAGAAGTGCTTGAAGGGCGTGCCGCGCTGATCGGTCGGGAACTCGCGCCAGAGGAACTCGCGATTCATCTCGTGGTTGACGCCAACGAGAAAGGCCTCGATGAACGACGGATTCGTCTCGAGGAGCGCCACGCGATTGTTCGGAAATGTGCCGAGCCCCGGCAGGATCGCGTTCGGCGCCTCCTGGATGAGCGCGAGCGCCAGCGGGGCGGGGAACTCGGGATGCGCCATGATTTGTTGCAGCGGGTCCTCGCGCTGGGGGATTGGCACGTCGATGCGATCGCGCAGCCGGATGCCCAGATACTTCGACGGGCGCAGCTCGGCCGACACCGCGATGCCCAGCTGCCCGGGATCAAACGTCCGGCCGGGCCGTGGACTGTCGATCGCGGGAGCCATCTCGTGCTGGGCCACGAACGCCACTGTTGCACGCACGACATCCGACGCCACCCGCACTTTCGACGGATCGTCGAAGAGGGTGCGCAGCCCCGCCACGCTCCCGGACCGAAGATCGAACGCCGCAAGATCGCTTCGGATGCCTGTGCGCGTCGCTTCGAGCCCCGCAGGAAAGGGCAACCCTCCCGCACTGGCCCTCTCCGCATCGTCCACGGCCCGCTGCGCGGCCGACAGCGCCGTCGCCAGCGTGACCTCTTCGGCGCCTCCGACGAGCCGCCGGTGAATCGCGGTCTGCCGCGAGGTCACGTCTCCGGTGGCTGACTGCGACAGCCGTATCAGGCTGACGTGGGGCGCGGCGGCCGTGATGCGCGGCGGGAGCACCCGCTCCTCGCCCTGCAGCCCGCGCTCGATCAGCATCGAGGGTCCTTCACGCAGCATGCGGTGGGCGACGGGACCCATCGGTCGCGCCAGCCTGGCGAACGCCGGCGTGGCCACGGCCTCTGGCAGCACGGAGCTGGCGACTTCCGCGCTCAGCGTCTGATCGGCGCGACGAATGCGGGTGCGTGCCGGTCCCGCGAGGCCGATCACTTCCGTGGGTCTGAGCGTCGTGACGCTTCGCCGGTGAACGGCGTCCGCTGTGACGCTGGCCAGCTCCGCCATCCGCCGCAAGTGGTTGGCCTTTTCGATGTCGCGGAGCTGCTCCCACGCCCGCGCCATGAGGAACTCCTGATGCTCCTGGACGTAGCGTGACCCCATCGCGGCTGCCGCCCGGCGCCGGGGATCGAGATTCACATCCTCAATCCATCGGGTCGCTGTCGGGTTGACCTTGTCGACGTTGGCGTGATGCCCGCCGTAGATCGGCGGCGCCAGGCTGGCGCCCTCGCTCCCCGGCACCTCGCGGGGATCGTCTGCGGGTGGAGGATCGTCGTCTGCGGCTGGAGGATCGGAATCGGCGAACGGATGGTTCACATGCTGCGCCATGCGCGTACGAAACGCCGCGGTACAGTCATCGTCGAGCGACGGACGCGCGCTCTGTTCAGGCGCGGCCAGCGCTCCGTCCTGCTGGAAGATTGCCGGAGTTGTATCGGCGGGTGTGCCGGCCAGTGCCCGAAGCGTCTTCCATGTCGGCCACGGCCTGAACGCGCTGATCGGCCGCGTGCCCAACGACGCCATCGATTCAGCCGGGTGCAGGCGCAGGACCAGCTCCTCGAAGTCTTCCTTCGCGCCCGCGCGAAACGTCCATGAGTCGTAGATCGGTAACTCGATGGCGCCCCCCGCGTCGACGCTCCACCGGGGAGCGAGCGCGGCGTCGAACGCCGGAACGACGCACGCCCGGTAGAAAACCCCCTCCTGGAGCCGCCGCGGGCAGACCAGCCGCGAGACGGCGCCCGCGCCGCCGCGGACCACGGCCGGTCCAATGTCTTCCGGGGTCTCCGCCATGATCTGCGCATGCGCCCACGCGTTCGATTGACGCAGGTCTGGAAGCTCGGCCACCGGGATCTTCAAGCCGCCTCGATCGCTCGCCAGCTGTGCTGCCAGCGGAACGACGACGAGGACAATCCAGGGCCGCAGACGATGTTCGGGCGTCGCAGACGCGGGCGTGAACATCCACGGCAGGTCGGGGCGCGAGAACTCGACATATGCGAGCTCGTTCGAGGGGACATCGGTCGAGTCGGGCTCGGGATAGCGCCGCGTCACGAAGCCCCTGGACAGCGTCAGCACGTCGCCGGGATCCATGACGCGAATCTCCGGACCCTCGATCGGCGTCAGCTCGGCGCCGTCCCGCGATACCTTCAGCTGGGGCTTGATGCGCGGCGGCTGCCCAATCGGACCGCGCAGCGGATCGACACCCACGACGCCGCCGGCTGCGCCTTGGCGGACGTAAGAGAGGAAGAAGCGCCGGCTCATGCGCCGCGCCTCGATTCCCAGCGCTCGACCAACTGCACGCCCTGCAGTCCGCGTGCGAGCGCGGCGTCCAGCGCCTGCGCTGATTTGATAGGGCTCTGATCTTCGAACAGCTGCACGCTCGCCTCCTCCGCCAGGCTGTTGACGGTTGCGACGACAAGCGGCTGGTGCGGCCGGACGACGATCGCGCGAAGGCCGTTATCAGCCCACCACACCGTTTCCTCGTGCATCCGGCGCGAGCCGAGCGCGGCGTCGAACACCGCAGTGGTCGCGCCAATCCGATCGACGCCTCGGTGACGGCTGCGCGGGACGAGCGGCGCACCGTCGCGCGAAACGATCACCTTCTCGTCGAATTCCGTGTCGGGGCACTCGATGTGCCGTCCCGGCCGCACATCCTGCGACGCCATCAGCGCGCCCGAAACTTCCCGGGTGAATCCCCGCGACGACAGCTGGTCGCTCTCGCTCAGGCCGAAGTAGTGGGCCCGCGGGAACTCGTCCCGCAGCGCCTCGCCCCGGGAAAATTCTTCGGACGGACTGAGGCGGGCGCCCTCGATGGCCCAGCGCTGCGGCGTGGGAAGATCCGAGCCGTCGTAGCGCGTGATCGTCACCTCGAACGGCACGCGCTGCTGGCGGGCGTGCAGGCGGCCGAGAGGATGCAGCACCGGATCTTCTCCGCGGCGTTCGGGGCGCAGGACGACGCCCGATCGTTCGGCACCGATCGAATCGGGTACCCAGGCGCGAGGCTCCTTCAAGGCGCGTCGCAGCTCGTCTTCGATCGGCGGCGGGTCGCCGAAGAGCGGCGCCGGATCGCCCCAGGTGACGTCAAAGTCGAGCGAGATGTCCTCCCAGAGCAGCGAAACCGAGCCGCGGCCGCGCACGTGCCACGGCGAGGGTCCTTCGAGAAGGATGTCCAGCGACACCGCGATGAGCGTCTGGCCGAACGCTTCGACCGCGACCCGTCCCGACGCCTGCGCCTTGAACGCGAAGTTCGGCGCGAACACACAGAGGGCATCGAACGAGAAGCGCCCCTCGATGCCGCAGCCAGCCAGCTTCGCCGCGAGATAGACCGCCGCGCCGAACTGGACGGAGTTGGCCGTCAGGGCGAAGTAGGTCTCGGCCCGCATCCGCGGCACCGGCAACGGGCTGAGATCGAACGCGATCCGGCGTAGCGCGGGTGTGCCTGCCGGCCGCGGGTAATCCGGATGAAATCCTCCCGCGGAGACGATCAGATTCGAGTTGCTTCCTCCCTGGACGAGGACGAACGCGTCCCCCTGCAGCGGCAGGAAAACGATGTACGAGCCGACCAGCGAGCCGGTCACCCGCACCATCGGGATCGACGGGTCGAAGCGCGCGACGAACGTGACGCCGATCAGGACGAGCGGTGCCGCCGGATCGGGGATCGCGATGACCAGGCGGCCGAGCACCGCCAGCGTCGGTGGACTCGGCAGGTCGAAAATCAGACTGATCGTCAGCGTGATCAGCCGTCCGCCCCAGGAGACCTGCAGCAGCGGTCCGATCACGAATCGACCGCGCGCTTCAGGAAAGATCTCGACCATCGCGGACAGCGCGGCCGACGGGTTGCTGCCGGCAGTCGCGGGCGCGAGCAGCGACGTCGCACGGCCGTCCAGTACCGCAGCCTCGAGCGCCTCGAAGTTCGTGCGGCGATTGATCGCGACGACCCCGCCGACCGCCGTAAGCGCGAAGCCGAGCCCCAGCTGGATGCCCGGGAAAGGAAACTCCACGAACATGAGTACGGCCAGCGAGACGGGATGGCCGCCGCCCGCGGGCTGGAGAACAGCCAGCGCCCGAACGGACACAAAGCCAAGATCGATATCGAAGGCGCCGACGAACGAGCCGTTGGGGCCGGTCGCCAAGATGCCCGAGCCGCTCGCGAACGGCAACGTCAGTTCCGCGGAGA
>Ga0070675_100002441_pt1 | contig 13880 bp, 8 predicted proteins | sample KBSM43metaG_FD_65343 | JGI IMG/M metagenome (GOLD analysis project Ga0070675, IMG submission 65343) | Miscanthus rhizosphere microbial communities from Kellogg Biological Station, Michigan, USA - KBS M4-3 metaG | ecosystem: Host-associated > Plants > Roots > Rhizosphere > Soil ...
CGCAAAGCAAGAGTTTCTTGGCGAACTTAGCGGACTCTGCGTTCGGTTCTTACTCCGTTCGCAGCGCCTCCGACGGATGCACCCGTGAGGCGCGCCAGGCGGGAATGAGGTTGGCCAGGGCCGACACGGCGAGCAGCACGCCTGCGGCGGTGATCCACGATGCGGGGTCGCCGCTGCCGATCCCGTACAGCGCATCGGCGATGCGTCTCGCGGCAAAGGCGGCGAAGACGCCGCCGACCACCAGGCCGATCGCCGCCACCGCCAGGCCCTGCCGCATGACCGAACCGACGACCAGCGACTGAGTGGCGCCGAGGGCCATCCGAATGCCGATCTCGCGGGTTCGCCGCGCCACCGAGTACGCGATGACGCCGTACAAACCGACGGCCGCAAGCAACATCGCAACCATGCCGACGATGCTGACCATCCACGCGCTGGCGCGAATCGGGAACATCGTCATGCCGACTTCGCCGGCCATCGTCTGGTTTTCGACAAACGCCAGCGTCGGCTCGACGGCGTGAATCTCGCGCCTCATGTCTTTCAGCAAAGCATCGGCGTCGCCGCGGGTGCGCGCGATGATCGCGCTATACGGGTTCCACTGCTGATTGCGAGCGACGTGCAGAAACGGCGTCGCCGCTTCGCCGACCGACGACACCTTGTGATCCGCCGCGACGCCGACAATTTCAAAGACCGGTCCATCCGAGTTGCGCGAGCGAATCGTTTGACCGACCGCGCTTTGATTCGGCCAGAAACGGCGCGCCATCGTTTCGTTGACAATCGCGACGCGCGGTGTGTCGGGACGATCGGCGGCGGTGAAAGCACGGCCGGCGACGATCGGAACATTCACGGCCTGGAAATATTCCGGCGACACGCTGGTGACATCGACCGTCGCGCCGCCCTGACCCGGTGTGTGGACGGCCGGAATCCAGATGGTCCAGCGGTTCTGATTGATCGTGAACGGCGGCCGGGTCGTCAAGCCAACCGCTTCGACGCCGCCAATCTGACGAATCCGGAGTTGCGCGGCGCTATAGAACTGCTCGACCTTTTCGCGCGTGTATCGCAGCTGGCTGGCGTCGATCGACACCAGCGCGATCCGCTCGACTGGTATGCCGAGATTTGCGTTCTGAGCGGCGATCACGCTGCGAGTCAGCAGCGCGGCGACGACCAGCAGGATGGCGGTGATCGCCAATTGACTGGCCACCAGGACATCGCCGAGTGTAAAACGCCGTCCGGCAGTGATCGTGCCCTGTTGTTCGCCGCGCAGCTCTGCGACCAGATTCGGCTTCGAGGCGAGCAGCGCGGGAACGAGCCCGGCAACCAACGCGGCGGCGAGCGACACGACCACGGTAAACGCCAGCACCCGCGCGTCGATATGGAGGTTGAACGTCAGCGGTATCGGCGACGGCAGGTTGATCGATGCCGCAAACCTCGTCAGCCACCACGCCAGCAGCGTTCCGCCGATGGCGCCGAAGAACGCCAGCACCAGGGTTTCGGTCACGAGCTGGCGAATCAGTCGGCCGCGGCCCGCACCAATCGCCAGCCGCACGCCAATTTCACGCTGCCGCGCCGAGGCGCGCGCCAGCAGCATGCTGGCGACATTCAAACAGGCGATCACCAAAACGAGCGCGACGAGCACCATTAGCCCCGATGCGATCGGCATGATCGTCGGATCCGCAGCCGGATGAAAATGCACATCGCTGGTGCGTCGCACCGACATCAAACGATCCTTGTTGGTCGCGGGATACTCTTCCATCAGACGGTTGGCGATCACCTGGACGTTCGCGCGCGCTTGTTCAAAGCTCTTTCCAGGTTTCAGGCGGGCGCGCAGGAACAGCCAGCGATGACCGCGCCGCTCGAGCCGGTTCGTACCCGATGGCGACGGGATGACATCGTTCATCCCGACCGGCTCGACATCGAGCGAGGCGGCAATCGGAATAAACAATTCCGGCGACAACACCGGTATCATGCCGTTGAAGGTTGACGGCAGCACCCCGACAATCGCGTACGGCAGGCCGCGAATGCGCAGCGTCTTCCCGTCGAGTTGCGCGGATGACTGCAGTTCGCGTTTCCAGTAGGTGTACGACACCACCACCACGCGGTCGGCGCCGGGCCGATCGTCGTCGGGACGCAGTGCGCGTCCGACCAGTGCCGGCACTCCGAGCATGTCGAAGTAGTTGCCCGACACCGCTTCGCCCATCGCGAGTCGCGCCCCGCCCTCGGTGCTCAGCGCCCCAAACATCGGAGTGTAGGCCGCAACGTCAGCGAACACTTCGTTCGACGACTTGAGGTCTAGATAGTCGGGCAGCGACGTCGTGCTGTACTGGCCGCCGCGCGACGCTGGCGCCCCAGTGTAGACATCAACCAGTTCGTCGGGACGCGCCACCGGCAGCGGCTTGAACAGCAGCGCGTCCACCATCGTGAACAACGCCGTATTGAAGCCGATGCCGACGGCCAGCGACGCGACCGCTACCGCCGTAAATGCCGGACTGCGGCGCAACCATCGAAGGGCGTATCGAATATCGGTGAGGAGAGACTCGAACAAGACGAAGATTATAATTCGCAGTTATAGGAGTCCCCACCGTGAAGCGTCGAATCTGCGCGCTCGTTGCCGTTGTTGTCTGCTCATCGTTCGCGATTCTGCGCAATTCACTGGTCGCGGCGCAGGCAGGAACAGCGGCAGGTGGCTTCACCATCGAGCAGGTGCTCGACTATCCGTTTCCGGCGAATCTGGTCGCGGCACCGAATGGATCGGCAATCGCGTGGACGTTTGCTGAGCGCGGCGCTCGCAACATCTACGTTGCCGACGGCAGTGCGTTCACCGCGCGGCGGCTCACTCCCTATCAGGAAGACGATGGACAGGAACTGACTAACCTGTCGTTTTCGCACGATGGCCGGATGATCGTCTACGTCCGCGGCGGCGACCATGGCGCGAACTGGCCGGCGGAAGGAAATCTGCAGCCCGATCCCAATGGCAGCCCGCAGCAGCCGAAGATGCAGGTTTGGTCGGTCGCGGTCAGCGGTGGTGCGCCGCACCTGATCGGCGAAGGCGACGAGCCGGTGGTTTCGCCCGACAACTCCCGAGTCGCATTCATCAACAACAAGCGGATTTGGATTGGCACCATCGACGGATCGAAGCCGGCCGAAGCGGCATTCTTCGCGCGCGGCACGAGCGGCTCGCCGCGCTGGGCGCCGGATGGCCACTCGCTGGCATTCGTGTCGGACCGCGACGATCACAGTTTCATCGGCATCTTTCAGAATCCGGTGACACCGATCAGGTACGTGTCGCCGACCACGTCGCGGGACTTCGAACCCGCGTGGTCGCCGGATGGCAAGACGATCGCGTTCATCCGGATGCCTGGGCGTGGCGGCACGCCGCGTTCAGCGCTGCAGCAACAGCCGCAGCCCTGGGCGATCTGGCTGGCGCCAGTCGACGGGTCGCAGCCGGCTCGCGAGGCGTGGAAGAGCGGCGATCAGCTGGTCGATTCGATGCCGCGAACCACGGACGACCCTATTCTGCGATGGGCCGCGAACAACCGGCTCACCTTCCTCTCCTACCACGATGGCTGGCCGCATCTCTATTCGATGCAGACCAGTCCGCGAAATGCACCACGGCTGCTGACGGCCGGCGCATTCATGGTCGAGCACGTCTCGCTGACCCCCGACGGCCGCAGCCTGATCTACAGCGCGAACACCGGGGCCGACCGGCTCGATATCGATCGGCGCCACATCTTCAAAGTGCCGGTGGACGGTTCGACCCCTCCGACCGCCCTGACCGCCGGCATCGGGCTCGAATGGACGCCGGTCGTAACCGGAAATGGCCAACACGTCGCCTTCCTCGGATCCGACGCGCGACGGTCGCCGCTGCCGATGGTGATTCCGATTAACGGCGGTCAGCCTAGAGCCATCGCCAACGATCGCGTGCCGAGCGCATTTCCGGTATCGCGTCTGGTCACTCCGGAGCCGATCGTGTTCAAGTCGTCAGATGGCGTCGAGGTTCACGCGCAATTATTCAAAGCGACAACCCCGATCGCGGGCGAAGGGAAACGGGCGGCGCTGGTCTACGTCCACGGCGGCCCGCCGCGCCAGATGCTGCTCGGCTGGCACTACATGGACTACTACGCGAACGACTACGGCGCAAACCAGTACCTGGCGAGCCGCGGATTCGTCGTGTTGTCGGTCAATTACCGACTCGGAATCGGCTACGGCCATGCGTTTCACTTTCCCGAACGCGCCGGCCAGCGTGGCGCCTCGGAATATCTCGACGTGATCGCCGCCGGCAAATATCTGCAAACGCGCCCGGACGTCGACGCGAGGCGGATCGGCATCTGGGGCGGTTCGTACGGCGGCTATCTGACCGCGCTTGCGCTTGGCCGCAACTCGGATGTCTTCGCCGCCGGCGTCGACATCCACGGTGTGCACGATCGCATTCCGACCCTGAACAGCGAACTGCTCGCCCGCGCGATGGTCGGCGACGGGATCACCGAGGCTGACTACAAACAGGTCCTGAAGGTTGCCTACGAATCGTCGCCAATCGCCGCAGTCGCTACGTGGAAATCACCAGTGCTGCTGATTCATGGCGACGACGACCGCAACGTGCAGTTTCACCAGACGGTCGATTTGAAACGACGCTTGCTCGAACGGAGGGTCTCGGTCGAAGAGCTGGTGATCCCGGACGACATTCACGACTTCCTGCTCTGGCGAACCTGGCGAACCGTTGCCGCCGCAGTTGGCGACTTTCTCGAACGCAAGCTCATGAACAGATCGACGCCGTTGAGTCAGTAGAACTTAGAACTTAGAACTTAGAACTAAAGAACTTAGAACGAAGAACGTCTTCCTAATTCCTAATTCCTAATTTCATTTCTAGCCAGTGCGTTTGACATATATATCACTCATACATATGCTGCTGATATATGTCCGACGACCGCGAGCTGCGTAAGGGTAGTGCCGAGCTGTTGATCCTGTCGCTTCTCGAGGAGCGCGATCGGCATGGCTACGAGCTGGCCAAGCTGATCGACCGCCGTTCGGGCGGCGAGCTGACGTTCCACGTCGCGTCGCTGTACCCAATTCTCTACCGGCTCGAGCGCAAGGGGCTGATTCAAGGCCGCTGGGTCGAAAAAAGCGGCGAGCGCAGACGACGTTTCTACCGTCTAACCGCACACGGTGAGAAAACCCTCGCGCTGCAGCGCCGAAGCTGGCACACCTTCTTCGCCGCCCTCAACCGCGTCGCCCGGCTGCGACAGGCCTGACATGCGGGACTGGAAAGCGCTGGTGCGCGCCCGGGTCGGACCGCTGTCGCTCGACGGCGCGCGGGACGCCGACATCGTCGCCGAACTGGCCCAGCACGCCGCGGATCATTTCGCGGAGCTCGTGGCCAACGGAATCGACGATCGTGAGGCTGAACGGTTGGCGCTCGCGCCTCTGAACGATCGCGACCGAGTCGCACTGCAGATCGCGGGCGCCGATCGGCCGCGCAATCCAGCGCCCGATCCGCCGCCCAGCGGCGGCACCGCGCTCGCCAACATCCCCCGTGACGTGCGCTACGCGGTCCGGCTGCTGCGTCGATCGCCCGGCTTCGCCGCGGCCGCCATCATTACGCTCGCACTCGGAATTGGGGCCAACGCTGCCATTTTCAGCGTCGTTCGCGCCGTGATCCTGCGCCCACCGCCCTACCACGACGCTTCGCGGGTGGTGGCGTTCCTCAACGGTAAGACGGGTGCAACCGGATCCATCACGAGTAGCTCGCTGCCGGACTACGAGGACTGGCGCCGCCAGCTGACCTCCTTCAGCAGCATTGGCATCCTCTCTGGCTGGACCTTCAATGCGACCGGTCTGGACCTGCCCGAACGGCTGTTCGGGGCGCGTGTCAGCGGCTCGCTGTTTCCGCTGCTCGGGACGCCGGCACTACTCGGTCGCACAATCGAACCGTCGGACGATGGCCCGAGCGGCGACGAAGCACTGGTGCTCGGTTATCGCGTGTGGCAGCGGCTCTTCGCCGGCGACCCGAATGTGATTGGCAAGCCGCTGATGCTCGAGGGGCGGCCGCATTACATCATCGGCGTGATGCCCGCTCGTTTTCGCTTTCCCACCGACGACACCGAGGTCTGGGCGGCGATCAAGAACAACATGACCGGCATGCCGCGGAACGGCCGCTTCATGGCAGCGGTTGCCCGCTTGAAGGACGGCGTCAGCATCGCCGCCGCGCAGACAGAAGTCGACACAGTTGAAGCACAGCTCGAGGCCGCATATCCGGACACGAACCGCGGCTGGCGGGTTCGTCTAGGCGGTATTCACGACGTGGCGGTCGGGGATGCGAAGCCAGCGCTGTTGACGCTGGTCGCGGCCGTCGGATTCGTCCTGCTGATCGCGTGCGCCAATGTCGCCAACCTGCTGCTCGCCCGCGCGACGTCGCGCAGTCGCGAGACGGCGATTCGCCTCGCGCTCGGTGCAAGCCGCCGCCGCATCGTCGCGCAATGGCTGACCGAAAACCTCGTGCTCTCCTTGACCGGCGGCCTGTTCGGTGTGGCCATCGCGTTCGCCGTCACCCGGGTGATCGTCACTGCGGGCCCGCCAGGCGTGCCACGTTTAGACGAAACTGATGTCGACGTTGCGGTCCTGGCTTTCACGTTCGGAATCTCGCTGGTCGCCGGTGTCCTGCCCGCGTTGCTGCCGGCGTTCCGCGCTGCCAAATCGTCCACCAGTTCGTCGCTCAAGGAAGGCGTTGGCGGATCTGCGACGACCGGACGCAATCGAGCAGGCGCCACGCTGATCGTGTGCGAGGTAGCCCTGGCGATGACGCTGGCCGTTGCCGGCGCGTTGCTGCTCAAAAGCTATGCACGACTAGCCGCGGTCCGGCCCGGCTTCGACCCGGCGCAAGTGTTGAGTTTGAAGGTGTTTCTCACCCCGCCGCGCTACCGCACCGTCGCCCAAAACAAGCAATTCATCGCGAGCGCACTGGATCGACTGAATCAGATCTCCGGTGTCGAGTCGGCGGCTGCGATTTCGCAAGTTCCGATCAGCGATCCATCGTCCACGCAACTCTTTGATGCCGAGGACAAGCCGACGGCGCCGGGCGATCGGCCGGCCGCAGGATATCGTGCGGTAAGCGCTTCGTATTTCAAGACGATGCGCATTTCGATTGTGCGTGGCCGTCCGTTGACCGACGACGATCGTATCGATACTCCACTCGTCGTCGTCGTCAATGAGGCGACCGCGAAACGGGTCTGGCCGAGCGAGAACCCAATCGGCAAACGAATCAAGTGGGCGACTGGCGTTCCCCAGTTCGACTCTCAGTGGCACACCGTTGTCGGCGTTGCGGCCGATGTGAAAAGCAATGGCCTCGACAGACCGGAAGCGGCGGCCATCTATGCGCCGTACACACAGCGCATGTTTCCGTGGTTACGTTGGACAGGTTTCGTGCTGCGGACTCAAAGCTCGCCAGACGGTTACGCGCGCATCGTCCGCCAGGAGTTGACGAACATCGATCCGATGCAGCCGATTTACGAAGTGCATTCCCTGGAACACGTGATCGCGCAATCGGTGTCGACCAGGCGGTTCCACACCGGACTGATCGATCTGTTCGCCGCGCTCGCATTGGGTCTTGCTTCGGTTGGCGTCTACGGAACGATTAGCTACTGGGTAAGCGAACGCTCCCGGGAAATCGGGGTCCGCATGGCGCTTGGCGCCGACGCGCGCTCGGTCGGGATGATGGTGGTCGGTCGCGCCAGCGTGCTGACAGCGGCCGGAATCGCACTCGGTTTGGCGCTGTCGATTGCGACTTCACGGCTGCTGACGACTCTGCTGTTCAATGTGCAACCGTTCGATCCGCCAACAGTCGTTGGAGTTGCCACGCTGGTGTCTGGCGTCGCGATCGCGGCTGCCTATATTCCAGCGCGGCGCGCCGCGAGGCTCGACCCGCTGACAGTAATCCGGGGGGAGTAAGGCCATGCCCGATTTCAAGGCGCTGGTCCAGGCCCGACTCGACTCGCTTCGCGTCGATCCCGCCCGGGCGATCGATATCGTCGACGAACTCTCGCAGCACGTCGCGCAGCACTACGGCGAGCTCGTGGCGTCTGGCGTCGACGAGCAACAGGCTATGCGTCGCGCGCTCGCGCCACTCGACGACCCGGCGCGGATTTCCGGTGAATTGGCTCGCGCCGATCGACCGCGGCCGGTTGCCGTCGAGCCGCCGCCTTCGCTGGGCGGTCGGCTGTTCAGCGGACTGGCTCGTGATGTGCGCTACGGCGCGCGGCTGTTGATTCGGACGCCCGGTTTTTCGCTGGTGGCGATCTTCACGCTCGCGCTCGGCATTGCGGCGAACACGACGATCTTCAGCGTGCTCCACGCGGTGCTGTTGCGACCGCTGCCGTTCACCGACGCGGAGCGGCTGCTGTACGTCGGCGATGCGATCGACGGCAGCAAACCGGGCAACACTGGCTTCACGACCTTTCTCGACTGGAAGGCGCAGAACCACAGCTTCGAAGACATGACGCTGATCCGATCGTGGGCGCCAACGCTGGCGAACGGCGGCGAACCGGAACGTATCGGTGGTATGCGCGTGTCAGCGAATTTCTTTCGGATGCTCGGCGTCCGTCCATCGCTCGGCCGCGATTTCACCGCTGACGACGATTCACCATCACGCTGGCGAGTCGTAATCCTCAGCGACGGGCTCTGGCGGCGACGGTTCAATGCCGACCCTGCAGTCATCGGACGCGTGCTGCGGATGAACGACGTGGACTTCCAGGTAATCGGCGTCATGCCACCAACGTTCCAACCGTTGATCTCCGAGCACTTCTATCAGCGCGCAGATATGTGGGCAGCACTCGGTTATGACGTCTCGCTGGCTTATGCGTGCCGCAGCTGCCAGCATCTGAAAGCGTTTGCGCGGCTGAAGGCGGGCACATCGATCGAAGCGGCGATTACCGACATCAATCAGGTTCACGCCGCACTTCGCCAGCAGTTCCCGAGTGATTACGCACGCGCGTCGAGCATCGTGGTCAGCCGACTATCGGCGGAATTGTCGGGCGACATTCGGCCAGCGCTGACCGCATTGATGGGCGCAGTCTCGTTCGTGTTGCTGATTGCGTGCGCCAACGTCGCCAACCTGCTGCTGACGCGACTCTCGCGGCGCGGCCGCGATCTGGCGCTACGCGTCGCTCTCGGGGCGAGCCGCGCGCGGATCGTCAGGCAGTTGCTGGTCGAAAGCGCGTTGCTGGCTTTCGCCGGCGGAGTGCTCGGCATTGCCGCCAGCATGGTGACGGTTCCACTGCTGGTCCGCGTGGCGCCGGTCACAATATCCAGGCTCAGCGATGCGCACGTCGACGCCACCGTCGCCGGCTTCGGTCTGGCACTCTCCGTGTTGACGACACTGGTCTTCGGACTCTTGCCAGCCTGGCGCGCGTCACGTTTCGAGTTGTCGGGCGCGATCGCCGGCGACTCACGACGCACCGCGGCAGCGCCAAATTCTCCCGCCCGGCGAATGCTGGTCGCGATCGACGTCGCGCTCGCCGTGGTGCTGCTCGCCGGTGCGGGTTTGATGATTCGAAGCGTCGGTCGCCTGCTCGGCGTCCATCCGGGCTTCGATCCCGATCATGTCTTGACGATGCAGATTTCGATGAGCGGCCAGCGCTATCGCGAGAACGAACCGGTGGTGCGCGCCGGCGATGAAATTGTCGAGCGGATCCGTGCACTGGCGGGCGTGACCGACGCCGCCGTGGCTGGACAGATTCCACTCGGTGGCAATGGTGACACCTGGGGATTTCACATTGTCGGCCGTCCTTCGGGCGCAGACGACCCGTCGGTCGAGCGCTACGCCGTTACCCCGGGATATTTTTCGGTGATGCGAATTCCCCTGATCCGCGGCCGTCTGATCGGGGAGTCGGACCGGCTCGACAGCGAACGGGTCATGGTGATCGGTCAGTACACCGCCGAACGCCTGTGGCCCGACGCGGATCCGATTGGTCAACACGTCCGCATCGGCGGATTGGAAGGTGCGCCTTACCGCATCGTCGGCATCGCCGGTGACGTCCGCCACCAAGAACTGGCGAAGCCGCCAACGATGCAGATGTACGTCGCGCAGCGACAATTCGTCGATTCGTTCCTGACGGTCGTGGTTCGCACGGGCGGGGATCCGTCGCACTTCACGTCGGCGGTCCGCCAGGCGATCTGGTCGGTGACTCCCGACGTGCCGATTTTTCAGGTCGCCACGTTAGAAGATCTGGTGGAAAAATCGGTCGGCCCGCGCCGGTTCGTGATGTTCCTCCTCGAACTGTTCGGCGCGATGGCGCTGCTCATGACAGCACTCGGGGTCTATGGCGTCGTGGCCTATTCGGTGTCCGAGCGCACGCGGGAACTCGGCCTCCGGTCGGCGCTCGGTGCGACGCGCGCCGATATCGCGAGGCTAATCATCGGCAATGGCCTGGTCGTCGTCCTCATCGGTCTGGGCGCCGGCTGTGCGGCCGCGTTTGCTGCGACGCGATATCTCGAATCGTCGCTGTTCAACGTCAGCGCAACCGATCCGTTGACCTTCGCGCTGGTCGCGTTGGCGCTTCTGCTCGTCACGCTCGTCGCTCAGGGCCTTCCGGTGTGGCGGGCCACCCGCGTGGATCCGTCGGTGGCTCTGCGGCAAGACTGAACACTTCAGTGTAAAAATCGCCAGATTTGTTTGACGAAAATTGTATTTGCGCCATTTCTTCGCCGCTGGACCAACAACTTAGGTGGACAGGTCCACTGGCAACCGGCTTGCCCCTCCTCGACCCGGAGGACACCAAGCATGCGACTGCGCAATCTCTTGATTAGCGTGGCGACCATTCTGTCTTTGACCGCAGCGCCTGTCTCTGCCGCACCGAACGGCGCGCAGGCGAAAGGCGCAGCGCCGAAAACCGCGCCAACCCACGGAAGTCCCAAAGCTACAACGTCGACAACCTCGTCGCCAAAGACGACGATGACAACGAATCACGGCAGTCCGAAGACTACTTCGGGCGGACCGAAGACTACTTCGGGCGGTCCAAAGACCACATCGGGCAGCCCCAAGACGGTATCAACCACGAAGACAACCAGCGCAGCGAATCACGGCCAGGCGAAGAAATCTCCGGCGCCAACCGCCACCACGACAACCACCGCATCGACAACAACGCCTGGTACGAGCACCGGAACCACGACAACCGCTGCAACTGACACGACAACCACCACGCGGCTCAATCCCATCGCTGCGAAAGTCGCGTCCACGCCGGGCCTGAATTCAAAGGTCAGTTCGTTGCTGCCGCAAGGCATGAGCCTGAATCAGGCTTCGAAGGGCTTCAAGAATCAGGGACAGTTCATCGCAGCGCTGCACGTGTCCCAGAATCTCGGCATTCCGTTCGCCGACCTGAAAACCGCGATGACCGGCATTCGCCCGATCACGCAACCACCGACCGGCGGAACCACGACCGGTGTCACGACGACTGGCGGGACGACCACCGTCGCGACAACGACCGAAAGCACTCCGTTGTTGAGCCTTGGCCAGGCGATTAAAAAGCTGCGCCCCACTGCCAATGCCGACGCCGCGGAGTCGCGCGCGACGACGCAGGCGACGTCGGATCTCGGCGGCAGATGAAGCGAATCGGTCTGGTCGGCGCCGTCTCTTTGATTCTGGTGTGCGCGTCCACCGCGTATGCGCAGGGCAACAGCGCACAGGCGCCGGGCAAGAAAAAGAACGCCACCGGCGCGGCAGCGGCCGCGCCGAGTCGCAACGAACTCAGCGCGATCGCCGTCGCACCGGTTCCAGGATCCACGAGTGCAACTCCGCTCGCATGGGTGGACGACGCCAGCCTGCTGGCCCCGGGGATGGTGTCGCTCTCCCTCTCGGCCATGCGCTGGAGCGGCGGTGGCGTGAGCGAAGTTGACGCGCCGGTTGTGGACGCGGCACTCGGCCTGACCTCGCGCGTCCAGATATCGGCGAGTGTGCCGAGAGTGGTCGGCGGCGCGGATCCCGAAGGCGCGGTCGGCGGAGTCGGCACCAGCTTCTTTGCCACGAAGATCGCCGTCTATCAGCATCCGAGCCGGCCATTCAAAGCTGCCGTCACCCCGACGCTGCAGGTGCTTGGCGAAGGAGTCGTCGCAGCTCTTGAACCTGGCGAGGGGCGGGTGCGCTGGGGCCTGCCGGTAAGCGCGGAGATATCGAGCGGTTCGATTCGACTGTACGGTGGCGGCGGCTATTTTTCGCCCGGCCTCTGGTTCGGTGGTGCTGCGGTCTCGGCGCAGGCATCGTCGAAGGTGTTTGTCAGTGGCGGCTTCAGTCGTGCCTGGCGCCACTCCGAGATTCCTGACCTGCCGATGTCCGAACGCGATCGCAAGGAGCTCTCGGGTGGTGTCGCCTACGTGCTGCATCCAAGCATCACGGTATTTGGTTCGGTTGGACGAACCATCCACACGCTGGTCGAGAACGGCGCCGGGACCTCGCTATCGGGCGGCGCATCATTTTCGTTCGCGACTTCTTCAAGCAAACCGTAGTTCGAGCGACGAGCGGCGAGCAACGAGCAACGTCCAGTAAGATCCGCCCGTGCCGAACACGCGGGGACGGGTGCTGGCGTTCGCTTTTTTTCTCGCGGTCGTCACCTACCTCGATCGGATCTGTATCTCCGCGGCGGCGCCGGCAATCATGGACGACCTTCATCTGGACATGCTGCAGATGAGCGTCGTCTTCAGCGCGTTCACGCTCGCCTACTCGCTGTTCGAGGTTCCATCGGGCTGGCTGGGCGACGTCAAGGGTCCGCGCAGTGTGCTGACCAGGATTGTCCTGTGGTGGTCTGCATTTACGATGCTGACCGGTGCAGCAGCCGGTTACCAGTCCCTGAAGGTCATTCGCTTCCTGTTTGGCGCAGGCGAGGCCGGAGCGTTCCCGAATGTTGCGAGAAGTTTCTCGCGCTGGTTTCCGGCGCGTGAACGGGGCCGGGCCAATGGCGTGCTGTTTCTCGGCTCGCGTCTCGGTGGCATGCTGTCAGCGCCGATCGCGTTGCTGTTGATCGCGCGCTGGGGCTGGCGCGCCAGTTTCGTTGCCTTTGGCACACTCGGCATCGTCTGGGCAGCTGCTTGGTGGACGTGGTATCGCGACCGACCTGAAGACCACGCGGCGATGACGACCGAAGAACTGTCGTGGATTCAGCAGGACGGTCCGCCGCCGCCGAATCGGGCGACACCATGGCGCGCGCTGTTGAGCGGCAGAAATCTCTATGCCATCTGTGCAATGTATTTCGCGTTCGGTTACGGCCTGTACTTTTACTTCACCTGGCTGCCGACTTACCTGATCAAAGAGTTGGGATTTTCGCAATTCAGCGGCGGGCTGTTTGCCGCACTGCCGTTCCTGCTTGCCGGCCTTGCCGATCTTGGTGGTGGCCTGCTCACCGATCGGCTGTCGCGTGACTACGGCCTCCGCGTCGGGCGGTGTTATCTCGGGGCCGCGGCGTTCGCGTGCGGCGCGGCGTTTCTGCTGGCTTCGACGCTGACCGCTGCGCCAGTCGCCAAAGCGGTGCTGATTGCGTGCGCGCTGGCATCTGCGGATCTTGCGTTAGGCGCATGTTGGGCCGTTCCGATCGATATCGCTCCGAATCACGCCGGGGTGATCACCGGCTGCATGAACACGCTCGGCAACCTCGGGGGCCTGGTTGGTCCGCTGGTCGTCGGTTATGCCGTCCAGGAACTCGGCTCGTGGACGCTGCCGTTTTACGTAACTGCCGGCGTGTATGCGTTTGGCGCGGTGATGTGGCTGGCGATCGATCCGGCTAAGGAACTTGCGACGGAGCAATTCGCTTCTTCGTCGCCTGTTCAAACGCATAGGCCAGTTCGATGAGCCGTGGCTCGCTGCACGCCATTCCGGCAAAGCTGACGCCCATCGGTGCCGGCTTGGCATT
>Ga0070675_100002442_pt1 | contig 13878 bp, 15 predicted proteins | sample KBSM43metaG_FD_65343 | JGI IMG/M metagenome (GOLD analysis project Ga0070675, IMG submission 65343) | Miscanthus rhizosphere microbial communities from Kellogg Biological Station, Michigan, USA - KBS M4-3 metaG | ecosystem: Host-associated > Plants > Roots > Rhizosphere > Soil ...
CTCGAATACCTTCGCCAGCGTGTCATCGTCGGCGTCCTGCGTCACGGCGACATCGTATGGGCCGCTACTCTCGGCGAGCGCGACATCGACGTGCGTCGCCACGAGCCGACATCCATCTCGAAGGTCATCCCCGGCCAGGCAAAGCACCCGATCTACCACGGGCTGCGCGAGCAGGAATCGCCAGTCCACGCGACGCAGAAGACGATTGCGTTCGCGCTCCGCCAGCTGCACTGCGCTTGCGGCGGTCACCGTGCGTGCCTGGACAGCAGCGACACGTACAGCTCGGTCACCCGCGCGACGACGGCGTCGGTCGAGAACTCGCGTCGCGCACGCTCGCGAGCCGCCAGCGTCCAGGCTCGTGCCGAGTCGACGTCCCCGAGCACACGGTCGATTGCGTGCGCCAGCGCTCGCGGGTCACGCGGCGGCACGAGCAACCCGGTGACGTCGTGCTCCACCGCCTCACGAGTTCCCGGAATGTCCGTCGCGACGACCGGCACACCCGCCGCCATGGCTTCGAGCACCGACAGCGGCAGTCCTTCCACGAGCGACGGGAGCACGAACACGTCAGCGTATTTGAGCAGCGCTGGGGCGTCGCTCCGATGGCCGAGCAGGTGCACGCGCTCGGCAATTCCAAGCGCGGATGCACGGGCCTCGAGATCGGCGCGGCGGCTGCCAGCGCCGGCGATCACGAGCGCGACGTTGGGGAGCGTAGCAGCGGCGTCGATTGCATACTCGATGCCTTTGTCCGTCTCGAGACGGGCCAGGATGAGCGCGACACGCTGGCCGCGCGTCGCCGGCCAGTTCGGCGGTGGCCCACGACGGGCAGCGATGTCGTCGAGGTCGACCGCGTTAGGTATGACGACCACTTTTGCCAGTGGGACCCCGAACCGCCGTTGCAGTTGAGCCCCGACGTCACGCGAGACGGCGATGTATCGGTCGATCATGCTGGTCATCGCGCGGTGCTGCAGGTCCACGAAGCCCGCGTGATCGAGCTCCACGTGCAGCTGCGCCGTGGCGACCACCACCGGTACGCGCGCTGCCGCCGCCGCGGCGATCCCGTACTTGGCCGCCAACGGCCAGTGCATGTGCGCATGAAAGACGTCCGCGTGATGCCTCCGCACCGCGGCGGTGAGCTCCGCGAGATGCGCGACGTCGAGCTTCCCGCCGACGCGCGGCGCCACGTGCGTCTCTGCTCCGATGGCGCGTGCCCGATCCACGAGCTCCGACGGCGCGGCGCGGTCGTGCATCAGCACGACCCGCCACTCCGCGCGATCCATCCCCTTCGCGAGGTGAAGAATCGCGCGCTCCGTGCCGCCGAACACCGTGCTATCGCTGTAGTGAATGACGGTGCGGGTCACGGAACCGGCGCGGTCGTTGGTCCACGCTCGGTGACGGCGTCATCACCTGCCCGAGCGGATCGCACGCCTAACCAGTACAGGTAGTCGAGCGCGACCGGGTACACGCGGTGCAACGCCGGCGCGCGTCGGTTCCCGAGCCATGACATCGTTCGCACGACGATGTCAGGCGTACGCGGCCACCAGTTACTGGCGGCCAGCAGTGCGTTGCGCGCAAGCCGACCCACCAACGGCCCGCGATCGAACTGCGACAGCTTGAGGTCCGCCGCCGACGACGGATGCTTCCGCGCGAGCTGCACGGCCGTCCGCCCTTTCTCCCGCGTATCTCGCGCTAGCGCCGCGAAGTCCTTCTCGTAGTGCTGGTACGCCACGGCGTCCGGCGAATAGACGAGTTGCACGCCGTTGGCACGCAGGCGCAGCGACAGGTCGAGATCTTCGTTGCCGTAGACCGCGAATGCCTCATCGAACCCGCCAACGGCAATCATCGCGTCACGTGCCACCGAGAAGTTGCCACTGTAGAAGTCTCGAAGCCCGAACACATAGCCGGGCTTCGCGAGGTTGCTCAGATGCCCGTTGAACTTGCTCGCGACGTACCGGGTGACCAGCGTCGCGGAGCCATCCACCGCGATCGGCACCGCGCCCACTACGCCGGCGTCAGATGTGGCGCCGTGCACGGCGAGATGCGCGGCGACGAAGCCGGGCGTCGCCTCCATGTCGTCATCGAGGAAGATGACGATTGGCGCGGCAGTGAGCCTGAGACCGGCGTTACACGCCGAGGCACGTCCACCGCGCGGCTTCCACACTGATCTGACGCTCTGCGACGCCTCGACCATCTCGCGCGTTCCATCCGTCGAGCCGTCAATGGCGACGATGATTTCGTACTCGTCAGGCGACAGCGACTGGCTCGTGAGGCTGCGCAGCACGCGCGCGAGCGACTCTCGACGCTGGTGCGTCGGGATCACGATGCTCGCGCGAGGATGTGTGCTCACCGACCACCGATCACGTGTCGACGCCGCTCGGCGCCGCACCGACCACCGATCTTGCGAGCGCCGAGAGGCGGTCACGAACCGTGTACGCCGTTCTCAAACGCGAGATGAAGTCGAGCAGCGAGTCGGTGCCTAACACGGGGACACGGCGGAGGCCAAGCGGATCGTCTGCACTGGATGAAAGACCGATGGCCACCGTACAGCCGGACTCGTATCCGCACTCGGCGGCGATCTCCCGCACGTGCTCACTCTCGGAACCGAATGGGTACGCGAGGTGGCGCACCGGATGCCCGAGCTCGTTCTCGAGCACGGCGCGCGAGCGCGACAGCTCATCTCGACACGCTGATGGCGAGAGACGGGCCAGTCTCGGGTGCGTCATGCTGTGTGATTCGCACCGATGTCCCGAATTCTCGAGTGCGCGGGCGTTCTCCCACGACATGATTGGCAGCTCGATCCCGCGCTCGGCCACGAGCCACCGACTCGTCTCGCCCATGAGACCCGCGACGAGGAAGAATGTCGCCGTCAGTCCGCTTGCTTCCATGACTGGCGCGGTCAGCTCGGCGCACTCGCGAAAGCCGTCGTCGAACGTGATGACCACTGCGCGAGGTGGGATGGGCGTTCCGCCGTTCCGATGCGCGAGCAAGTTGCCGAGGTCGATCGAGACATACCCCGTAGCCGCCAGCCACTTCATCTGCGCCGAAAATGCACGTCGCGTGACCGTGTATTTGACGAAATTCGCGTGCGGCGTGTCCGAGACCTGGTGATACATGAGAATCGGGACCGCGCCCTGGCGGGATTCGCTCATGCGGCCGCTCCGGCAACCGGCAGAGACGCGTACAGCGCGTCCACACGCTCGGCGAATTGCTCCCACGTGTGATGCTCGGCGACCGCCGCCCGGGCGCGCGCGCCTAACGTGCAGCGTGCTTCGCGCGACCCCAACAGCTGGACGATGTGTGCGGCAATGCCCTCTGCGTCATCGGCCACCCGAAGCGTCGGCGCGCCCGGTGGATTCCAGATCCCTTCGGCGCCGCGCGGCGTGGTCACGACCGGCTTCTCTCGCGCCATGGCTTGCAACACCTTGAGCCGCATCCCGCCGCCCGACCGTAGCGGCGCCACGACCACTTCCGCCGAGTCGATATAGGGATCCACGGCGTCCACTCGTCCCGTGACCACCGTCTCGGCGCCGGCAAGCCGTTGTACGGCTCCGGGCGGATCGGCACCCACGATCGTCAGGCGGGCGCCGGGGCATCGGGCGCGCACGAGTGGAAGGATTGTCTCCGCGAGCCAGACGGCCGCATCCACGTTAGGCGGATGCGCGAACCCGCCGACGAAGACCAGGCTCCCGGGCAGAGGCCCGTGTCCGACGGAAGCGGGCAGGTCCACACCGAATGGGTTGACGAACACTCGGCCGGACGCCTGCGGAGCCAACTCGCGCACCGTGGTTGCATCCCGATCCGTGAACACCTGCACGCGGTCCACAGACGACCACACCTCCGACTGGTAGCGCCGCCACCGCTGCCGCTCGGCCTCGCGGTCGCGCGCGGAACGCATCGCGCGCGCCGAGACCATGCCGTCTTCGGCGTCTACGCGCACCTCGTATTCGGACAGCAGGGTCGTACGCGCACGCGGACGGCGGTATTGCGCCATGGCGTTGTCTATGATGTGAACCGCATCGAACGGCACGCCGCCAAGTCGGTCGAGTGTCGCTTGCATCGCCCGCTCGTGGAACACGAGGGTACGCAACGGTAGGTGCCCAAAGCGCCAGCGGATGCCGAGCGTGCCTCGGCGTACGAGGGCGCCGACGCCGTGGTCGCGCCGACGCGGCACCGCGTGCACGCGAAGCCCCGAATCCCGCAATGTCTGAATGGCGGAATCGTCGGCCGACGTCGCGAGTGTGGCGAGCGTGACGTCGTGGTGTGCTGCCACGGCCATCAGCTCCCCGTGCATGACGATGGCGCCGGCGCTCGGCGCATCGGCGTGCGGCACCATCGGCGTGAGCATCAACACGTTCACGGATGGTTCACGAAAGCAGCGCATCGAGTGTGCCGCGCACGTACGCGATCGCGTTGCGAGGCTCGCCCCTCAGGATATGCTGCCCGATCTGCCGAGCGATGAATGCCAACTCCGACGCAATGAACAGTGCTCGGTGGGTGCCATGCACGTGGCGAGCGAAGAACAGGGCGCGACTGCGCGCGTGGTGGTAGACCTTAGCGGTGGGCTCGCCGCGCGTGCTCTTCGAGCCTTCGTGGAGCACGTGCGCGGCGGGCGCCATTGCAACCTCCCACCCCGCGGCGCGCGCACGAAGACAGAGGTCGATGTCCTCGTAGTAGAGGAAGAACCGCTCATCGAAGCCGCCGATCTCGCGAAACATCTCGGCGCGTACGAGCAGCGCGCAACCATAGGCGAAGTCGAGCGACGTGTCGTCGTACGCACCGATATCGCGCTCGCCAGCGCCAATCTCGACCACCCGACGCCCTGTGAACTTGCCGCCGACGGCCCACAGGTGATCCGGCGCTTCGGTGAGGAAAATCTTTGCCGTAATCACGCCGAGCGTGGGTGAGTCGCGAAGGCGTGTCGCGAACTCCCGGATCGCATCAGGCATCACGACGGCGTCGTTGTTCAACAACAGTACGGCGGTCGCGCCGTGCGCGACGGCGTATCGGGCGCCGATGTTGACCGCTTTCGCGAACCCGAGGTTAGTCGACTGGGGTAGCTGAATCGCGTCTGGGTAGCGCGACTCGAGGCGAGCCGCGAAGTCGTCGCCGGACCCGTTGTCCACAACGACGACGGAGCGCGAGTCCACGCCTGCTCGCTCGAGCGACGCGAGACACGCGAGCGTTGCATCGGCCTGCCGCCAGTTCACGACGACGACCCAGATCCCGTTGTGATCTGGCGCACGTTCGTGACGCACCGCGGCTATCATACCGGTGCTCCTCTGGCGTTCCTCGTGCAGGCAGTCGTTAGGGCCACGTGACGAAGCGAACGAGGCGACCCAGCAGTATTCATTCGGTGTCCGCAGGAGCGTTCATTCAGCGTAAGAAGAATTGAGGTTCGACCTGCAGCAAGCCCGATCATTGCACTGACTGAGCGATTGCCCCGCCCGGCAGGGGTCGCATGCAATGTGCAAGGTGCTGGTTAGGTTGATACCACGACTGTGTCGCCGCGCTCTCGCGCGTGGCGCGACCGAGGGACGCGAGTGAGCGATAGTAGAGTCGGTGGCGACAGATCACATACCCGAGCAATCCCGGTGCCGGACGGATCGCATCGGGGACCCGTCGTCCTGCCTGATCTCCGCCTGCTCGAGCGTCCCGTGTTCCGTGACACGCGGGGAACATTCACGGAGCTCTGGCGCGAGGATGCAGTGCGCGAGGACGCCGGTCTGCCGCGGTTCGTCCAGGATAACGCGGCCCATTCGCGCCGCGGGGTCATCCGCGGGCTGCATTTTCAGAATCCACGACCACAGGGAAAGCTCGTCAGCGTCGCGATGGGCGACGTCTTCGACGTGGCGGTCGATGTTCGCATCGGTTCCCCAACGTTCGGCCGCTGGGCAGCCTACATGCTGTCCGAATCCAACGGACGACAGCTGTACATTCCGCCCGGGTTCGCGCACGCCTACCAGACTGTATCGGACGTGTCCGTGGTTGTCTACAAGTGCTCCGATTTTTATTCGCCCCATGATGAGCGCGCGGTCCGCTGGAATGACGCGAGCATCGGCATCGAGTGGCCCATCGCCCAGGCCATTGTCTCCCCGCGAGACGCGTCGGCTCCGTTGCTGCGCGACATGTTGAGCGACTGGCTTCCACAGCTCGATCGGTGAACGAGGCATCGCAGGAGCGCCCGAGTCGGCCACTCCTGTTGTTCGGCGGCACAGGACAGGTCGGGCGTCAGCTGCTGCGAGCGCTCGCGCCCCTGGGGGCTGTGGTCGCGCCGTCTCGAGCGGACGCCGACCTCACGAAACCGGACACGCTGCGCGCCGTCATCCACCGCGTGCGCCCAGCGGCCGTCGTGAACGCCGCGGCCCTGACGAATGTCGATCGAGCCGAGCGTGAGCCGGATCTCGCGCGCGCGGTGAATGACGTTGCGCCGACGGTGATGGCAGAAGCATCCCGCGACGTAGGGGCGCTGATCGTCCACTATTCGACCGACTACGTGTTCGACGGAGCGGCGTCGACGCCGTACGATGAACATGCGGAGCCGAACCCGATCAATGTGTACGGAGCGACCAAGCTCGCGGGTGAACGCGGGGTCGCGGCGTCTGACGCACCGCATTTCATTATCCGGACGAGCTGGGTGTATTCCGCTGAGGGCAACGGCTTCGTTGCGACGCTGCTGCGCCAGTTGAACGAGTCCCGGCCGGTACGTGTTGTGACGGATCAGGTTGGATCGCCTACCTGGAGCCAATCTCTTGCAGACTCGACGGCTGGTATTCTGCGGACAGTTGCGACGCCGACCGATTTCCGTGTGCCGCGCGACGATTGGGGTGTCTACCATCTTGGCGGCAGTGGCGAGGCGAGCCGGTTCGAAATTGCGCAGGAGGTCATCTCCGCGCGCGCGATTAGCGCTTCCGCGCCGGTCGTCATACCAACCTCTGCCGCAGAGTTCAATGCCGTTGCGCCGAGGCCCGCGTATTCGGCGCTGTTCAATCGGCGGGCGGCTGAGCGATTTGGAATTCGCCTCGACAATTGGCGGGTCGAGCTGCGGCGAATGCTCGCCAGTCAGCCGACCTGAACCGGATTGCTTTTTGCCGCCATGTGTGGATCCATTACGCGCGTCCATGGGGCTGTAATAACTTGCGTCATCGATGACCCCTAACAGTCCCCATTACTCGATAGTCATACCCACCTACAGGCGGCGAGATGCTCTCGCGCGCTGCCTGAAGGCCATCGAGTCACAGGATTTCCCCCGGGATCGCTTCGAGCTCGTGGTGGTCGACGACGGCAGTCCCGTGCCCCCTGCCGATCTCGTAGCGTCGATGGACCGATCGCTCGACGCGCGGCTCGTATGTGCGCCGCATGGAGGGCCGGCCGCCGCGCGCAACACCGGCGCTGACCTGGCGCGCGGGCGGTATCTCGTGTTCACCGATGACGACTGTGCACCACGCCCCGATTGGCTGAGCTCTATCGATCGCGCGATCAGCGCTAGCGGCAAGCCGCGAGGCGTTGGGGGCCGGGTCGTGAACCTCCTTACGGATAACATCTACGCGTCGGCGAGTCAGGGCATCGTCGATTTTCTGTACGACTACTTCGGCGAGAATTCCGCGGCGCGACGGTTCTTCACCACCAACAACCTCGCCGTGCCACGCGTGGAGTTCCTGGAGCTCGGCGGCTTCGACGAGACGTTCGCGCTCCCGGCGGCCGAAGACCGCGATTTCTGCGAGCGGTGGGTGGGCGCCGGGTACGATCTCGAATACGTGGCCGACATCGTCGTCGATCACGCGCACGTACTCGGGTTCGTGCGGTTCAACCGCCAGCATTTCTACTACGGTCGCGGCGCGTTCGACCTGCATCGCTCGCGCGCCGGACGAGGGCACCCGTCGCTTCGACTGGAGCCGGTGCGTTTCTACTTCGGCCTCATCACATATCCACTGCGCCGCACGGGTGGGGTGCGAGGTCTCGTGCTCGCCGTGCTCCACCTGTGGTCGCAGGTGGCGTACGCAGCAGGCTATTTCTACGAGCGAATTCGGCGCGGCTGGAACGTCGAAGCGACACGCCACGCGCGAGACCGGCAACCACGCATCGTTGATCGTGACGACGATTCGCGCGCCGGACGCAACTCGATGACCGGCGTAGCCTAGCCGCCCAGGGCGCCTTTACTTCACGCCCACGCACAACGCAGCCGACGCGCCCGTCGCGCTGCATCCCTGCACCCGCTCGGCCCTCGCTGGATCGCCGCTCCATGCATAACGAGGCGCCACAGCACGCCGGGCGGTGCCGGTGCTCGTCCATCGCGCGCGCGAGCCACGTACATCGATGTGTGCGAACGGGCCACTGGGTCCCATGCCCGCATAGAGACCCAAGCCGCCGACGAGCTCCGGATACGTGCGTTCGACCCGCTCGACCGCGCGGAGAATGACCTCCGTGTCGCGGAAGTCGACGCGACCATCACGATTGAGGTCGTCCATACGACCATCGCGATCGTTGTCGATGATGATGTCGGAGGCGTCGCCGAACTGATGCCGACTCGCGCGCGCGGCGCCCTCGGCCACGAGCCCGGCGTTGTAGTACGGCGCCCGGAATCCGCTCAGGACGTGCGCGCTGCGTGTCGGTACGCCCTGTGCTTCCATCGTCGAGAGCACGAGCTCGAGCTTGTCGAGCAACGCCTCACGCAGCACGACGTACTTCGGCCACACGCGATCCTGGTCGTGCGTCAGGAAATCATTGAGCCGGAAGTGGTCCGATAGACGCGTGTTCGCGTTGTCCGGTGTCACTTCGATGAACCCGACCGGGTTCTCGTAATTGGTGGCGACGATGGTCCGTTCGCCGGGCCACCAGCCCATTCGGTACGGCCCGACATAGGCGCCTCGCTTGTCGTGCCACGACCGCATTGTGATGAACGAGAACGCCTGCGGATCGTCGCCAGTAGACATCCCGAGAACAGCCGGGCGCGCGATAGCTTCCGCGCCGAACACGTCCTTGAGGCCAGACACCTGTTCTGCTTCACTGTGCCCGAGGAGTCGGAAGCGGACTTTCCCGCTGCGGCCGAACAGTGAATCGTCGAGCACGACGACGTGGTCCCGCGGTATCGACACGGGAACGTTGACCAGTTCGGCTGGGGGAAGCGCTGGTTCCTTGAACAGGGAACCGACAGCGCCTCGCACCTCGCTTCCGGCCACGACTTTCGTGACCAGAATCACGAGGACAGGTACCCCGAGAAACAAGAGCGCGCGCCGGAGAACCGGCACGCGCATCGCGGATGGAATCATCAATCCAAAGACGGTAGGCGCGCACCGATGGTCACTGTAGCGAAGGCCAGGCGATCCGCATCACCAAAGGGACGCATCCTGGGTACGCGTGTCCCCGCGTTCTTCCCCGCCAAGGGGGCTGTGTCCGCGATCATTTTCGGCGAAGCACCCGGGCCTAACGGGGCCGACAAGTCGAGGATCCCGTTCTTCGGTGATCGTGCCGGTCGCCCGTTGTACGAGGCGCTGGAGGCCGAAGATCGGGTTCGCTTCACCCGACCGCTCGACCAGGTGCGGTGGGATGGTGCGGCGCTCGTCGAGGCCGGGATCCGACCCGTCGTCAGCGACGTCGCGTTGTCGAACGCGTATCCCGTCTGCCCGACGGACGATGGTGAGCACTTCCGCGCGCCGACAAAAGCCGAGATGAGCAGCCCTGAAAATGTGCGTCGCGTGCGCGCGGAGCTCGCGAAGGCTCGGCGGCGGGGACTGCACAGCGTGATCGTCCTTGGCAAGACCGCGGACTGGCTGCTCGGGACGCACCTCGGACTCCGCGACGATCCGGACATTGCCTATCACCAGATCACGCACCCATCGCCGCTCGGGCTCATGGGAATGGCGAAGCGGGCGGGGAGGGGCGTCCGTGTCTCGGCGATGAAAGACGAGTGGAAGCGGAAGTTCGCGGAGATGCTCCGAAGCAAGCCCTAGTGGAGCGAGCTAACTCGCAATCCACGAGTGCCATCCGGGCCCGGTCACGCGTCATCGCATGAGGTAGGTCGAGGCAGGTTCTGGAACCGTCATCGCGAGGCACGCGTGGATACACCGCTCGGAGTCCCGGCACACATCGAGTTCGTCCAGCCGCGTGGCCCGCACAGCGCCGCCAGTGTCGTGCACTCTGCCGACCGACTGTGGGATGCGCTCTCGATGCTCATGATCGTCGCCGGCACCACGTTGTTCCTGCTCGCGCGGAACGGCCTCGCGTCGCTCGCGAACGGCACGCAGACACTGCCTGCCGGCGTCACGTCGTACGTACAGCGCGCCGACTACTTCAGCGCGCAGTCGTCGCTCGGTCTGCTGATGATCGGGGTCGGCGTGGTGGTGGGCATCGCCGCCGCCATCCGCCACGCGATTCGCCGCCGCGCCTAACGCCGAAGGTACGCGTCCGTCTTGTCGATCCAGTCCTGACGCGGTGGACTGAACACGTCCACATCGAGCGTGTCCTCGAGCGCCTCGGCCTGGTGCCAGACGAACGAGGGAATGTGCAGCACCTCTCCCGCCCGCACGTCGACCGTCTCGCTTCCATCCTCGCCGATCGAGAAGCGCAGCGCGCCCTCGAGAATGTAGGTCAACTGCTCGTTCTCGTGATTGTGCTTGGGAACGATGCATCCCTTCTTGAGATACACGTGCGCGAGCATCATCCGGCTACCGGTGATGAGCTTGCGCCCGAGCAGCGGCGACAGACGCTCCTCGGGAAGGTCGGACCAGCGAAAGAAGCTGACGGAAGACATCGAGGCTTGGCGTTAGGGCTCGGGAGAGTCGCTACGGAATCACGGGTGCTGCGGCCCGGTAGTATGCGCTGCCCGGGCTGGCAACGCTATTGGTGATTGTCCTCGGCTGCCGGGCTTTGCCGTTCGCCCGATCTGAGTAAGATTCTCTCGCCCAAGGATGAGTCGCGTTCCCTCCCACCCAGGATAACGCGACCCGTTCGTCGTACGATCGAGCTTTGGAAGCGGAGCAAGTGGCACGATCGCGTCCCGTTCTTCTCCCTTGGTCGGAGTGTGCATTACATGGGAGCCACCCGGCTTACGACCGCGTTAGTTCTGGCAACACTCGGTGCGGCGGCGCCTGCGGCAGCCCTTAGGCGGCGATCAGGCTCGTCACTCGCGCGTCTGCGGGCGCACGATGCGCTTGTAGCTGGCCGGGTTCCACGCGGGACGCGCCGGCGCGTCACCTACTTCCTGTGTGATCAGGTACACGAGGCGTACGATGCGCGATTCCTTCTCGGCGTCGATGCGGTCCGGCTCGTCGTTAGGCCCGTGATAGTCCGGGTGCGTGCCATTGAAGAAGAACAGAATCGGCACGCCCTTCCGCGCGAAGTTGTAGTGGTCGGACCGGAAGTAGAAGTTCTCCTCCGGCCAGATGTCATCGATCGCCTTCATGCGCAGCTCGGGATGCGCGCGATTCACGCGGTCGAGCGTTGCGCCCAGGTCAGAGTGCTCCTTGCCGATCACGACGATGGTGTCCTTCCAGTTGCGGCCGATCATGTCGATGTTCAGATCCGCCACCACCTGCGACATCGGTACGACGGGGTGTTCGCTGAACCAGGCGCTGCCCCAGAGCCCGTGCTCCTCGCCGCTCACGGTGAGGAACACGACGGAGCGTTTGGGGCGGGCGCCGGGCATGCTCAACGCTTCCGCCAGTTCGATGACACCCGTTGTGCCTGACGCGTCGTCATCGGCGCCGTTGTAGATCGAGTCGCCGTCCACGGGTGCGCCGATGCCCACGTGGTCCATGTGGGCGGAAAGCACGATGTACTCGTTCTTGAGGACCGGGTCGGACCCTTCGAGCACACCGACAACGTTAGGCGCCGTCCGCGACGCCCCGCTCGGTCGGCCCTCGCGACTTCCCGGGATGGGATACCGCTGAATGAACGTGCCGCTGTCGCCGCCCGGTGTCAGGCCGAAACGTTGAAATTCCGACGCGATGTAGCGCGCCGTGGCGTCGAGCCCGCGGCTTGGCGTGTCACGTCCGCCCATCGAATCGTCGGCGATGATCGCGATGCGTCGCTTCACATCGGCCGCGGTGATCGACTCGAGGCCGCGGTGGACGGCGGCGGAGCTTGTCGGGGTCTGCCCGAGAAGAGGAATGGCGGGCAGCAGAGACAACGCCGCGATGACGATGACGCGCATGACCTTACAGAGTGGGTGATTCGCCGGAACGCCCGCCGAGGCGGTGCTTGAACATATTCGTGCGCACCTCGCCGGGCACGCGTTCCGACTGCCGCGACCGTAGCCCTAGCGGGCCCTACACGTCGACCACCGCTACAACTCGACTACAACTCGACCACGATGGGCGCGCTGATGGTCATCCTGAGCGGGGCTCCAGCGGGCACGCACGTCTCGTATTTCGCTGACACGGCGGCCGCGGCCGCTCCTGCAGCCGCTCCGGCCGCGGCGCCAATGATCGTCCCTCTCGCACCGCCGCCCGCCACTTTGCCGACGATGGCGCCAAGGATCGCGCCGCCAATCACTTTCTTCTTATCCGCAGCCTTGGTCTCCACGCGCGTCTTGTCCAGCGCCCCGGTGGCGATCACGTCGCCGGTCACGGCATGGGCGACGCCGTTGACCTCGATCGACTTCACGCGGAACGTCACGGTCGATGAGTCGGGAGTCCCTCCCTGAACCACCGTCGCGACCTCGACCACCACGGGCGAGCCCGCCGGAAAGACCACGCCGTTCGTCCCCGTCACCGCCTCGCTCGTATGGGCGACCATCTTGTCGCCCGGTCGATTCGCGTCCGAGCAGGCGCGGGAATCGAGTGTCATTCCGACCATCGTGCCGGCTCCGATCACGCCGGTGCGCGTGGGTGCGGGCGCAGGCGCTGGCGTCTCGACCACAGGCGCTGGCGCGGGGGCGGTCGTCACGGGCTTCGGTTTCTCACGTACCGGTGCGCGTACCGGTGCCGGTGAGCGACGCACGACGGGCTCGCGCGGCATCTCCTCTACCGGAGGTGCCGAGTCGGGAATGTCGCGAAGCTCAGGGACGGGAGCAGCAGCCGCGCTCGCGAGAGTGAGATCGCGCGCGAGCGCGGAATCCGTCACTGCGGTGTCGTCGGCCGCCCGGTCGCGACACGCACCGAGAGCAAGTGCGGTCGTCAGAAGCAGCGCGGACGGCAGCCCGGAAGATCGAGTATGGCGCAACACAGTGAATCTCGTGGTCGAGGTCCTGCGATCGGAAACGACGGGGCGTCCCATGATACACCGCGTTTGGTACACCGCGGTTGATACACCGCGATTGGGTCCAGGATTCCGCTACTCGTCGCAACGCTCGAACGATACGCCAATCCATGGCCGCCATGCGGGCAATCCGGTCCCGGTTTGCCGCCGTACCGATTCCAGTCGGCGCACGACCCGCTCGGCTCGCGGCTCCCGCCAGGTTCCCGGCGCGAACGACGTCTACGCGTTCCCTGGATCGTCGGCCGATCGTATCGTGCTCGTGATGACGACGTCATCGCGCGGCGACATCTGAGCACGCGGCAGGCGGTCGGCATGTCGCTTGCCCCTCCGGTTGTAAGCCGGAGGTGTCCATGAAAGATCAGAGCAACAATCAGCCGGGCGCTCAGCGGCATGCCGAGGGCGAATACGGCGACAAGGCGCGTCAAAGGAATCTCGAGCAGCTCCAGAGTGGCGGAGACCAGCCGGACGAAGGCGAGCCGAACGCGAGCGGGGCCGAATTGGGTCGCCACAAGATTCACGAAGATCGGCAACAGCACGACGACGCCGACTTGCAGAGCGAGAAGAATCGGCTCGTGCACGATCGGCAACGCGGCAAGTAGGATCTGCGGTCGCCGCCGCGTTCGCGAGTGAGCGAGACTGGTGACCGTCGCCTGCACGTGAGATCGTTATGCGGTGGGCCTGCCGACG
>Ga0070675_100002444_pt1 | contig 13877 bp, 10 predicted proteins | sample KBSM43metaG_FD_65343 | JGI IMG/M metagenome (GOLD analysis project Ga0070675, IMG submission 65343) | Miscanthus rhizosphere microbial communities from Kellogg Biological Station, Michigan, USA - KBS M4-3 metaG | ecosystem: Host-associated > Plants > Roots > Rhizosphere > Soil ...
ACGATTCGACCGTACGTGAAATCCGTGGCCGCGTGGCTCCTGGCGATCACCGGCGGCTTCGGCGGCCTGCTCGGGCACTTTCTGCTCACGGTGATCATCGCTGGCATTCTCTATGCAACGGGTGAGACTGCGGCCAGCGGTGTGCGCGCGTTTGCGAGCCGACTCGCGGGAGAACGCGGCGATGCGGCAGTGGTTCTCGCCGGGCAATCGGTGCAGAGCGTGGCGCTCGGCGTCGTCGTGACGGCGCTGGTGCAGACCGCGCTGGTCGGACTCGGATTCTTTGTCGCCGGCATCCCACATCCAGGTCTGCTGACCGCCATCGTGTTCGTGTTGTGCATCGCGCAGCTCGGCCCGTTTCCCGTGTTGATTCCCGCGATGATCTGGATGTTTTCGCATGCCAGCGGCGTGTGGGCGACCGTGTTCCTCATCTACAGCCTGCCGGTCGGCATCCTCGACAATTTCCTGCGCCCGATCCTCATCAGCCGCGGCGTTGAATTGCCATTGATACTCATCATTGCCGGCGTCATCGGCGGACTCATCGCGTTCGGCGTCATCGGCCTGTTCATCGGCCCGGTGATCCTCGCCGTGACCTACTCGTCTCTCGGCGTCTGGATTGCGGACAAACCGGCACCAGTAGCAAAGGTAACTTCATGAGAAATGCCATTCGGGCGGCGACGACTGGAGCCAGTCTGCTGTTGTTGTTAGGCGGCTGCGTCGTGAACGCGCCTCCCGTGGCGGAGACCACCGTCGACGGCCTGGAGCGCAGGCAGGCCAAGCAGGTGGACACCTTGTACGTGTTGCCTGGTGCATCGCTCGCCCCTTACAAGCAGGTGATGCTTGACTCCGTGGAGCTCGCGTTCAAAGCCGACTGGCAGACGCGAAATCCTGAAGTGACCGCGTCTGACATCACGCGCATCCGTTCGCAGGGCGCCGGGGTGTTCTATGAAATCTTCTCCGCAGCCCTGACCAGGCAACACGGCTACCCCATCACCACACAGCCGGGTCCCGACGTGCTGCGCATCTCCGCAACCATCTCCGAACTCGACTTCGCGACCACACCGGGCAGTGCCGGCGCCCAACACATGCACTTGGTATCGCCTGCTGACATGACATTGCTCATGGAACTGCGAGATTCGCAGAGTGGTGCGTTGCTGGTGCGTGCGGTCGACAAGGAGAAAGGGCGCACGTCTGGCAACCTCTCGGTCGAGGATGCCGTGTCGAATTCCGCCGAAGCACGTCGCGCACTGGAAATGTGGGCTGGCCTGCTGCGTGCGGCGCTCGATGCAGCCCGCGGCACGCCGCAGGCTCCGTGAACAAACCCGGCTCGAAGCATTCAACTACTCAGCAGAAGGAACCCGAACATGAAGCGCGCTATTTACTTTGCTCTCCTCGGTGTCGTGACGACAGTTGCACTGGCCGCCAAGGAGCCGTTCAAAAGGGAAGAAACGATCGAATCGCAGGCAACGGTTGAGGCGATCTACCCTGAGTCGCGCCTGCTGGTGCTCAATGGTGAGTCGGGATCCGCGGTGATCGCCGCGGGGCCTGAAGTGAAAAATTTCGCCCAGATCAAAGTGGGTGACAAGGTCAAGGTGGCTTATAAGGCCGCGATGGCCGCCAAGATCTCCAAGAGCAAGGAAGACCCCAAGACCACGGTCGATGCCGCGGCCTACACGGCACCCGCAGGTTCGATGCCCGCCGCCGCAGTTGGGCAGACGATCAAGACGACGGTGCAAATCGAGGCGGTCGACACGTCGTTCGAAACGGTTTCGTTCAAGCGCCCCGACGGCCTGGTCCGCACCATCGCCCCGGCGTCGCCCGAAGGAAAGAAGTTCATCCGCACGCTCAAGAAGGGCGACATGGTCGACGTCGAATACACCGAGGCGTTGGCCATCTCAGTAGTCCCGGCCGGCTGATTAAAGCGCGTTCGTAGCGCGGACGCCGAATGGCGTCCGCGCGTCCCGCAGATCAGCGGGCTAGTCGCGTAAAATCAAACGCCGCGCTTGGCGCGTTCAGCCTTGCCGCCCTTGTAGGCGCCCTTGGCGCCGGCTGCCTTGCCGACGTATTTCTTCTTGAAGCCCTCGGGCTTCTTGTCGCCGAACGCGGGCTTGCCGCCGTAGCCAGGTTTGAAGCGCGGCTTACCGGCGAAAGCCGGCTTCTCGGCGCGTTCGAAACGCGGACGTGAGTCGCCGCCAGCATCACCAGCAGGCGCGAAGCTCTCGAACCGCGGCGCCTTGCTGCGATCAAAGCTCGGACGTTCGCCACCGGCCGAAGGGGCGCTGTCGTCGCGCTTGAAGCGCGGCGTGCCCGCGTAGCTGCGCGGCGGGCCTTTGTAATTCCGTGACTCGGAACGGCGGCTCTCGAAAGGCCGCGGCTCGCCGGCCTTGTCGAAGCGATTGCCGCCGCCGGTGTAAGGACGCTTCTCGCCGGAGGGCGGGCCTGACTTGTCGTAGCGCTTGCCACCGCCGCCGGCGTAGGGGCGACGTCCGCCATCCTCTTCCGCCATGCGATCCGGCCGACGCGACTGACCACTGAACTTGGGTTTGTCAGGCTTCGAGTCCACTCGCTGAATGCGAATGGCTTCGCCACGTACTCGCACGTCCTGCAGGCTGGCCATCATCTCATCGGGCAGGCCAGGGAGATCCACGTAACTGTGATCTTCGCGGATGTCGATGTGCCCGATGTTCTTCCCTTCGATGCCGGCTTCATTGGCGATGGCGCCGACGATGTTGCCGGGCAGTACGCCGTGGGCGTGGCCCACTTCAATGCGATAGGTCTGCGTGGGCACACTGCCGTCGATGCGCGGCGGTGCCTTCTGCTGCTCGGACTCGGGCTTTGCGGCGAGGAACAGCGGCGTCGAGCCCTGAACCATGCTCGCTAGTGCCGCGGCGATCTCGATGGCGGGAATGTCGCCCTCGGATTGCACCTGCTCGAGCATGCTCTGGAATTCCTTGCCGGCACCGCTCATGACGGCCGCAGTGATCTTTTCCTTGAACTTGACCACGCGCAGCTCGTTGACGTCGGCGACGCTGGGCATCTTCATTTCTTCGAGCTGCTGTTTCGTCACGCGCTCGATGACGCGCAGCATGTTCCGCTCGCGCGGACTCACGAACAGGATGGCATCGCCGGTGCGGCCCGCGCGTCCCGTGCGGCCGATGCGATGCACGTAGGTTTCGGAGTCGTACGGGATGTCGTAATTGAGGACGTGCGAGATGCGCTCGACATCGAGACCGCGTGCGGCCACGTCGGTGGCTATCAGAATGTCGATCTTGCCGTTCTTGAGCTGCGTGACCATCTGCTCGCGCTGGCGCTGTTCCATGTCGCCGTTCAACGCGGAGGCCGCGAAGCCTCGGGCCTCGAGACGCTGGGCGAGATCAACGGTTTCGATCTTGGTGCGCACGAACACCAGCATGGCGTCGAAGCGCTCGGACTCGAGCACGCGGGTGAGGGCGTCGAGCTTGTGCAGGCCGCTGACCATCCAGTAGCGCTGGCGGATTTTCGGCGCGGCTTCGCCACGCGACTGCACGCTGATCTCGCGCGGGTCGCGCATGTGGGTCTGCGCGATGCGACGGATGGAGTGCGGCAGGGTCGCGGTGAACAGCGCCACCTGCTTGTCTTCCGGCGCCTGCTGGAAGAGGAATTCGATGTCGTCGACGAAACCCATTTGCAGCATCTCGTCGCCCTCGTCGAGCACGAGGAACTTGAGATGCTCGAGGGAGAGCGCGCCGCTCTTCACGTGGTCTAACAACCGGCCCGGGGTACCGACGACGACATGCGCGCCGCGCTTGAGACCCTTGAGCTGCGGGGTGTAGCTTTGTCCGCCGTAGATAGGCAGGACGTTGAAGCCCGGCATCTTCGCCGCGTACTTCTGGAATGCCTCGGCGACCTGGATCGCGAGCTCGCGCGTAGGCGCGAGAATCAGCGCCTGCGTGGCACGCAGCTCGACATCGATCTTCGAGAGGATGGGCAGGGCGAAGGCCGCCGTCTTGCCAGTGCCGGTCTGGGCCTGGCCCAGGAGGTCCGCGCCGCCGAGGAGGGCGGGAATGGTTTGCGCCTGGATGGGCGTGGGAGTTTCGTAGCCGACGTCTGTCAACGCGGCAACAACGGCATCACTCAGGCCAAGCTCGGAAAAGCTCGGCAATACAGGAGATTCAGACATTTACGGAGGCTCATGGTGCCGGGTGAGGGAAGTGGGGAATTCAGTCGGGGCGACACAGCGTTTGCCCACTTTCCTCACCCGGCACCACTTGGCGGGGGGCGGAATGTACGCGAAAAAAAGGGGACTGTTCTGACTATTTGTGATATTGGCGCGACGGCGCCCCGAATCACTGGGATTGCGCGAGATTGCCCACCGGCTGGTCGTTTTCCGCTCCTTCGACCTGTTTCCAGTCCTGGTCCCAGGAGTCGACCTCGTAACGCCGCGTCATTGGAAAACTCGCGGGCCGCAGGTATTCGAAGCGTTTGTCGTAGTCGAGCTTGGTGGCGTAGCGAGGCTCGGTGGCCGTAATCGTGCCGGCCGTCAGACTGCCATAGATGAACATCGTGGCCGCATCGGCGTGGTCGATCTCTTCGGTGATGAAGCGTCGGCGTGCAAACAGCGCGGCATGTACGGTCAGATCGCCTGGTCCCGTCACGGAGCAGGGAGCCACCTTGATGTCGCGTCCGGAAATGAGCGCGAGGAAGTCTCGCGAGATGACCGTCTGCCGCGGATCCTTGAGGTATACGAGGTCGTCCTCGATCTCGATGTCCGACGGTGAGTAAACCGTGAAGATACCGCGCACCGTGCCGCGCACGTACAGCTTCGCGCCTTTCTCGCCGATGAGGTATTGCGGCTGTTCGGAGGGTTCTGCGCGCTGCATCGATCCCTCGCCATTGGCGAGGCGCCAGGCATAGCTGCCGTCGGCATTGAAGATGATGCGCGTGTCCTCGACGAACGAGCGGCGCGTGGTATCACCCGTGCCGCCATTCACCACGTCGGGCATGTCGCGCGGCAAGGTCACTCGATCGGTCTTTGTTTCGAAGCCTCCCTGGAATACATCCTGGTTCCGGCGAGTGTTGAAGCTGTTGAAGGTGACCTTCTGCGCGGCCGTGGTGACCTTGCCAAAGAACTTCGGCTTCACGCCGTACATGGCGCTCAACGAAATTTCCGAGTTGCTGTGAAACCGTCCGTCGATCACGTCGTCATGCAACATGATGTTTGGATCCCAGTTGTTGACCAGTTGCGTGAAATGCGAGAAGGCCAGGCGCTTCAGGGAGAGGCGCGTCTTCATACGCTTGCCGTCCTTGCTCGTCGTCACTTCGGCGATCACCTGTTCGAGGCCGGTGCTGTCGGCAGCGGGCTGGCGCATGACTCGCGCGGAATATTGCTGACCCTTTTCCTGCCAGCTGATGGTCTTCGCGGTCGTATTGGTGTCGAGCAATTCCTGCGCGACGTGCTGCATGTTGCGCGAGAGCATGACCTGCTCGGGCTGCGGGATGACATCGGGCGCGCCGTCCGGTTCCGGCTCGGCGATCACCGGAACCTGAGCCGTCGACTCTCCGGTAGTTGTCACGACCGCGCCCGACGCGGGCGTGGGCTCGACAAATGCCACCGATGCATCGATCTGCGCGACCTCGGGAATCTCTTCCAGCATGGGCGTGGCATCCGCCGTCATCGGTGCATCGAGAGTTTTTTCGGTGGTGCCCGGATCGTCGATCACCTCTTTCACCGGATCAGGCGCGGGTTGAGGCAGCGAGGCTTCGGTGAATTCTTCGTCGTTGGGGCCTTCGCGGGTGACGAGTTGCACCGACAGCTCGGGTACGTTTTCGTCGTCGAGACCGTCGACGTACATCGCGCTGCCGACGCCGAGAAGAATGATGAGGTGTACGGCGGCAGAGATGCCGAGCGACGTGCTGACGTCGCGATGGGGACGAAACGCAATCCAAAACCTTACCGAAGCGCGATTGATGACCAGCGCTGCATCTCGATACGCACTTGCGTACACGGGCGATTGCACCCGAGACCTCCGAGATCTCCCCTCGGGCTATCTTGCGCCGACCGTCCGCTCAGGTCACGGGCTTTTCAAAGTCTTTTGTGCGCTGGGATCGCCAGTCGGTGGCGGCGCATGGTCCACCGCGGCCGGTGCACCCAGTATCTCGGTGAAGATCGGCTTGAGCGCATCGGCCCAGACCTGGTACGCCTTGACCGTGAGGTGCAGGCCGTCGTTGGCCATGCCTTCGCGTAACCGGTTGTCTGGTAACGCCAGCGCCGCATTGATGTTTACGTAACGTGTCTTCTTGCCGTCCGCCAGCGCCGCGATCTGCTGGTTGGCACGATTGATGACGGGCATGACCGCGATGTTGTCGTTGCGCGGGGTGATGCCCGTGATCACGACAGTGGCGTCTGGCGCGCGTTTGCGTATTTCTCTGACAACCGCGCTCACGCCGCGCGCCACGTCCGCGGCACGTTCCTCGATATCGCCGAGCGGCGTGGAACGGCCGACATTGTTTGTGCCTGCCATCAGCACGACGATCCTGGGATTCACGCCATCGAGTTCGCCGTTCTGCAGTCGCCACAGCATGTGCTGCGTCTTGTCGGCGCCCCAGCCGAAATCCGCCGCGTTCCAGCCCGTGAAGTTCGCACGCCAGTTCGCCAGCAGGTCCTGGTAGTTCTCGTCGGTCGCGCCCCAGCGTCGCGTGATCGAATCGCCCATGAAGTACACATCGATCTGGCCGGCCTTGCGCTTGGCGAGCAATTGCTCATGCGCAAGCTTCGAGTTCGCGTCGGTGCGGGGCGTGGCGACGTCGGCTGGTTCAATCGGCGCTCGTCCGGCCACCAGGGCATTGAGCCAGGCCGCGCTTCTTTGCGTCCACGGCATTGACTGTTCCGGCGTCGCCAGGTGGTTGTGAGGCGATTCAATCATGGGCGCGGCTTCCTTCGGCGCCTTGATCTGATTGAATGCGGCCCAGATGCCGACCGGCGTCGACGTCGTGTCGATGAAGCCCATCGCCACCAGCGACGGTACCTTGATGCGCGCGGCGCAGTTCACCGTGTCGAAATACTCGGCGGTCTTCATGACTTGCGGATCGTTCACGTCCCAGAACGGGTAACCGACCTTGCGGCCATGCGCGTTGCCATTGGCGTCGGCGCCGGCGGGGACATTGATGAGCATGGCGGTGACTTTCGGATTCAGTCCCGCGGCGCACAGGCTCTGCTGGCCGCCCATGCTCGTGCCCATGACCACCAGCGTTTTACCGTCCCAGTCCGGGCGGCTGGCGAGGTAGTCGACTGCACGGACGTCAGCCAGATACATATATAAGAAGTAGTTCTTGTCCCGATTGCGCGTCTCGATGCTGTTGTAGGCCTTGAGCTCGGCCGGCAGCCCGTCGTAATACTCCTTCGGCTGATCAGGCATGACATCGTGCGGCTCGATGTTCACGGTGAGCCAACCTTCGGCGGCGCGATCCGTGACCCAGGCTTTCTGTAACGGGTAGGGCGGGCTGGCCCACTGCAGGATGACGAGTCCGGGATACTTCTTCTTATTAGAAGAGTCGTGGGGCTTGGCGACCTGGCCCCAGATGTGTTTGCCCTCGACGTGATTCATCTTGAGGATGGCGAAATCAACGCCGTCCTTCTCGCTGGGCTTTTCGTTGAGCTCGGGTTTCGCAGGAACCTTGCGCAGCGCTTTGATCTTGGCCGCCCAGAACGAATCGAAATCCGCAGGTACGGGAATCGACGGCGCGATCTTTTCGGGCGCCACCGCCGCGCCGAGAGCACGCGGCTTTGCACCGGGCGTGTTCTCGGTGATTTCGACATACACCATGCCGGGCTCGTCGAGTTTCGTTTCGATTTTGGTGGGATGTCCCGGCGTGATCGTGCCGCGCCCGAGTTCGGCGAGGTTGTTCTTGCGGATGACGTAGCTCACCGTCGGTGAACTCCACGGCAGCGTGACGTTCCATCCGGCAGTTTCGCCGAGCCCGTAAATCCCCGACGGTTGATAGGGCACATAGGCTGGTCCGGCGGATTCGTCGGCGAGTGCCGAGGCGCAAAGAAACAGGGCCGCGAGAAGCGACGCGCGTGTGAACTTCATGATCCCCCTCGATGGATTCTTCAAGCAGAAATTGGCTGCGTCGCGATTGTCTGTGCCTTGAGCACGAGCTCCGCGGCTAACAAAGCCTGCTCCTGGTCCTGGGCGATGCTCGTGCGGTTCACGATGTCGGTCACGAATTGGGGACCAAATGGCAGTTGCACGTTCTTGCAGTCGATGTGGCGCGCCTGCTTCTTGTCGACGATGTACAAGTGATTGCCGCCTTCGAGTCCCGAGGCGACATTGACGTACTTGCGCAGCTCGATGTAGCCCTCGGTGCCAAGCACGAAGAGCCGTCCGTCGCCCCAGGTCGGAAGTCCATCGGGCGTGTACCAGTCGACACGCACGTAGCCGGTGCCGCCGTTGCCGGACATCACCATGTCGCCGAAGTCTTCGAACTTCGGGTACTGCGGATACGCCACGTTACCGGTCTGCGCGGCGACGACCTTGGCCTTCGTGCTGTTGGTGTAATAGAGGAATTGATCCGCCTGGTGCGAGCCGATGTCGCACAGAATTCCGCCGTAACGCGCCTTGTCGAAAAACCAGGCAGGACGGGAGGGCGCGTTCACGCGATGCGGCGCCAGATTCACCGTCTGCACCACGCGGCCAATCGCGCCTTGTTTGATGAGCTCGCCGGCGTACACGGCGGAACGCACTTCGAGACGCTCGGAATACATGATGGCGAACTTGCGGCCGGTTTCCTTCACGGCCTTGCGTACATCGGCAAGCTGCTTGAGCGAGGTGATGCCGGGCTTATCGGCAAGATAGTCCTTGCCGGCCTTCATCACGCGGATGCCGAGCGGCGCGCGCAGATCCGGAATGGGCGCGCCGGCGACGAGCTGGATCGACTTGTCGTTGAGGATTTCGTCTTCGCTCGCGAGCTTCACGTCCGGATACTTCTTGTTGAAGTCGGCTATTTGCGCCGGATCAGTGGCGTGGAACGCGGCGAGAGTGCCGCCGCCGCGTTGTACCGCGGCGATCATTCCGAAGATGTGCGCGTGGTCGAGGCCGATGGCCGCGAACCTGATCGAGTGCGTCGGCTTGATCTCGGGCGTGGAGGTGTTCGCGGGATCCACGGTGAAGGCGCCCGAGCTTTGGGCGAAGGCCGCTGGTGCAATAGCTGAAAACATGCCGGCAAGCCCGGCCTTGTGCAGAAACTCGCGTCGATCCTTGCCGCTCATCGTGCCCCCTCCGGTTACGCCGCAAAGATACCGCGTCGTCCCGAAGTTGGCACCGCTCATAGCCGAAAGTAGGAGAAGCCGGGAAATGGGGTCATTCAGTATTACCCCGTTTGTCTCTTAGCCTTTCTTGGCGAGCCGCCAGATTGCCACCGCGCTGAACAGGACGGTGTACCCGACCAGCGAGACGACGGCTATGAGCACCGGTTCAAACTGGAACTTGGTGGCTCCCGCTGCGTACATGGCGAACTGGTCGAGATGGAACTGTGGCCAGATCGGCACCTGCCAGTGCATCGACTTCGGCAGCGGGAAAAACAGCCCCGAGAGGTAGCAGCCGGGTAGATAGATGAGATTGGCGTAACCCGGCGCGGCGGAGCCGCTGGCCAGCGTGCCGACCATGAGGCCCATCGCGCAAAACGGGATGGTGCCGCACAGCATCGCGCCGCTCATGGCAGCCAGATGCGCCGCGTCCAGTGCGAGCTTTCCCGAAGCCAGCGCGGCGATGACGATGGGCGTATACGAGATGATCCCGAGCCCGATACCACATGCAATCTTCGCTACCAGCCACGCACCCGCGGGCGCCGGCTGCGCGCGCTTGAGGCGAAGCAGCCCCATGTCCCGTTCCATGGCCAGCGTCGTGCCAAGGCCGAACAAAGCCGGCATGGTCACTGCCATGATTCCAAATGCCGCGAAGAAAAAAATGCCGAGGTTGGCGTCCTTGGTAATTTCTCCGCCAAAGATCGCAACCGCGAACAGCGCATACAGTGCGACGGGCAGCAGCAGCACTGGAATGGCCACGCCTGGGTTTCGTACCTGCCGCATGAATTCATAACGCGTTTCGGTGAGATACGCCGCAAAGATGCGTCGCGAGGTCGGAGCGGCAAGGGTGTAGTCGGGTGATGTCAATGTCATTGAGTTCATGCGGCCTCCCGCGTCAGTTCGGTGAATGCTTCATTGAGTCCGGCCTGCCGCACCTCGAGGCGCGTGAGTTTCGCGTCGCTCGCAAGCAGGCGCCGCACGACGCCTTCAGCGTCGGTGACGGTGATATTCAGTTTCGATGCGTCATGGCTGACCTCGACGACGCCGGGCCAACTGCGCACGTCGTCCACGGTCAATGACGACTCGCAGCTGATCTGGCGGCGTGCGACCAGCGAGCGCATGTCGTCCACGCTGCCGGAGGCGATGACGCGGCCCTTGGAGATGACGGCCACCCGGTCCGCCAGTGCCTCGGCTTCTTCGAGATAGTGCGTGGTCAGCACGATGGAGCAGCCATCGGCGAGCAGCGCGCGGATGCATTTCCATAGCGCCTCGCGCGCCTGGACGTCGAGCCCGACGGTGGGCTCGTCGAGGAACAACACCTTGGGGTGGCCGCAGATGGCCACCGCGAACTGCGTCTGGCGCTTCTGACCACCAGACAATTTCCCGTACGGACGATCCGCGAACTGTGTGATGCCAGCGCGCTGCAGCGTTTCTACGACCTCGAACGGGTTCGAGTAGTAGCTGGAAGCGAGAGCGACGAGTTCACGTGGGCGCAGCTCCTTGGGCATCTCGACGTCCTGCATCATGACGCCGAGTCCTCGACGCCGGGCAACATCCTGCGGATCACCGCCGAGCAGAGTGACCTCGCCGGAATCGGCTTCGATGAGGCCGAGCCACAGCGCGATCGCAGTGGATTTTCCGGCGCCGTTGGGTCCGAGCACAGCTAACAATTCGCCGCGACGCACCTCGATGTCGATCGAGTTGAGCGCGGTCACGGCGCCGAACTTCTTGGTGATGCCGCGCAGCTGGGCCACCGGTCCGCCGTTGACGTTATCTGCGGGGAGCGGTGAGGCAGGTGTTCGCGTGGAGCCAGCCGGATGCGCTTTACGCGGATACTTGCGGCCGTTCAGCAATTTCCCGATGAAGGTGGGCCGAACGAAGTAGTGGTAGCTCAGGAACAGCACCGCGAAGCTCGCGACGAGAATCAGCGGGTATTTCACGCTCCAGTGCAGCGGCCAGTGACCGACCCAGACCTGGAAGGCCGCGACCACGGGGAGGTGGGCGAGGTAGATCCAGTACGAGGCATCGGCGATGTAGCGGCGTGCCGCGCTGTAGTTGGAGAGGAAACGCAGCGCGGCGCCGGTGAGTCCGAAGACCCATCCCCAAACCGCCACGCCGAACACCATCGCGTACAGCGTCTTGGTGAGGCCTGGCTGAGCCATCGGGCTTGCGTGCATGGTGTGCAGCAGCCAGCCGGTGGCGAGGATCGCGATCGCGAGATTCGCAAACCAGCGCTTTCCGATGGCGGCGAGCGCATCTTTCGACCGGTGCACCAGCCAGCCGAAGGCGAACGCGGTGCCGAATCCCACCGACGCGGGGATCTGCGGAATCAATGACTGGTCAGGTGTCGGGATTCCCTGCCAGTAGAACCAGAACGACAGCGACATGAGCGCGGCAGCGACCGGCAGACCCAGCGTGAAGGTCGCGGTCATCGTGCGAATCGACGCGGTGACCGCCTTGTCGATGAGGCCGCGCAGTTTCTGCGCGGGATCGAGATGAGCAACGACGCCGCGAATCGCGAGCACCGCTACGTAGGTGAGCAGCAATTGATAGAGGAACCACAGGTGCGTGAGCGGAAATGCACCGGGCACCTTCGGCATTTCCGGCATGGGTGGCGTCGTGCCGCCTAACACCTTGGTGATGCCCACGGTCCAGACGAATGCAATGGCCGGAAACAGCACGATCCAGCCGGCTATGAGCGGCACCGCGATGCGCTTGCCGCGATTCGCCCAGAACGAGCGCGCTCCCAGTCGCTGGTACAGGAGTCGGCCGAAGTAGCCCGCGACAAAGAAGAACAGAGACATGCGGAAGATGTGAGTGACGAACGCCGCGTCGCTCAGGAATTGACTGGGCGAGTTGTCGTTCATGGCCCAGATGCCGGGCGGCCAGCCGGGCATGAACGAGAGGGCCGCGTGGAAGGCGACACCTAATAAGAGGGCGAAGCCGCGCACCGCGTCCAGTGCGTGCAGGCGATTTTCGGAGGTTTGTGTGTCGTTCATGTTGGATCCCTTCAGTTGAAGTCGCGACGGCGCGCCGCCACCAAGTAAGGCAGAGACAGGGTTAGTACGAGCGTCGCGAGCTCGACGGCGAGCACGGTCCACACGGCGCTGTTCCAGACGGGCTGCGCGTCCCCCAGGTGGTCATGGAGGGCCGGGATGCTCCCGATCAGGAAGATGAACAGCGTCACTGCCGTGTTGGTCACGATGATCAGCAGCGTCATGAGACCTTCGGAGCTTGTGTGCAGCGCGCCGCTCAGGACGAGCGAGAAGTTGGCCAGCATGAACACGCACAGCAGCAGCGCGTAGGGCAGCAGACCATCCGGAAGGTTTGGCTGGATCAGAATGAGCGCCATCGCTCCCACGGTGAGCACGATCCAGGGAACCAGGAAGCAGAACATCAGCGCCAGCAACTTGGTGCGTATGTAGTCGCCGGGCGAGATCGGCAGGCTGAGCACGAATTGCAGTGCGCGATCTTTGCGCTCGGACGCGATACTGAGCATCGCGAGCGTCACGCCGAACGCGATGATGGTGGTGAGCCAGATGAGCATGCCGATGTTGAAGCGCATCCTGCCTTCCGCGGCGATGACAAGCCCGGCAAGGCCGGCACCGGTCGCACCAATGATGAGCCAGCGGTTCAGGTAGAACTCTTTGGCGATCAGCTTTCGGGTGAGCATGTTCATTGGCCGCGAACCTCGCGGTGATGCATGACATTTGCGACGAAAATCTCCTCGAGGTTCATGCGCTGCACCTCGCGCACGCCGGAGCCCAGGAATGAGATGAGTTCCGGAGAGAATCGGTTGGTGGTGAGCGTGACGAATTGTCCGTCCACGACCCGGCTGATCACGTGCGGCAGGTCCGGAACCCTGGTCCCGACGGGAACCTGCAACTGGATGCGGCGCCAGCGCTCGAGAAAATCTTCCTTGTCGCTGCTGTCGACCAGGCGGCCGCGGTCGATGAAGGTTATGCGATCGGAGACGCGCTCCACATCGACGGTGTTGTGAGACGAGAAAAGGATGGAGCGGTCTTCGTCCTGCAGCACGTCCATGAACTCACTGAGGACTTCGTGGCGGGCGACGGGGTCCATTCCCGAAGTCGGCTCGTCGAGTATCAGCAGACGCGGCCGGCGGGCGAGGGCGAGCAGCAACACTGCCTTCACGTGTTCACCGGAGGAGAGGCTGCGCACGCTCTGCTCGGGTCGCAGGTTGAAGCGCTTGATCAGCGCCTGCGCGTACTTCGCATCCCAGCCGGGGTAGATGGAAGCGACGAACTGCATGTGCCATCCAAGAGTGGCGTGCGCGAACAGGCGCATGTCATCCGAGACAAAACCGATGTCGCGTTTGGCGACGGCCTGGTTGTCCGGCATCGTGTGGCCCAGAACGCGCACTTCGCCACCATCCGGAGTTAGCAGTCCCGTCATGAGGCGAATGGCGGTGCTCTTGCCCGCGCCGTTGGGTCCCACGAGGCCCATGATCTGACCGGGCTCGAGATCCAGCGACAGGTCTTCGAGCGTGAAGAAGCGGAACGACTTGCGGACGTTGCGCATCTCGATGTGTTTGGTCTGGGTCATTTCTTGTCCACGTTGCGGATGGCGCGACGCA
>Ga0070675_100002451_pt1 | contig 13869 bp, 13 predicted proteins | sample KBSM43metaG_FD_65343 | JGI IMG/M metagenome (GOLD analysis project Ga0070675, IMG submission 65343) | Miscanthus rhizosphere microbial communities from Kellogg Biological Station, Michigan, USA - KBS M4-3 metaG | ecosystem: Host-associated > Plants > Roots > Rhizosphere > Soil ...
GTCGGCGCCCGCCGACACGATCGGCCGCACGTAACCCTCGACGAGAGCCCGCGTCGCCGGCGAGTCGAGGTCGCCGCGTTCCACCTGCTCGACCAGACCGGGGCAGGCCTGCATCCTGGTGCCGCCGGGCGCGGGATACTGGCCGACCAGGCGCAGCAGGTTCGTACTGGCAAGCGTGACGCTCGTCGCCATCACGCCGACGACGCCCGAACGTGTGGCGGCAGCCGCTGGTTTCACTGCCGGCTCGATCGCGACGATGGGCAGGGAGAACGTCTGGCGCAGCGTCTCCACGGCGGCGCCGGTGGCGGTGTTGCAGGCGACGACAATCGCCTTCGCGCCCAGGCCGATGAGCGCGCCGGTCACGGCGGTAGCCCGGGCCTGGATGAACTCGCCCGGGCGATCGCCGTAGGGCGCATGGCCTGAGTCGGCGACGTAGAGCAGCGACTCGTGCGGCAGCTCGCGGCGGATCTCGCGCAGCACCGACAGCCCGCCCACCCCTGAGTCGAAGACCCCGATCGGGCTCGCGCTCACGCCAGCGTCAATCGCTGGCCGGCCGGTCGCCGCTCGCCAGCCGCTGGCGGGCCTTGTCCACGTCGCGGTGGAAGACGAACAACCGGTCGGCGTTGCCGTCGGGATCGGTGAAGTTGTACTGCTTGCCGCGGCGCACCTTCACCTTGAGGTTCTTCTCCTGGTAATCCACCTGGAACTGCTCGAGGTCCGCCAGGGCCACGGTGAACCGATCCTCCTTGTCGTCGGTCGCGTACTGCAGCCCCTGCGCCGTCGCCACCAGCTCGCCGCGGCACGAGCCGATGCGGTGTTTGTGCACCACGGCCACGCGCGCGTCGAGCCGCACTTCCTTGAAACGGATCATCAGATCGCGCGCACCCGGCTCGACGTCGATCGATCGGGCGACGCCGTCGAACCCCTCGGCCGAGACGTTCAGCTGATGCGTGCCGGGCTTCACGTTGGCGGCCGTGACCGGCGTCGTGCCGATGAACTGGCGATCGATGAAGACCTGCGCGCCGGGGACGTCCGAGTCGATACGGAGCGTGCCCGCATCCGGCACGGCTTCGACCGCGGCCGGTGCCGCTTCGGCCGGCGCCGGTGGGGCGTCCGGACGGGCGGCGCGGGGACGCGGCGCCGCGGCAGCCGATGGGGCGGCTTCCGGTGCGGCCGGCTCCGGAGACGGCGCCGGTGCCGCCGGTGCGGCATCGCCGACCGGCGCGTCGGCGGGGGCCGGCGCGCCGCGTGACAGGAAGAGGAAGGCCGCGCCGATGACTACGACGGCGCAGACGGCCGCAATCGCAAGGACGCGGGAGCTCACGAGGTGATTCTACCGCCGCATCGGCTCCAGCGGGCTCGACGGCCGGCGGCTACGCCTCCGGCTCGGCGAACGTGATGACGTAGCCGTCGGGATCGGTGAACGCGAATTCGGTGACGCCGTACCATTTCTTCTCGAGCGGCATCACCACGTTCACCTTCGACGCAAGCGCCTCATAGACGGCGCGGATGCCGGTGACGCGGATGAACAGCGTCAGGGTGCCGCCAATCGGCCGGTCCTTGAAGGCCGGGTACTCCTCGACCGCGGGGCCAGGGGCGTTGAGATACACCTCGACCGGGCCCGATCGCAGGATCGCAAACACCAGCGGCGGCACATCGGGCACGGTCTGTTCGGCGGTGAACCCGAGCACGTCGCGGTAGAAAGCCAGGCTGCGATCGACGTCCGCGACGATGAGGTTGGGAACGAGCGAGGTGAACGGGTAAGGCATCGCACACACCTTTCGTGTGCTCGCTGATGCCTACGTCCACGGGCGCGGCGAGAACGGGCGCGTGGGTAGGGGCACTACTATCCTGCACCCCGCTAGGTACGGTTCCAGATTAGCACGCGCACGTGCCGACGGCAGCCGAACGGGGGTAGACTGGCCCCATGTGGTTCGTCCGGCGACGGCCCCTCGTCAGTCTGGTGATTCTGGCGGCACTCATTGCCGCCGCCACGACCGTCGAAGCGCAATTCCGCCGCGGTTTCGGCCGCGGGTTCGGTAACGTCCGGCTGTCGACACCCGCCGACGTGGACGGCTCGTTCCAGTTCTGCCGCATCATCTTCAACGGCGACTTCCGCGGCGACGGCCAGGGCGGGTCGTGGAACGTGGACTGGCCGCGCGCCGACATCAACCTGTCGGTCCGCCTGTCCGAGTTGACGAAGACCACGGTGGGCATGGTCGCGGACGGCGAGCCCAACCATCTGCTGCTGCGCCTCACCGACGAGGTGCTGTACCAGTGCCCGTTCATCATGATGACCGAGGTGGGGTCGGCCTCAATCAGCGAAGCCGAGGGCGCCAAGCTGCGGGACTACCTGCTGAAGGGCGGCTTCCTCTGGGCCGACGACTTCTGGGGCAGCTACGCGTGGCAATGGTGGGAAGCGCAGCTGCGCCGCGTGCTCCCGGCCGACCAGTACCCGATCGTCGAGCTTCCCAGGGATCACCCGCTGTTCCATTCGCAGTTCCAGGTGCAGCGCACGCCGCAGATCGCGTCGATCAACTTCTGGGCCGGGAGCGGGGGCAACACGTCGGAGCGCGGCGCAGACAGTGCTGAAGTGCACACGCGCGCGATTCTCGACGACAAAGGCCGCATCATGGTCCTGAGCACGCACAACACCGACCTCGGCGACTCGTTCGAGCGCGAGGGCGACGATCCCGAGTACTTCCGCACGATGTCGGTGCCGGGCTATTCGTTCGGGATCAACGTGCTCGTCTACGCGATGACCCACTGATGTAGGGGCCGGCTTTGCAGGGGCCGGCTCTAGCCGGCCCACGCGGGCCGCCTGAAGGCGGGCCCCTACGAACGGAACCCGCCTTCGAACGCGAACTCCTCCACCTTCTTCCGCGGGCTCGGCGTTTCGCGCGGGCGGAACGATTCGGGCAGGTTCTCGATCGGTCCCGGGCGGCCGATCGCGCACATCGCGTTGACGTGGAAGTCGGCCGGCACGCCCAGTTCGGAGCGGGCCCGGTCGTAGTCGAAGCCGGCCATGCCGTGGACGACGTAGCCGGCGATCCAGCCCTGATAGGCCAGGCTCATCCACGCCGAGCCGGTGTCGTACGAGTGCGTCACCAGCGGACGGTCGGTGCCGTCGCGGATCGTCTGCGACACGAAGACCACCAGCACCGCGGCGTTCACGCACCACGCCTGGTTGCCCGGCGCCAGCAGGCCGAAGAACGTGGGCCACTGGGCGCTGTCGCGATGCGCGTAGAGCATGCGCCAGGGCTGGCTGTTGCCCGACGACGGGGCCCAGCGCGCCGCCTCGAACAGCTGGAACAGCTCGTCGCGGGTGATCGGCTCGCCTGACATCGCTCGCGGCGACCAGCGATCGACGAACAGCGGATCGATGGGACGGTCCGGGGTGCGGACGTCACTTCCCTTGACGCGCGGCACGGGTCAGTATCCGAGCTTGAGCACGCCCGTCTTGGCGCCGTTCACCGTGCCCTTGTCGAGCCACTCGAGTGAGGCGTTGAAGAGCAGCGTGTGCGCGGCCTTTTCCCACATCGCGTTGTGCGAGGCGCACCCGAGGTCGATGAGCACCTTGTCCGGGGCGCCAAGGTCCGCGTAGAGAGCCTGCGCCCGCTCCGGAGGCACCTGCTTGTCGTGGATGCCCTGCACGATCAGCGTCGGGGTCATCTGCTTCGCCACCGTGGCGGTATCCCAGCCCCAGGTCGTGGTCTGCGGGGCGCGCCGCACGCCCGATCCCCACGACGCACCCACCGGGTCGGAGGCGAGCATCTCGCTCCACACCGACTCGCGGGCGGCCGGGTCGTACTGCGCCGGACAGCCGACCTGACGCTCCCAGTTGGCCTCGAACTCCGTACGCGACTGCGTGTTGAACACCACGCCCTCGACCGGCAGCCTGGCCGGCGCTACCGCCGGCATCTGACGGTTGTAGGCGGGGGCCAGCAGGACGAGCCGGTTCACCTTCTGCGGGTTGCGCGCCGCATACCCGCCGGCGCGTGGGCCGCCGAGCGACCACGCCACCAAGCTCACCCGGTCTACCCGGCGCAACGCGCGGATGTAGTCTACCGCGGCGCCCACGTCATCCCAGTCGGACGCAATCGTCGTCAGGTTCCCCGGATAGCTGGCCTTGCAGGGTGCGGTGAAGCCGGCCTGGCGATCGGGCGCCAGGTTGCACGGGTCGTTCATCGGAAACGGGCGCGTGGAGCGCCCGTACCCGGTCATGTCCACCGAGAAGACGTCGAAGCCGGCGCGGGCAAGATGTCCCATCCAGCTGTAGTCCTGATACGGCACGTCGAAGGACACCTCGGCGGGGGTGCCCGCACCGTGCACGAACAGCACGACCCGGTTCTCGAACGAGCGGCCCCGGAGCGCGGCGCCCGCGAGCACTCGCTCGCGCACGTAGAGTTGCGCGGGTTGGCCGGCAATGGCCGGCACCGTGGACGTGACACGAACGAAATGATCAACGCCGAGCAGCCGCTGGGCGTCGTCGCCCGACACCATGGCCGCGCTCATCGACACTGCCAGGACTGCGGCCAGCCCCCACGCTCGCATCATCTGTGCTCCTTGGTCCATGCCGTGTACGCATCTGCGGCGGGTCTGAAGACCCGCGGCCACGACCGCACGGCGCGGCGGATGGTACCACGCCTTTTCGCGAGTCAGTCCCGTTCAGCTGGATGGTTTCGCGGCCACCTTCGCGCGCCCACGTGTGATACAAGCTTGCGGGCGCGGCCGATGCCGCCCCTTGGAGGACCGCCACCATGCTGAGAGAGTTCAAGGAATTCGCCATGCGAGGCAACGTGCTCGACATGGCGGTCGGCATCATCATCGGCGCCGCGTTCGGCACGATCGTCAACTCGCTCGTGAACGACGTCATCATGCCGCCCGTCGGGCTGGCGCTCGGCGGGGTGGACTTCGCGAACCTGTTCGTCGTGCTTCGCGACGGCGCCAAGGCCGCGGGGCCGTATGCCTCGGTCGCCGACGCCAAGGCCGCCGGCGCCGTCACCTTGAACTACGGCGTCTTCTTCAACTCGATCGTCAGCTTCATCATCGTCGCGTTCGCGATCTTCATGATCGTAAAGGCCGCCAACTCGCTCAAGGGGCAGCAGGCCGAGGCCCCGGCCGCCCCGCCCGCGCCGACCAAGGACCAGCTCCTTCTGACGGAGATACGAGACCTGCTGAAGAGTCGCTGACGTAGGGCGGGTTGGGCCGGCGCCTTCGGCGCCGGTAGGGCGGGTGAGGCGGGTTGGGAGAACAATAACGCGTGTCGGGCGAGTCTGAAGAGCCGCCCCTACGAAACACAGCGGCGAGCCGGCGGTGCTCAACGGCTCGACGATGGCGATACCAGCGCGCGATCGGGTGACGTGCGCGCGCGACGCTTTCGCCTTCGGGCGAGCATCGCCGCGGCCGCCCCGGACGCCAGCAGCGTCATCGTCGCAGGTTCGGGCACTGGCGGCGGCGGAGCAGGAGGACAGTCGGGAGTTCGCGCACCGTCCGCCGTGACTCCGCACGCAACCGGGTCCACCGTGATGGACCCGTCGAACATCTGCAGGGTGGCGGAAAACACGCCGTCGTGCATCTCCGGTTGGAACGTCGCATTCAGATTGACGGGGTACACGAAAAAGAGGTCGCCCGCCCCATCAAGCTCGGTGTAGAGCCTCCATTCTCCGATGTCCAGGAGCTCGCACTCTCCGTTCGGTCCGTTACACGGCGGCGGGGCGACGTCCAAGCCTTCGAGATTGACGTTCATGCTCGCCAGTGAGTACGGCGGAGGTGGAGTCGCACCACTGAGGTCGAAGTTGAATGTCAGGAAATCTCCGGCGGAGACCGTAATCGGCGCGGCGTGGGCCCGCGAAGCGACGAACACCGTGAGGATTGCGACGACGATGATCTTCGACATGCCCGACCTCCCTCTCAGTGTCCCTATACCTACCCGCCCTACCCGCCCTGCCTGGCCCACCCGCTCCACCCCGAGCAAGCGAGCGCCCTCCACACGCCGTGCCTCATGACTCACGGCAAGGCGTACACATACAGCGCGTTGTATCCCCGATTCGGCTTGATGCCGGCCTGGTCCATCAACCCGCCGGTCACGAGGCCGCTGCCGGTCATCACCGCCACATATTGCTTGCCGTTCACGGCGTAGGTGATCGTGCTGTTCTGGATCGGGCCGTTCAGGGCCTGCTCCCACAGCACGCGGCCGCTCACCGCGTCGAAGGCGCGGAACTTGTGGTCGAGGTCGCCCCAGAAGATCAGGTCGCCGCCGGTCGCGAGCACGGCGCCGTTGCCAGGGGCGCGGCCCTGGTAGATCGGCGTCATCTGTCCGGTGGAGGCGTTGATCTTCATCAGCCCCGCCCACTTGGCCGGATCGCTGCCGTCGCGGGGGATGCCCACCCGCCGCTCCCGCGGGTTGTTGTTCGGACCGGCCGTGGTCATGTCGAGGCAGTTCTCGACGTAGGGCACGAACAGCGCATTGGTACCAGGGTGATACGCCGTCGGCCAGTAGCTGCGGGTGTTCCAGTAGCAGATCACCTTCCGGTCCTGCGGGCCGGTGAAGGTGACGTCTTTATTGATCGTCACGCGGCCGGTCTTGCCGTCCACGTTCGAGATCAGGAAGTTGGGCGTGTCGAACGGGAACGGACTGGCCCACAGGAACTGGCCGGTGCCGCGGTCGAGCGCGAAGATGCCGCCGCCCTCGCCCACCATCATCGCGACGTCGCGCGTCTCGCCCTTCTTCACGTCCGGATTGATCCACTTCACGTATTTCGGATCCGGACTGACCGCGGTGCGCAGCAGCGTCCGCTCGTGCGGGTAGTCCTCGTCCCAGTCGTCGCCCGGCAGGTGCTGGTAGTACCAGGCGAGCTTGCCGGTATCGGGATTGAGCGCGATCGTGGAGTTGCTGTAGAGGTCCACCGGCGCGGTAAAGCCGATCGCGTCGTAGCGTCCGCCGTGACGGTTGGCGCGGGTGTTCGGCGTCGGGTTGGCGACGCCCCAGTAGACGAGCCGCTTCACCGGGTCGTAGCCCCCAGGCAGTCCCCAGGTGGATGCGGAGCGGGTGGCGTCGGGAGCTCCCGCCCAGGTCTCGCCGCCGGGCTCGTTCGAGCCCGCCGCCGTATAGAAGCGCCACAGTTCCGCGCCGGTCTTCGCGTCGTGCGCGGCCACGTAGCAGTTGTCACGCGACGGGCTGCACGAGCGCCCGGAAATGACCTTGCCCTCCACGACGATCACGCCGGCCACCATGCCGCCCGTCGACTTGGTCTCCCACCGCACCTCGCCAGTGCGCGCGTCGAGGGCCACGATGAAGCCGTCGGGCGACGTGTAATAGACCATGTCCTCGTAGATCGCGATGGTCTTGGCCCGCGAACCGCCGCCCGGCCGCCGGTGTTCCCAGACGAGCGCGCCGGTGGAGGCGTCGACCGCCTGGATCACCGCGCCGGGCAGCAGCAAGTACATGACGCCGCGATAGACGATCGGAATGCTCTCGTGCGGGCCGCTGCCGAGTTCCTTCTTGAAGACTTCTTTCAGCTGCCCCACGTTCTCACGGTTGATCTGCCGCAGCGGGCTGTAGCGCTGGGCGTCGTAGGTGCGGCTATACATGAGCCAGTCGTCCGGATTCGGCTTGAGGAGCATTTCCTGGCTGACCGGAACGAACGGGGCGCGCTGCGCGATGACACCGGTGGCGGCTGCGATGGCGGCCACCGTCGCCGCGGCGATGAAACGGAACAAGGGACGGGTCATGACGTGGCTCCGTGGGGCGCGGCGGCGGCTCCCCCACCGGCTTTGGCGGCCGACGGAGGCTAGCTGGGCGGGGCGGATCGTACCACGACCGTCTGGCGCAGGCGTCCAGAACGGCTCACGGCTGCACGCGCCTGCAACGCCAGGGTGGGTCACAATCGCACGCGCCTGCACGGAATCGCGCGCAAACCCAGGATTTTCCCTCTAGCGTTTGGCGATCGATTCAACGATAAAGGGATCGTCCCTCCGTAGCAGGTGTCCGTGTCGTCGGGAGCACGCATGATTTCTCGGTTGCGACGGTTTGCCGTAGCGTCGGTGCTGGTGTCGCTGGTGGGCCCGGCCTGGGCGCAGGACCCGCCGCCGACGGTCTTTCGTTCGAGCGTCGATCTGGTGTCGATGGCGGCGGTCGTCCGCGACAAGCGCGGCAAGATCGTGCCGTCGCTGCGCCGCGAGGACTTCGAGGTGCTCGACTCGGGCAAGGTCCGGCCGATCCTCGACTTGCGGACCGAATTGGCCGCGCCGGCCAGCGTCGCCCTGCTCATGGACGGTTCCGGCAGCATGAAGGTCGGCGCCGCCAACGAGCTGTCGCAGCGCATCTCCGGCGCGATTCTGTCGAGCCTCAACCCGTCGCGCGATGACGCCGCGCTCTATTCGTTCGACACGCGGCTCCTCTCGGTCCAGGAATTCACGCACGACCTCCCCTCGGTCACGTCGCGCCTGAGCGTCGTGGACGCCTGGGGTTCCACGTCGCTCTACGACGCGATCGGCGGCACCGCCGCCATCGTCGCCAAGCGCACCGCGAACCGCCGCGCGCTCGTCGTCCTCACCGACGGCGCCGACACGGCCAGCGCTTATACGCCCGAGCAGGTGTCGGCCATCGCCAGCGCCGTGGACGTGCCGGTGTATGTCTTCATGATGGCAACCGGCACCCGCGAGTCCGAGAAGGTACCGTTCGAGGCCGAGCGCCGCTCGCTCCTGGCCAACCTCGCGCGCGCCACCGGCGGCGACTTCTTCGTCGCTTACGACACGGCCACCACCACCGCGGCCATCAACCAGCTCGTCGAAGAGCTGCGTCACCAGTACGTGCTGGCCTTCGAGGCATCGTCCGAACAGGGCTGGCGCAACGTGGAGGTCCGCACCCGCAAGAAGGGGCTGTCCGTGCGCACGCGCGGCTGGTATCTGGCCGGCACCGCCGAATAGCCACCCCCGATCCGCCGGTACGTAGCGGCCTCCTTCAGGCCCTGAGATATCGTGGGGGATGCTCCCACGTTTGTCCTCCTACACGTATCTCCTCGGCGACAGCGCCACTGAAGCCTCGCGTTTGCGGGCGCAGGCGCGCCTCTGGGATCCCACCGCGCACGCGCTCTTCGATCGCCTGAAGATCCGCCGGGGTGCGACGGTGCTCGAGATCGGACCCGGCGCGGGATCGCTGCACCGCGAGCTGCGTCGCCGGGTGCAGGGTGCCGTGGACGCCGTGGAACCCTCGGAGGCGTTTGCCGCCGGCATCACGCGCCTGTCCAGCCGCGACGGCCTGGGCGCCGGACGGCTGTGGCGCGCCAACCTCGCGAGCGTGGCGCTGCCCCGCGCCCACTACGACGTCATCTTCGCGCGGTGGGTGTTCCTCTTCCTGCCCGACCCGGCCGTCCATGTCCGGCAACTCGCGGCGGCGCTCGCCCCGGGCGGCGTGCTCGCGATCGAGGCCTACCAACGCGAAACGCTCCGGATGATCCCGGCGCCGCCCGCGTGGGAGGCGTTCCTGGCCGCCGATCGCGCCTTCTTCGAGTCGCAAGGCGGGCACGCCAGCATCGCCGGACAGCTGCCGCGGCTGCTGACACGCGCCGGCCTGGGCATGGTGGAGGTGGCGCCAACCGTGCGCAGCGGGCACCCGGGGTCAGCGGTGTGGAACTGGCTCTCGAGCTACTTCCTCGACGTCCTGCCGCGCTTCGTCGGCCTGGGCGGCTTCACCGCCGCCAACGCTCGCCAACTGCGGCGGGACTGGATCGCGGCGTCGCAGGAACCGACATCGCTCCTCATCGGACCGGCCTTGATCGATGTGGTGGCGAGGAAGAAACGTACGTAGTCAGCGCGCGCGTTCGAGCGCTGCGAACGGGCCGGCGCCGTAGACGACCTTGCCGCCCACCATCGTCAGCACCGATTGGATGTCGCCGACCTCGCGCACCGGGACCGTGAGATAGTCCGCAGACAGCACCGCGAGGTCCGCCAGCTTGCCCGCTTCGAGCGAGCCGCGCTCGTCGTCGTCGTGCGAGAACCAGGCGCTGCCCCTGGTGTAAAAGCGGAGCGCCTGCTGGCGCGAGGGCGTTTCCTCCGGCCCGCGCATCGCCAGGCCGCTCACGGTCCTGCCATCGAGAAACCACTGCAGCGACGTAAACGGGTTGTACGACGCCACCCGGTGGGCATCAGTCCCGCCACCGATCATCACACCGAGCCGATCCGCGGTGACGACCGGCGGTACGCGGCGGGCTGCCTCCGGGCCCGCCTGCTTCACCAGCGCGTCGCCGCCGAAATACATCGCATCCTGGACCGTCCAGCCCACGCCGAGCGCCTTCATCCGTGCCAGCGTCGTCGGTGACGCGTCGTTCAGGTGCGCGATCGACCAGCGCAGCGGCGCAATCGGTATCTCCTGGTTCACGCGCTCGAAGACGGCCAGCAGATGGTCAACCGTCGCATCGGGTCCCCAGTGCATGGTCAGACCGTAGCCGCGCTGCGCCGCCCAGCGGGCAATCTCGAAATACCGCTCCTTGTCGGCATCCGACGGCCGCGGGTTGTTGTTCATCGCGTCCGTCAGCCGCTCCCCCAGCCCGACGAAGCGCAGCATGCCGTCGCCGGCGCCCATCGGCACCAGCGCCAGCAGGGTCTTGTAGTCCTCGAATTCGCGGCCGGAGGTCTGGCCGTTGAGCGAGTAGGCCACGCGCACGGTCATCTCGCGGCGCCGCCACACCTCCTGCACGGCGGCGTAGTCGGCGGGTGTGAGGTTGTTGCCGCCGGGGTCCATCACGCCGGTGAGGCCCAGCCGGTTCAACTCGCGGAAGAACGCGCGCGTGCCCTCTACCTGCTGCGTGTAGGTGGGCCGCGGCAACCGATCGAAGAGCGCGATGATCGCCGCCTGCGGTCCGGAGACGGCGCCGGTGAGCCGACCCGAGGCGTCGCGCTCGAGGCGGCCGCCGTTCGGGATGTCGGCGTCGCCCGCGATCTTCAGCGCCCGCAGCCCGTCGTCGGTCAGCATCGCCCAGCCGTAGCCGAGCTGCACGTAGACCGGGTTGTCGGGCGCCACCGCTTCGAGCTCCGCCTGTGTGGGGCGGCGTTTCTCCGCGAACTGCTGCTCGTTCCAGCCGCCGGCCACGATCAGCCAGCTGCCGCGCGGCATCGTCTGCGCCGCCTTGCGGATGCGCCCGAGCGCCTCCTCCATCGAGCGCGCGCCGATCCAGTTCACCTCGGTCGAGAAACTGAGCGCCGCGCGAATCGCATGGAGGTGCGAGTCGATCAGGCCCGGGACGACCGTCCGGCCCTGCAGATCGATGGTCCGTGTCTTCGGACCCGCCAGGCGCCGTATTTCTGCCGACGCGCCGGTCGCCTGGATGCGCCCGCCGAGGATCGCGATCGCTTCGACGACCGACTCCCTGGCGTCAACCGTGACGACCTTCCCGTTGACGAGCAGCGTGTCCGCCATCTGAGCGAACGCCTGCTCAGTGAACAGCGCGACGACGAGCGCAGCGAGCCCGAGCGTTTTTGACAAGGCCTTGAGCCTTGAGCCTTAAGCCCTGAGCCTTCTAGTGGGTGCCCACCGGCAGTGCCGCACCCATCACCGAGAAGGCGACAGCGTTTTCAAAGTCTCCCCGAATCTCCTGATTCGGCGTCTGCGTCATCAGGATGCCGATCACCTTTTCCTTCGGGTCGATCCAGAAGTGGGTGCCGTAGGCGCCGCTCCACCCGAAGCTGCCCTGCGACAGGAACGTGTTGCGCGCGGACGGGTTGTTGACGACGCGGACGCTGAGGCCGTACGCCTCGCCGGCCGGGCGGCCGGGCAGCGTGTCGGGCGCGATCACCGAGGCCATCATCTCGACGCCGCGCGGCGACAGCAGCCGCTTGCCGTTCAACTCTCCACCGTTGAGCAGCATCTGTGCGAACTGGAAGTAGTCCTCGGCGGTGCTCGCCAGTCCGCCGCCGCCCGAGAAGTAGCGGCCGTTCAGGAAGTTCGGCGTGCTCGAGTTGCGGCGCAGCGTGCCGTCCTGCTGACGGTCGTAGCGTGACGCCAGCCGCGGGTTCTCGACCGGGTAGAAGAACGTGTCCTTCATGCCGAGCGGATCGAAGATGCGCTGCTTGAGGAACACGTCGGCCGGCTGGCCCGACGCGATCTCGACGATGTGCAGCAGCACGTCGAACCCGGCCTGGGCGCTGTAGGCCCAGCGCGTCCCCGGCTGGAACTCGAGCGGCGTGCTGGCCAGCCGCGGCAGATACTCTGAGAGCGACTCGGTGCCCTTGATCGCCACTTTGCGGTTGGCGCTGTTGCTGTTCGTGCCACTGACGAGCCCGGACGTGTGCGTCAGCAGCTCGCGCACGGTGATCTCGTGATCGGCCGGCACCGTGTAATAGCGCGGCTCGGCCTGGGTTCCCGGCGGTGGCGGCGGGCCCTGCGCCGGCTGCGACACGGCCACCTGCAGCCCCTTCAACTCGGGGATGAACTTCGAGACCGGGTCGTTGAGGCGGACCTTGCCCTCCTCCATCATCATCAGGATGGCCACGCCGACCACCGGCTTGGTCATCGACATGATGCGGAACATCGAGTCGGTCTTCATCGGCTGCTTCGCGTCGAGATCCGCGAAGCCGTGCGCCTGCAGGTGAGCGATGCGGCCGTTGCGCGCGACGAGGGTCACGGCGCCGGCAAAGCTCTTCGCGTCGAGATGACGCTTCACGAGCGCGTTCACCTGCTGCAGCCGCTCGGACGACAGCCCCACATCTTCGGGGCGTGCCGTCGTGCCGGCGCCGGACAGCGGCCACGCCGCCACGAAGCACACGAGCACTGCGAGCGCCCAACGGGTCGTCATTCTCGTCATGAAGGAACTCCTGAGGCGGGTCTAAAGACCCGCGGCTACGTACCTGAAGCCTGAAGCCCGAAGCCTTCCTACTGTCCGTCCGGCGCCTCTTTCGGCGCGCCGGTACCGGACGAACCGAGGAACAGGCGGCGGCCGTCGGGCAGGATCAGGTCCGCGCCGTTGGCGCGGTTGGCGCCGTTCTTCGCGCGGAACCCTTCGACCGTGATCTCGGTGCCCGGCAGCAGCGACTGCTTCGTGAACCCCCGGCGCACGAGCGTGTTCGGCGTGCCGCTCTCGATCATCCACTCAGTAGTCGTGCCGTCCGGGTTTTTCACCGACAGGTGAATCCACGAGTGCGGGTTGATCCATTCCATCTTGATCACGGTCCCCTTGAGAGTCACCGGCTGCTTGGCATCGAACTCCGCCGAGAACGAGTGGTGGGCCGCGACGGGCACGGACAGAGCGGCGAAACCGGCGACGAGCACGGCCAGGGCACGCAGGGTCTTCATTTGGACTCTCCCGAGGCTTTCGCGGCGTTCGCCTTGTCCTCGTCGCGCGCCACCTCGAGGAGGTTGAACATGCTGTAGTTGCCCTCGTGGCACGCGTACTCGATCAGCTCGCCTTCGGTGGGGCGCATCGGCAGCAGCACCGTCCACGGCTTCTCCCAGGTCGTCGGGTCGCTGACCGTCAGACGCATCTCGAGACGGTCCTTGGCGGTCCGCGTATAACGCTCGGTGAGGTGCAGGCCGGTGGTGGAGCCGCGATAGTTCTGCTGGCCCGAAAAATTGGTGGTTTCGACCACCAGCGTGTCGCCTTCCCACCAGCCACGCGACGACCCGATCCACTGGCCGATCTTGCGGCTGAGAGGCTGCCGGCCGTCGAGCGGCACGATGCGCGCCTCGTGAATCATCTCGTGCACGATCACGGCCGTCTCGGGCGTCTGCACGATCATGATGTTGTTGTTGTAGAGCGTGGGCAGGCTCGCGTTCGGCAGCCCATAGGTGATGCAACGCTCCTGGTTGCCGCGATCGAGCCACGACGTAATCGCGGCGCCGCTCGCGGCGCGGTTCGGCTGCCGCGCCACGCG
>Ga0070675_100002452_pt1 | contig 13868 bp, 7 predicted proteins | sample KBSM43metaG_FD_65343 | JGI IMG/M metagenome (GOLD analysis project Ga0070675, IMG submission 65343) | Miscanthus rhizosphere microbial communities from Kellogg Biological Station, Michigan, USA - KBS M4-3 metaG | ecosystem: Host-associated > Plants > Roots > Rhizosphere > Soil ...
GCCGCCGTCGCTGCAGACCGCCGATTCGTCGGGCACGGTGACGCGGGTGTCGCTCAAGGACGCGGTGGCGGGCTACGAGCGCGATCTCATCCTCGACGCGCTCAAGACCACGCGCGGCAATCGCGCCAAGGCCGCGCGTCTCCTCGACACCACCGAGCGCATCCTCAATTACAAGGTGCAGGGCTACGGGATCGACGTGCGCCGGTTCAAATCGTCGGAAGTGGGCCGCCGTGCCGGCGGCGACGGCGCGTTGGCCGAGGCGGCCGGGGATTTCGTCCGGTAACATTGCAGCCGTGACGCGTACGCGGCGGTGGGCCGCGGCAGGATGCGCCGCGGTCGCGATCGCGGCGGGGCTGGGCTGCGGCAAGAAAGGGCCGCCGCTGGCCCCGTTCGTTCTGTTGCCAGGCGCGCCGTCCAACGTCGCGGCCAGGCGCGCGGGCAACGACGTCTACGTCACGATGACGCTCCCCGTGCAGAATGTCGATGCGTCCAAGCCCGCCGACGTCCGGCGCGTCGACGTGTACGCGTTTACCGCGACGACGCCGCCGTCGAGCGCCCGGGCACTGGAGCTGGCCACGCAGATCGCGACGGTTCCGGTCGCTGCCGCGCCCGCCGAAGGCGCGCTGTCCGGCCAGCAGCCTCGGACCCCGGTAGTGAAAGAGGCCGCCCTCCCGGGGGCGACGATCACGGTACGGGACGAGCTCGGTCCCGACGCCTTCGTCCCCAAGGCGTTGCCCGCACTCCCGCCGCGCACGCCGCCGCCCGCCTCGCCGCCCTCATCGACGTCGCGGCCGGCAGCACCCGCTCCGCTGCGCCGGTTCTATATCGCCGTCGCCTTCAGCGATCGCGGGCGGCCGGGCCCGCAGAGCATGCCCGCGGAGCTGGCGCTGACCGCGGTGCCGGACGCGCCGCTCCGTCTCGAGGTCGCATACACCGCGGAGGAAATGATGGTGTCGTGGGAGCCGGCGGGCGGGCTGATCGGGTTCCTGCTCGACAATCCTCTACCGCTCGAGACCCTCTTCGAGGAGGCGGCTCCCTCGCCGTCCGGGGGCAGTGCGCTGCCCCCGGGACCGACGCGCTACCACGTCTATCGCGATCTCGCACCGAATCCGCTCGAGCTGCCGCCGCCGGCTGCACTCCAGCCGGTCGGCACGGTGGTAATGCCCCAGCCGCTCACGTCGGGGCCGGTCGCCGAGCCGACAATCACGGAGCCAGTCGAGTTGACATTCACGGAGCCCGTCGAGTTCGATCGCGAACGGTGCTATACGATCCGCGCGGTGCGCGGCACCGGTCCCGGCGCGGTCGAAAGCGCGCCGACGGAGCGGCGCTGCGTGATGCCGGTGGACGTGTTCGCGCCCGAGCCGCCGGCGGGCCTGTCCACGGTGGTCCGGGAGGGGGCGATCAGCCTGATTTGGGAGTCGAGCCTGGACGCGGACGTGTGGGGCTATGTGATCTTGCGCGGGACCCCGGCCGATGCCACACTGCTGCCGCTCAACACCGCGCCCGTGCTCGAGACGCAGTTCACCGATACGACCGTGACCGCCGGCACCCGATACGTCTATGCCGTGGTGGCGGTTGATTCGCGGCTGCCGGTGCCCAACGCGAGCGCCGAGTCGGAACGCGTCGAAGAGACCGCGCGATAAGCACGCCGCCACGCGGCGCAGGGAGTAGAGCGATGAAACTGTTTGCGGACACCGGCAACCTCAAGGAGCTCGAGACGCTCGCCGGTCTCGGTATCCTCGATGGCGTCACCACCAACCCATCGCTGATGGCCAAGGAGGGCGGGGATCCGCGGCAGATCCTCAAGCAGATCTGCGCTCTCGTGCAGGGCCCGGTCAGCGCCGAGGTCGTGGCCACCGACGCCGCCGGCATGATTCGCGAAGGCCGCGACCTCGCCGCGATCGACGAGCACATCGTCGTCAAGGTGCCGTTCACCAAGGACGGCGTCAAGGCCTGCAAGACGCTGTCGTCGGAAGGCCTGCGCGTGAACGTCACGCTGATCTTCTCGCCCACGCAGGCGTGGCTCGCGGCCAAGGTCGGCGCGGCCTACGTCAGTCCGTTCGTCGGCCGGCTCGACGACGTGGGCACCACCGGCATGAACCTGGTCCGCGAGATCGTCGACATCTTCGACAACTTCGAATATTCGACCGAGGTGCTGGTCGCGAGCGTCCGTCACCCGATTCACATCGTCGAGGCGGCGCGCATGGGCGCCGACGTGGTCACGGTGCCGTCGGCGGTCATCGAGCAGTCGTTCAAGCACCCGCTCACCGACATCGGGCTGGCGAAGTTCCTCCAGGACTGGGAGAAGGCACAGGCGGCAGCGGCCAAGGCCTGAGCGGGCGAAGGCCAGCCGTTTCGTGTCGATGGATTCGCAGTCGCGCCTCGACGACCTGCACCGCCGCGCCGAGCAGGCCGGTGGCGAGGCGCGCCTCCAGCGGCAGCGCAACGGCGGCCGCCTCACCGCGCGGGAGCGCATCGACGCGCTGTTCGATCCCGGCAGCTTCGAAGAGATCGACAAGTTCGTCACCCACCGCTGCCGCGATTTCGGCATGGCCGATCAGCTCGTCCCCGGCGACGGGGTCGTGGCCGGGCACGGCCGCGTCAACGGCCGCGCCGTGTGCGCCTTCGCGCAGGACTTCACCGTGTTCGGCGGCTCGCTCTCGGAGACCAACGGCGCGAAGATCGCCAAGGTCATGGACCTGGCGATGAAGATCGGCGCGCCGGTCGTCGGCCTCAACGATTCGGGCGGCGCGCGCATCCAGGAAGGCGTGCTCTCGCTCGGGGCCTACGCCGACATCTTCCTGCGCAATACGCTGGCGTCAGGCGTCATCCCGCAGATCTCCGCCATCATGGGGCCATGCGCCGGCGGCGCGGTGTACTCGCCGGCGATCACCGACTTCACCATCATGGTGAAGGAAACCAGCTACATGTTCGTCACCGGCCCCGACGTCATCAAGGCGGTGACGCACGAGCAGGTGACCAAGGAAGAGCTCGGCGGCGCGCTGACGCACAACGAGAAGAGCGGCGTGGCGCACTTCGCCGTCGCCGACGACCGCGAATGCCTGCTGCTCATCCGCGAGCTGCTCGCGTTCATGCCGTCGAACAACCTCGACGATCCGCCAGCGGTGTCGAGCCTCGATCCGCCGGACCGGACCGAGGCATCGCTCGACACGCTGGTGCCGGCGCTGCCGACGCAGCCCTACGACATGCTCGACGTCATCCAGTCGGTCGTGGACGACGGCAACTTCCTCGAGGTGCACCGCCACTTCGCGCGCAACCTGCTGGTCGGCTTCGCGCGCCTCGGCGGCCGCGCGGTCGGCGTCGTGGCGAATCAGCCGGCGCATCTGGCCGGCGTGCTCGACATCGATGCGTCGGTGAAGGGCGCGCGGTTCGTCCGCTTCTGCGACGCCTTCAACATCCCGCTCGTCACCTTCGAGGACGTCCCCGGCTTCCTTCCCGGCACCCAGCAGGAATACGGCGGCATCATCCGCCACGGGGCGAAGCTGCTGTTCGCGTTTGCCGAGGCCACGGTGCCCAAGCTCACCGTGATCACGCGCAAGGCCTACGGCGGCGCCTACTGCGTGATGTCGAGCAAGCACCTGCGCACCGACGCCAACTTCGCGTGGCCGACCGCGGAGATTGCCGTGATGGGCGCCGAGGGCGCCGTGAACGTGCTCTACAAGCGCGAGCTCGACACCGCCGTGGACCTGGCGGCGGCGCGCGCCGAGAAGGTGGCCGAGTACCGCGACACGTTCGCGCACCCGTTCGTGGCCGCGAGCCACGGCTTCATCGACGAGGTGATCGCGCCGCGCGACACGCGCCGCAAGCTCGTCACCGCGCTGGCCGCGCTCGACACCAAGCGCGACAGGAATCCGCCGAAGAAGCACGGCAACATCCCGCTCTGACCGCGCGACGGTCAGTTGGCGGGCGGCGCCGCGACGACCACGGTCACGCCCGCACCCGCGCGCACGCGCGCGCCAGCCGAGGGGGCCTGGGCGACGATGGTGCCCGGCGTCGCGTTCGGGATCGTCCGCCGCTGTGCGTTGTCGAGCCGCAGGCCCACCCGCGCCAGCGCCTCGCGGGCCGCGTCCACCGTCAGGCCGATCAGTTGCGGCACGGTACCAGCCACGGCACCGCGCGAAGTACCCGGCACGGTACTGGGTGGCACGGTAGCAGGCGGCGCGGGACTCTGCGGCACGGTACTGGGCGGCACGGCACCAGGCGGCGCGGTAGCGGGCGCCGCAATGCGGATCTGGACCGTGCCCTGGGCGGCCAGCTGCGCCTTGGGTGCCGGCACCTGGGCGATGACGACGCCGGAGAGCGCGCGGGCGTCCTTGCCGTCGGCGTCGACCTTCGACAGCGTGATGCCGAGCCGCCTGGCCTCGGCTTCGGCGGCGGCGCTGGTGGCACCGACGAAGTTGGGCACGGTGATGCGGCGCGGCGCCGGACGAGGCGTGGTGGCGACCACGACATCCACCGCGGTTCCCGCCGCCACCATCTCGCCGGCCTCGGGCGTCTGTTGCACGATCGTTCCGGGCTTGGCATCGGCGACCGGTTGCGACAGCGTCTTGCCGAGGCGCAGGCGGTTCCGGTCGAGCGCCTGCAGGGCGGCGTTCAGGGTCGTGCCGACCAGGGTCGGCATGCTGACCGTCTGCGTCGCCACCTCGAGCTCGATACGAGTGAGGCGATCGACCGAGGCTCCGGGCGCGGGCGTCTGGCGGGTGACGACGCCGTCGAGAAACGCCGCCTGCGCCCCCTGGCCGTCGGACATCACGACGGTCAGCCCGATCAGATCCGCGGTCTTGACGACGTCGCCGCTGGAGGTGCCGACGAAATCGGGCACGGTGACCCTGGGCGTCGCGGCCGGCGCCGGCGTGACAGCGTCCGGCGCTGGCGTGACGTCGGATGGTGGCGCGGCCGTGTCGCGCAGGTACCAACCGATCGATCCGAGGCCGACGAGGGCGAGCACGACGGTGGCGGCGACGGCAAGCTTCACCAGCCGGCCGAGGCGAGGCGCCTGCTGGGGGGACGAAGCCGGGACGGAACCGCCGATGGGCGCGTACGCCGGCGGCGCGAGAATCGTGCCGGGCGTGCCCATGGCGATGCGGTACACCGCCTCACAGAGGCGGTCGAGCGCGTCGGGCGTGGCGCCGCGACTCAGATCGGCGGCCGACACCGACCGGAAGCCGAGCGGCGGTGGCACGTCGTCGAGCAAGACCGGTACGAGGATGCCGCGGCGCAAGCCTTCCTCCGCCGCCGCCTTCACCCAGGGCGAATCGACGGAGTCCCGCGACCAGAAGACGACGATCGCCTCCGACGCATCCAGTCCCTTGGCCACCTTTTCCACGAAGGTGGCCCCGAGGTCGCCCGATCCGGTCACGCTGGCGACGCGCAGGCCGCGCCGCGCCAGCCGCCGGCTGACGTCGGCGATGCGCACCGCGTCGAGGGGCACGTGACTCAGGAAGACCTGGGGCGCCGTCGGCGCCGCGGCCACGGTGTCTCCGGCGGCCGCACCCGGCGCGGGCGCGGCGACCGCGACGGTTTCGGCCGTGGCCGGGTCCGCGCGCGCCGCCCACGGCGGCTCGCCGCTCGTCAGCCGCTGCACGAACACGGCATAGCTGTTGGCCATCGAGAAGCGGTCGCCTGTCCTGCGGACGGCAATCTCCTCGCCGTAGGCGTAGTCGGGCGTCTGCTGGATCTGCACGTCGTCGAAGTACGCCGAGAGGTCGCACTTTCCGAGCGCGTACGCGGCCGCGAACAGCTCCTGGAACATCGGCTGATAGCCGATCACGTCGCGGTCCGGGTCGCCGAAGCGCCAGCGCGCCCGCAGATCCTGCAGCGAGGCTTCGATGCGCGAGGGCAGGGGAAACACCAGCAGCGGCCGGAGGTCGTCCGACCCACGGCGGTAGGAGGTGGCGCGTTCGATCAGCTCGCGGACACCCGTCAGGCTCTGCCGGTTGGGCGTGAACACCACCACCAGCCGTTCGGGCAGCAGGTAGGTGCAGATGCCGCTGATGTCGGTGACGCCGGTGCGCGAATCAATCAGCACGTAGCGGTAGCGCTCGGCGAGCTTTTCACCGAACGCGCGATAAACGCCGGGCGCCCGCTTGAAGAGTCCCTCCCAGTCGAAGGTGCCAACCCGCCGCGAGTACAGTCCGTCGTCGTTGCGGCCGGCGCGGAGGATGAACACGTTCGGGACGTTGGTCTCGCGGATGAAGTCGTCGAAACGGACCGACGCGAGCGCGGCGTCGACGGCTTCATCGGCGGCCTCCTCCGATGCCGGCAGGGTCGCGGGCAGCGTGTCGCGGACGTACGAGAGGAGATCGATCAGCCCCGGCGCGCTGTCGAGCCCGATGTCCACGCCCGGTCGAGTGGTGCGGATGCGCGGCGGAAAGAACCGGTGCAGGCCGGGGGCCTCGAGGTCCCAGTCGACCACCAGCACGGGCCGCCCGTGGGTCTCGGCCAGCAGGCAGGCCACGTTCGCCAGGGCCATCGTGCGCCCCGTGCCGCCTTTGTACGAGTAGAAGGTGATGATGCGGCCTGGCTCGGTCGAAGCGGGGGTCGCCATCGGCGCGTCGGGACCCCCTCGTCTACCGGTTGACGAACGAGGGCCGCCAGGCGGCGACGTCGGGCGCCGACGGCAGCGAGAAGTTCGCGCAGTCGTCGCACGGGCTGGCGCCCGCGTCCCGGAACGCCCGGTAATTGGTGTAGATCACCTGGGCGATCTTGCGGATCTCCTCGGCGTACTCCGGATTGCTCGCCAGCCGCGGCGTGGCGAGGGTGAAGCGCGAGAAGTCGGCGTAGTGCAGGTGCTCGCGAATGCGCGGGGGCACGTCGTCGCCGCCGCGCAGGATCACGGGAATGATGAAGCCGCGGCCGCGGCCGGCGGGCCCCAGCAGCTTGCGGCGGCCTTCCTCGAGCTTGACCATCGCCTCGTACTCGCGCATGCAGTATTCGTGGCGCTCGTAGCGCGGCGAGTAGACGACGATCATGCACACGCTCTGGCAAATCGCCTGGGCCAGCGCCTCGTTGTAGCGGAAGCTCGGCTGCAGCCGCTCCTCGTCGATGTACAGCTCCTCGTCGAGCAGCGCATCGAGCTCGGATTTCAGCGCCGCTTTCAACTGCTCGATGAACGCTTTCACCAGGTCGTGCTGGCCGTGGCAGTAACTGACGAAGCACGCGTATTTGAAGCCTTGCGGCATGGGGGCCCTCTGCCTGCGTGCGGTGGTGGACTCGACGCGCCCCAAGGATATCGCCGCGCCGCCCCCGTCGCCAGCACTTGCCGCCGCCCGGCGGCACGGCCCCCGCGGGGCTACGACGCGTGGCTGAACTCGCCGGCCAGGCGTGCCACGGCAGGGTAGTCGATCTTGCCGCTGCCCAGGATCGGCACGGCGGGCACGGAAACGATGCCGCGCGGCACGAAGATTTCGGGCAGGCCGTTCTCGCGCGCGGCGGCGGACAGGGCCGCGCGGCTGGCGTTCTTCTGCTCGGTCACCAGCACCAGCTGCTCGCCCCGCTTCGCATCCGGAGCGGCGACCACGGCGTGGATGGCCGCCGGCCATACGCGCGCGACGAGGTCTTCGACCGCGCCGAGCGGCACCATCTCCCCGGCCACCTTCGCGAACCGCTTGGCGCGCCCCTTGATAGTGACAAACCCGTCGGCGTCGATCTCGACGATGTCGCCCGTGTCGTACCAGCCCCCGGCGGGCGGCTGCAGCACGCCGGGCGCCTCGGCGCGGAGGTACCCCAGCATCACGTTGGGACCCTGCACGAAGAGCCGCCCGCCCTGGTCGATGCCCGCCACCGGTTCGATGCGGTGCGTGATCCCGGGCAGCAGACGTCCCACGGTACCGGCCCGGAAGTGCATCGGCGTGTTGACCGCCAGCGCCGGCGCGGTCTCCGTGGCGCCGTATCCCTCGAGAATACGGATGCCGAACTTCTCGAACCAGACGCGGCGCGTGTCGGCCTTGACGCGCTCGGCGCCGGCGAACACGTAGCGCACGGAATAGAAGTCATAGGTGTCGGCTACCCGGGCATAGCCGGCCAGGAACGTATCGGTGCCGAACAGGATCGTGGCGTTGATGCCGTAGGCCAGCTCCGGCACCGTGCGGTAGTGGAGCGGCGACGGGTAGAGAAACGTGCGCACGCCGTTGAGCAGCGGCAGCAGCAGCCCGCCCGTCAGGCCGAAGCTGTGGAAGACAGGCAGCGCGTTCAGCACCACGTCGCGCCGATTGATGTCCACGACGGCCGCCAGTTGATGGCGGTTGGCGAGCAGGTTGCGGTGGCTCAGGACGACGCCCTTCGGAGTGCCCTCGGAGCCAGAAGTGAAGAGCACTACCGCGGGGTCGTGCGCCCGCGCCGCGTTGGCACGGCGCGGGCCGCGGAACGAGCGCACCCACGCGCGCAGGCGCGCGGCCACGCCGATCTCGGCGCGCAGATCCTCGAGGTAGACCACTGTCGCGGAGCTGGTGACGGCGGTGACGAGCGTGTCGAGCCTGGCCTTCTCGACGAACCGGCGCGAGGTGACGACGAGCGCGACCTCGGCGGCGAGGCATGCCGCGACGAGCGACGCCGGGCCGGTGGAGAAGTTGAGCATCGCCGGCACCCGGCCCGCGGCCTGGAGCGCGAAGAAGCTCACGAGCGCGGCGCGCGACGTCGGCAGCAGCAGTCCCACGCGTTCGCCCGGCCGGGTGCATCCGGCGAGTGCGTCGCCCAGTGCGTAGCTGGCGGCGACCAGGCGGCCATAGCTCATAGGCTGCTGATCGATGTCGTCGGCGACGACGTGGCCGCGCCCGTGCCGGGCCTTGGCCTGAAGCAGCGCATCGAAGAGCGTCGTGTCGATGGGGGCGGTCGCGAACATCGACTGCACCATCTCGTCGGCGAGGGCGCGCTTGAGCGCGGCCCGGCGCGCCCGCCCGGTCACGCCCTCGGGTGACACGAGGCGGCGCGGCGGGAGCACGGTGATGCGCACGCGCGGGAACAGGCGCCGCGGCACCTTGCCGCCGAGGCGGGAGAACGGCGTGAACTCCACGCCCTCGATGCGGACGAGGAGCAGCGCCGCCTCGGTGCGCTCGGCGATGATGGCGGGCCCCTCGTACACCTTCATCAGGGCGCCGGTGGTGGTGAGACGGCCCTCGGGGAAGATCACGCACGCCGACCCGCCTTCGACGGCGCGGATCATCGCGCGAATCGACAGCGGGTTCGCCGGGTCCACCGGCATCGCGTCGACGAGCATCAGGAACGGGCGCGCCCACCACCGCGTGGCGATCAGCGTGTCGACCGCGAAGATCGGGCGACCCGGGAGAAACGCGCCGAGCAGCAGCCCGTCGAGAAACGACGCGTGATTGGCGGCGATGACGGCGTGCGGCATGGCCGCCCGCGCGTGCTCGAGGCCTTCCACCTGCACGCGATAGAGCAGACGCAGCGCCTGCTTCAGCGCGCTCTTGACCAGGGGCACGCGCAGCACCCAGGCCGCCACGAGCGCGACCGGCACGGTGGCCAGGCCGCACAGCGCGAAGAGCTGGCCCATCGTGAAGCCGCGGGCGAGGAGCACCGCCGCGGCCACCGCGCCGGCGCTCATGGCGAGCGCGTTGATGATGTTGTTCGAGGCGATGACGCGGGCGCGGTGATGGGGTTCGCTCTCGTGCTGCAGCACGGCGTAGAGCGGCACCGTGAACAGCCCGCCGGCGACCGCCATGCCCACCAGATCGGCGAGCACGCGCAGGCTGCCGGGCATCTGCAGGAACGTGAGCATGCCGGCGAGCGAGGCCTGCGGCGCCCGCCCCGCACTGGCCCAGTGCAGGTCGACCGCGAAGTACGCCATCGCGAGCGCCGCGCCGGGCACGAAGCGCGCGCTCACCTCGCCGTGGAGCAGCCGTTCGGCGAGCATCGACCCGAGGCCGACACCGACGGCGAACAGGGCCAGCATCAGCGTCACCACGTGCTCGTCGGCGAACAGCACGTCCTTCGCGAGCACCGGCAGCCCGGAGACGACGGTGGCGCCGAACAGCCAGAACCATGAGAGCGCCAGGATGGGCAGCAGCAGCTCGGGGCGGGCGATCGTGTGGCGGAGCACCGCGGCCGTGTCGTGGAACAGCCGCGGCCGCGGCAGATCGGCGCCGGCCGCCGGCGGCGCGGGGGGGATCATCCGGGCCGCGCCGAGGCCGAGCATCGCCGACGCGATGCCGACACCGCCCACGACCAGTGCGCCCTCGTCGACCAGCACGATGCTGCCGCCGAGGATGGTGCCGAGCAGAATCGACAGGAAGGTGCCGGCCTCGATGAGCGCATTGCCCGCCACGAGCTCGTCGTCGCGCAGGTGCTGCGGCAGCAGGGCGTACTTGATGGGGCCGAACACGGTGGAATGCGTGCCGAGGCAAAAGAGCGCCGCGAGCAGCAAGGGCACGCTCTGACGGGCCAGCCCCCAGGCGCCGAGCGCCATGATGCCGATCTCCGCGACTTTCACCCAGCGGGCGATCGCGGCCTTGTCCACGCGGTCGGCCAGCGTGCCCGAGGCCCCGGAGAAGAGGAAGAACGGGGCGATGAAGAGGCCGCCGGCGATCATCACCAGCGTGGCCGCGTCGAGGCCCGAGGCGCCGGCCAGGCGGAAGGTGACGAAGATGGCGAGCGCGCTCTTCAGCAGGTTGTCGTTGAAGGCGCCGAGGAACTGGGTGACGAAGAGCGGCGCGAACCGGCGCGTCGTCAGCAGTTGTACGAGTGGCGATCGCATCGGCATGTCTCCCCGTCAGACCGTAGTGATTGCGGCCCACACGGCGGCCACGAGCCGATCGCCGTTCGGGACCTGCGCCTGCGGCAGGCGGCCGTAAGCGGCAAACGTCATCGGCTGCAGCACCAGGCCCATCGCCAGCGCCGTCGCGAGGGTGGCGTCCTGCGGCGGAATTTCACCGGACGCGATTCCGGAGGCGAGCACCGCGTGCATCACCGTCACCGGCGTGGGCGCGTCGGCGCCGAGCTTGCTCAATTGCCCGTGCTGCACGAACAGCAGGAAGTGGAAGAGCGTCGGGTCGGCGTCGTGCGCCTGCAGGAAGCCGCGGATCATCGCCGCCAGCTTTCCGCGCGCCGCGGGTTCGCCGTCGGCGAGGGCCTGTAACCGGCCGGCAAAGGCGACGTAGTGGCGTTCGAACAACTGCCACACGAGCTCGTCCTTGCCGACGAAGTGGCGATAGAGCGCACCTTCGGAGATATCGACGGCTTGGGCGATGTCCCGGACGGTGGTTTCGGCCACGCCCTTCTCGACGAAGAGGGCGATGGCGGCCCGCTCGATCCGGTCCTTGGTGTCGACAAAACGATGTCTGGGCATGGATTACGTGAGTAAACGATTACTCACATTCTACCAGGGCTGACCAATGGGTCCAAGTGCGAAACCACGGTCGCGCTGGTGGCGGTGCAAAAAGAGAGTTGAGACGAGCAAGACCGGGCATATCCGGAGACCAGGCGGGCAGCAAGCACGAATCGGAAATCGGCTCCGGGGCCTGTTCCAAAAGGGATACCCCTATAGGGCTAGCTCGACTTGTGTAGTGTGTGTAGCTCCGCCGCTGTCTAGACTCGGCGCGCCCTTATACCTCAATTTGGGGGGGGCGAAACGGAGGACACATGCGGATGCGGTGGGGCAGTGTGCTGACGCTGCTGGCGGTGGTATTGGTGCCGGCTAGCACTTTTGCCCAGGCGTCGCTGACAGGAACGGTTCGTGACAGCTCCGGCGCGGTGCTTCCCGGCGTGACAGTCGACGCGGGCAGCGACGCGCTCATCGAGAAAACGCGCTCGGCGGTCACCGACGGCAGCGGCCAGTACCGCATCGTCGATCTCCCGGCCGGCAGCTACAAGGCGACGTTCACGCTGCCCGGCTTTGCCACGGTGGTGCGTGATGCGATCGCGCTCTCGGGCGCCTTCACCGCGACGGTGAACGTCGATATGCGGGTCGGCGGCATCGAAGAAACGGTGACCATCACCGGGGTGTCGCCCATCGTCGACGTGCAGAGCACGGTGCGGCAGGACGTGCTGAAGGGCAGCCTCATCACCGAGCTCCCCGCCGCGCGCAACATCCAGAACATCGCCATCCTCATTCCCGGCATGGCCGTAGGCGGCACCCTTGACGTCGGCGGCCTGCGCGGCGGCGCCGAGGTGAACAACTTCTCGGCACACGGTGGCCGCGCCGACGACGGCCGCCTGCAGCTGGATGGCATGAGCGTCGGCGGGCCCACAGGCGGCGCGACCGCCAACTCCGGCGGCGGCGGCACCAGCTACTTCCAGCCCGACATGGGCAACGCCTCGGAACTGGCGGTCACCACTTCGGGGGCGCTCGGCGAAGCCGAATCAGGCGGCCCCGTGATCAACGTGATCCCGAAGTCCGGCGGCAACACGCCGTCGGGTGCCTTCTTCTTCAACTTCGCCAACGGCGCGATGCAGGGCGACAACCTCACGGACGAGCTACGCGCCCAGGGCACCCGTCCGGCCACCGAGGACCTGATTACCTCACGCGACCTGACCGGGTCGATCGGCGGCCCCATCAATCGCGACAAGCTGTGGTACTTCGTCAGCGCACGCACCAAGCGCACCGAGAAGAAGGTGCCGATCATGCTCTACAACAAGAACGCCGGCACCAACGCGTGGTTGTACGAGGCCGATCCGGGGCGCCAGGCGTTCAACGATTCCACCACCCACGCGGGCAACTTCCGCCTCACGTGGCAGGCGTCGCAGCGCCACAAGCTCAATTTCTACTTCGACGAGCAGTCCCTCAAGGACAACCACGAAGGCGGCGGCACGGCCACGACCTCTCCCGAAGCCGCCGGGACCGCCGATGCTTATCCGCAGCACCTGATCCAGGGCGGCTGGCAGTCGCCCTGGACCAACCGCCTGCTGCTCGACGCCACGTTCTCCACGAGCATCTACGACTACGGCGGGCGCGAGCGCGAGGGCAACGACACGCGCGACCTCGTGCGCGTCACCGACACCGGCATCCAGAGCGGCATCCAGTCGGTCACCTACCGCTCGATGAACTGGAACGAGAACCACGCGTTCGTGCCACGGTGGAAGGTGTCGGGCGCCTACGTCACCGGCGCACACAGCTTCAAAGTCGGCTACATGGGCTTCGTCCAGGACCAGGACAACCTCAACTTCACCAACAACAACGACATCTCGTACACGTTCCGCAACGGCGTACCGCAGTCGCTCACCATGGTGGGCGACAACCCGATCCGCTATCGATCGCGCGCCTACAGCCAGTCGGCCTACGTCCAGGAGCAGTGGACGCTCAACCGGCTCACGCTGCAGGGCGCGGCCCGGTACGACTACGCCAGGAGCATCTACCCGCAGCAGACCTTCGGCGGCAGCCAATTCCACCCGCGGGTCCTCGACTTCCCGACCGATACCGAGGGCGGGGTCACCGGCTTCCACGACATCAACCCGCGCCTCGGCGTGATCTACGACCTCACCGGCGACGGCAAGACCTCGGTGAAGTTCAACGCCGGCCGCTACACCGACTCGGCGTCGAGCGACGGACGGTGGACCCTCGGCAACCCGATGAGCCGCATCCAGACCACCGTCGGCCGGTCGTGGAACGATGCCAACGTCAACTTCAGGCCCGACTGCGACCTGCTGAACCCGGCGGCGCAGGACCTGCGTCCGGCGGGCGGCGACCAGTGCGGCGCCTGGAACAACAACACGTTCGGCACCGAAGTCTTCAGCACCTCCTACGACCCCGACATGTTCAAGGGCTGGTTCACCCGTCCGATGGACTGGGAGGTGGGCGCCTCGGTGCAGCGTGAGATCCGCTCCGGGATGTCGATCGAGGTCGGCTATCACCGCCGCTGGATCGACAAGTGGACGCTGATCGAGAACACCCTCAACAC